>Ga0209871_1000249_pt1 | contig 15308 bp, 14 predicted proteins | sample OrgsoiDNA2013045_FD_185795 | JGI IMG/M metagenome (GOLD analysis project Ga0209871, IMG submission 185795) | Permafrost soil microbial communities from the Arctic, to analyse light accelerated degradation of dissolved organic matter (DOM) -... | ecosystem: Environmental > Terrestrial > Soil >... | reverse complement strand
CGTGCTGACGTTCAAGGCGAAGGGCGGCAAGGCCGTGCGTAAGGAATGCGACGCCGCCAAGCTGGTACGCGCAATTGGCATTCTTCGGAGCGTGCCGGGCAAGCGGATGTTTCAGTACCGGGACAATTCCGGCAATGTCCGCGCGGTCTCCACCACGCAGGTCAATGTGTTCCTGCGCGAGATCGCCGGCATCAAGATTTCGCTGAAGGATTTTCGCACCTTGATGGCGTCCGCGGTGGTGCTGGAATCGCTGTCGCGGATTTCGCCGGCCGCCAGCGCCCGCGGCCGCCGCAAACAGGTGTTGGAAGCGGTTCGCGCCGCGGCAGATGAGCTGTCGAACACGCCGGCGATCTGCCGCAAGAGCTACGTCCACGACACCATCGTCACCGCGTTCGAAGACGGCATCCTCGAGCGTTTTGCCGCGACCATGAAAGGCTATCGCTCGCAGTCGAAACGCGAGCAGCTTTTGGCGCAGGTGGTGTCAGCGGCGGCGGCGGCGTAGCTTTCTTCGTCTTCCTTCTCCCCTTGTGAGAGGCGGCCTTCGGCCGCCGGGACGCCGATGCTTTGCGTCGGCTATGCGAAGTCCCGTGCCGGATGAGGAGTTGCGGCTACGCAATCATTCTTGCAAAATTCTCCGCCGGATTGCCAGGCTATGCGGCGATGATGCGACGGCCTCGGCTGGCCGCGCGTCGTTGGCAGCGGCGTGAGCGTCCGACAAAAACACCACGTTCCGGCCGGAACGCTTGGCGTCGTAGAGGGCATCGTCAGCCCATTTGGCGACCATTTCTGGCCCCGCATCTTCTTGCGCGAACGCGACGCCCAGGCTGATCGTCATCACGCCGGCGGACCCGGCCACTGGATGGATGCCGGGATTGACGATAACAAGCCCTTCGACCGCGCGGCGGATGCGTTCCGCCAGCGTCCATGCGAGATCGGCCGTGGCATTGGTAAGAACGATCAGGAATTCCTCGCCGCCGTAGCGAAACACGGCGTCATCGCCCGGCCGCACCGATTGCTCGATCGCCTTCGCGACCCGTTGAATGCATATATCGCCGGCGGCATGGCCGGCGGTGTCGTTCAGTCGCTTGAACGAGTCGAGATCCGCCATGATGAACGCAACGCAGGCTTTCGGGATCGTGCGATCGCGCCAGAGCGTCTCGATGAACCGGGCGGCCGAACGGCGGTTGGCGAGCCCGGTGAGCGGGTCGCGGGTCGCAAGTATTTCCAGCTGACGATTGGCTTCTTTCAGCGCGGCGCTGCGATACCCGTCGCGCAGCGACATCAGGAAGGACTTCTTGCCGAGCAGCGTCTGGGTCTTCCGCGCGATGGAGGACCCAAAGAAGCCAATCGAAAAATAAACCGACGTCCCGATCGCTTCCTTGTAATCGGTCGCGGGATTGAAGATTTCGAAACCAAAGAAGATCGCCGTGGAACAGACCATCAGGGACAGCGACCAGACGTATTCGACATCGAACACCACCATCGCGATCGTGTTCACGAACACGATCCAGGTGAGATAGCGCTCATAATTGCTGCCGCCCGCGGCGATGCCGAGGGTGCCGTAAGCGATCATGATGCTGCACATCAGCAGGATCAGCGACAGGCCTTCGACGACGGCGCTGCGGGGCTTCCGCCAGACCAGGTAGGCACAGCCGTGCAGCGCCGGAAGCAGCAGCCCACTGATGACGCCGGCGAACCAAAGAGAGTCCGGCGCGAGCAGGTAGCTGATCGGCACGAAGGCTATGCTGATCGCCGCCACCCAGATCATCCAGGAGCGTGCAATCTTGCTGCGCTGCGGCCAGGTTTTCCTGCGGTACGCCCGGTCCATCCCGGGCGAAAACCGGATTTCGCGCGTGCGTTGTGACAGCAGGCGCTCGGCCTCGGCTTCGAGAACGGGCGTTATGGACACGGTCGTGTCGTCAAGCGTCGTCGGGTTCCTGCTGCCGCCACCCGATTTCAAGACTTGTCCCCCGCTCCCTGCGCCATTTGCCGCACGGTCGGTAGTCTGAGCTCGAATTGCTAAATTTCCCTGAGGTGGAGATCGGGAATACTACCTCCGCACTCACGGTACTATGATGCCTAAGGCAGGGGAACGAAGACGGATTTAGACGCATTACCAATGGCGGCGCATTCGAGCCGGTTCGATTTCGCCCGCGGCGGCTCTTGCCGCCCCTCTCCGCCAACGTGCCGGTCCCGGGATTCACCGAGCCGAACGCAACCGGTCGCGTGCGGCAATGGTCCAGGCGTTGGTCGGGTCCAGCTTCAGCGCGTCATCATAGGCCAGCAGCGCTTCCCGGGGATGGCCGGTTGCCTCCATGACCATGCCGCGTCCGATGAACCCACGAGGATTACTTGGGGCGCGCCGGATGAATTGGTCGAAATCACGCAACGCGGCATCGTAGCGTTTTTCGGCGTAGTCGACCTGACCTCGCGACATATATAAATTCGGATCGTTCGGATCTATTTTCTGGGATTCGTCCAGGTCAGCCATCGCCCCGGCATAGTTTTTGAGCTGGAAGAGCGTGTTTGCTCTGTCCACTCGTGTGCGTGCCGCCCGTTCGGGTGCAAAGAATGCGATTGCCTCATTCAAATCCCGCAGGGCGTCGTTGAATCGACCGCGACTGAGGTTGATCCGCCCCCGACCCTCCAGTGCCTCAGGCGCATCGGGCAGGATCTTCAACACCGCATCGTAATCCGCCAGCGCGCGCTCTGGCTGTGTCGTCGCACCAAGGTATCCGCGGTGAAAGTGGACAAAGACCAACTGCCGGTCATTGAGCCGTCCGCCGTCAATCAGCCGGGTGCAGGCTTCGATCCGGGAACTTAGGCTGAGAGTCACGGTGGAGCAGCCCCGAACATCGTCTCGCAGTTCTTCAGGCCATTTGCGGAGGTCAAAAGGACCGCTTGCGGATGGCTCGGGAGCGGACTTTGCCGGCTTTCCCCATTGGGCGGACGATGAAGTTGCCGGCACGGCCGGCCTCTCGCAATAAATCCAGCCGCAGATCAGCAAGGCGATCGACGCGGGCCAGATGTACCACCACAGCCTGTAGCCCCGGTCGATGCTCCATAATGCGTTGTGCATTGCCGCGATGCGCGATGCGAACGGCATGGTGAGCTGTCTGTCCCGCATCCGCTGACCTCAGGGATCGCTGGTGCTTTGAGTCGATCGCAAACGCTTGCTCTCGGTAAGTGCCCGGGAGTTTGATGGGTCCAGCTTCAGCGCGCCCTCATAGGCCAGCAAGGCTTCCCTCGGACGGCCAGTTGCCTCCAATACCATGCCGCGCCCGATCAACCCGCGAGCATCACGCGGTACGCGTTTGCTGTACTCGTCGAAATCGCGCATGGCAGCATCATAGGCCTGTTCGGCGAACTCGACGTCGCCTCGCCAAAGATATGGGTCCGGACTTTTAGGATTGATCTTTTGGGCTTCGTTCAAGTCGGAAGTGGCTTGAAGATAGTCGTGCAATTTGAAGAAAGTGTATCCCCTGTATAACCGGGCGCGTCCCGCAAGCGCAGGGTCAAACAGTTCGATGGCCTTGTTCAAATCCTCCAGGGCGGCGTCGAACCGACCGCGGTTCAGGTAGATCCATCCCCGATCGGTGCGTGGTTCCGGAGTGTCGGGCCGAAGCTTCAACGCGGCATCCAAATCCACCAGCGCTCGATCAGGCTGTGTTGTCAGAAAATAGGACCCGCGCTGGGCGTAGACTCTGGCCGACAGGACATTAGGGAGAAGTCCGCTGTCGAGCAGCCGTGAGCAGGCTTCAATGCCAGGATTGAGCTCAATCGTGCTGTTGAAGCACGTCGTTACATCACCGCGCAATTTTTCGGGCCAGTTGATCCCGGAATCAGCGCCGCTTGCCGACGCTGCCGGCTTTGCCCAACGGACGGATGAGGAGGTCCTGGTGCCCGCGGGCTTCTCGACATAGATCCAGCCGAAGATCAGCAAGGCGATCGACGCGGGCCAGATGTACCACCAAAACCTGTAGCCCCGGTCGATGCGCCATAACGCGCTGTGCATTGCAGCGATGCGCGCAGTCAAGGGCATGATCGACGATGTGCCCCGCATCCGCCGTTCTCAGCGACCGCCGGCCGAGCGCAACCGCTCGCGGGCCGCGACAGCCTCGGAGTTCGTTGGATCCAGCTTCAGCCCGCTCTCGATGGCACGCAAGGCCTCCGCGCGATGGCCAATTTCCTCCAATATCAAACCGCGCCCTACCAACCCGTCACCAAGGTCCGGGGCACGCCTGCTGAACTCGTCGTAGTCCCGCAACGCGGCGTCATAGTGCTTTTGGGCGAACTCGACGTCACCTCGCGTCAAATACAGGAGACGACTGGTCGGATCTATTCTTTGAGATTCGTCGAGGTCGGAGACGGCCTTGTCGAGATCCTTGAGCATGAGAAAAGCGCTCGCTCGGTATAATCGCGCGCGCGCCGATGCCGAGTACTCCATGAGCCCGATTGCCTTGTTCAAATCCGCCAAGCCTGCGAAGGCTCGATTGTGTTCCAGGTTGATCCACCCGCGATCCGTCAATATGGATGGATTGTCGGGCTGAATCTTCAGCGCTGCGTCATAATCCGCCAGCGCGCGATCAGGCTGCGTTGTCGCAGAGTGGAACCCGCGCTGAGAATAGGCCGTAACCAGCTTCCGCTCGTCCAGCAGCCCGCTCTCGATCATTCGCGTGCAGACTTCAATGATAGCGCCGGCGCTGAGTGCGTCATTGCGGCATACGCGAGCATCGGCCAGTAGTTTTTCAGGCCAGACGGACTGTTTCTCAAGCGGCTTGGCTGCGACAGATGAACCACTCGCGGTGGGAGCAGACGCGGAAGACGCAGTCGCCTCGCGCCGGGCCGACGATGGGGTCGTGCTCACCGGCTTCTCGACATAGATCCAGCTGCAGATCAGCAACGCAATCGATGCGGGCCAGACGTACCACCACAACCGGTACCCCCGATCGAGGCTCCATAATGCGCCGTGCAGCGCCGCGGAGCGCGCTGCGACATTCATGGTCAATTGTCCCTGATGGCGGCTTCGATATCGGTCAGTTCGAGTTCAGCGATACTGGCCTCGGGATCTCGCGAGGTGCGCAGCGCATGGGCCTCTCGAACCTTCTCCAGCAACGTCCGCATTGATCGCGCATTACCCCATTGAGGGTCGCGATGCTGGGATTCGGTCCACGGCGCCACTTTGGCCTCAAAACCGATCGGCAGCAGATATTGCTGCTCGTTGGCCATCGACCGGAAGATTTCGCAGAGCTCATAGGTTTCATAAGCCGGAAAGTTGATCGTCTTGGTGAATCTGCTCGCGAGCCCGGGATTGCTCGAGACGAAGCGGTGCATTTCCGCGGGATAGCCGGCGACGATCACGACCAGGCGATCGCGATGATCTTCCATGAATTTGAGCAGGGACTCGATCGCCTCGCGGCCGAAATCGCCTTTCGAGTCCGACGAGGCCAGGCTGTAGGCTTCATCGATGAACAGCACGCCATCGAGTGCGGATCGACAGACATCCAGCGTCTTCAGCGCGGTCTGCCCGATATAGCCGCCGACGAGCTGACTTCTGTCAGCCTCGATCAAATGACCTTTGCGAAGCACGCCTAGCGAGCGATAGACGTCGCCGAGCGCGCGCGCCACGACGGTTTTTCCGACGCCAGGCGGACCGGTGAAAACCATGTGCCGGCTGGTCGCGGAGACGGACAGATTCTGTTCCCGTCGACGGCGCTCGATTTCCAGGCTCGCGAGCAACTTGTTGACTTCGGTTTTGACGGCGCCGAGCCCGATCATGGATTCGAGATCGTTCAGCGCGTCGTCCGCCGTCCGCAGCTGAATTTTGGTCTTGCCGGTGGCCGAATCGGTCGAAAGCCGGCGGCCATAGGTGTAGCCGCTGCCGACCGGGACCAATCCAAGGGCGGTGGGATCGGTCCCGATCCGGGACGCCGTATAGCTGATGCCAACCGCCGCCAGCATCGCAACCGCGATGCCGAAAAATCTGAGCGGCGTCATCGCGGTAAACAAGCCGGCCATCCATTCCACCACGCCAAGCTGCGAGCTGAACAGCAGGGCGCTGATTGCCGCGGACGCGACGCCGATAAAAATAAACATGAGGATGAATCGGAATGTGAAAAAATTATCCATCAGTGCCTTACGATTTGCATGGTGGGCTCACTGGAAAAATCACCCGGGTCGTTGCGGTGCCGTTCACCGGCTCCATGCTGGCGGGTGGTGTCAGAGCCACAACGAGACCCTTGGCCTCGCCGTCGACAGAGAGCAATCCAACGCCGCCTTCCGGCATCGGGTTTGGAATCGCGATGCGCTGCGGCTTGTCCGTGATGACGAATGGCGGAGATTCATATCCGCTCGTCCGAAAACGCACGGTGCCTCCCGCGGGATTGCCCGGCGTGGCAGCGACAATAAATCCCATCGGAATCCGGCATTCCCGGGGATCAGACCGCGCCTGCTGACTAGCCTGGGGACCGAGCGTCGTGATGGCCTCCGGGATTTCCTCCGAAGAGACCTTGGCAATCGCCGGCGGCGCGGCCACACGCGTCGCAAGAAACCAGCCGCCTGCGGCTCCCAATAGAATGATGCCAGTCAGCAAAATACCGAGAAGGGATCGCGGCTTTCCGCCTGGGTTGCCGAAGACTGCAGGGCCTGAATCACCGCCGAGGCGCTCGGGCGGTACGTCGACATCCCCTTGATTTGGCATTGCTATTCCGTAACAACCTGGCCGTGAAACCGATCCGTTGAGCGGTTCGAGAATACCTTATTGGAGGTTGTGAGTCGATATTGGGTGCGCCGCGCCGACCGCCGCTGGTTCTTATGCGACTAAACGCCGCTCATCTTGCAGACGATCTTCCATTCTTCCGCCGTCACCGGCTGCACCGACAGCCGCGAATATTTCACCAGCGCCATGTCGGCCAATCGCTTGTCGGCCTTGATCGCGGCCATCGTCACCGGCGTTTTCAGGGGCTCGTCGGCTTTGATGTCGACGCAGACGAACTTGCCGGTCTTGTCGGTGGGATCGGGATAGGCCTCCTTGATAACTTCCGCGATGCCGACGATCTCCTTGCCCTCGTTGGAATGATAGAAGAAGGCGCGGTCGCCCTTCTTCATCTTCACGAGGTTCTGTCGGGCCGTGAAATTGCGCACGCCGGTCCAGGCTTCGCCCTTGGCGCCTTTTGCCACCTGCTGGTCCCACGACCAGCTCGAAGGTTCCGATTTCACCAGCCAGTACGCCATGTCATCCCTCCGCCTTGAACGGGCGCGTCAGCAGACTTTCGATTGCTTCGTCGATCGTCGTTGCACTGCTCAGGATTGCAGCGACCGCACTTGATACCGGCATATCGACATCCTGCGAAGCCGCCAGTTCGACCAGCACGGGTGCGGTGAATTCGCCTTCGGCCAACTTGTCCCGTGGCGGCCGTTCGCCACGCCCGAGCGCGATGCCGAGCGCAAAATTGCGCGACTGCGGGCTGGAGCAGGTCAGGATCAGATCGCCCAGGCCTGAAAGTCCCGACATGGTTTCGCTGCGCGCGCCACAGGCGCGCCCGAGCCGCACCAGTTCGCTGAAGCCGCGCGTGGTCAGCGCGGCTTGCGCCGACGCGCCGAATTTCCGGCCGACCACGATTCCGGCAGCGATGGCCAGCACGTTTTTTGCCGCGCCGCCGATCTCGACGCCGCGGACGTCTGTCGTGTGATAGGGCCGGAAGGTCGACGAGCCCAGCGCCTGCACCAGGGAGCTTGCGAGCGCCTCGTCGGTCGCCGCCAGCGTCACCGCCGTGGGAAGGCCGCGCGCGACGTCGTCGGCAAAACTCGGCCCCGACAGAATAGCCGGGTGCGCGTCGGGAGCTGCTTCCGCGATCACCTCGGTCATGAATTTGTGGGTGCCGCGCTCGATGCCCTTGGCGCAGGCGATCACCGGTGTTGCCTTGGCGAGATGGGGCGCGATCGCAGTCACGGCTTCGCGCAAATTCTGCGCCGGTGTGGCGATCAGGATAACGTCCGCGGCCGCGGCAAGCGCGATCTCGTCCGTCACGCGGACGCCTGCGTTCAGCCGCGCGCCGGACAATTTCGGATTGGCGCGCGTTGCCGCAATCTGCGCCGCGCTCTCCGCGTTGCGCGCATAAAGAACGACATCGCGCCCGGCGCGCGCGGCGACGCCGGCCAGCGCGGTTCCCCATGCGCCGGCGCCAATCACCGCGACTGATTTGAAAGACGGCATCGCGGTCGATCTCCCGCTAAAAACCCGCGCGCGTATTGGCGAATCCCGCCGGCGCCATCGCCTTTTCATCGAGCGGCCAGCGCGCGCGGGGCGGGGCGTCCATCGTATCGATCATCCCCATCGCCAGCCGTTCCGCGCCGGCCCAGGCAATCATGGCGCCATTGTCGGTGCACAGCGCGGGCGGCGGAATGATCAGCTTGGTCTGGGCTTTCTCGGCGACATCCTGCAACGCGCCGCGGATCGCCTGATTGGCGGCAACGCCGCCGGCGGCGACCAGCGCCTGCGGCGCGCCGAACTGCTCGTGAAACAGTCTCAAGCCGACACTAAGACGATCCGCCGTCGATTCCAGCACCGCGGCCTGAAAACTGGCGCAGAGATCGCTGACGTCCTGCGGTTCCAGCGGCGTCCGCTGACTGGCCTCGTTGCGCACCGCGGTCTTCAATCCCGACAACGAGAAATTGGCGTCGGCGCGCCCCAGCATCGGCCGCGGAAATGCGAACCGCTGCGGATCGCCGGTGGCCGCGGCGCGCTCGACCTCCGGTCCGCCCGGGTAGGGCAGCCCCAGCATTTTTGCTACTTTATCGAAAGCTTCGCCCATGGCGTCGTCGACGGTGGTGCCGAGACGGACATAGTTCCCAACGCCGACAACGGCGACGATCTGGGTGTGGCCGCCGGAGGCGAGAAAAAGGCAATACGGAAAGTCGAGCGTGCCGGTCAGCCGCGGCGTCAGCGCGTGGGCCTCGAGATGGTTCACCGCGATCAGCGGCGTATCATGCACCATCGCGATTGCCTTCGCGGTGGTCAGGCCGACGATCACGCCGCCGATCAGCCCGGGGCCGGCGGCCGCGGCGACCGCCGCGAGCTGCGCAAAGCCAACTCCGGATTCCTTCATCGCTTGCGCGACGATGCCGTCGAGCCGATCGACATGGGCGCGGGCCGCGATCTCCGGCACCACGCCACCAAAAGCGGCATGCTCTTCGGTTTGGGAGTGGACAATATTGGACAGAATCCGTCCGGTCCCGTCGCTTTGGCGCTCGACCACGGCGGCGGCGGTTTCATCGCAGGTGGTCTCGATCCCGAGAACCAGACTTTGCGTCGGCATAGGCGTGTCGTTTTCCAATTTGAGCCCTTGCGCTATCGGCCAAAGCGGCGTTTCCGTATCCGCCCGGCGCATCTCCGGGCCCGGGCGTACCCCTGGACTTGGTCCCGGGTGGATACCGGTTCACGTATGGTTAAGCGCGCCAAAGCGAAAAAAGATCGGCACCTCGGTTCTGGTCCAGCGAGAACCGATCAGGCTCTAGCATTGCGAGGTCTCAAAGTGCAATCGTCCGCTGCCGCAGAAATGCCTTTGCCGAGGACTTGACGCATGGCTGTTCTCGTCACCCGCCCGCATCCCGACGCCGAGGCCACAGCCTCCGCGTTGCGCGCCAAGGGCCTTGAGGTTCTGCTGGCGCCGATGCTGCGGTTTGAACCGGTTGCGTTCCACGACGACGCGGATGCGCATTATGGCGCGGTCATCGTCACCAGCGCCAATGCGTTGCGCGGCATCGAGCCTCACCTCGCCGGCAGCCGGCTGCTCAGGCTGCCGCTGTTCGCCGTGGGAGCGCACACCGCCGCGGCCGCGCAAAGCGCCGGATTTGCCAACGTGATTCCCGCAAGTGGCGACGCGGCAGGCTTGCGCGATTGCGTGCTCGCCGGCGTGAAGGCGAAGGAGCTGAAAAAGGCCAGCACGCTGCTTTATCTGGCGGGGGCAGATCTGGCGCGCGATCTGGCCGGCGAACTCGGCGAACGCGGTTTTACTGTCGTCACCCACACCACCTACCGGATGATTCCGGTTCCCAATTTGCCGCGCGAAGCCCGCGATGCCTTCGCGGCCAGCCGGATCGGAGCCGTGCTGCATTATTCACGGCGCAGTGCGCGCGCATTTCTGGAAGCGGCGCGGGCCGGCGGCGTCGAAATTTCGGCATTGGCGATTCCGCAATGTTGCATCTCCGGCGCGGTGGCCCTGGTGGTCCGCGATGCCGGGGCCGCACAGGTCGCGGTGGCGGCATCGCCCGACGAAATGGCGTTGTTTGAGGCGCTTGACCGTGCGTTGCGCGCGGTACCGCGCTAGAGCATGATCCGGGGTGGCCACCGGTTCGCGCCGGGAAAACGCGTCAAAACAACAGATTAGGGTATCGCTTCTGTTCTAATCAGCACGGATGCTCTAAGAGGACGTGCCGAATCTGGTAGGTTCGGTCGCAGGAACCTGAGGAACCGACGCGATGGTCGAGGACATGCCCGAAGACGAAGGACCCGCGCCGGACTCGGGCCGCGCCAAACGCGCGCCACCCACCATCGACCTCGAAGCGTCAGAGGTATCCGGCGAGACCCGGAAGGTGGGCGATGGCGCGCAGCCGGAACGCAGTTCCGAAGCGCCTTCGTCCCCGGAGCGTCCGGCGGCGGCGATTTCGGCCTGGCTCATCGCGGTCGTTTCCGGCGCCGTCGCCGCCGCGCTGGTGATCGGGGTGGGCTGGATGCTGGGATGGCCAGCGGTGCCGGCAACGCCAGCCGCGAGCGAAATCAATGCCGCCGTGATCGGCGATCTCGGCGCGCGCGTCGCCGCCGTCGAATCCAGAACCAGCAAGCCCGCAACGTCTGCGCCCGACCCGGCATCTGCCGCGCGCATCGAGGCGCTGGAGAAATCCATTGCATCGCTGCGCGGCGAAGTCGCAGGCGCGCGCGCGCAGTCCGAAAAACTGGCGGCCGCGCTCAATGACGTCAAGGCAGCGCCGCGCGATTCCTCTGCGCCGCTGGATCTTACGGACATCAACGCGCGCCTTGCCGGGCTGGAAAGCGCCACCCGGGCGCAGAGCGCCGAGGCCGTGCAGCAGAACGCCAAACCGGCCGATGACGTGCCGCTGCGCCGTGTCGTGGCCTCAGCCCTGCTCGATGTTCTGGTTCGGATCGGCGAACCCTATTCGGCGGCGCTGGCGGCTGCGAAATCGCTTGCACCTGGTCCGGATGCGTTGAAGCCCCTCGATGCCTTTGCGGCCAAGGGTGTGCCTAGTCCGGCGGCGCTCAGCCGTGACTTGCTCACGCTGGTGCCAAAACTGTCGCCGCCGGCGCCGGAGAATTCCACCACCGGTGCCGGCATCGTCGATCGCCTGCAGGCAGGAGCTGCGAAACTGGTCCGCATCGAGCGCACCGACACGGTCGGCAACGATCGCGGCGCCGTGGTCGCGCGGGCGACCGCGGCAGCGCTGCGCAATGAATTGGCCGAGGCCCGGCGTGAGTTGAATGCGCTGCCGCCTGCCGATCGGGCCGCCGCGCAAGCCTGGCTCGACAAATGCGATGCACGCGACGCGGCGCTGGCGGCGTCGCGTCAATTCGCGGCCGAGGCCATGGCGGCGCTCGCCAAACCGGCGCCTTAGGAATCCGATGATCCGCATCATTCTGTTTCTGGTGCTGATTGCGCTCGCCGCGGCGGGCGCGGCGTGGATGGCCGATCAGACCGGCGATGTCGTGCTGTCGTCGGGCGGCTGGCGCATCGAAACCTCGCTGCCGGTCTTCGCGCTTGCGCTCGGCGTCATCATCGTTGCGGCTGTAATGGCGTGGGGCTCCCTGCGCGCGCTCTGGCGCACACCGCACCGCATCAGGCACGCCCGTCGCGAGCGCCGTCATGCCCGCGGCCGCCACGCGATTACCCATGGGCTGCTCGCGATCGGCCACGGCGATTCCACCGCGGCCCGCCTGCATGCCGATGTCGCCCGCCGCCATGCCGCGAACGATCCGCTGGCGTTGTTGCTGCACGCGCAGTCGGCGCAGCTCGACGGCGACCGCGAGGGCGCGCAACGCGCGTTTCGCGCGATGGCCGAACGCGAGGACACCAGGCTATTGGGCCTGCGCGGATTGTTCATCGAGGCGCAGCGCGCCGACGATCCGGTCGCCGCCGTCATGATCGCGGAAGAGGCGCTGAAGCTTGCGCCGGCATCGACCTGGGCGTCGCATGCCGTGCTGGGATTTCGCTGCGCCAAGGGCGACTGGGGCGGGGCGCTGACGATCCTCGACAACAATCTCGCTTCGGGGCTGATCGACAAGCCGGCCTATCGGCGCCAGCGCGGCGTGCTGCTGACGGCGCGCGCGCTGGAACTGGAAACTGTCGACCGCGACCTGTCGCGCGAAAGCGCGATGGAAGCGATAAAACTGGCGCCGACCCTGGTGCCGGCCGCGGTGCTGGCCAGCAAATACCAGAGCGAGGCGCATCAGGTGCGGCGCTCGATGCGGATCGTGGAGACCGCGTGGCTTGCGCATCCGCATCCCGACCTCGCCGACGCCTATGCGCACGTCAAGCTCGGCGATTCCGCGCGGCAGCGGCTGGTCCGTATCGAGACGCTCGCCGCCAAGGCGCCCGGCCATCTCGAAAGCGCGCTGGCGATCGCGCGCGCCGCCATCGATGCCACGGAATATACCCGCGCGCGCGAGGCGCTGGCGCCGTTCACGGAAACACCCACCCAGCGGGTGGCGATGCTGATGGCGGAAATCGAACGCACCGAACACGGCGACAGCGGCCGCGCGCGGGCCTGGACCTTGCGCGCGGTACGGGCCCTGCACGATCCGGTGTGGACCGCGGATGGATATGTCAGCGATCGCTGGCGGCCGGTGTCGCCGGTGACCGGCCGGCTCGATGCCTTTCAATGGCAGCGGCCGCTGGCGGCACTGCCATCCGACAAAAATGCCGCGCTCGAAGCCAAGGAATTCAATGAAGCGATAACGGCGCCGCGCCGCGTCGAGCCGCCGCGCGACGCCGCGATCGATCTGGCGCCCGCCACGGCGCAGGACAATTCGCCGGTGTTGGATGCCGCCGCCGAGCCGGAGCACACGCCGGCCCCCGTCGCTGCCCCCGTGCCATCGCCGCCGCCGCCGCAACCCGCAACCCCGCCCGTGGCGCCGTCACCGCCCCCGCCGGCAACCGAAAGTCCGGCCGTGACCGCGGCCCCGCTGTTTCGCGCGCGCCAGGATATCCCCGGCGGGCTCAGGAGCGTCCCGCCCAGCATTCTTCCGGTGATTCCCATTGTCCGGGCGCCGGACGATCCCGGCATCGACGACGAACCGCGACGCGACGAATTCGCGGAACAAAACGGTCCCGTGCCGGGCCAGGCCGGCGGCTGGCGCGGCTTTCTGTCCCGCTGGGGCGGATGATTAGCCCCTCGCTGGGGCGCGTTTTTCTTGCCAAGCGGGCCGGTGCCCGATATCAGGTGCGAGCGTTTTCAGGCCTGTTGCCGAACGCAAGCTGCTTGGTCCGCCGCAATAGCTCAGCTGGTAGAGCACGTCATTCGTAATGACGGGGTCACAGGTTCGAATCCTGTTTGCGGCACCAGACAAATCTTGGCGCAGCGATCACGTGCAGGAGTTAAGCTTCCCGCGAACCAATGGCAGGGACGTGAACGGCCGCGCCTGAGGTAATCCATGGCATTGATACGGCCACCGTCGCCGTCAAACCCTCACGGGCGCCCAATACAGGCCGTGACGATTATGAAAATGCCAAGCGTTAGCACCGTGGTATCCACAATGACGCCAATGATCAGCTCGCCAAACAGCCCATGCCGGCGCGGAACCGAGCCGATGTCCAACGGGAACAAAAGCCACGCCATAGCCGCGAACGCAAATATCGGAACCAACGCTTCACTAAACGGACGCATAGCGAATCGCCTTTTGGCAATATCAAGTTGGACCGTTCCCGTATTACTACGGTGTTGTCAAGATTTCTCCGCCAAAAAATCGCGATTGTCTCATTTTAGACATCGGCTCGCCATCTGGTTCGCCACCACCACGCTGCGGCCAAATCTGCAAATTCGCTTGCAATAATGCCCCCCAAGGGGCGATTTTCGCGTCCAATAACGACCCCCCTTTGACGTTGTGTCAGCGTTTTGGCCTCAGTCGGTCGGGAAGGGCGGACCGGCTCGTTTCTCGGGCAAAAATCTCTCATCGTTCTGAGAGCACGACTGCGTGCGCCCCCGCGATCGATTTTTGGCCTCCGGGGCGTAGCTCCCTGGCCGGAATTCCGAGCGGCCCTAATGTTTGCTCCGGCTGTCGGGCTGTTCGACGATCCGACGCCAAAAGCTGCGCACGCATTCGTCGCAGATCGGCTCTTCATGCAACCGCAAGGAGTCGATCATCTCCCGCAGCGCCCATCGATCCTTCTCGGGCCATTTGCCGCAAATGATGCAGTCGTCTTCGGATGTCATGGGCCGCTCATCCATTGCGCGACTCAGAGTCATGGGGCCGTAGTTGCGCGTGAAGGGTAGCAAGCATGGCCCCTGCAATGATGACCAAGAGTTGGCTCTTTCTGTATGTCATTGCCCAGCGTTGGGTGGGTCGCCCGGTTTGCCTTCCAGGTTTACGATGCCAATCGGCAGTTCGTAAGCGCGGGTGGATACATTCAAATTTATGCCTATGACCCGCGCGCTGGGAGGTCGTCAGCGTACAACTTCGCTGATTTGGTCACGTGGCAGAATGGGCAAGCCAGGAGACTAAACTCCGCGATCAAGACAATGGTAGGAGGTCTGCTTGTTGGCACGATTGGCATTCTTTCGTTTGGATGGGCGAAGAGAAGATGGAAGCAGCCGGCAAACCAGCGCGAAAGACCGACATCGAAAAGCGCGTCGAAGAAATACAACAAAGCCGACGAATGGCGCGATTTAGGCCAGCCTCAACCCTCCTTCTTGGCTCTATGTACTTCCCTGTGCAGTGGCTGATCGACTTTGCCACGATGGCGAACTTTTGGATTGTCCGGATCAGAAACTAGCACCGGCTGCAAAGGTGCATTTGTATGGGCAACCTTAAGTTTCACATTTTGCGCCGGTGAGTCCAGCTTTTGGGTGCCGTACCCGTCTTGGCCACGCCACAAAGAAGTGGAGCGATGGATACATCGGTAATGGCACGCGCCTGGCTCGAAAAATCCCGGCAACGCGGACCCTCTCTGAACTCGGATACGAATTGCTCCATGATCGCGTCTATAAGGCGACGTGGAGTAGCCCGGACGTCGAGCATTTTCTATATCTGGCTGGTGGGCCCCGAGGAATCTCGGCCGGATTCGGTATTCGCAATCCCG
>Ga0209871_1000248_pt1 | contig 15341 bp, 17 predicted proteins | sample OrgsoiDNA2013045_FD_185795 | JGI IMG/M metagenome (GOLD analysis project Ga0209871, IMG submission 185795) | Permafrost soil microbial communities from the Arctic, to analyse light accelerated degradation of dissolved organic matter (DOM) -... | ecosystem: Environmental > Terrestrial > Soil >... | reverse complement strand
GCCCGCAGGACGGACCGATACCAGCCCGCAGGACGTGACCGGCTACTGGGCCGCCGGGGCATCGATGAATCGGTGCCGCATCTCGCCGATGCCCTCGATGTAGGTGACCAGCTCGTCGCCGGGAGCGAGCCAGCGCTGCGGGTCGCGGCCCATGCCGACGCCGGCCGGCGTTCCGGTGAAGATGATGTCGCCAGGCCGCAGCGGCAGGATCGCGGACAGCCGGGCGATCAGCTGCGGGACCGAGATGATCAGGTAGCTGGTGCGGGACTTCTGCACGTCCTCGCCGTTGATCGCGCAGCCGAGTTCAAGGTCATCCGGATGAGCGAACTCATCGACGGTGACCAGCCACGGCCCGGTCGGCCCGAACCGCGGAAATGACTTGCCCATGCTGAACTGCGGCGGAGTGCCGGACAGCTGCGTGATCCGCTCCGAGATGTCCTGCCCGACGGTCAGCCCCGCGACATGGCTCCACGCATCGGCCTCCGCCACCTGATGGGCCGTGGCGCCGATCACGACCACCAGCTCGACCTCCCAGTCCGTGTGACCGCCCGGCGGCAGGACGATGTCGCCAGACGGCCCGGTGATGCAGCTGGGAAACTTCGTGAATACGCTGGCGTGCTCGGGCACGGCGAAGCCGGACTCCTGCACGTGGTCGCGGTAATTAAGACCGATCCCAAACGATTGCCCCGGCGCCGGTGCCGGCGCCCCCAGCAGCACCGCGTCATACGGCTCAGCCGCTGCGACGTCAGCGTCGGCCGCCCAGGCGGCGAACTCGGCCCACCGGCTGTAGGCCGCTTGCGGATCGGAGCCGAACCGGCCGCCGCTGGCCCGCTCGACGTCCAGGGCGCCGTCGCCGGTCAGGATGACAAGCCGGCCATCCAGGTTGCCGATCCGCACGAGTACCTCCAGGTTGGGCGAGTGGATCTAGGCATCCCATCCTCCGCCAGCGCGCCCGTCGCGGGCAAGGCGCTGCCGCTGGCGGACGCGGTGATCTCATGCGGCTTCAGGCCCGCCGCTTCCGCCAGATGCCAGAAGGTGCGACCCCACGGATCTGAGCGGCATATCGTCAAGCAGGGCCAGGCGCGCGCCCAGAGGTCTAAGTCGCCCCCCGCCGCGATCATCCCTGTCTGACACGCCTGAGGCGTCAGCTGCATGGTGAGCACGGCCCCCTCGGCGATGGCGGGCACGCTGACCCACCCCTCCGCGCTCTCGTGGACGTCCAGCCGGGAAGCTAGTTCCTGCTCGACCTCCCTGTCGGTCACGGTATGTCCCGCGGCGCGCAGCAGCGCCGCGGCGGAGATGGCGGTCAGGGGCCCGCATACCGCGAGTAACTGAAGCAGTTCACGCGACCATCCTGCGGTGTGGCTGGCTGGAGTCTCGGTGAGGTTCATGACAGGGACCATTTCACTTGCCTCCGACAAAATGAGGGTCCTTGTCGTCCTCCCGCGACCCAGCGCTCAGGCCCGGCCATCCGCGCCAGCCACTCAGGCGGCCGGACGGCCCTGGCCGGCCTCGGCGGGTGCCGCGGCGACCGCTGGGCCTGGCCGGCCAGTGAGCAGGCCAGCCGAGACGACGGCCGCGGCGGCGAAGAACGTGATGACGAGGACCAGGCCGTGGCGGAAGGCTGCCACCGGATCGCCGGGCACCACGTCGGACAGGATGGCGACCAGGCTGGCGACGCCGAGGACGGTGCCGACCTGGCGGCCCATATTGAGAATCCCGCTGCCCGTGCCGAAGCGGGCAGCCGTGAGCGACGCGCTGCCGGCACCGAGCAGGGAGGGGATGGTCAGCCCGACGCCAGCACCGCCGATCAGCTGGGCCGGCAGCAGATGGGTCAGGTAGGCAGGGTGGGCCTGGATCTGGCTGAGCCAGAGCGCCTGGGCGCCGGCGCTGACGACGCAGCCGATCACCGCCACTCGGCCGGGGCTGCCGAGCCACGCGGACAGCCGGGGAGCGACCAGCCGGGCGAACGGCAGCACCATGAGCGGCCCTGGCCCGATGGCCACGCCCGCCCGTACCGCCGAGTAATGCCATACGCCGGTCAGGAACTCGACCGAGCTGAGCACGAAGGCCCCGAAGGCGGCGTAGTAGAAGATCGACGCTGCGAAGCTCCCGCTGAAGGTCCGTGAGCGCAGCAGCCCGAGCTCGATGACCGGTGACTGGTGCCGGTGCGACCGGGCTACCATCGCCCCGCCGCAGGCCAGCGAGATGGCCAGCACGCCGATGAAGCTGGCCGACCCCCAGCCCCAGTCGGGTGCCTTGACCAGGGCCAGGGCAACCAGGCCGACGGCGGCCGCCAGCAGGGCGGCGCCGACCAGGTCGGGCCGGCCACAAGCGCGCTCGTCCTTGCTCTCGGGCACGACCCTCGCCGCCAGCAGGACGGCGATCAGCCCGACAGGCAGGTTGATCCAGAACACCCAGCGCCAGCTGAGCTGGACCAGGCTCCCGCCGATCACCGGGCCGAGCGCGGCACCAAGAGCGCCGACTGCTGACCAGGTACCGATGGCGCGCGACCGTGCCGAGGCCGGAACGGCGGCCAGCAGGAGCGACAGCGAGGCCGGCACCATCAGGCCCGCGCCCGCTGCCTGGATGACTCGGGCGGCGATCAGCTCGGCCACCCCGGGCGCCAGGCCACAGAGCAGGGATCCGAAGCTGAAGGCGACGAGGCCGACGGTGAGGATCCGGCGGCGGCCGACCCTGTCTGCCCACCGTCCGGCGGGCACCAGGACAGCGGCAAAGACGATGGTGTAGCCATTGAGAACCCAGGACAGCGAGCTCAGGCTGGTGCCCCGGTACTCGATTCCGATGTAGGGGAACGCAAGGTTGACGATGAACAGGTCGAGGCCGGACATGAAGACGGCCAGAGACAGGACGCCGACGATAGCCGTCACCTGCCGGGCGCTGAGCGCGGCACCCGGCGCGGTTTCGCTCGGCGCAGCGGCGATCGTGGAACGGCGAGAGCTCACGGGCGCATCATCCTCGTAGTCAGTCCGGAATCTGGACTCACAATACTTCGCCAGGATCTGGTGCGTCCAGATTATGAACTCACTAGGTAGGATGTGGATATGGCAGCCGTAGCCACCCAGCCGCGAGTGTGTTCCGTGGCTCGCACGCTCGAGATCGTCGGGGAGAAGTGGGCCCTGCTTGCCGTGCGGGAAGTGTTCCTCGGCAACCGCCGGTTCGACGAGATCGTCCGGCGGACCGGTGCCCCCCGCGACACGCTCACCGTCCGCCTCCGCACCCTGGTCGGCGCCGGGGTGCTACAGCGCCTGCAGTACTGCGAGCACCCGGCCCGCTTCGAGTACCGCCTCACCGAGGCGGGGCGGGACCTGTACCCGGTCATCCTCACCCTGATGCGCTGGGGCGACCGCCATCTGGCCGACGACGACGGGCCGCCGCTGGTCCTCCAGCACCATTGCGGCCACCGCCTCGCGGCGCAGCTAGTCTGCGAAGCGTGCGGAGAGCCGGTCCGCGCCGGAGACACCAGACGGTCAGCCGCGCCGCGCGTGCATGCAGAACCCGGCTGATCGAGCGGCCGCTAGCCGGCGACAGGCCCGGCGCTCCCGCGGCCGGCGCCCCCGCCGCCGGCCCTCCTGCGGCCGGCGCTCCCGCCGCCCGCGCTCCCGCGGCCGGCGCTCCTGCGGCCGGCGCTCCCGCGGCCGCAGGCCGATAGCCTGGTGGACGTCGGGGGACCAGGATCCCGGGCAGCACGCCAGCCTCGAGCGAGCGCGGCCGCCGGGCAAGAAGGGGAGCTCGAGCGAGCACCGCCGCCGGGCAAGGAAGGGGAGTCGTCGCATGACCGCCGTTGAACTTCAGGGCGCCTACAACGTCCGTGATCTGGGCGGCCTGCGGACCCCAGACGGCCGGCGCACTCGCCGGGGGCTGGTCTACCGGGGCGACTCACTCGACCATCTCGCCGACAGCGACGCCAACCTCCTCTTCACCGAACTGGGCATCGGGGCCATCGTCGACCTGAGGACCAAGGAAGAGACCGCCGCGGCGCGGGAAAAGCACCCGGTGCCGTACTACCGCTACTCCATCCTGGAGGAAGGGCGGCTTGGCCGCGAGCCCTTCCCGTCTGACGACCCTGAAGAGCTCGCGAAGGTCTACCTGAGCAACCTCGATCATGGCCGGACGGCGGCGGCAGCGGCACTTCAGACCATCGCCCGGTACCTGTCGGCCGACGTGCCGAGCATCTTCCACTGCGCGGCCGGGCGGGACCGGACCGGGATCATCTCGGCGCTCCTGCTCGGGCTCGTGAACGTCACCGACGAGCAGATCGCGGCCGACTACATCGCGAGCAACCGGAACGCCCGGCTCGTGACCAGGAAGCTGGCCACCAACCCGCTGTACTCCGACGCCGGCGCACGCGGGCGCGAGGTGATCCTGCTGAAGCCAGCGACGATCCTGGGATTCCTGCAGCTACTGCAGGAGAAGTTCGGCGGGCCGCGGCAGTTCCTTCTCGACAGCGGCATCTCCCCGGAGGCGATCTCCGACATCGAGCGGCACTTCCTGGCCAGCGCCGAGGAGGCCGCCGGTTCCTGATCCTGCCACCGTGGACGAGAGCAGGCTGCCGCGCCTGGTGCGCGGCTCGCCCGGTATGGCGGTGCTGACCGGAGGCCAGACAGGGGTGGACACCCTGGCCGCCCGTGCCGCGCTCCGCGCTGGCCTGCCGGTCCACCTGATCTTCCCGCAGGGCTACCGGCAGGAGGACGGCAGTCTCACCGCGTCGCGGCGGCGGGCCCTCATCGGCGCAAGCCTGCACACACTGGGCTCCGGCAGCTTCCGCTACCGCACCTGGACATCGGTCTACCTCTGTGACGCGGTCATGCTGCTCGACCCGGCCGGAGGCGACGGCTGCCTCGAGACGGCCAGGGCAGCCGAGCGTCTCGGCAGGCCCCTGCTGAGCCCGTGGCCCGGCCAGGTCAGCAGCGTTGAGGTAACGGCCTGGCTCGAGGATGCGGACGCACGGGTGCTGATGGTGGCGGGCTGCCGGGCGAGCCTGATGGCCCGGGCGGGCGCGGGCCGGGACCTGCGCCCGCAACTGGCGCGGATCATGGCCGGCGCCAGCGACCGCCATGCCTGCCTGCTGCGAGAGGCAGGACTTACGTCCTGAGCTTGCTGCCGGCTGAGTCGCGTACGAACGTCGAGCGCAGGAGCACGGCGAGGCGCTCGCCGTATCTTCTGGCCGGCCAGCCGCAGTCCACCAGAAGGTTCTTGATCATCCCGGAGGCCATCAGTGCCCACAGCATGTCCGTTGCGGTCTGCACCGTCCAGGACGGGGCCAGCTGCTGCTCGTCCTTGAGCCAGCTGGCCAGGCGCCGGCAGGCCGAGCGCTGGTCGTCAATGACGATCTGCCGGTGCGCGGCGGCGTCAGGGTCCAGTTGTCTCACCCGCTCGGCGGCTAGGTCGACAGCGAGGATCCGCGGCTGGTAGCGGGCCAGGTGCCGGGCCCACTCCGCCAGTGCGGTGACGGCGTCGGGGGCGGTCCATACCGGCCGGATGGAGGCGGCCAGTCCTTCTTCCTCGCTGACGAAGTCGAACAGCGCGGTGACAAGCTCGGCCCGCGAGGCGTAGTGCAGGTAGACCCCGCGGCGGGACACGCCGGCGCGGCCGGCCACGGCAGCCATCGTCAGTGCCTCGAACCCGTGCTCCTCGATGAGCGCGCGGGCGGCGGCCAGCAGCGCGGCCCGGGTGCGCCGGCTGCGCGCGTTCTCCGGTTCGGTGATCACCTGCATGGTCTCCTCCTTGCCAGAACATACCATCGTGTGTAGTTTATAAAGTACACAACATGTGTAGTTATGACGCACGAGCGGCAGAAGCACGCGCTGCAGAAAGGGAGTGACAGCGATGCGGATCCGCACCATCGCCAAGAGCCTGCCGCATCAGGCCGGCCCCGCCCCGGCCCCTGACGGCGGGGCCGCGGCAGCAGGCAGCGGCGGGGGCGAGTGGGAAACCGAGCGGCTGGATCTGGACAGCTACCTAGCCCGGATCGGCTACCACGGCGATCTGGCCCCGACCGCCGCTACGCTGCGCGCGCTGCACCGCGCCCACAGCGCCGCGGTACCGTTCGAGAACCTCGACATCGTGCTCGGCCGCGGCATCGCGCTGGACCTTGAGGCACTGCAGGACAAGCTCGTCGGGCGCCGCCGCGGCGGCTACTGCTACGAGCAGAGCCTGCTGTTCGCTGCCGCACTCGACCGGCTCGGCTACCCGGTCATCCGGCTGGCCGCCCGCATCCACCACAGCCGGGCCCAGCCGGGCCCGCGCGGCCACATGCTGCTGTGCGTGCAGGCCGACGGCACCCGCTGGCTGGCCGATGTCGGCTTCGGCGCTGGGGTCGAAGAACCCATCCCACTGGTCGACGGCGCCACCGTCAGCCAGGACGGCTGGATTTACCAGCTGCGTCTCGATGCTGACGGCTGGTGGAGCCTGTGCTCTGTCACCGCGGGCCTGCCCAGCGACCTCTACGCCTTCACACTTGAGCCGCACCACCAGGTCGACTACGAGATGGCAAGCTTCTACACCTCCACCCACCCGCATTCCCCGTTCGTCGGTCGGCCGGTGGCCATGCGCACCGCCGCCGGCGCCCGGCACGCTCTGGTCGGCCGGAAACTGACCACCAGCTACCCCGACGGCTCACGCCACCACCGGACCGTCGACGACACCGAACTCGGTGAGGTGCTGCGCGAGGTCTTCGCCATCGCCCTGCCGCCCGATGACCTCGCCAGACTCATCACCGACACACACCAGAAGGAGCTGACCGGGGCATGAGCATGTTCTCCGACGCCGAACTTGGCTACCTCACCGGCGAGGGCCGCCTCGGCCGGCTCGCCACGGTCGACGAGCACGGCCAGCCGCACGTCGTACCGGTTGGCTGGAGCTACAACCCTGACCTGGACACAATCGATGTCGGCGGCCGGGACTTCGCCGCCACCCGGAAATTCCGCAACGTGCGAGCCAACGGCAAAGCAGCCATCGTCATCGACGACGTCCTGCCACCGTGGCGGCCTCGCTGCGTCCAGGTCCGCGGAACCGCCGAGGCACTCGACCACGCCACCCCGGCCGGGGGAGGACAGCCAGCGCCAATGATCCGGATCAGCCCCGCCAAGATCGTCAGCTGGGGCCTGGAACCGCAGCCCGGCTGAGCTCAGCCCGGGCCAGCTGGTCCGGCCCGGGGGGACCACGTCCCGTCCTTGACGGCTTGTTCCCGGCGGGCCGCCTGAGCTTTCCGGGCGGCTCGGCGAACCATTCCGCGCTTGTCTCCGGCTAGATCGGCTAGGCCTGGCTGCCCCAGTCGACCGAGACCCTCGCCGTGGCGTCGGGATGACGCTGCAGCCAGCCGCGGGCAAACGGGCAGAGCGGTACGACAGTCAGTTCCTCCCGTTCGGCGCGGTCAATGGCCGCGCCGACGAGCATGCTGCCGAGGCCCCGCCCGGCCAGTGCCTCGGGCACCTCGGTGTGGAGGAGCACGAGCCGCTCGCCTCTGAGCCGGTAGACCAGCTGGGCGAGCTGGCCGTCGGCCGCTAGCTCGAAGCGGGAGGCGGCTGCGTTGTCGGTTACCTGCGGGGCGTCGCTCACCCTGCCATCGTCCCATCTACCTGCATCGCGTCGCCCGGCATCGGCCCGCGTCGCGCTGACCGAGAAGCCAGGTGGACCCGTGGCCACATCCGATGTTCTACGGCAACGGCGAGACAGCGCTGAGCTGCGCCGCGCTGGCGGTGAGCAGGGCCTCGGCGCCTACCGGCGTGAAGCCGGCCGCGAGGAACGCTCGCACGCTCGCCGCGTTGCCTGGCGCGATCTGCGCCCACAGCGGGGCGCCGGCCGGCACCAGGTGGCGGGCGGCGGCCGCCAGGTCGCGTCCCAGGCCCCGGCCCCGGCGATCAGAGTCGACCTCGATCGCCACCTCCCAGCGGTCGGCGACGCCACGCCCGAGCAGCAGGACGCCGCCGTCCGCCTGCCAGGCCCGGACCTCGTCGCGGTAACCCAGCGCCCTGGCTATCCGCGGATGAGCCGGGTCGGCGTCCGGCGCCAGGCGGATCGGCGGGGGACCGGGCCGGGGAGTCGTGACTGTCAGCAGGTCGATGCTGTCCGCGCGCCGGCCGGTCCGCTCGCACAGGGCCTGCAGGAATCGCGGGGTCAGCGGTCCCGACAGGTCCCCGGCCGGCAGCTGGCCGTGAACCCAGTCAGGATCGGCGTCGGTGAAGATCACCGCATGCGCCGTGAAGGCGAGGACGCCGGCGTCCCGCGCGGATGGCTGCGGCACGATCGTCACCGAGCCGTCGGCCGCCGGGTACCGGCCGGCGGCCACGTCGGCAAGCAGCGCCGCGAGCCGGTCACTCACGGGACGGCCAGCGGCTCGGCAGTCCATGATCGTGGTTGATATTGCCTGGATAACCGGCAAAATCAACCACGATCACGAAAGCGGGGCCGAGTCGGGGCCGGGAGTGGCCGGAGCGGGGCCGGGAGTGGCCGAGTCGGGGCGGGAGTGGCCGAGTCGGGGCTGGAGCGGCCGGAGCGAGGGCAGAAAACGCTGTGTCGCGCCAGGTTCGTCATATTCTGAGAGGTTTACCGGTAGGCCGAGATGCCGGTGATCGCCTGGCCGAGGGCCAGGGTGTGGATCTCCTCCGTGCCTTCGTAGGTCAGCACGGACTCGAGGTTGTTCGCGTGCCGGATCACCGGGTACTCCAGGGTCACCCCATTGGCGCCGAGTACGGTTCGCGCCTGCCGGGCGATCTCGATCGCCGCCCGCACGTTGCTCATCTTGCCGAGGCTCACCTGCTCGGGCGTGATCTTCCCGGCCTCCTTCAGCCGGCCCAGGTGCAGCGCGAGCAGCTGGGATCGCTGCAAGTCGGCCAGCATCCACGCCAGCTTGGACTGGATCAGCTGGAATCCCCCGATCTTCCTCCCAAACTGCTCCCGCGTGCGCGAGTACTCCGCCGCCGACTCCAGGCAGGACCTGGCTGCCCCGGTCACGCCCCAGACGATGCCGTACCTGGCCTCCGACAGGCACGTGAGCGGTCCCTTGAGCCCGCTCACGCCGGGCAGCACGGCGTCGCCAGGCAGTCTGACCTCGTCGAAGTGCAGTTCCGAGGTCACCGAGGCGCGCAGCGACATCTTCTTGTGGATGTTCCGCGTGCTGAACCCGCGCGCGCCGCGCGGCACCAGGAAGCCGCGAATGCCCTGGTCCGTAGCGGCCCAGACGACGGCGATGTCAGCGATTGACCCGTTGGTGATCCACATCTTGGTGCCGGAGAGTACCCAGTCCGATCCGTTCTGAATGGCATGGGTTGTCATGCTGGACGGGTCGCTTCCGTGATCCGGCTCGGTCAGCCCGAAGCAGCCAACCGCCTCGCCGGCGGCCATCCGGGGCAGCCATTCGCCCTTCTGCTCCTCTGACCCGTACTTCCAGATCGGGAACATAGCGAGCGAGCCCTGGACGGAGACCAGGCTGCGCAGGCCGGAGTCGGCGGCCTCCATCTCGCGGCAGGCGACCCCGTAGGCGATCGCGCCCATCCCGGCGCAGCCGTAGCCCTGCAGGTGCATGCCCAGCAGGCCGAGCTTGCCGATCTCGGGGACGATCTCGCGGGGCAGCGTCCCGGCCTCGAACCAGTCGGCGATGTGCGGCATGATCCGGTCGGCGGCGAACGCGTGCACGGTGTCGCGGACCAGCCGCTCCTCCTCGCTCAGCTCGTCGTCGATACGGAGCAGGTCGGTGTCTGCGGGGTCGGCGCTGCGCGGCATAGCTCGGATCCTCTCTGCTGGCCCTCGCCGCCAGCGTATGCGCGCTGAACTCGACAGGCCCTAGCCGGGTCGCAGTGGGGCATGATGGTGAATATGAACGATGGGAACACACCCAAGGTCCTGGTCCGGCGCCTGAACGGCCGCATGCTGGCCGGTGTGTGCGCGGGAATCTCCGACTACTTCGGCGTTGATGTCACTCTGGTCCGGGTGATCCTGGCCGTCATCTGCGTCTTCACCGCGGGCGCCGGCATTCTTGCGTACCTGGTGGCGTGGGCCGTCATCCCGGAGGAAGGCGAGCCGGCCTCGATTATCGAAAGCATCTTTAACAAGAGCCAGAACGGCTAGCTTTCGTCGCTCACGGCCCCCGGCCGGCGGCGCCGCGAGCTAGTCTGCACGTGCCCGGGCGGCCAGCGTGGGCCCGGCGCCACGTCCTGGTCAGGGCGGTGGATGCGGCCAGGCCGCACAGTCCGGCCAGTGCCACAGCCGCCTGCGGGCCGACCAGTTGCGCGGCCGCCCCGGCTACGACGAGGCCCAGGCACTGCGCGGCGACCAGCCCTGCCTGCGCGAATCCCAGTGCGCTCGCCCGATCGGCGTCGGCCCGCGCCGAGTCAGGCAGGCCGGCTCGGCCGCCGTTGCCGGCGACGCCGCTATCGAGGCGGTGGCCGCCCAGGTTCCGGATGAACGCGACCAGTGCCCCGAGCTGGTAGGCGGTCCCCAGGCCGGCCAGTGCCCACAGGGCAAGCACGGCCCCTAGCGGCGGGTGCAGGGCGCTGAAGATCAGCGGGACACAGGACAGCATGGCGAGCCAGCCCAGCGAGCGTTCATGCGCGGGTGGGCGGATCAGCCGGCGGAAGGCCAGGACGCCGAGCACGGCTCCGGCAGGCATGGCTGCCATCAGCAGGCCGACGGTCAGCGTGCCGCCGCCCAGGGCATGCGCGTACGGGGCGGCGAGGCACTCGGGCACGACGTAGAAGCCGGCCAGCCAGCCGAGCAGCGCCAGTGTGCGCAGCACCATGCTGCGTGCCACGACGCCGGTGCCGGTGCCGGTGCCGGTGCCGGTCGCGGACACCGGTGACGGCGTGGCGTGGGGTGACGGCGCGAAACTGACAGCGCCGCGTGGTAGATGCTGTCGCTTGACCAGTGCGGCCACCAGGCCAGCCGACGCCAGGAACGTCAGGGCATCGATCAGCAGGGCGCGGCGCGGCTGCAGCGCCGCAACCAGCCCGGCACCGGCGAGGAACCCCAGTGCCTGGCCTGCCTGATAGCCGATAGTGCCGATAGCCTGAAGCTGCCCGGCAGTCCTGACAGCCCCGGCAGCCCCGGCAGTCCTGACAGCCCCGGCAGTTTCTGGAGTGCTGGCGGGTCCGGCGGGTGCGCGGTCGCGTACTACTGCGGCGCGAGCAGCAGGGAACGGGGAGCCAAGCAGCATCGCGGCGAATAGCAGCATGAACAGGCTCCAGAGGTGCACGCCCCGCAGTGCAATGGCCGCGATGAGTGCTGCCCTAGCGACATCGAGCACGATCATCAGCGTGCGGTGGCTGAGCCCGCCGGTGACCCTGATGATCGACAGGCCGCCGAGTAGCGGCGGCAGGTAGGTCAGTGTGTAGGCAAAGGCCGTGAGTAGCGGGGATCCGGTCTTGCTGTAGACCATGACTGCGATCGCGACGCGAGCGAATTGGTCTCCAGCGCAGGAGATCAGCTGGGCGGCCCACAGGGCGCGGATCTCCCGTTTGGCTGGGAAGTCGAGGTCGGCGGCGCTCTGCTGTCCTGGCCTGCGGTGCCGGCCTGGGGCAGTCGGGGAGACTCGCCTCGTGTCCGTCTGGCTGTCCCGGTCCTCCTGGCTGTCCCGGTCCTCCTGGCCGTCCTGGCCGTCCCGGTCCTCCTGGCCGTCCTGGCCGTCCCGGTCCTCCTGGCCGTCCTGGCCAGCGGGGCTGTCGGCTTCTGGCGTGCCGTCCAGGCTGTCGGCGCATCCGTCGTCGGCCATCGTGTCCGGGCTCTCGACGTTTTCGGTGTCCGGCTGGAGGGCGTCGACGCCTAACAGCGATGCGGTATCGGCCCGAAATTCGGCAGGAGGCCAAGCGAGCAGAGCCGGTGCCGGAGGCACGGAATGCACGGGCGATCGCTCAGCCGCATGTGCGCCAGGTAATTCCCGTGGCGGGACGGCCGCTGGTGACGGTCCGCTCGTTAAGGCGGCCGCTGGGAAGCCTGCTGGCTGCCGGTGCTCGCCATTCTCGCGCAGCGGTGGAAGGAGCTGCAGCCGGGCGCCGCTGCGTGCCCCTGGGCACGGGTCTGGCAGATGGCCACGCATCCGGGCGGCGTCGGCCGGGCTGCGGCGACCATCGGAGACCGCATAAGGATCCGCATAAGGATCCGCATAGCGGTCGCACGAGCCTGGGCCCTGGCCGGCCTGGTCGGCTGGGCTCGCCTGGTCGGCTCGGCCGGTGTCGTCGTCTGAACTGGGTTTCGAGGTTGACCTGCCCCCTGGCAGGACCCGCAATAAGCGACGGTCTGTCATGGTCCTCTCGCATCTGAGCATGGAGCTGCCGTGCTCCGCAGGCCGCCCGCGGCCGCGGACTGCGGGACTGAGCGGCAGGTCCTGGCCGTGTAGTGACGTTCGGTTGTTTATCCGTTGCATAGAGTGTCGGATAAGCGCAGACTGCGCAAGTGGTCTGGCAAGATCGGTTTCATGACGGTGCACTTTGCCGGCAGTGCCGTCTGTCCCCTATGCTGGGGCGGTCCCCGACGGCGGGCGCCACGGGCAAGGCGGCGGTGACCGTCGAGCCCCCATCGTCTAGCGGCCTAGGACACCGCCCTTTCAAGGCGGCGGCACGGGTTCGAATCCCGTTGGGGGCACTGCTGGCAGTTGTCAGCGCAGCTTGGTCCTGTAGAGCAGCTCGGAGTGCTCGCCACCCTGTCAAGGTGGAGGTCGCGGGTTCAAATCCCGTCAGGACCGCTCGGGTCGGCGCATCCAGGCCTGCTGGTGCCGGGCCCGGACGAGGTCAGGTAGCTCAGTCGGTATGAGCGTCCGCCTGAAAAGCGGAAGGTCGGCAGTTCGACCCTGCCCCTGACCACGGGTTTTGTGACTCCAGGCCAGTAATCGCTTGTGGGCCTTTGTGGGGATCTTGTGCTTCGGGCGCGGTCGGCGGCAGCCTGGGATCCCCATCCTCCTGATGTACTCGCAGGTGAGAGGGCTATCTTCCTCACGCGAGTCGCGGCCGCCGCAGCATGACCGTGCGACATTGAAGCGGACGGTCAGAATATGTGGTTGGCTGGCCGCTTTCTGCACCCGACCGGCGGGTGTGGACGCTCACGTAATTTCCCAAGCTCAGTTCCACTTCGGGGCTTCCTGCGCGAGCACGTTCAGACGCCGGCTACCCGCCTCGGGCTAGGGCATGTGCTGACGGCGCGCTCCATGCCGCCCAGGCAGCCGATCAAGGCTGGGCCTGCGGCGAACCGTACATCCCGGCAACCTGGGCGCAGATAAGAGCAGGTGCGGCCATCGCCTGCTTGCTCAACGACTCCCTCGATGGCGCTGCCGAGCACGCAGCGCCACTTCTGACGCTCGCACCGGAGTTCCGGATCGCTACTGTCACCGGCTGGCTCTCCGACCTCGACAAGCACCTGTCGCGCCCGCGGTTCGCACGAAGCCCCATCACAGAAACCTTGCGCATGCAGATCCAAGACTTCAGATCAGACGCGCTACCGTCCGTCGCAACCAAGGAGGCCGGATGACATTGCCAGCCCAGATGGCTGACCGGTGGGCGTGCCGACCCGAACCGGCACCAGGCGAAGGCACGGTGTACTGGCACCTGCTCATGCGTGACCACCAGCAGGTCATTGAGCTGGCCCGCCAAGCGCAGCAGCGACTAGCCGGCTTCAGCGGACTGCATATGACACCGCTGAAGTGGCTCCATATGACGACGCTCGTGGCAGGACCTGCGGCGCTGTTCTCAGACCACCAGCTACAGCAGATGACCAGAGCAGCGGCGGAGCATCTCGCCGACACGCCGCCTATCACAGTCAGTCTCGGACGGATCCTCTACCACCCCGAAGCGATCATGCTCGGTGTGACGCCCGCACAGGCGCTCGCACCGATCTATGAGGCGGCGCATGCTGCAACACGCACAGTCCTTTGCTCGGAGGAACCGTCAGCTGGCATGGAGGGCTGGACACCCCACATCACGTTCTGCTACAGCACAGCCAGCCAGCCTGCCAGCCCGATCATCGACGCACTCGGCCTGCACATGCCCAGCTGTGACGTGGAGATAGACAGGCTGAGCCTCGTAATCCAGCACGGGCCAGAGCGCGATTGGAGCTGGACCCCTGTTGGCAACGTGAGACTGACGGAACCTGCCAGCAGGTAGCTCTTCACTCCCCGAAACGGTAGGGGGAGTGCTCGCGTGGGTGAGCGTCCTACCTTAAATCTTCAAGGCCAGCCGCAACCAGGACCGGCCAAGATCACCACGGCACACAGCGCGCCGAGCGCTTGTCTGCGTTGCCGAATTGACCAGTAACTACGCCAACGCCGGAGAACAAGGTCATCCCCGAGCTGGCTGCCCTCCCCGGATCCGGGCTCTACCCCACCCACTTCAAACATCGGATGTCGCTGATGGAAGACGATACGCCTAGCTAGGTCTCGGCAAGCACCCCGGCCCGCCGGTAGCCGTCGTCATCAGCGGTGGCGTGTTCGGCGTCGTCACGCTCGTCGCGGTGGCCCTGGCCTGGCGAAACCGTCGCGGCGGCCGGACCACCGCAATGGTGTCGCGGGTGCTGGCCGCCCTGCTGGGAGCCGGGGTGTTCTTTGATGACGAGGCTCCCGGCTGGGCCCGGGTCGTCGTGGGCATCGCCATCGTGGCGACCATCGTCGGCGTCGGGCTCGTCGCCACTGCTGCGCGTCGACCGGCGACCGCAATGGTTGCAGCGCGATGACTGCGCAGACCTACGGTCGGTGAGCGGTCCGCCGCCGGGCACGGCCGCAGCGACGTCGCACGAACCCGACCGCAGTATCCAATGTGGTCGGCCGCGCGGGACCCATACCGAGAGTTAGTCACTGATTACAAGGAGGCGAGGCAGTCATGGTGGTACTGGAAAACTCCGTCGACATCGCGTTACCGCAGCAGGCGGTCTTCGACTACCTCAGCGACCTGCGCAACGAGCGGGAATGGAACCCGAAGATGCGGTCGGTGCAGCTGCTCACCACCGAGCCGATTGGTATCGGAACCCGCTACCGGGCCCGGTGGGCGGGCAGCCCCGACACCGTCGTCGAATGCACCCGATTCGACCGGCCGCATGAGTGGGCCGCCACCGCGGCATCGAAGATGATGACCGTCCGCTTCTCCGCGCTGGTAACACCGAACGCGGCGGGGTCGCATCTGGCCGTGCGCATGGAACTCATTCCGCACGGCCCGCTCAAGCTCCTCACGCCGATCCTGCGCCGGCGGATGCGAGCACAGGAAGTCGACAACATGGCCTACATCAAGAACAAGATGGAATCGTTGACCGCCCGATGAACGCCACACAAGGTACCGATTCGGGTCCGCTTCGGACGTTGGCCGTGTCGTTACTGGCAAGATCATCAGACCGGTGGCGTCGAGCGG
>Ga0209871_1000247_pt1 | contig 15342 bp, 14 predicted proteins | sample OrgsoiDNA2013045_FD_185795 | JGI IMG/M metagenome (GOLD analysis project Ga0209871, IMG submission 185795) | Permafrost soil microbial communities from the Arctic, to analyse light accelerated degradation of dissolved organic matter (DOM) -... | ecosystem: Environmental > Terrestrial > Soil >... | reverse complement strand
GGCGCGCCGTTCGTGCAGCCCTGGCCGCGGCAGGAGCGGGTGTTGTCGCGCGCCGAGCGGCTGGAACTGCAGCAGCTTCTGGCCCAGCGCGGCTTCTATCAGGGTACCCCCGATGGCCAACTCGGCGGACAGACCCGGGAGGCGGTGCGCGGCTTCCAGGCCTCCATCGGGGCGCCGGCAGACGGATTTGCCTCCTCCGACGTGCTGGAGCGGCTCAGGGGGCGGTGAAACACCGGTTCCACTGCCGAAAGTAACCCTTGGAGCGGACATTTACGCAGCGCCCTTGGCGGCGGTGGCGGATCGCCGATTTATCTGCCCGCTTGCGGCCTGATTCCGCTACTATGACCATTGCCTGAATTCCATTGCGATCGATGCGCATGCCGAAACCGAAATCCTTTTTCCGGGTGTTTACCGAGACCGGCCCGCTGATCGTGCTGGCCGTCGCGGTCGCGCTGCTGGTTGGGATCGTCGGACCGGCATCCGCGCAGTTTTTCAATTTTGGCGGACCGCCGCAGCAGCGCAGCGGCGGCTGGTTCGGTGGCGATCTGTTCGCGCCCTTCCAGCAGCCGGCGCCCAAGCGGATTATCCGCGAGGATTTTTCCAAGGCGCCCGCGCCGGAAAAACGCGACAACGTAGCGGAGCGCAACGTGCTGGTGCTCGGCGATGCCATGGCGGACTGGCTCGCCTATGGTCTTGAGAGCGCCTATGCCGAACAGCCCGACATGGGTGTGATCCGCAGGCACAAGACCGTCTCCGGCCTCATCCGGTACCAGCCCAAGGGCGATCCGGCCGACTGGCCCGCGGCGGCCAAAGGCATCCTCGCCACCGAGAAGCCCGACGCCATCGTGGTCATGCTCGGCCTCAACGACCGGGTATCAATGCGCGAGCCGGTCGTCGAGAAAACCGATTCCAAATCGACCGACAAGAAGAACGACAAGAAAGACGCCAAGACCAAGCCGGACGCCAAGCCTGCGGATGCAAAACCCGCGGCGAAGCCGGCTGACGCCAGCAATGCCGTCGCGAAGCCGGATGACAAACCAGTCGACGCCGAATTGTCCCCGGACGACGCCGCCGACAGTGATGCGCCCCCGGCCATCGCGCCGGAGAAGAGCACGCGCTCGCCGAACGGCGTCTATGAATTTCGCGAGGAACGCTGGGTCGAGCTCTACACCAAGAAAATCGAAGAGATGATCGCGGTGATGAAATCCAAGGGCGTGCCGGTGCTGTGGGTCGGCCTGCCCGCGGTGCGCGGCACCAAGGCGACGGCGGACATGCTGTTCCTGGATTCCCTGTACCGCGACGCCGCCGGCAAGGCCGGCATCACCTATGTCGATGTCTGGGACGGATTTGTCGACGAGGCCGGCCGCTTCATGCAGCAGGGCCCGGACTTCGAAGGCCAGCCCCGCCGGCTGCGCGCCTATGACGGCGTGTTCTTCACCCCGGCCGGCGCCCGCAAGCTTGCGCATTACGTCGAGCGCGAGATCACGCGGCTGTTGGCGGCGCGTTCCGCGCCGATCGAGCTGCCGACCGAACCGGCGACGCCCGACGCCAACGCGCTGCCCGGTCAGCCGGCGCCGCGTCCGCTCGCGGGACCGATCGTGCCGCTGGTGGCATCCTCCGTCGGCACCGATCAACTGCTCGGCGGCCCAGGCTCGCGTCCGGCCGCGGTTGACGCGCTTGCGGCGCGAACGCTGGTCAAGGGCGAACCACTGGCGCCACCCGCCGGCCGCGCCGATGATTTCGTCTGGCCGCGCCGCGAGGTCGGACGCGAACAGGCCAAGGGCGAAACGCCGGTGGCATCCGCTTCGCCGGATGGAACGATTGCGGCGCCTGGCTCCGCGCCGAAACCGCAGCAGAAAAGGCTACGCCCGGCCCAGTCGGGCCCGCCGGCGATACGGGAATTCTTCGGCTTTGGAAACGCGCCACGCCAACCGCCGCCGCCGCGTGCCGCTCCAGGCGTTCTGCGCCCGCCGGGCACGATCGGGCGGGCGGCGTGGGCGCCAGACTTCTTTACGCGGTGATCGCTTAGGATTCCGTGACGCCGGAGTTTAACCGCCTCTCCCCTTGTGGGCCCCGCATGGAGAGGTCGAATTTGGAGCGCAGCGAGAAATTGGGGTGAGGGGTTATAGCCTGACGATAGGGCGTAACCCCTCACCTCAACCCTCTCCCACTCGAAGTCGGATATATCCGACTTCGACAATTCGATATGCCCAACTCGGGTAAACCCGAGTTGGGCGGGAGAGGGAGTACGGCTCCTTTGCCGGGATGCAGAGCTTCAAGTCTCAGCTGTAATACCGCCAGCGTTGCGGCGGACGGCGCGGCGGGCGCGTCATCAGCATCGCCAGCGCAAAGCCGATGCCGCCGGCGACCAACAGCGCGCCGAGCGGATTGTCCTGCACCTTCTTCGCCACTACTTCCGAACCCTCGCGGAAGGTATCGCCGCTGTTCTCATAGGCATCCTTGGCGTAGCTGACGGCGGCATCGCCGGCGTCGCGGGCGGCATCCTTGGCCTGCCCGTATAAATTCTGCACTGTGCCCGCCGCCTCGCGGGCGCGGCCCGCGGCCTGGGCTTGAGCATTGCCCGCGATATCGCCGACAGCGCCCTCGACTTTACCGGCAACGTCCTTTGCCGAACCGGCCATTCGATCCATATCCATCGCGCTCACTCCTTGTTCCGCGCAGTGCGAAGTACGCACGCTCTGAGATGATTCTCGGTGGACTAACCGATAAGGCGCGTTCAAGTTCCTAGAGAATTAGACCGCCGTCGACCACCAGGGTCTGGCCCACGATGTAGGACGCCAGCGGCGACGCCAGAAACAGCGCCGCGCCCGCCATGTCCGCCGGTGTTCCCAGCCGCTTCAGCGGGATCCGCTCGATTGCCCCTTCAAGCCGCTTCGGATTTGCTGTGGTCACTTTTGTCATTTTGGTATCGACGAGCCCAGGGGCGATGCCGTTGACGCGAATACCGTCCTCCGCCCAGGCCTCGCCGAGCGTCCGGGTCAGCCCGACCGCGCCGGTCTTCGAGGCGTTGTAGGACGGGTTGCCCTTGGTCGAATGATAGGCCGCGGTCGAACTGACAATGATGAGCGAGCCCTTGGCGGCACTCAGCATGGCGTGAAATTTGGTGGCGCAGGCCATCAGGCTGATCAGATTGACTTCCAGCACTTTGCGAAATCCGGCCATTTCGAATTCGCCGCGCCGGTAAATCACCGCACCTTGCGCCAGCACCAGCACATCGAGCCGATCGAACGACGGCTTGAAATTCTCGATCGCGCGCGCATCGCTGACGTCGAGCTGGGCGTAATCGAGACCGTCGAGGTGCGATCCCTCGCTCGCAGAATAATCGGCGGCGGAGGCGCGGGTGCCGCAGACATGCACGCATGCGCCCTTGGCGCGGAACGCTTGTGCGATGCCGTTGCCGATTCCGCTGGAGCCGCCGATCACGAGGATCTGCCTGGCGCCGAAATCCAGTTCGTTCATCTCCCCACCATCCATTTTTTGCTTGTTTGACCTCTCTGGGGATTGGTGCCAGCCTTGTCAATCCTGCAAGTCGCACGACAGCTCCAGCGAGTAATTCATGTCCGACTTCAAACAACTCAGTCGGTCGGTGAAGGGATTGACCGTTCTCGTCACCGGTGCGGCCGGTGGCATGGGCCGCGCCACGGCGAGGGTGTTCGCGGCCGAAGGCGCCAAGGTCGCGGTCACCGATTTCAGCGCGGAAGGCGCGCAGGCGGTTGCGGCCGAGATCATCGCCAGCGGCGGAACCGCGAAAGCCTGGACGCTCGACGTCGCCAGCCGCGACCACGTCAACGCTATCGTCAAGGATATCGCCGCGCATTTCGGCGGGCTCGACATTGTCGTCAACAACGCCGGCATCTCGGTGCGCGTCGCGATCGACGATGAGGGTTACGACGAGGCGTGGGCGAAGGCACTGGCCGTGATGCTGACGGCGCATCAGCGCACCATCCGTGCCGCGCTGCCCTATCTACGCGCCTCGAAGTCGCCGCGGATCGTCAATATCGCCTCCACCGAGGCCTTGGGCGCAACCGCGCTGCACAGCCCCTATTCGGCGGCGAAAGCCGGCGTGGTCGGGCTGACGCGTTCGCTCGCGGTCGAACTCGGCCGTGACGGCATCACGGTGAACTGCATCTGCCCCGGCCCGATCACAACCGGAATGACGGCGCGCATCAGCGACGAGCACAAGGCGATCTTTGCCCGGCGCCGGACCGCGCTCGGCCGCTACGGGCACCCTGAGGAGGTCGCGCACATGACGCTGAGCCTGTGCCTGCCCGCGGCGTCGTTCCTGACCGGCGCGATGATCCCGGTCGACGGCGGCCTGATGGCGAGGAATGCGTGAGAGGTAAACGTCCAGCTCCGTCATTGCCGGGCTTAACCCGGTAATCCATCTTCTTCGAAAAGGCTCTTGCGCAGATTGATGGATGCCCGGATCAAGTCCGGGCATGACGAGACGTGCGGGCCGCATGCGCTGCTTGCCGTTGACACTGTCGCATCAGGGGGTCATTTTTTGTCCAAACGCAGCGGAGCAAACCGCTCGCCTCGATCAGGAGAGACGCCATGACGATTTCGATCCGGCAGCTTCACCCGCATTTTTTCGGCGAAGTTTCAGGCGTCGATTTGCGAAAGCCGCTGACGCCGCAGGAGGCTGCGGATATCGAGGCCGGCATGGACAAATACGCCGTGCTGCTGTTCCGCGATCAGGACATTACCGACGAACAGCAGATGGCGTTCGCGCTGAATTTCGGCGAGCGCGAAAATCCGCGTGGCGGCAATATCGTCAAGCCGCAGGATTCGCGACTTGATACCGGCCTCAACGATGTCTCCAACCTGGGCAAGGACGGCAAGCCGCTGCCACGCGATCACCGCGTCCATCTGTTCAACCTCGGCAACTGCCTGTGGCATTCCGACAGTTCGTTCCGCCCGATTCCGGCGAAATTTTCGCTGCTGTCGGCGCGCGTGGTCAATCCCAAGGGCGGCAACACCGAATTCGCCGACATGCGCGCCGCCTATGACGCGCTCGACGACGAGACCAGGGCCGAGATCGAGGACATGATCTGCGAGCATTCGCTGATGTATTCGCGCGGCTCACTCGGCTTTCTCGACTACACCGAGGAAGAAAAAGCGATGTTCAAACCGGTGCTGCAGCGCCTGGTGCGGACGCATCCGGTTCATGGCCGCAAGTCGCTGTATCTGTCGTCGCATGCCGGCGGCATCCTCGGCATGTCGGTGCCGGAGGCGCGGGTGTTGCTGCGCGACCTCAACGAGCATGCCACGCAACCTGAATTCGTCCACGTCCACAAATGGACGCTGCATGATCTCGTGATGTGGGACAACCGCCAGACCATGCATCGGGTGCGCCGCTACGACCAGTCGCAGCCGCGCGACATGCGCCGCGCCACGGTGGCCGGCACTGCGCCGACGGTTGCGCAGCAGGCGGCGGAGTAGAAGGGCTTCTCGCGAGAAGCCCTTGAGGTAAAGCCAACAACGACCGTCGTCGCCCGCGAAAGCGGGCGATCCAGTATTCCAGAACGCTCGTGACGGAGCCGCGAAGCTGCGGCGTACTGGATGCCCCGCTTTCGCGGGGCATGACGGCCTAGTTTTGAGACGCGCAACGTCTCACGCTACGCATGCCCGGCTTCGTTCGACAGCATGCCGGGATCGATCCCGATCTTGCGCAGCGCGCGCAGGTATTTTTCCTCGACGTCGCTACCGAACACCAGATCCGCATCGGCGTCGCAATGCAGCCAGCCATTTTCCTGGATTTCATTCTCCAGTTGTCCCGGCGCCCAGCCGGCATAACCCAGTGCCAGGATCGCGTGCTTCGGCCCGGCGCCCCTGGCGATCGCCTTCAGAATATCGACCGTCGCGGTCAGACAGATTCCGTCGTCGATTCTCAATGTCGCATCCTTGATGAAGAAATCGCTCGAATGCAGCACGAAGCCGCGGCCGGTATCGACCGGGCCGCCCTTCAGCACCTTCATGGTTTCGGCATTTTCCGGCAGCTTGATCTGGTCGGCCTTCTTGATGATGTCGAGTTGCACCAGCAATTCCGGAAAGTCGATACTGCCGGCCGGACGATTGACGATGATGCCCATCGCGCCTTCGGGTGAATGCGCGCAGAGATAGATCACCGAGCGCTCGAAGCGCGGATCCACCATTACCGGCATCGCGATCAGCAACCGGCCGTAGAGATAACCGCGCCCCGCCGAATTGTCGCCCACGCCGGCGGCTTTGCGGCGGCCAATCCTTGGTTTTTTGCCTTCAGGGTCCATCCGCAAAGGACTCTCACATTGATGCACATCCTGATATCGGGTGCCGGTTCTGTCAATCAAGCTTTGCGCCGGCGTTTGTTGGCGCATCACAACCAATTCAATGGCTTACAACCTTGCTTGGCTGTAATGACGTCTCATGATCGTGAAGGTTCCCATGCGCGCCGCGCTCGGCCTGGCCGCAGCCGTAGTTGCTTCGTCCCTGGCGATCGAGGCTCGCGCGGAGGATGCGTCGCCCTGGCAGCGGGATGGGCACTCCGCGGTCCGGCTGCTGGCGGGGTCGCGCAGCGGCGCCGTGCTGCTCGGCGGTATCGCCGTCCAGCTTCAGCCGGGGTGGAAAACCTACTGGCGCACGCCCGGCGATTCCGGCGTGCCGCCGCGCTTCGACTTCTCCAAATCGGAAAATATCGAAGCCGTCACCGTGCTGTGGCCGGCGCCTGCCAAATTCAACGATGGCGCAGGCGGCCACTCCATGGGGTACCACGACCAGGTCGTGCTGCCCCTGCGAATTGTCGCAAAAAATGCCGACAAACCGGTGACGCTTCGCGCCGGGATCAACTACGCGGTCTGCGAGAAAATCTGCATTCCCGTTGAAGCCAATGCCGAACTCGGCTTCACCAGCGTGGCCAGCACCGAGGACAGTGCGCTGTTCGCCGCCCTCGACACCGTGCCGAAGCCCGCCAGCATCGGCGACCCCAATCCGCTGACCATTCGCGACGTCAAGCGGGACGGCAAATCCTCTGTTCTGGTCGATGTCGTCACGCCCGACACGCGGGAGATCAACCTGTTTGTCGAAGGGCCGACGCCGGACTGGGCGCTGCCGGTTCCGACGCCGCTCGAAAAGAGCCCGCCCGGGGTCAAGCGCTTCTCATTCGAGCTCGACGGCCTGCCTCCCGGCGTGGACCCCGCAGGTGCGGCGCTCAAATTGACCCTGGTCGGCGGCGACCGCGCTTACGAATTCAATATCAATTTGGAGTAGCCTCGCGTCGTCCCGGCGAAGGCCGGGACCCATATGGCGAGGACTCGCTTTTCGGCATTGAGGCAAATGCCTTTGCTAAACAGCAACGCCGGTGATTATGGCTCCCGGCATTCGCCGGGACGACGCCGAGAGACCGAATCTTAACGAATGGTTGATAGGCCGGATGACGGTCGCACCATGCGGTGCCCGAAGGATTTTCCGCCGTGGCCGTGATCGATGCACAATCCGCAACTGCTCCGCCCGCAGGCGTGATCGCGCGGCTGCGGGCGATGTTTGGCGGTTCCGGCGAAGCATCCGTTACCACGCGTCTTGCCGGCACGATCTTCATCATCCGCGTCATCAGCGCGGCGCTGGCCTATGCTTCGCAGATCCTGCTCGCGCGCTGGATCGGCGGCTCGGATTACGGCGTCTATGTCTATGTCTGGACCTGGGTGCTGCTGCTCGGCAGCATGATGGACTTTGGTATTTCGGCGTCGGCGCAAAAGATCATCCCCGAATATCGCGCCGGCGGCGAACATGCGCTGCTGCGCGGTTTTCTGTCCGGCAGCCGCTGGATGACCTTTGTCGTTTCCGCCGTGGTTTCAGTGCTGCTCGCGGGCGTCGTGAGATCGCTGTCGCCGTGGATCGACGCCAACGCGGCCCTACCGCTCTACATCGGCTGCATCACGCTGCCGGCCTTCGTGGTTGCCAACACCCAGGACGGCATCGCGCGTTCGCACGACTGGATGCGGCTCGGCTTGATGCCGCAATTCATCGTGCGGCAGTCGCTGATCATCGGCTTCACCGCCGGCGCCTTCGTGCTCGGCTTTGATCTTGGCGCAACCGCCGCGATGCTCGCCAGCGCGGCTGCGGTGTGGATCGCCATGATCGGGCAGATGATGGTGCTGAACCGCAGGCTCGCCGGCCATATCGAGCCTGGCCCAAAGGCTTACGATTTCCGCGGCTGGCTGGCGGTCTCGCTGCCGATCCTGATGGTGGAAGGCTTTTACCTGCTGCTGTCCTACACCGACGTGCTGGTGCTGCAGCAATTCCGCTCTTCGGAGGAAGTCGGTGTCTATTTCGCCGTGGTCAAGACACTGGCGCTGGTTTCGTTCATTCACTACGCGATGTCGGCGACAACGGCGCATCGCTTCGCCGAGTATCACGCCATCGGCGACAAAGCGCGGCTATCGGCCTATGTCGCACACGCGATCAAATGGACGTTCTGGCCGTCGCTCGCCGCGACCATCCTGCTGCTGGCTTTGGGCAAGCCGCTATTGTGGCTGTTCGGACCGCAATTCGTCACCGGCTACGACATCATGTTCATCGCGGCCATTGGCCTCGTGGTGCGCTCCGCGATCGGCCCGGTCGAGCGGCTGCTCAACATGCTCGGTCACCAGCATATCTGCGCGCTGGCCTATGCGCTGGCGTTCGTCATGAATGTGGTGCTTTGCGTCGCGCTGGTGCCGCGCTTCGGCGGCCACGGCGCCGCGGCGGCAACATCGATCTCGCTGGTGTTCGAAACCGTGCTGCTGTTCTGGATCGTGCGGAGACGGCTGGGCCTGCACGTGCTGGCGTTCGGGAAGCGCGGCTGAGCCCTCTCTCCCCCGTCATGCCCGGACTTGATCCGGGCATCCATCATCTTCGCAAAGCTTTTTCAGTTTGATGGATTGCCGGGTCATCTAGCGCGAAGACGCGCTTCGCGCTTTTGCCCGGCAATGACGAAGCTTGAAGTTGAGATTGCAGAGGATCCTCGCCCTACTCCGCGGTCCAGCCGCCGTCGATCGAGAGGTTGGCGCCGGTGATTTGGGCGGCGTCGTCGCCGCATAGAAACAGCGCCAGGGCTGCGACCTGCTCGGAGGTGACGAACTCCTTGGTCGGCTGCGCGGCCAGCAGCACGTCGTGGATGACCTGTTCCTTGGTCAGGTTGCGCGCCTTCATGGTCTCCGGAATCTGGTGCTCGACCAGCGGCGTCCAGACATACCCCGGGCTGATGCAGTTGCAGGTGATCTTGAAGGTCGCAAGCTCCAGCGCCACCGTCTTGGTGAGACCGGCGATGCCGTGCTTGGCCGACACATAGGCCGACTTGAACGGCGAGGCCACCAACGAATGCGCGGAAGCCGTATTGATGATGCGGCCCCAGCCGCGCTTCTTCATGCCGGGCACGGCCGCGCGGATGCCATAAAACGCCGACGACAGGTTGATCGCAATGATCGCTTCCCATTTCTCGGGCGGAAACTCCTCGATCGGCGACACGAACTGGATGCCGGCATTGTTGACGAGGACGTCGACCGAGCCGAACGTGGTTTCGCCCAGCGCGATCATGCCGGCGATTTCCGCGGGCTTGGTCATGTCGGCGGGCGAATGAACCGCCTTGACCTTGAAGTCGCTCTCGATTGCGGAACGTTCCTTCTCAATATCGGCCGGCGCGCCCATGCCGTTGAGAACGATATTGGCGCCGGCGCCGGCGAAGGCGCGCGCATATGCCAGTCCGATGCCGCTGGTCGAGCCGGTCACAACCGCGGTCTTGCCTGTCAATGTAGCCATTTTTACTACTCCTTTTTGCCGTCGAGGGTTTCGCTGCCGTCCCCCGTGAGATCGTAAGTCATCATGGTTTCGCCGGACTGCGGCCGCTCCAGCCAATCTTCGTGACGCATCGACAGATGAACGTCGCGCACGCCCGCGCCCCAGTGCTCGACCATGCCGATGTGTGAAAAATCGTAATCCTTGGAAGACGATTCGTAATTCTTGCTGCGGTAGATCAGGTGCACCACCGTGACCGTGCTTTCCTTGGCGGCTTCGCGCAGCAGCTCAACCGATGGATCGTTCTTGAGGTAATCCGGCAATTTCCCGATCAACTCGCGCAGCGCCTTGCGGGCGTTGTGAATCTGCCGGTTCTTGTCGGTATTCATGCGGGTGCGGCTGGAAAAGCGGATATCCTTCTCGCGCTCGGCCGCCTCGAGCATTGAGCCCGGCAGCGGCCCGCGCGCGCTGAACAGGTCGACCTGGAAGATCAGGAGATCGCGGTTGATTTCCGCGTCCAGCACAAAATCGAGCGGCGTGTTGGTCGCGATGCCGCCGTCCCAGAAGTGTTCGCCGTCGATGACGATGGACGGGAAGCCCGGCGGCAGCGCGCCGGACGCCATGATATGTTCCGGGCCGATCTTCTTGCCGAGCTTCCTGAATTCGAAATTGTCGAAATATTTGAAATTGCCGGTCGTGACACTCACCGCGCCGACGCTGAGCCGGGTCTTCAGATCGTTGATGCGGTCGAAGTCGACCAGTTGCTCCAGAGTCTTTTTGAGTGGCGCGGTATCGTAGTAGCTCTGCGATGCCGGGCTGCCCTGCGGCCAAAGCGCCGCCGGGGGAAAGCGCGGCGTGAAGAAACCGGGAACACCGAACGTGGCGATCAGGGCGGCGCTGGTCTCGTTGAACAAGGAACGCCCGCGGTCGCTTTTCGTGACCGGGTTCCAGGGTACGGGTGACGAAACCAGCTCCCAGAATTCCTTCAGGCGAGCGATCCGCTTTTCGCGCGGGTTACCGGCGATGATCGCGGCGTTGATGGCGCCGATCGAGATGCCGGCAATCCATTCCGGCTCGAAATCGTGATGACAAAGCGCCTGGTAGGCGCCGGCCTGGTAGGAGCCGAGCGCGCCGCCGCCTTGCAGCACGAGCACGCGCTGTGCGTTCGCTGGCGTGGTAGCGGGCGTTGGGTCGGCTGAATCGGAAATATCCATCATGACATCAGGTCAAATGCGAAAAAGGCCATTGCACCGTGAAGCCAGTTCGCGATTGCGTCAATCAGCGAGGCTCCCGAGTGGGATCACGCCAAGTTTATCGCGGGTCCGACGATGCAAGAATCAGAGTCCAGAACACCTTGTATTTGGTATTCGGAGCATAGCTCGCCGCGATGCCTAATTTTGTGACACCCTTTTTCAGCATGTTGGCCCGGTGCGGGGGCGAGTCGCGCCAGCCCGAAAACGCCTCGGCCAGCGTATGATATCCGGCGGACACATTTTCCACCGCCAGAGTCGAGGGGTACCCGGACGCGCTCAGGCGCTTGGCGAGCGGCGCTTTGACATCATGGTCGAGCTTGTTGTGGCCTGCCATCGTCTGCGACTGCGATTCCGCAAGCTTCATCAGTTCCGGATCGACCGCCACGCCGCCAAGGCCGTTGTTTTCCCGGTACAGCGAAATCATCGAGGCCGCGGCCTGGGAATCGAGCTTGGCGCCGCCATTGGCCATGCTGAGATACATGGTTGGCTGCTCGGGAAGCGGAGCCTCCCCTGCGCAGCCGCCCAGCGCCAAAAACCCCATAATCGCGACCGCCGCGCGCATGATTCGAAATTCCCGCGCGCATGATCCGCCAAAGTGTGAGCGGGTTGGCGATAAGATCATGCGCTCTTTCAATAGTTTAGAGCGCGATCGGACGCAAAACCGGATGCCGCTTTTGCTGATCGCGCTCTGATGAAAGCCGGTTGTTGCATACCAACAGTGGCTGAATGGTGAACGGCGGGGACTTTTGACCGTCATTCCGGGGCACGCGCGAAGCGAGTGAACCCGGAATCTCGAGATTCGGGCCGCGGACCATCCCGGAATGACGGGTCACTCCGGCGCGGCGAAAATCCGGTAGCGGCGGGGTTGCAGCCCGACAATATCGCCACTCTGAAGTTCCCGATCCCGGGGCGCGTCGATCTCGATCACGGTCGCGCACTCGCCCGCGCACAGCGCGATCTCCGCACGCTGGATCGGGCCGAACGACCGGACATGCCGCACCGCGCCCTCCAGCGCGCCGCTGCCGGCCGGCCCGACCTGCATGTCATGGCGGCGGACGAACAGCTTCGATGCGCCGGACGCCGCACCATTGACCTCGATATTCAGCGGCTTGCCGCCGAGCCGCACGCAGCCGTCGCTGACATTGACCGGCAGCACGATCGACTCGCCGATGAAGCCGTGCACGAACGCGGTTGCGGGATTGTCATAGACCTCGCCGGGCGTGCCGATCTGCTCGATGCGGCCCTTGTCCATCACCACCACCCGGTTGGCGACCTCGAGCGCCTCTTCCTGATCGTGGGTGACGAAGATCGAGGTCACGTTGATTTCGTTGTGCAGCGAGCGCAGCCATTGCCGCAGTTCCTTGCGCACCTTGGCATCGAGCGCGCCGAACGGCTCGTCGAGCAGCAAAATCCGCGGCTCGATCGCCAGCGCTCGGGCAAGCGCAATGCGCTGGCGCTGGCCCCCGGACAACTGGCTCGGGTAACGATCGGCAAGCCAGTCGAGCTGCACCAGATCCAGCAATTCCCTGACCCGCGCGCGGATGCTGGCCTCCTTCTTGCGCACCGCGCGGGGCTGCACCCGCAGGCCGAACGCGACGTTCTCGAACACCGTCATGTGACGAAACAGCGCATAGTGCTGGAATACGAATCCGACATGGCGCTCGCCGGCGCCGCGGGCCAGCGCGTCCTCGCCGTCGAACGAAACCTCGCCGGAATCGGGCCAGTCGAGCCCGGCGATGATCCGCAACAGCGTGGTCTTGCCCGAGCCTGACGGCCCCAATAGCGCCAGCAATTCGCCATTGGCGATCTTGAGATCGACGCCGTCGAGCGCGGCAAACGCGCCGAATTTCTTTACGATATTCTTGACTTCAATCGCCACTCGGTGATGGTCCTTCGTCCAGATGCCGCTCGAGGATGGTTTTCGCCACCAGCGTGATCAAGGCCAGCATCGCCAGCAACGATGCGATCGCGAACGACGATACAAATTGGTATTCGTTGTAGAGAATTTCAACCAGCAGCGGCATGGTGTTGGTCTCGCCGCGAATGTGGCCGGATACCACCGAGACCGCGCCGAACTCACCCATTGCCCGCGCATTGCACAATAGCACGCCGTACAGCACGCCCCATTTGATATTCGGCAGAGTCACGCGGAAGAAGGTCTGCAGGCCCGACGCGCCGAGCGAGATTGCGGCCTCTTCCTCCTGCGTGCCCTGTTCCTGCATCAGCGGAATCAGCGCGCGCGCGACGAACGGAAACGTCACGAAAATGGTCGCCAGCGCAATGCCGGGCACCGCGAACAGCACATGGATGTCATGGCTTTGCAGCCATGGCCCCCAAAAACCCTGCGCGCCGAACAGCAGCACGAAGACGAGGCCCGAGATCACCGGGCTGACCGAGAACGGCAGATCGATCAGCGAGATCAGGAAAGTCTTGCCGCGAAAGTCGAATTTGGCGATCGCCCAGGCCGCGACCAGCCCGAACACCAGATTGAGGCTGACCGAAATCACCGCGACCATCAGCGTCAGCCTGATCGCCGACAGCGCTTCCGGATCGGACAGCGCGGCGAAATAAGCACCAACCCCCTTGGAAAAGGCCTGCGCGAACACGACCACAAGCGGCAGCACGACGAAGACGGTCAGGAAGATCACGGCCATCGCGATGACGAGGCCGCGAATAAATCTGGGCTCGGTGCGCAGATCGTCCCGTGCCGAGGTCGATGAGATTTGCGGCGTGTTCGTCACGAACGTCTCAACGGCGGCAGCGCGCGTCCTCTCCCCATGGGAGAGGCGAACCGGACTCGTTGCCGCGGTGGTCCTAAACTCATTCATGCATCGATCTCTAATGCGCGGGGATGCGGGTTTGCGCCCAGCGCTGGATCCGATTGACGGCGAAGATGATCAGGAATGACGCGACCAGCATCACCACGGCGATCGCGGTGGCATCGGCATAGCGAAATTCCGAGAGCCGGATCACGATCAGCAGCGGCGCGATCTCCGAAACATTCGGCAGATTGCCGGCGATGAAGATGACCGAGCCGTACTCGCCGACGGCGCGTGCGAACGCCAGCGCAAATCCGGTCAGCAGCGCCGGGATCAGGCTCGGCAGGATCACCTTGGAGACCGTGTGCCAGCGGTTGGCGCCGAGGCTGGCGGCGGCTTCCTCGATCTCGACGTCAAGGTCGATCAGCACCGGCTGCACCGTCCGCACCACAAAGGGAATGCCGATGAAAATCATGGCGACGAAAATTCCAACCGGCGTGAACGCCACCTTGATACCGAGTTCGGCAAGCGGCGCGCCGAGCCAGCCCGTTTGCGCGAACAGCGACGTCAGCGCGACGCCGGCCACCGCGGTGGGCAACGCAAAGGGAATATCGACAATGGCGTCGAACAGCCGCCGGCCCGGAAAGCGGTATCGCACCAGCGCCCAGACGATGACCGTTCCCATCACGAGGTTGACCATGGCGGCGGCAAAGGCGAGGCCGAACGAAATCTTCAGCGCATTGAGGGTGCGCCGGCTGGTCAAAATGACCCAGAACTGATCGAGGCTCAGTTCGAACGTCTTGAGAAACAGGCCGGCGAGCGGAATCAGGATGATGACGGAGAGCCAGGTCAGAGTCAGTCCCATGGTGAGACCAAACCCCGGCAATGTGCTGCGTCGTCCCGCGCCTCCGCTCACATGGCCCTCTGCTTCCCCGCGATCGGGTCAGTTTTTGTAAATCTGGTCGAAAACGCCGCCTTCGCCGAAGTGTTCCTTCTGCGCATTGGTCCAGCCGCCGAAAACGTCGTCGATCGTGAACAATTCGACCTTTGCAAACGAATTTTCGTATTCCTTGGCAATCTCCAGATCTCGCGGACGATAGGAATTGCGTGCGGCAATTTCCTGACCTTCCCTGGTATACCAGTACTTCAGGTAAGCCTCGGCAACCGCGCGGGTGCCTTTTTTATCGGCAACCTTGTCGACGACGGACACCGGCGGTTCCGCGAGGATCGACAGCGGCGGCGATACGATCTCGAACTTGTCCTTGCCGAATTCGCGCTGGGCGAGGAACGCCTCGTTCTCCCATGCCAGCAGCACGTCGCCGACGCCGCGCTCCACGAAGGTGACGGTCGAACCGCGCGCCCCGGCGTCCAGCACCGGCACGTTCTTGTAGAGATCGCCGACGAATTGCCTGGCCTTGTCGTCGGTTCCGAATTTCTTCAGCGCATAGCCCCAGGCGGCGAGATAATTCCAGCGCGCGCCGCCGGATGTTTTCGGATTCGGCGTGATGACGCTGACGCCGGATTTGATAAGATCGTCCCAATCTTTGATAGCTTTCGGATTT
>Ga0209871_1000245_pt1 | contig 15381 bp, 13 predicted proteins | sample OrgsoiDNA2013045_FD_185795 | JGI IMG/M metagenome (GOLD analysis project Ga0209871, IMG submission 185795) | Permafrost soil microbial communities from the Arctic, to analyse light accelerated degradation of dissolved organic matter (DOM) -... | ecosystem: Environmental > Terrestrial > Soil >... | reverse complement strand
CGCAGCAGCCGGCTCAGGGTCAGCGTCTTCAGGTCCCATCTCGTCACGGCTTCACGCTAGGGCTGGGTACCGACAGTCCGGTCAAGGCGCGCCGCCAGTCCGGTCAAGGCGCGCCGCGCGGCTGCGCTTTGCCAGTGCGGAGGGTACCTGCTGGGGCATGTGCTCCGGTGCTTGACGGCGGGTGGCGGAGGCGATGAGGTGCTCGACACGGGTGCGAGTGTGCGCGAAGTGGTTGAATCTAGTGCCCGAACTTCACTAGTCTCAGGCAGCAGGCCGCGTCGCTTAGCAGCCGCCACGTTGGCGGCGGCGATCGGCAACTGCCGAATTTCCCGAGCTGGCCGCATGGCCGGCCTGGAGAGCCGGGGACCCATCGGAGGATCGCGGGGCTGTCGCCCGCTCGACTCCAGGGGTGAATCGGCCCGGACCAGATCGCTGGACTGGGCTGTAGGGCCTCTTCCACAGCCCGAACCCGTCAGCTGACCCGGTAGGCAGACAGTGGGAGAAGGAGCGTGTCACGTACGTGCATACGCCGCCATCAGTTCGAAGGATTCTGAGGCATCGTGGCGCGGCTGTCACCACAAGCCTCATCGCCGCCGGTGTGCTTATCGCGACCGGCGGAACAGCCGGAGCCACCCCGCAGCCCACGGTCGCGCAGGTGCGGAACAACCTCAGCAAGCTGAATATCAAGGCCGACAAGCTTGGCGAGCAGTCTGACCAGGTGCGCCAGGAACTGGCGTCCGCCAACCAGCGGCTGACGCTGGTCAATCGCGAGGAGTCGCGATACCTAGCCCGGTTTAACGCGATGCGAGCAGAGGTTGGCAAGATCGCGGCGACTGCTTACGAGACCGGCACCGGCAGCCTGAATTCATCGGCCGCGCTGCTCACCTCCGGTAACCCGCAGCAGATACTCAACCAGTCCTCGATCTTGGTCGAGTTGTCGTCGGCCAACAACACTGAGATGCGCCAGTTCGTCGCGGCCGCTCGCCAGCTCACCCAGGCGCAGCAGACGGCGCGGCGGGCCAAAGCGGCGATCGTGGCGCTCAGAAACAACCTGAGCAAGCGCAAGAAGGCGCTCAGCAACCTGATTACCCAGCAGCAGACATTGCTGGCCCAGCTCACCCCGGCACAGCAGGTCGGCACCGGCCCCGGTGTCACCGGAACCACCAAGCCCGTCACGTACACCGGGACGACGAAGACGCAAGCGGGCCAGGCAGTCGCGTACGCCTACTCGAAGATCGGCGACGCCTACGTCTGGGGTGCCACCGGGCCGAGCAACTTCGACTGCTCCGGGCTCACCATGGCCGCGTGGGCGTCAGCAGGCGTGCAGATCCCGCGCGTCAGCTACGACCAGATCAGTTCACTGCCCTCAGTTCCGCTGGACGCGCTGCAGCCGGGCGACATCCTCGGATTCGCAGGTAACTCCCACGTGGGGATCTACGTGGGAGGCAACAAGCTCATCGATGCGCCGCACTCCGGTGCGGATGTGGAGCTGATCCCGCTGAGTGGCTGGTACGCGCAAGAACTCGACGCAGCGGTGCAGCCGTAGACCCGCGGCAGCGGGTCGACGGCCCGAGTTCATGCTAGCTAGCGGCCAGGGTGCGCAATCGGCGATCCCTGGCCGCTGGTCTACGTCCCCTGACAGCCAGGGCAGCGGTCCCCGGCCGCGACGATCGCTTTCGTCGGTGTCGGCCGACGACGGTGGCGGCGAGGCCAGCTTGGCTGCGGCGACCGCGCGTCGGCGGCACGGCATTACGATGCCGCGAGTCCTGATCGTCACCAATGACTTCCCGCCGCGCAGCGGCGGCATCCAGTCGTTCGTGCACGCGCTCGCCTCCCGGCTGCCCGCCGACACCGTGACGGTCTATGCGCCGTCGTGGGACGGGGCCGCCGCCTTCGACTCCCGGCAGCCATTCTGCGTCGTCCGCCACCCGAGCTCGCTGATGCTGCCGGTGCCGTGGGTTGCGCGCCGGGCGTCCCGGATCCTGACTGAGCATGGCTGTGACACCGTGCTCTTCGGAGCCGCAGCTCCACTGGGCCTGCTGGCGCCGGCGCTGCGCCGCGCAGGCGCTCAGCGGATCGTCGCCCTGACGCACGGGCACGAGGCAGGCTGGGCCGCGCTGCCTGGCGCGCGGAGCCTGCTGCACAGGATCGGCGACCAGGTCGATGTCATCACCTACCTGGGCGAGTACTTCCGGGTGCGGGTGGCCAGCGCCCTGTCGCCCGAGGCGGCGGCCCGGATGGTCCGGCTCGCGCCCGGAGTAGATACCACGGCGTTCCGGCCAGGCGCAGGCGGGGCAGAGATCAGGGCGCGGCTCGGGCTGGGGGAGCGGCCGGTCGTGGTGTGCGTGTCGCGGATGGTGCCGCGCAAAGGGCAGGACACGCTGATCCGGGCCTGGCCGCAGGTGCTCGCCGCGGCGGCGGAACGCGAGGTCCCCGCTCCGATAGCACTGGCCTCGGTACAGCGACCGGTAGGCAAGCATGCCCGCGTCGCTGAAACGGCGGTACCGGCATCGGCCGCGGCGGCGGAGCCGGTTTTGGCGGCGGAGCCGGACGCGGCGGCGCAGAATGCCCGGCCCATCCTGCCGGCCGACCCGGTGCTGCTCCTGGTCGGTGACGGGCCCTATCGTGCAGAACTCGGCCGCCTGGCCCAGCGGGTCGGGGTATCGGACTCCGTGATCTTCACCGGCCCGGTGCCGTGGGAGGAACTGCCTGCCTACTACGACGTGGGCGACGTCTTCGCCATGCCCTGCCGGACCCGGCGGAAGGGCCTGGACGTTGAGGGCCTGGGAATTGTCTACCTCGAGGCCTCTGCCGCAGGCCTGCCAGTCCTCGGCGGCGATTCTGGCGGCGCGCCCGACGCGATCCTGGACAACGAGACCGGGCATGTGGTCTCCGGCCGCGATGTCGCGGCAGTCGCCGACCGGCTGATCGAGCTGCTCGGTGACCCGGCGGCCGCCGCTGCCATGGGTAACAAGGGCCTGGCCTGGGTCGAGCGCGAGTGGCGATGGGATTTCGTGGCCGAACGGCTCCGGCAGATACTGGCAGGCTGACCGGCCGGAGTGAGGCGAGCTGCCGGCGGCTTTTCCGTTTTGGGAATGCAGGGGGCTGACGGTTCAGCTGTAGAGCGCGTCGATATCGGCCGAGAAGTCCTTGACGACCACGCTCCTGCGGATCTTGAGCGATGGCGTGAGGTGGCCGCTGGCCTCGGTGAAGTCCGAGGCCAGGACGCGGAAGCGGCGGATCGACTCGGCCCTGGAGACCGCCTTGTTGGCGTCATCCACCGCCGTCTGGATCTCCGCGATGAGTTCCGGGTCGTCCTTGAGGTCCGCCGCGGTAGCGCTCGCCGGGCGGCCGTGCTGGTGCTTCCAGTGATCCAGCGCGTCAGGGTCCAGCGTGACCAGGCTGGCGATGTACGGGCGGTTGTCGCCGACCACGATGCACTGGCTGACCAGCGCGTGCGCGCGGAGCCGGTCCTCCAGCACCGCTGGCGCGACGTTCTTGCCGCCCGCGGTCACGATCAGCTCCTTCTTCCGCCCGGTGATCCGCAGGAAGCCCTCCTCGTCCAGCTCGCCGATGTCGCCGCTGCGCAGCCAGCCGCCTGAGGCCAGCACCTCGCCCGTCGCGGCCTCGTTGTGCCAGTAGCCGTGGAAGACGTTCGGGCCCTTGATCAGGATCTCCCCGTCTTCGGCGATCTTGAGGGTCACGCCGGGCAGCGGCAGTCCGACAGTGCCGATCTTGTTGCGCCTGGGGTTGTTGACCGTGGCGGCGGCCGATGTCTCGGTCAGGCCGTAGCCTTCCAGCACCGTGATGCCCGCGCCGCGGAAGAAATGCCCGAGGCGCTCGCCCAGCGGGCCGCCGCCGGAGATGGCGTATTTCACCTGGCCGCCGACCGCGGCCCGGAGCTTGGCGTAGACGAGCCGGTCGAACAGCGCGTGGCGCAGCCGGAGGGCCGGGCCGGCGCTGCCGTCGCGGGACTTGCTCCAGGCGATCGCGGCGTCCGTGGCGGCGGCGAAGATCCTGGCCTTGGCCGGGCGCGCCGAGGCCTGCTGCTGCGCGCTGTTGAAGACCTTCTCGAACACCCGCGGCACGGCGAGCAGGAATGTCGGCCGGAACTCGGCCAGGCCCTGGACCAGCGTCGAGGCGTCCGGCCAGTGCCCGAGGATCGCGCCGGCCTCCAGGCAGCCGACCTGGATGATCCGGGCGAAGGAGTGCGCGAGCGGAAGGAAAAGCAGCGTCGAGCCGCCGCCGGCGGCATCGATGACCTCCAGCAGCGCGCCGCCGAATGCGTTGCGCACGTCCGCGAGCAGGTTGCCGTGGGTGAGCTCACAGCCCTTCGGCCGGCCGGTCGTGCCCGAGGTATAGATGATCGTCGCCAGGTCGGCCGCGGTCCGCGCCGCGCGGCGCTGTTCCAGCTGCTCGTCGGTGATCTGGGCGCCGTCGGCGGCCAGGACGTCGAGGCTGTCGAATAGCCACAGCTGCGCCAGGCCCGGCAGCCGGTCGCGGGCGTCGGAGATCGTCTCGGCGTGCCTTCTGTTCTCGGCGAAGACCGCGCAGGCGGCTGAGTCGCGCAGGATCCACTCGACCTGCTCGGCCGAGGAGGTCTCGTAGACCGGTACCGTCACGGCGCCCGCCGTCCAGATCGCGTAGTCGATGAGGGTCCACTCATACCGGGTTCGCGACATCAGGGCGACCCGCTCTCCGGGCTCGATGCCGGCCGCGATGAGGCCCTTGGCCAGGGCCGAGACCTCACTGCGGAACTGCTCCGCCGTCACGTCCTGCCAGCTGCCGTGCTCTGTCCGCTTGCGTAGCATCACCGCGCCCGGCGCTGTCTGCGCGCGGGTGAAGACGATGTCGGCGAGACTGGCGGTCGCGGGGATCTGCGCCAGGGCGGGGATGCTGTACTCGCGCACGAGGCCTCCTTGGCCGACCGTGTTGGGGTAGATCTTCATGGACCGTACCGCGACGAGCCCGGACCTTCCCAGCGTGGCAGGCGCGAGACGTCGGCGCGGGCGCGGGCGCGGGCCTCGCCGTTTGCCGTCCGGTCTGCCTAGTGTGTGGGCATGCGGGTCCACGTGGTGAGCGATGTGCACGGCCGGGCTGAGGCTCTGCGGGGCTCGGCGGATGGCGCCGATGCCCTCATCTGTCTCGGTGACCTGCTGCTGTTCGTTGACTACGCCGATCATGGGCGGGGCATCTTCAGCGACCTCTTTGGCCCGGACGCCGCACGGGAGTTCATCGCGCTGCGCACTGCCCAGCGATTCGATGAGGCCAGGGCGATGTCGGCACGGCTGTGGGCGGGCCTGGGCGGCGACCCGGCCCAGCACGTCGAGGCCGCCGCGTCCCGGCAGTACGCCGAGATGTTCGCCGCGCTGCCCACGCCGTCCTACCTGACCTACGGCAATGTCGACATACCGCGGATGTGGCGGGAGCACCTGCGGCCGGGCCAGCACGTGCTCGACGGAGAGACGGTGGAGCTTGGCGGCTGGTCATTCGGGTTCGTCGGCGGCGGGCTTCGCTCTGTCTACCGCACGCCCTATGAGCTTGATGACGACGTCTACGCGGCCAAGGTCGCGGCCGTCGGCAAAGTCGACGTGCTGTGCGCGCACATCCCGCCTGCGGTACCCGAGCTGCTGTTCGACACCGTTGCCCGGCGGATGGAGCGCGGCAGCGAGGCGCTCCTTGAGGCGGTCCGGCAGACTCAGCCGCGGTACGTCCTGTTTGGCCACGTCCACCAGCCCCTGGCCCGGCAGGTCCGGATCGGCGCTACCCAATGCGTCAACGTCGGCCATTTCCGCGCCACCGGGAAACCGCACGTCCTGGAGTGGTAGCGGTCTGCTTTCACGGTTCGCGGGGCCGCGGGCGCAGGGGTGCTGGCGGACCGACAGCGGGCCGGCTGGAGGTACGCTCCGTGCATGGCGGATAAGACCACCTCGAGCATCGTGATCGCACGGCCGAGGCAGATCGTCATGGGCGTGATCGCGGATTTCGCCTCGTATCCGGAGTGGGCTGGCATGAATTCTGCCGAGGTGCTCGAATTGGGTACGGACGGCCGTGCGCGCAGGGTCCGGTTCGGGCTGGATGCCGGAGTGATCAAGGACAGCTACGTCCTCGGATATGACTGGGACGGGGACGCGCAGGTTCGATGGGACCTCGCCGAGAAAGGCTCGGTGATCTCCGAGATGTCGGGCGGGTATCTTCTGGCCGACCGGGGCGCCGATACCGAGGTGACCTTCGATCTCGCTGTCGGCGTCAGGATCCCGATGATCGGGATGATCAAGCGACGGGCGGAGAAGACAATCATCGACACTGCACTCAAAGGGCTTAAGTCGCGCGCTGAGGCTGTCGTGGGAGACTCTCGTGACTGACCAGCAAAGAAACAACCGGCCTTCGGCGGAGAGTCGCCAGCCGAGTCAGTCTGGCGGCGATCTGATAGGCGACTTGCAGCGGTGGCTCATCCGGTCGAGCGCGAAGAACATGCGCCGCGAGATCGGCGGGCAAGTCCGGAAGAAGCTCGGCGCGGACCGCGGTGAGCCCCGGGATGTCTGGGACACCGCGACCACCGAGCCGCCGCCGGGGGATCTGGGGGAAGCCCCGGAATGCGCCTGGTGCCCCATCTGCCGGGCCGCTCGCAGGATCAGGGAGTCGGGCCCTGGGTTCGGTTCGCAGCTTGCGGGTGCCGGCGATGCTGTCGCGGCCGCCGTACAGGAAGCGCTGGGCGCGGTCGATACCGTCCTGTCTCGTCCAGGGCCGGCTCCCGGCGCGGACAGGCCGCGCCATCCGGCGGGCTCAGGTGCGCCTGGGTCTGGTGCGCCTGGGTCTGGTGCGCCTGGGTCTGCGGCGCCTGGGTCTGGTGCGCCGGGGTCTGCGGCGCCTGGCTCGGATGCGGCGGGGTCTGCGGCTTCGCCCCCCGCCTCGGCCTACCACGATGGTCCTGCCGGACACCACGCGGAAGGGCCGCCGGAAAATGGGCCTGACGATCGGCGTTGACGTCGGGGGCACGAAAGTCGCGGCCGGGGTCGTGAACGAGCACGGCGCGATCATAGAGAAGCTGAAGCGGTCCACCCCGGCGGCGAGCCCGGAGCAAACGGCCGAGGTAATTGGCGATGCCGTCACCGAATTGCTGAGCCGTCATTCGGTGCAGGTCGTTGGCGTCGGGGCCGCGGGATTCGTCGAGGAGTCACGCTCGACTGTCCTGTTTGCGCCCAACCTTGCCTGGCGCGGCGAGCCTGTCCAGAAGCTGATCGAGGACCGCGTCGGCCTGCCGGTTGTCGTGGAGAACGACGCGAATGCCGCCGCCTGGGCGGAAGTCACGCTCGGCGCCGCGCGCGGTCACCGCGATGTCGTGCTCATAGCCGTCGGAACCGGCATCGGCGGCGGGATCATCATCAACGGCGAGCTCTACCGGGGCCGGTGGGGAGTGGCCGGCGAGCCTGGGCACTACCGGGTGGTTGCCGAGGGCAGGCTGTGCGGGTGCGGCAACCGGGGGTGCTGGGAGCAGTATGCAAGCGGGAGCGCCCTGGTAGCGGAGGCGCGGGAGTTCGCCCGGCGGTCTCCAGGGGCGGCCGCGCGCCTGCTGCGGCTCGGCGGCGGCGTGGCGGAGGGAATAACGGGGCCAGAGATAACCGTGGCCGCGCGTGAAGGAGATGAGGCGGCCTTGCGCTGCTTCGGCATCGTCGGGCGCTGGCTGGGCGAGGGGCTGGCTGACCTGGCGACGATACTCGACCCCAGCTGCTTCGTTATTGGCGGCGGCGTGTCTGAGGCCGGTGATCTGCTGGTCGCTCCGGCGCGCGCGGCCTTTGAGAACGGGCTGACGGGGCGGCACTACCGGCAGTTCGCGGAGGTCAGGCTCGCGGAGCTTGGTGCCGACGCGGGTCTCATCGGCGCCGCGGATCTCGCGCGCAGGGCGCTGACGCTCAGATCACAGCACCGCGCCGTTGTCCGGCCCGTCACCACGTGACGGCCCGTCACCCATGCGGACGATCACCATAGCGAAGCCGCCCACGAACGCGGCGACGGCAGCCAGCGCGGCCCAGCTGGAGACCTGCCAGCCGAGGAACGTGGCCAGGACCAGGTAGCCTGGCCCGCCGAACAGGGCAGTCCAGGCGCCTTTGCCGACCGAGTCGAGCTTGGGCAGCGGCGGCGGCGGAGGCGGCACGTAGCGATCACCCTCATCCGCGGCGGCGTCTGCGTCGGACGGCCGCGGAACGGGGCTCGCGTGCCGGATAACGCGCGTCCGGTCGCCTCCTGCGGCCGGGCCTCGCCTGCCAGCGTGGCCGGGCGCGCCGTTGCCGGGCGCGCCGTTGCCGGGCGCGCCGTTGCCGGGCGCATCGCTGCCGGGGATGCCGTTGCCGGGCGGGCCGTTTCCGTGGGTGCCCGGACTGATTGCTGCGGGGCCGATGGCCGAGGGGCCGATGGCCGAGGGGCCGATGGCCGAGGGGCCGGAGGCCGAAGGACCGGCGGTCGCCGCTGGCGGCTCCTCCTCGTCCGGGCCTGAGCCCGGTTCCGGCACTGCGGGCGCATCTGCGACGTGCGGCGATGGGTCACGAGGGCGAAACTCGAGATTCTCGCGTTCCGGCCACGGCGTCGAGCCAGCATCTGAGGCAGCGGGGATCTCGTAACGCGCGATCAGATCGCGCCACGCCGCCTCGTCGCCGCTCACATCGCCACCCACGTGCCGCCCATCCCGTCCGATCGTCATTCTCTCCCCGCGCGGCTATGCGCGCGAACAAAGTCCAGGCTCCCAGTGAAGATGGCGTCGGCGTCGTTGTCCAGGGTTGCGACGTGATAGCTGTCCGCGCAGTCCCTGACCTCCAGCTGACCTTCCGGCAGGGCGGCGCGCAGCAGGGCGATGCTCGCGGGCCCGACAACGTGATCTGTCGTGCTTCGGTAGACCAGCACTGGCTGGGTCACCTGGCTGAGCTGTGCCTGGGTGATCCGCCAGAGGCCGGGCAGGGTCGCTGCGGCCTTGACCGGGATCCGGGTATAGCCCAGCTCACTGGCCTGCTCGTTCTTGATGTCGCTGACGACGCCCTTGAGGGAGGGAACGAAGAGCTTCAGCAGCGGAGCCAGCGCGAACAGACGAGTATCTGCGGTAACGGAGGGGTTGACCAGCACCAGGCCGCTGATCGCGGAGCCCCGCAGCTCGGCCAGCCGCAGGGCCAGGCAGCCGCCCATCGACAGGCCCATGACGAAGATTTCGTCCGTGCGCGCGCGCAGCTGGTCAAAGGCCCGGTCGACCTCGGCGTACCAGTCTTCCCAGCGGGTGCGGGCCATCTCCTGCCAGACGGTGCCGTGCCCCGGCAGCCTCGGGAGCGAGACGCTCAGCCCTGCCTGCGCCAGGTGCTCTGCCCATGGTCGCAGCGACTGCGGGCTGCCGGTGAATCCGTGGCAGAGCAGGACGCCGATAGCGCCGCTCTCATGGCTGAAGGGTTCTGCGCCTGGCATGACTGGCATGTACTGAGTCCTCTCGGGCGGCGCTGTCACGGGTCTGAGAATCGTCGCATGTCCCGGGCCCGTGCGGCACCCGTCGGCCCGTGCAGAAGACTCTGGCCACGCGCTCTGCGCAGCGCTCATCGCGTGCGAACATATGATCATGTTCTACTGGGTGGTGAAAGCGATCCTCGGGCCGATCCTTCGGGTCGTGTTCCGGCCGTGGTTCGACGGTGCCGAGAACGTCCCGCGTGAGGGGCCCGCAATCCTGGCCAGCAATCACCTGTCTTTCTCCGATCATTTCTTCGCGCCGTTGCCGCTTCCGCGCAAGGTCGTCTTTCTCGCGAAGTCCGAGTACTTCACCGGCCGCGGGCTGAAAGGCCTCGCCAGCAGGGCCTTCATCGGCGGCGTGGGCGGGATCCCGATGGACCGGGCTGGCGGCGAGGCTAGCCAGCGAGCGCTGCGGACCGGGCTGCGCGTGCTGGCGCAGGGTCAGCTGCTCGGCATTTACCCGGAGGGCACGCGGACGCCTGACGGTCGGCTCTACCGAGGCAAGACCGGAGTGGCCAGGCTCGCCCTGGAAGCGAGGGCTCCGGTGGTTCCGTGCGCCATGATCGGGGGCTTCGAATTCCAGCCGCCGGGGAAGATCGCGCCGCAGCTGCGGATCCGGCCGGGCGTCAAGTTCGGTACGCCGCTCGATTTTTCTCGTTACTACGGGCTGGAATCGGACCGGATCGTCCTGCGGGCGATAACAGACGAGATCATGTACGAGCTCATGAAACTGTCGGGCCAGGAGTACGTCGACGAGTACGCTCAGCGGAACAAGAGCCGGCTGCAGGCGATCCGCAGGTCTCGCGGCTCCAAGGCCGAGCCGCCCGACGAGTGACCGGCCAGCCCGACAGCGCCGCGGGGGCAGTCAGCCTGACCGGTGACGTCATGCTGCGGCCGCCGACGCTGCCCTCATGTAGCTCTTGCCATCTCGACCATCAATGGTCACTTCGGACGCCGTCATGTTCCAGCACGGCAGCAGCCCCTGCATCGATCGTGCGGACACTCATGCGACTAGTGTTGCGCTTATGCGAATTGGAGTGCTGACCGGCGGGGGCGACTGCCCGGGGCTCAACGCGGTGATCCGGGCACTGGTGCGCAAGGGTGCCCAGTTCGGGTATGAGTTCGTGGGTTTCCGTGACGGCTGGCGAGGGCCGCTCGACGGCGACACCGTGCCGCTCGACGTGGCGGCGGTGCGCGGCATCCTGCCCAGGGGCGGGACCATCCTCGGCTCCTCCCGGACGAATCCGCTCGCCGAGGCTGCGGCAGCCGGCGGGCGGTCCGGCGTAGAGCGGATCAAGGACAACCTCGACGGCCTCGGCGTGGACGTACTGGTGGCAATCGGCGGCGAGGACACACTCGGGGTGGCGAGTCGGCTATCCGAGCAGGGCGTCAACGTGGTCGGAGTACCCAAGACCATCGACAACGACCTCGCGGCCACGGACTACACATTCGGGTTCGACACTGCGGTCAATATCGCGATGGAGGCCATCGACCGGCTGCATACGACGGCGGAGAGCCACCACCGTGCGTTCGTCGTCGAGGTGATGGGGCGTCACGCCGGCTGGATCGCGCTGCACGCCGGGCTGGCCGGCGGCGCTAACGTCATCCTCATCCCCGAGAAGCCGTTCGGCATCGACGAGGTCTGCGCTCACGTCAAGCACCGTTTCCAGACCCATTACGCGCCGATCGTGGTTGTCGCCGAGGGGGCGCATCCTGCTGACGCCGAGGAGCCTATGGCGGACCAGCGGTGGGATGCCTTCGGGCACGCGCGACTCGGCGGCGTCGGCCAGATGCTCGCCGAGGAGATCGAGCGGCGCACCGGGCAGGAGGCTCGCTGCACGGTCCTTGGCCACATCCAGCGAGGTGGCACGCCGACCGCTTACGACCGTGTCCTCGCCACGCGCTTCGGGCTCCACGCGGCCGATGCGGTGCATGATGGCGCGTTCGGCACCATGGTGGCCCTGCGCCAGACCGAGATCGTCCGTCTGCCGTTGGTCGAAGCCACCAGCGGCCTCAAACTCGTGCCGCCCGAGCGGTATGCCGATGCCGAGGTCTTCTTCGGCTGACTCCCTGGCGGCTGACGGCGGGCGGCGCTAGCCAGCCAGGGGGCCAGGCTGACGTGGATCCGCGCCGGGTGGCACCATGGTAATGACGACGAAGGGCGGGGCGTTGGCCAGCTGCTTTATTAGTTACACTATGGCCGATGAGCCCTGGGGAAAATGGATTGCTAGCGTACTTCGCGAGGCTGGCCATCAGGTCACGCTCCAGGCCACTGACTTCCGGCCGGGGGAGAATTTCGTTATCCGGATGCAGGAAGCAGCCTCCTCAGCGGATCATACCCTGGTCGTGCTTTCCAACCGGTACCTGACTTCCGGGTTCGGCGCATCGGAATGGAGCGCTGCTTTCGCCACCGATCCCATGGGCGTTCGCCGGAGATTAATTCCCGTTGCCATCGAGCCTGTAGAGGCTGCGGGCCTGTGGCGGGCCATTGTGCGGCTTGAGCTTTTTGGCAAGAGCGAGGACGCCGCGCGAAGCGCGCTCCTCAGTGCCGTGGCTCCTCAGGAGGATGACCTGTCGGCGCCCTTCCCGACCGCCGGGTCGGCGGCTGACACGCTCGGCCCGCGCCAGCCAGCCATGGCCCGGGCAGGTCCTCAGGCGGTCGAGGTATGGCGGCTTCCGACGAGCGCCAGCACGCTCGTCGGAAGGGAGGAGGAACTGGGCATTCTCCGCGACTGCTGGTTCGACCCCTCAAGCAACCTGGTCACGGTCGTTGGCTGGGGCGGGTGCGGGAAGACGGCTCTGCTGAATTGCTGGCTGGCGGAAATGGCGGCAGCACAGTACAAGGGGGCCGATCGAGTCTTCGCCTGGAGCTTCGACAGTCAGGCTGAGGGCGGCCAGGTTGCGACCTCGGACCAGTTCATCGATGCGGCTCTCCGCTTCTTCGGAGCCGAAGGCTCGCAGTCAGCTTCGGTATGGGAACGATGCCGGCAAGTTACGACTCTGTTCCAGCAGACCCGTTCTCTGCTCATCCTTGACGGCCTGGACCGGCTCCAGGAGCCACCAGGCCAGGCAGGCGGGACACTCCGGGAACCAGCGCTAAGAATGCTGGTGCGGGAACTGGCGGCTTTCAATCATGGCCTGTGCGTCATCACCACGCGGGTACCCGTTACCGATATACAGCAATTCCTCGGGCAGACCTGCTCGTACATACCCGTCGGCGTGCTCTCGACATCCGAGAGTTCTAAGCTGCTGAACACCATTGGCCTCCGCGGTGATCCCGCGCTACTGGATGAAATTGCCGTGGAGACGGGCTGTCACCCGCTCACGCTCAGCCTCCTGGGCAGCTTCATCCTGACCGTCTATCACGGCGACCTTCATCGCTGGAAGGGATCTGCCCTGGCCGGCGCGCTGGAAAACAGCGGAGACGGCACGGCTGGCCGGGTGATGGACGAGTACGCCAGCTGGTTCGCCGGTCGTCCGGAGTCTCAGATCCTCGCGGTGATCGGCCTGTTTGACCGGCCGGCGTCTGACGATGAGTTCAAGGCCATCCGCGCGCAGCCGGTTGTAGTCGGCCTGAACGATCTGCTGGTCAAGCTGAACGACGTCCAGTGGGCGTATGCCATGAGCAACCTGGTCGCGTCAGGGCTGCTCACCGTCCGGTCGGAGGACGAGAAGTCGGTCGACGCGCATCCGCTGGTCCGATCTCACTTCGGCTACACGCTCCAGAAGAACTCGCCCGAGGGCTGCAAGGAGGGCCATCGCCGGCTGTGCGAGTACCTCACCGGCATTGCCATCCCCAAGCCGACCCGGCTGGAGGAGTGCCTGCCGTTGCTCTCTGCTGTCTGGCACGGCGCCCAGGCCGGCATGGCAGCGAAGATGCTCAGCGAGGTCTACTGGCCGCGCCTTGCGCAAGAGAACCACCTGCTGCGCGATGTGCTCGGAGCATCGGCTTCCAACTTCGAGGTTCTCTCTTATGTGGTGACGGCGGACGACAGGGGCGACTCGCCCGTACCAAAGCTGGAGCTTGCGCGCGTCCTTTGCGACCAGGCGATCGATCTTCGCATCCTGGGAAAGCCGCGGGATGCCGTCTCACCGCTTCGGCACGCTGCGGATCTGGCCCGGCAGGAACGCGACGACAGGCTCGCGACCAATGCACTGCGCCATCTGGCTCAGCTCTATCTGACAATTGGCAAGCTGGAGGACGCCCGCCAGACAGCCCTGAGCGCAGTTGAGTCCTCAGCAGCTCTGGAGCCGCTGAACCTGGACGCCATTGCCGCAAGAGTGACGCTGGCCTATATCGAGGAACATGTCGGGGACGGCGAGGCGGTAGCGGCGACTCTCTCGGGCTTGCTGCCGGCGCTTATGAGCGAGGAGGTGTCGCGTCGCTCTGCGCATCGTGCCACGCTGTACATCCAGGCTCATCGGTACGTGGAGATGTCGCTGCGGCTGGCGGCTGACGGGGACGGCCTGTATCAGGCCGCCTCGGTTCCCGGAGCGGCGAGCACCGAGGATCTCAGCCGGCTCGTCTACCGCATGCAGGCGCTCAACGAGGGAGCCGGCAACTCGGCCTTGCCGCGAGCGCTGATGCGGCTGGCGTCCTGCCTGATTGCGATTGCCGCAGGTGACCTGAGCTCGCGATCTGCGGGTGATGTAGACCTGGCGGTATCGGAGATCCGGCAGAGCGGTCAGCGTCCCTGGCTGGTTCATGGCCTTCTGGTCCGGGCACAGCTGCTGCGATGCATGGGGACACTTGACTCGGCGGCAAATAGCCTGAATGAAGCAAGAGAGCTGTGCCTCGTGGATGGCATGGTGACCGGGCTTTGCGACTGCGACTACGAGGCGGCGATGATGGCTATCGCCAGCGGCAATGCGTGGCAGGGACGCATTATGCTCGATTCTCTGTCAAGCCTTGCAGCTAGCTACGGTTACCGGCGCCTGCGCGAGGCCATTACCCGGCAGGCTATCGCACAGTCCGCAGCCAGGCAGGAACCAGGTCCACGAGGTGGGATCGACTCGGATACTGATAAATAGCGATCGCTGCACCGGCTCCTTCAGCGTCTCAGAGGTTGTGCTTTTGCGGAGATTCTGCGATCTGGCTGACGCAGGTTCCCACCCTCGCTCGCTGATGTCTCTGCGGCAGGCGAGCGGGAGCCAGGTTGCCTTCTTCGCTGGTGACAGGAAGATGACGAGGTCACACTGCTCGTGTACGGGGGAAGCCGCCGCGACCGTGCCGTCCACTATCAGCAAGCCGCCGGTCTCAACGCCATGCACGGGCCTTGTGCCATCAGCTTCGCCTGACGTCCATGAGTACTCCCGGCAGATAACTGACTGGCCGTTGCGCAGGGAAATCACCGAATTCAGCAGGCCGGGCATGTCGTGGCCATCAGGAGCGCAGCCGTCAGTCCGGCGAGTCTGCCGTAGCCGACGGGGCAGCACGGCCGACTCGGTGGGAAGGACCGTCACGTTCCCGGACGGCCAGGCGGCCTTTACTGCACGACCAAGGTGAGTCTTTCCGGTATAGGGATAGCCGGCAATGCCGAGCACCCGCGCATGCTGCGGCGATGCGGGCCTGGCGAGCAGATGCTGCAAGACAAAGGCGACGAGACTCACTGAGGAGGCGCACTTCATCGACCGGGGGCCTCAGCTTTTGTGATTATCAGGCCGCCGCAGCCGTCCGAGAGCACTGACAGATCCGCGAGACTGGCCACGACTATGTCAGCCTCCGATACCGCAGGCACGTCGCCGTCTGCGACCTTGACCGCACGCAGCCCGGCCCGGCGTGCCGACAAGACGCCCCGGTCAGTATCTTCGATGGCCAGGCAATCCGCTGGCGATCGGCTGAGCTGCGCGAGCGCGAAGAGATATGGCTCAGGGTGCGGCTTGTGGTGCGTGGTGTCCTCC
>Ga0209871_1000244_pt1 | contig 15439 bp, 9 predicted proteins | sample OrgsoiDNA2013045_FD_185795 | JGI IMG/M metagenome (GOLD analysis project Ga0209871, IMG submission 185795) | Permafrost soil microbial communities from the Arctic, to analyse light accelerated degradation of dissolved organic matter (DOM) -... | ecosystem: Environmental > Terrestrial > Soil >... | reverse complement strand
CCCCCGCTCCGGCCGCCGCCGCCGCCCGCGCTCCGGCTGCCCCCGCGCCGGCCGCGCGGGCACTGCCCCCGCCGGCGCCCTCCGCGCGCAGCAGCATCGCCCGCTCGGCCTCGGTGAGCGAGGACGCCGCTGACGCGAGCCTGCTGGCCGATGCGTACAGGTCGCCGAGCAGCTGCTGCGGCGTCAGCACCGGCCACAGCGCGTCGATCGCCGCCCGCACCGCCGGGTCGCCGCGCAGTTCCTGCCGGAGGTCATCGATGTCATCCTGGCTGAGCAGGTTGCTGCCGCCGAGCGGGTCGGCGCCGAGCCGTCCGGCGACCTGCCGGGTCAGCGCGGTGATCACTTCCCGCGCGAAGATCTGCCGTGCCTGATTGTGCGGCCAGCGCGAGCGCCGGGCCCGCTCGCGTGCCCGCGTGCAGGCCTGGCGGCTGAGCCGTACCTTCTCCCGCTCGAAGACGATCTGCAGGTCGTCGGCGGGAATCCGCTGCCGGTCGCGTATCGCCGCCGCGATGACGCCCGCCATCGCCAGCCTGCCCTTGACCGCGGCGGTCTGCGGCGGCTCGATCCCGCGGGCGGTCACGCCGGGGTACAGGTCCGCGATCGTCGACAGCAGGACACTGGTCTCGCCAAGCGAGGGCAGCACCTGGCCGATGTAGCGCAGGAAAGTGGCGTTCGGCCCGACGACCAGCACGCCGCGCTTCTCCAGCTGGCGCCGGTAGGTGTAGAGCAGGAAGGCGGCACGGTGCAGGGCGACTGCCGTCTTGCCGGTGCCGGGCCCGCCCTGGACGACCAGGACCCCGCTCAGGTCGGACCGGATAATCCGGTCCTGCTCCGCCTGGATCGTCTCGACAATGTCGCCCATCGTGCCGGTCCGGCTGGCGTTCAGCGCGGCCAGCAGGGCCGACTCGCCGGTCAGGCCCTCGTGCTTGGTGGGGTCGGCCGCCGTTAGGTCAAGGACCTCGTCGTCGATGCTCAGCAGCGTCCTGCTGCGCGTCTTGATGTGCCGGCGTACCTTGACCTCGCCGGGCGAGGCCGCGGTGGCGAGGTAGAACGGGCGCGCGGCCTCCGCGCGCCAGTCCATCAGCAGCTGCTCATAGTCGTCGGTCTCACCGTGCAGGCCGAGCCGGCCAATGTAGCGGCGCTCGCCCTGATTGAACTCCAGCCGGCCGAAGCACAGGCCGTGCTCGGCCGCGTCGAACTGCGCGAGCTGCCTGGTGTACAGCGCGCTGAACGCGTCCCGCTCGCTGCGGGCCTGGGGTGTCCCGCCCGTCTGGCGCAGCACCCTGGACAGGCGGCCGGAAGCCCGCTTGCGCAGATCATCGAGCCGACCGTAGAGCATTGACACGTATTCCTGCTCGCGGGCCATTTCTTCGCTTGACAACAAGGCTCCTTTTCCGGTAAACTAAAGAAGTCCCTTATAAGCTCATAGCTTATTATTCGGCAAACGCGCTAACAAATATAGCGCGTTTTTTGTTTCTCCCGCCGGCTCGGGCCGCGGGCCGCCCGGTCCCCCTGATCGCGGTCACCGGGGACCGGTCCCTGATCGCGGTCACCGCTCCCCCGCTGACGGTTACCGGGAAAGCCGGCGATCAGTGCCGCGGGGCCCCAGGCTCGCGTCGTCGGGCAGCTGCGGATCCCAGTCGAAGACCACCGCATTGCTCTCCTCGCCGATCAGGACCTCGGCTCCCGGCAGGGCGCCGGCCTCGGCGAGCGCCTCCTCGATCCCGATCCGGGCCAGCCGGTCCGCCAGATAGCCCACCGCCTCGTCGTTACTGAAGTCGGTCTGCAGGATCCACCGGCGGGGCTTCTCGCCGCGGATCAGGAAGCTGTTATCTCCGGTGCGAACGACCTCGAAGGCAGGCCCAGCGACCGGCTCGGGCCGCAGCACCAGCCGGGTCGGTTCGAGCACCGGGGCCGCGGCCCGGTCCGCGGCGATCACGGCGGCCAGGGTGAAGCCAAGCTCGCGCAGGCCCTCGCGGGTCGCGGCCGATACCTGGCAGACGGTCATGCCTCGCGCCTCAAGGTCGGGCACGACAAGAGCGGCCATATCGCGGGCGGCGGGCACGTCGATCTTGTTCAGGGCCACGACCCTGGGCCGGTCCAGCATTCCCGCGCCGGTGGCTTCGTCGTAGTTCGCCAGTTCCTCCTCGATCGCGTCCAGGTCCGAGATCGGATCGCGGCCCGGCTCCTCGGTAGCGCAGTCGAGCACGTGCACCAGCACCGTGCAGCGCTCCACATGCCGCAGGAAGTCGAGCCCGAGGCCCTTGCCGTGGCTGGCCCCGGGGATCAGGCCGGGGACGTCCGCGACGACGAACTGCGTCTCCCCGGCCTCGACCACGCCCAGATGCGGGATCAGCGTGGTGAACGGGTAGTTCGCGATCTTGGGACGGGCCGCGGACATGGCGGCGATGAGCGAGGACTTGCCGGCATTCGGGAATCCCACCAGGCCCGCGTCCGCGACGGTCTTGAGCTCCAGCACCAGATGACGCTCGACACCAGGCTCACCGCGCAGCGCGAAACCGGGAGCCTTGCGCTTTGACGATGCGAGCGCCGCGTTCCCGAGGCCTCCGTGGCCGCCCTGAGCCACCACGAACCTGGTGCCCGAGCCGATCAGGTCCGCGAGCACCTCGCCGTCGATGGTCTTGACGACAGTGCCGTCCGGCACCCGCATGACCAGGTCGTCACCCGCCGCGCCGCTCCGGTTGGAACCTCCGCCCGGCTTGCCGTTGCCGGCCCGGCGCACCGGCCGCCGGTGGAAGTCGAGCAGTGTCGCGGCACCGGGGTCCACCTCGACGATGATGTCGCCGCCGCGACCTCCGTTGCCGCCGTCGGGGCCGCCCAGCGGCTTGAACTTCTCCCGGTGGATGGAGGCGCAGCCGTGCCCGCCATCGCCCGCCTGCACGCGCAGCTCGGCCTGGTCCGCGAATTCCGCCACGACACACCTCCTGTCCCTCGCCCGGCCGGCCTGCCAGCTGGCCGCTCAGATGCGCCAAGGGCGGACCGATGGCCGGTCCGCCCTTGGCAAGTTTTCGCTTGTAAGACGCTGTGGCGCAGCTAGCTGGCCTCCGCCGCCACTACCTCTGCCTGGGCCGGGATCACGCTGACGGCCCGGCGGCCGCGCCGGGTGCCGAACTCGACCTTCCCGCTGACCAGGGCGAACAGGGTATCGTCCCCGCCGCGGCCGACGCCGATCCCCGGGTGGAAGTGGGTGCCGTGCTGGCGCACGATGATCTCGCCGGCGCCGACAAGCTGGCCGCCGAAGCGCTTGACCCCCAGGCGCTGGGCATTGGAGTCACGGCCGTTCCGGCTGGACGACGCGCCTTTCTTGTGTGCCATCTCAGACCTTCTTCCTCGAGCTGGCGCGCGCCTTGGCGGAGCCGATGCCGGTGATCTTCACCTGCGTGTACTTCTGCCGGTGGCCCAGCCGGCGCCGGTAGCCGGTCTTGTTCTTGTAATGGATCATGTTGATCTTGGGGCCGCTGGCGGCTCCCACGATCTCGGCGGTGACCGGGTAGTCACCGAGCTCCGCCGGGTCGCTGATCACCTTGCCGTCGTCAACAACGAGGACAGCCGCCAGCGTCAGGCTGGAGCCGACTTCACCAGCGAGCTTGTCAACGGTCAGGACGTCGTCAACCGACGCCTTCTCCTGCCTGCCGCCACAGCGCACGATCGCGTACACCCGAGAACTCTCTCTCCCTTGTGCGAGCCCGCCGCGAGATCCGCGGAATTGTTTCGGCGTCGATGCGAGCGGGCTTGCCTACGTTGCGCACTGCTCATCTCAGCTGCGTATCCGCCGCTGGATTCATCCGGTGCGCCGACCACAAAGAGTATCAGACTGCGCGGGCCGTCAGATGGCCGCTGGCTGAGCCTCCGGTGCATCCTCATGACCGCCCGGCTCAGCCTGCCCGCCTGCCTCCGCGCCGACGTTCACGCCCGCGTCCGCACCGACGTCCACGCTCGCGTCCGCGTCCGCGCCCGCACCGGGCTCAGCGCCGTCACCGGGCGGGTCCGCGGCCTGCGCCTTCTGAGTTGCCCGGCCGCGACCGCGGCGGCTGCGCGACGCCGGACGGGTGCCGTCCGGCACCGTTGCCTCAGCCCCGCCGTCCGCCCCGGCCGCATCGGCCGCCGTCTGGCCATCCGCCCCGGCCGTCTGGCTATCCGCCGAAGCTGTCCGGCCATCCGCCGAGGCTGTCCGGCCATCCGCAGCTGCCGCGCCGTGGCCGGCCGCCCCGGTGGCTGGGCCCGATGCGGCCTGGCCATCCGCCGGTTCCGCTGCCACGATCGTGGCCTCGGGCTTGCCCGCCGCCCTGGTCCGGCCCGACCTGGTCCGTGATGACCGGGGCGCCTGCGTTTCGCTGGCTTTCCCGGAGTCGCCGGTGCCCTCGCTGGCTCCGCTCTCGGCGGCCGATTCGCCAGCGGTCGCAGCGTGAGCCGTGCCGTGCTGGCTAGCGCGGGCCCGGGCGGGACCGCCCTTGACCGCGCCCACCTTGACCGTCCCGACCCTGGCCGTCCCGACAAAGGCAGGCCCGGCCTGGGCAGGCTCAGCATCGGAAGCCTCGGCCTGCCCTGTCGTGGCCTGCGCAGCGCCATCCTGGGCCTGCGCAGCGCCATCCTGGGCCGCCTCGACCGCGGCATGCGCGGCACCGGAGTGAGCTGTCTCAGCCTGCTCCGAGCCTTCCAGGGCCGCCTCGGACGGCGCGCCGCCAGCCTGAGCCGTCCCGGCCTGGGCACTGCCGGCCTGGGCCGTCGCGACGCGGCCAATCCCGGCCTGGGCCGCGGCCTCTTTCGCCGCCCGGTCGCTGTCGGCACCCGAGTCGCCCGCGCCGTTAGCGCCCGCGCCGGCGCTCGATGAGCCGCGCCTGCCGCCCCTGGACGAGCGGCCTTCCTTCGGCTTGCGATCGCCGGCGGCCGGCCGGTCATCACCGGCCCGGCCGCGCGGGGGCACGTGGTCCACCAGTTCCAGGGACACGATGACGCCCCGGCCGCTGCAGTGCTCGCACGGCACCGAGAACGCCTCCAGCAGGCCGGAGCCGACCCGCTTCCTGGTCATCTGCACCAGGCCGAGCGAGGTCACCTCGGCGACCTGGTGCTTGGTCCGGTCTCGTGCCAGGCACTCGATCAGCCGCCGCAGCACAAGATCGCGGTTGCTCTCCAGCACCATGTCGATGAAGTCGATCACGATCATGCCGCCGACGTCCCTGAGCCTCAGCTGCCGGACGATCTCCTCGGCCGCCTCCAGGTTGTTGCGGGTCACCGTCTGCTCCAGGTTGCCGCCCTGGCCGGTGAACTTCCCCGTGTTGACGTCGATGACCGTCATGGCCTCGGTCGTGTCGATGACGAGCGAGCCGCCGCTGGGCAGCCACACCTTCCGGTCGAGGGCCTTGGCCAGCTGCTCATCGAGCCGGTAGGCCGCAAACACGTCGTCGTCGCCGGTCCAGCGCTCCATCCGCTCAGCCAGGCTCGGTGCGACGTAGCGGACGTACTCGTCCACCATGTCCCAGTCGCTGTCGCTGGCGATGACCAGCTTGGTGAAGTCCTCGTTGAAGATGTCCCTGACCACCCGCAGCGTCAGATCCGGCTCGCTGTAGAGGAGTTCGGGCGCGCTGGCGGTCTTGGCCTTGCGCTCGATCGCCTCCCACTGCGCCGAGAGCCTCGCGACATCGTGCGCGAGTTCCTCCTCGGACGCGCCCTCGGCCGCGGTCCGCACGATCACCCCGGCGTTCTCCGGCATGACCTGCTTCAGGATCTGCTTGAGCCGCGTCCGCTCGGTGTCGGGCAGCTTGCGGCTGATTCCGGTCATCGAGGCACCGGGCACGTAGACCAGGTAGCGGCCCGGCAGGCTGACCTGACTGGTCAGCCGGGCGCCCTTGTGGCCAATCGGGTCCTTGGTGACCTGCACCAGGATGGACTGGCCCGATTTCAGCGCCGACTCGATGCGCTTGGCCACGCCCTCAAGGCCACTGGCGTCGAAGTTGACCTCGCCGGCGTACAGGACGGCGTTGCGCCCCTTGCCGATGTCGACGAATGCCGCCTCCATCGAGGGCAGCACGTTCTGCACCTTGCCGAGGTAGACGTTGCCGACGTAGGACTGGTGACTGGCCTTGTCCACGTAGTGCTCGACGAGGACGCCATCCTCCAGCACCGCGATCTGGGTCCGCTCGCCATGCTGGCGGACCACCATGACCCGCTCGACGGCCTCGCGGCGCGCCAGGAACTCTGACTCGGTGATGATCGGCGGGCGCCGCCGCCCTGACTCGCGTCCCTCGCGCCTGCGCTGCCGCTTGGCCTCCAGCCGCGTGGATCCCTTGATCGACCGGACGTCGCCGACGTCCGTGCCTGCCGCTGCCCGCGGCGGGCGCACGTGCACGACCGTGTCCGGCGGATCGTCCTGAGCCGTGTCAGCGTCCCCGGCTGAGCCGCTCCGCTGCCGGCGCCGGCGCCGGCGGGCTGGTGTCGACGACCCGTCGCCGGAATCGCCGCCGTCCCCTGCGGTTCCCTCGGCGCCCGCGTTCGCGCCACCGCCCTGGCTGTCGCCGTCGCTCTCCTGGCCGCCGTCGGCCGACGATGCCGCAGCGGCTTCCGCGGCGTCCTCGCCCCCGCCGCGGCCCTTGGCGTGGCCGCGGCCGCCGCGGCGCCTGCGCCTGGCCGGCGTGCCGGCCGCGCCGTCGCCGTCCTGGTCGCCTGCCGCCGAGTCCTCGTCGCCGGCCCAGCCCTGGTCGGCCTGGCTCGCCTGGCCCGGCCCGGCCGCGCCGTCGTCCGCGGGGCCTCCCGCGGCCTCGGCGCCCGCCCCTGACTTACCGCGTGACCTGCTCCGGCGCTTGGCCGGTGCCTGACCGCTCTCGCCGTCGTCCGGCCCGTAGCCGCCGTACTGCTCGGCCGCTCCGTCTCCGTCTCCGGCGCCGCCGCCCTCAGCGCCTGCGCCGGGCTGCTGACGGCCGCGGCCGGTGCTGGCCGGCGCCCGGACCTCGCTCAGATCCGGCGGCTGGAAAATGACTACCGGCGGCTGGAAGGTGGCCGCGGGAATCGCATGAGGCACCTGGGGCGCCTGCGCCTGCTGAGGGGGGCCGATGTCTGCCTGCGCCTGGGTATCCGCCGGAGTGGAAGCCGGCGACCGGGCAGGCCTGCGGCGCTTCGGCGGCGCTTGCGCCGGGTCTGGCGCGGCCAGCGAGGCTGGCTGCAGGATCGCTGCCGGCGCAGCCGCTGCCGGCACAGCACCTGCCGGCACAGCCGGGGCCTGCGCGGCCGCTGCCGGGGCCTGCGCGGCCGTCTGGCTGCTGGCACTATCTGCTGGCGGCCCGGCCGGGCGGGTCACGGCCCGGCGGGCCCTGCGCAGCAGCCTGCGGCCTTGCCCCCCCGCCTCCTGACTCTCCTGGCTCTCCTGACTTTCCTGGCTCTGACGGCCAGGAACTGCCGGCCCATCACTATCTGACTGTCTGTTCTGCCGCTCGGTTTCGAGCATCCGGGCATTCTCTCCCGTCAGGCTCCCGGGCGCGCGGTCCCGTATCCGGGCCCTCCGCGCCACGCGGGAGCTGTTCGTACGCGCTCACTGGCGCGGTGCGCGCCTCGTGGGCGCCCCCCGCATCCAGGCACGTTGCCTTTTCCTGCCCCTGTGCCGTGCTCTGCCCTGCAGGCAGGGGCACTTCCGCCGCGGGCCGCTCTGGCCCGGAGGACTCAGCGACCCCGGATACTGCGGGCGCAGGAGTCCCGGCGGCAGCCTCCCTGCCGAGCGGCCCCTGCGCCAGCCTCGTCACCAGCGGGGGCGACGATGGCTCGAGGGCCGATATGCGGCGGAGTGCGGCCAGGATGTCATCGGGTCGCACAGCAGGTGTCATCTGCCGAACAACCATTCGAAGTATCGCACATCCGGCGTCCCGCTCTTCACGGGCGCGCCGGTCAAGCTCAAGGGTGACCACGGCGGCACGGGCATCGAACCGCCGGATTCCCTTGCTGGTCAGGCGTTCTACCTCCGCGACTGGCGCGGCGAGGAACGCCTGCACTGCCCTGGCCGCCTCGTCTGGGCCGACTCCGGGCAGGATCATCTCCCACTCCGAGGCCTCCAGCCGCAGCGCGTCAGACGCGCTGCTCATCTCGGCGACCTCGATCACGTCAATCCCGTCCGGCAGGGCCGCGTCGAGACGCTCCCGGACTTCAGCGGGGACGCACAGCCCGGTAAGCGAGAGCTCAAGATACTCGGCCTCGCTCGCTGCCCCGGTCGGGGCACCGCCGGGATAAGAAATCTTCGGATGCGGCGAGAAGCCCGCGGAATAGGCGACCGGCAAGCCGGCCTTCCGCACTCCCCGCTCGACCGCCCGCGCAATGTCCCTGTGGCTCGCGAAGCGCATCCTGCCCCTCTTAGCGTACCGGATCGCCAGCCGCTGGGCGATGGGCGCCGGCGGCGGGCCGCCGGGAACGGGCCGTGCCATCTACCCCCCGCTCCCTGTCCCCATAGGCGGAACGGATATGGGCCGCGAACTGTTCCCGCCCGCGGCCGGTGCCGGCGGCGCGCTGGTGGCTGCGTTGGCTACCGTCAGCGGGAGCAGCCGCGCGCCGGTCGGGCCGGCCTGGATCTCGGTGTCCATCGCCGGGCAGACGCCGCACTCGAAGCAGGGTGTCCAGCGGCAGTCCTCCACCTCGGCCGCCCCGGCCGGGTCGATCGCGTCCAGCCAGTCCTGCCACAGCCAGTCGCGGTCCAGGCCCGCGTCCAGGTGATCCCAGGGCAGTACCTCGCCGTACGGGCGCTCCCTGGTGGTGTACCAGGCCAGGTCCACGCCCTGGCCCGCCAGTGCCTGCGCCGCGCAGCGCTCCCAGCGCTCGAAGGAGAAATGCTCGCTCCAGCCGTCGAACCTGGCGCCGTCCTCCCAGGCGGCCCTGATCACCGCGCCGACCCGGCGGTCGCCGCGTGACAGCAGTCCCTCGATCACCGACGGCCTGCCGTCGTGATAGCGGAAGCCGATCGACTTGCCGTAGCCGCGGTCGGCCCGCAGCGCCGCGCCGAGCTTGCGCAGCCGGGCGTCCACCGTCTGGTGATCGCACTGGGCGGCCCACTGGAAGGGGGTGTGCGGCTTGGGCACGAAGCCGCCGATGGACACCGTGCAGCGGATGTCACGCCGGCCGCTGGCCGCGCGGCCGGCCTCGATCACCCGGCGCGCGACCCGCGCGATGGCGACCACGTCCTCGTCGGTCTCGGTCGGCAGGCCGCACATGAAGTAGAGCTTGACCTGCAGCCATCCGCTGGAGAAGGCGGTGGTGACAGTCGTGATCAGGTCCTCCTCGGTGACCATCTTGTTGATCACCCTGCGGATCCGGTCGGTCCCGCCCTCCGGGGCGAAGGTCAGCCCGGAGCGCCGCCCGCCCCGGCTCAGCTCGTCGGCCAGGGTCACGTTGAACGCGTCGACCCTGGTCGACGGCAAGGACAGGCCGGTGTTGGTGCCCGCGTACCGGTCGGCGAGGTCCACGGCGATCTCGTTGATCTCGCTGTGGTCGGCGCTGGACAGCGACAGCAGGCCGACCTCCTGGAAGCCGGTGGCCGCCAGCCCGGCGTCCACCATCTCGCCGATCGTGGTGATGGACCGCTCCCGGACCGGCCGGGTGATCATCCCGGCCTGGCAGAACCGGCATCCCCTGGTGCAGCCGCGGAAGATCTCCACGCTGAACCGCTCGTGCACCGACTCGGCGACCGGTACCACCGGCTTGCGGGGGTACGGCCAGGAGTCCAGGTCCATGACCGTGTGCTTGGCCACAGTGCGCGGGACGCCGGGCCGGTTCGGCGTCACCCGCCCGATCCCGCCGTCCGGCCGGTAGTCGACGTCATAGAAGCGCGGTACGTAGACCCCGCCCGCGGTCGCGAGCTGCAGCAGCAGCCCGTCCCGGCCGCCTGGCCGGCCTGCCCGCTTCCAGGCCCGGATCAGAGCGGTGATGGCCAGAACGGCCTGCTCGCCGTCGCCGAGCACCGCGCCGTCGATGAACTCCGCGATCGGCTCGGGATTGAACGCCGCGTGCCCGCCGGCCAGCACGAGCGGGTCATCGGCGCCCCGCTCCGCCGCGCACAGCGGTATCTGGGCCAGGTCAAGCGCCGTCAGCAGGTTGGTGTAGCCGAGCTCGGTGGCGAAGCTCACGCCGAGCACGTCGAAGGCGCGGACCGGCCGGTGCGCGTCGACCGTGAACTGGGGCACCTGATGCTCGCGCATCAGGGCCTCCAGATCCTGCCAGACACTGTAGGTGCGCTCGGCCAGTACGCCGTCCAGTTCGTTCAGGACCTCGTAGAGAATCTGTATGCCCTGGTTCGGCACGCCGACCTCGTAGGCATCCGGGTACATCAGCGCCCAGCGAACCTCGGCGGCGTCCCAGTCCTTGACGACAGAGTTCAGCTCGCCGCCGACATACTGGATCGGCTTGCGGATCAGCGGGAGCAGCGGCTCGAGCCGGGCGTACACAGACTGCACAGGCATCGTCACAGCCTACCGACGAAGCCAAGTGGCCGGGAGCTGGCGGCGGCCAGGTCCCGTCCGGCGCACCCGTGCCTGATCCCTATGAATCGGATCATGTATGCGGGGTATCGTTGTGTCCGCTCAAGGATGGTAGCGGCTCGCGCCCCGCGTCCCCTGTGCCCAGATACCGCAAGGACAGGCTACATACCGCAAGGACAGGCTACAAACCCATGCACGTCAATCCCTATATCGTGCTCGGCAGCGCCGTGGTCGGGCTGCTGGTCGGCCTGACCGGAGCGGGCGGCGGCGCGCTGATGACCCCGATGCTCATCCTGCTGTTCCGGGTGACGCCGTCGGCGGCCATCTCCAGCGACCTTGTCGCCGCCGTCGTGATGCGCCCGTTCGGCGCCGCCGTGCACCTGCGCAAGGGCACGGTGAATATGGCGCTGGTCGGCTGGATGGTGCTCGGGTCCGTGCCGATGGCGTTCGTCGGGGCGTACCTGCTGCATCTGTTCGGCAGTTCTTCCGCCGCGCAGGACAACATAGAGAAGGTGCTCGGAGCTGCGCTCCTGGTGGGCGCGGCGGCAATGGTGCTGCGCTACATCCTGGACATCCGGAGCGGCCAGCAGCGCCGCGGGATCGTCCGCGAGATCGCTCCCCGGCCGCTGCCCACCGTGTGCATCGGCATGGCCGGCGGGGTCATCGTGGGGATGACCTCGGTCGGCTCGGGGTCGCTCATGATCGTCCTGCTGCTGTTCCTCTACCCGATGCTGGGAGCCGGCCAGCTGGTGGGAACCGACCTGACCCAGGCCGTGCCGCTCACGCTGGCGGCGGCGCTCGGAGCGCTCGCGTTCGGCCACGTCGAGTTCGCCGTGACGACATCCCTCGTGATCGGAAGCGTCCCGGCGGTCCTGATCGGCTCGTTCCTGTCCTCGCGGGCGCCCGACCGCTACATCAGGCCGGTGATCACCTTCGTGATCTTCGCGTCGGGCCTGAAGTACGCCGGGGTCCCGACCACCGCGCTGGGCTGGATCCTGTGCGCCGTCCTGCTCGGCGGCGGCAGCGCGTGGCTGGCGACCGCGCGGCCTTGGCGGAACGGGAAGCCGCCGGCGCGTCCGGCGAGCGCGGACGCGCGTCCGGCGAGCGCGGACGATCCGAGCCTGGCAGCGGACCCGCACGCCCCACCTGGCGAGCTGTCCTCCCCTGGCTAGCTGTCCTCCCCGGCGAGCTGCCGCGCCCCGGCTGGCTGTCCTCCCCCGGCGAGCTGCCCCGCCCCGGCTGGCCGCCCCGCCCCGGCTGGCCGCCGCACAGCGCCCCACGTGTCCCAGGCAACCCGGTCGATGTGCCGTTGTACGGCACCCAACCCGTACAACGGCACATCGACCGGGGTTAGATGCGGGGACCGCGGGTCAGGTGAAGACAGACCGGTGCCGGTGCACCGTCTGCAGCAGGCCTATCGCGATCATGTCGGCGAACATGGCTGACCCGCCGTAGGACACGAACGGGAGCGGCAGCCCGGTCACGGGCATGATGCCGACCGTCATCCCGATGTTGATGAACGATTGCACAGCGAACCAGATCGCAATACCGGCGGCGACCAGCATCCCGAACTGGTCATCGGCGCGGGCCGCGATCCGCAGCGCGCGCAGGAGGACCATCGCGAGCAGCGAGATGATCACGACGGTCCCGGCGAAGCCGAGCTCCTCTCCGGCGACCGCGAAGATGAAGTCGGTGTGCTGCTCAGGCACGAAGTTCCCGGCGATCAGCTGCCCGTGAAAGAGCCCCTGGCCAAAGAGGCCGCCCGAGCCGATGGCGATCTTTGCCTGAGCTGCGCTGTAGCCGGTCCCCCTGGGATCGGCCGACGGGTTGAGGAACGACGTCAGCCGGCTCAGCTGGTAGGCCTTGAGCAGGTGCAGGTTGACCACCGCGATGACCGCGAGGGCGCCCGCCGCCACGAGCCCGGCCAGCCAGCGCAGCCGGATGCCAGACAGCGCGACGATGCCCGCCAGCAGCGTCACCATCAGCGTCGTCGCGCCGAGGTCGGGCTCAAGCACGACGAGCACGATCGGCACGGCCGCGCAGCCGATGGCAAGCCCGACTGCCCGCAGCCTGGGCCGGGTGTCCGTGCGGCGCAGCTCGCCGAGGATCATGGCGGCCATCACGATGATCGCGAGCTTGGCATACTCGGACGGCTCGAACTGGAACCCGCCCGGCAGCGAGATCCACGAATGTGCCCCGTTCACGGTGCTCCCGAGCGGGGTGAGCACGGCCAGCAGCCCCAGGCAGGACAGTCCGTAGAGGAACGGCGCATAGAGCCGCAGCTGGCGGTGATCGAGAACGCTCACGACGATCATGAGGATCAGCCCGAGCCCGATGTTCAGCAGTTGCTTCACCAGGTACGTGCGAGGATCGGCGCCCGCGTGCGCCAGCGCCGGCTCGGTCGCCGACCAGACCAGCAGCGTGCCGGCCAGGCTGAGCGCGAGCACTGCCGCCAGCAGCAGCCAGTCGAGCTGGCGCAGCGGCGATTGCCTGGCCGCTGCCCGCCGCAGCAGGGCCCACGGCAGCCAGGTCCGCCGAGGGCCGGCCAGGCCGCCCGAACCGAGCCCGCCCGAACCGAGACGGAGCCCGCCTGAGCCTCGCCGAGATCGGCGCACCGGGGCGAGCCGTCCGTAGGCGCCCGACCCGGCGGGCCGCGCCCGGCCGGCCAGGCCCTGAGAACCGCGCGCCGGGCTCATGCCCGCGGCCCCGCCCGCGCGGAGCCCTTTGCCGACACGATCTGGCCGGCCTGGTCGACGTGCGGCAGCCCGGGCAGCTTGCCTCCGGCCAGGGCAGCCTTGTGACCTTCGAGACCGTAGATATCATCCCAGATCTGCCGGACGGCCGGCGCCGATACGTCCGCGCCGTACCCGGAGTCAGGGATCATCATGACGACGACGTACTTGGGGTTCCTGCAGGGCGCGAACGACGCGAATACCGAGGTTGCCAGGTTGCCTGCTACCTGCGCCGTGCCGGTCTTGCCTGCCACGCATACCTTGCTCAGCGGGAAGCCGGAGAACGCGCCGGCCGCCGTGCCGCGGGTCACCACGCCGGCCAGCGCGGTCCGGATGTAGGCGAGCGTGCTCTTCGCGACCGGCAGGTGACCCGCGACTGGCGGCCTGATCTTCTGCACCACCGTGCCGTCCGGGCTGAGCAGCGCCTCGCCGATCCGCGGGCTGTACAGCGTGCCGCCGTTGGCCAGGGCGGCGTAGGCACGGGCCAGCTGCAGCGGGGTGACCGTCACGTAGCCCTGGCCAATGGCGGCAATCACCGACTGGCCGGGCGTCCAGACGTTGCCTGACTGGCAGTCGTCGTACTCGATCCGCTGGATATACGTTCCATTTGCCTTGCCGTGCTTGCACCAGTTCAGCCCGGCGTGCGCGTTGTCCTTCCACAGGTAGTACAGCCATTCGCGGGTGGGCACCGTGCCGGGGCTCTGGGCCGGCAGATCGACCCCGGGGTCCTTGCCGAAGCCCCAGGCCAGCTCCATTTTCTGCATCTCCTGCACCCGGGCGTGCGGGGTGGTGACGTCGTCGGCCTTCCTGTCGTCGGTCAGCCAGATGTCATAGGCGAGGTTGTAGAAGACCGTGTCGCAGGACACGACGAGCGCCTGGGCCAGGCTCATGTCGCCCAGGCTCGGGCTGCCGTCGTTGGCATACGAGCGGCCGCCGATCGTCACGGCGGCCGGGCAGCTGTACAGGCCGTTGAGCGGGTAGCCGGCCGCAACCGCGGCAGCGGTAGAGGTCACCTTCCAGGTAGACCCCGGAGCGTACTGGCCCTGCGTCGCGCGGTTCAGGATCGGCTCGGAGTCAGCTGCGCCGAAGAGCTTGCGGAACTCCCCGGCGGAGATGCCGCCCGCCCAGACCTTCGGGTCATACGTGGGGTAGCTGGCCATGGCCACCACCCGGCCGCCGGTGGTCATCACGACCGCGGCACCGGTGGTGGCCTTGACGTTGCCTTCCGCCTGCGTCCGGTGGATCGCCGCGGCCAGCGCGTTCTGCGTGTCTTGCTGCAGCCGGGCATTGATGCTGGTCACCAGGTCGTCGCCGGCCTTCGGCCTGATCTGCGCAATCGTCCCGGTCACCTGGCCGCGGGCGTTCACCGACACCTTCTTGTCACCCGCACTGCCCCGTAGCTGCCTGTCGTACTGCTGCTCGAGGCCGGACTGGCCGACAAGGTCCACGCCAGAGAAGCCCGTCACGGGCAGGCCGAGCTTGGTGACCTCTTGCGCCGTGATCGGCTGCAGGTACCCGAGCACCTGCGCGGTATCGGTGGAGATCGGTTCCTGATAGTTGGTGACCGGCTGCACCTGCGCGGTGACCCCGGGGAATTCGCGCCCGCTCTCCAGCACTTGCAGCGCCACCTTGTCGGAGACGTTCTGCGCTACCGGGATCGGCTGATACGGCGATCCCTGCCAGCATGGCTGCTGCACGCCAGCCGTGCACAGCCGTACCTTGGCCAGTAGGATCCTGGCGGGCATGTGCAGCAGCAAGGCAAGCCTGCGCAGCTCAGCGACCCCCCCGTCCCTGGCCTGTGACTCCTGCGCCATGTTGACGGAGACCACGAGCGCCGAGCGATTGTCCACCAGCGGGCGGCCCGTATCGTCGACGATCTCCCCGCGCACCGATGGCTGGACCACGTCCCTGACCTGATCCTGGTTGGCCAGGGCGACGTATGCCGTGCGCGTCATGACCTGCAGGTACCAGACCCTCGCGCCCAGCCCGATCAGCAGCGATGCGATCACCAGGTAGAGCACCGCGAGACGCCGCCGCGATGCGGGGATCATCCCGATCCTCCCGTCCGCCTGCTGCCCACCCGCCGGACGCTGGAGCGCCTGCCTGCTCTCCTCGAAGTCCAGAGCGAGAGCACTGAGCCGTGGCCAGACCGGAACCTGATCGGCCGCCGCGGCCCGGACCTGCCGAGCCGCCCGGGCGCGGACCTGCCGAGCCGCCCAGGCCCGAACCTGCCGAGCCGCC
>Ga0209871_1000243_pt1 | contig 15529 bp, 15 predicted proteins | sample OrgsoiDNA2013045_FD_185795 | JGI IMG/M metagenome (GOLD analysis project Ga0209871, IMG submission 185795) | Permafrost soil microbial communities from the Arctic, to analyse light accelerated degradation of dissolved organic matter (DOM) -... | ecosystem: Environmental > Terrestrial > Soil >... | reverse complement strand
CCGAAGCGCCGCGGCTTGAACTGGCGCGCAAGTTCGGCGCGGAAGCGACGGTGAACATTGATGAGGTTGCGACACCGCAAGCGCGCATCAAGGCCGTGCGCGACATCGTCGGCGGTTTTGGGGCCGACCTGGTGATGGATTGTTCGGGCCATCCGAGCGCCGGCCCCGAAGGCATCGAAATGCTGCGCGACGGCGGCACCTATGTCGAGATGGGTCAGTTCACCGATGCCGGTTCGATCGAGACCTCATGGCATCGCATCTGCACCAAGGACCTCAACGTCCTGGGCTCATGGGGCTTTACCGGCAACGACCTGCCGCTCGGCGTCGACATGCTCTATCGCAGTCGCGACAAATATCCCTGGCTCGAGATGCAGACGATCTATCCCTTCACCGAGGAAGGCATCGGCCGCGCGGTGGCGGATGCGATGGCGATGAAGACGGTGAAATCGACCATCGTGCCGTGGCCGGAACTGGCGGAATGATTTTGGGGCGTAAACGAATGCCAATTGCCGAAGGGCAGCCTCACGCCAGTTCGGCATCCCGAATCTCGCGCGCCAGCCGCGCGCGCAACGGCGCGAGCCGTTTCTGCTTCAGGGACAAATTGCGACACTGCGTCCCGGCATTGTCATGATTTACTTTTGGCAGCGCCGAGCGGGCCTCAACGCGGTGGCCATCCATCTCTCTGATGGCGCGCCGCTTTTGTTCACTTGGGTTTGTGCCAGTGACGCCTGAACAATTCTGTCGCGAGAAGCATCGCGATCGACGCGGTGGCGATCAAGGCGAATGGCGGATTTCCATTCGAGACGGACCAACGTCGTAGTGCGCCACGTATCCGAGCGTGAAGCCAACCAGTGCCGCGGAACCCGCCACGACGGCAAACGTAATTGCAAAGCCGAGCCGGTTTTCCATGAATCCTGTAACTCTGTTCAAGCGGCCGTCGTCCGCAGCCCGGTTAACCCGCCAATTCTGAATACGGTGTTGTCGGCACCTGGGCCTCGATCGCCTTTTCCTCGGCAAGTATTTTTGGCTTGCGCAACCAGACATAAATCTGGGCCGCGATCAGCAGGACGCAGATCGCGAGAAAGAACGCACTGATCGGACGCTGGATAAAGGTCGTGAGATCGCCGCGCGAGATCAACAGGCTTCGCCGGAAATTTTCCTCGAAACGCGGTCCCAGCACGAAGCCGAGCAGGATCGGCGCAGGGTGGAAATCAAGACGCAGGAGGATGTAGCCGATGACGCCGATCACCACGGTCTCGCCGACCATAAACATGTCGTTGCTGGCGGCATAGACCCCTATGCAGACGAAGAACATCGCGCTCGGATAGAGGTAGCGGTACGGGATGCTCAACAGCTTCACCCACAGACCGATCATCGGCACGTTCAGAATGACCAGCAGGATATTGCCGATCCAGAAGCTCGCGATCAGACCCCAGAAGATGTCCGCGTGCTGGCTGATGAGCTGCGGGCCGGGAACGATGCCGTGAATGATCAGCGCGCCCAACAGCAGCGCCATGACGGTGTCGCCGGGAATACCGAGGCTCATGGTCGGGATGAAGTCGCCCTGCACCGAGGAATGAGTTGAAGCCTCGGGGCATGCGACACCCTCGATGGCGCCGTGACCGAAACGCTCCGGCGTCCTCGATATCTTCTTCTCGGTGGCATAGGACACAAAGGAGGCGATCGTCGGTCCGGTACCCGGAATGAGGGCACAGAGGCTGCCGATGAAGGTGCCGCGGATCATCGGCCAGAACGCCAGCTTCAGATCCGCCTTCGACGGAAACATGTCGGAAATTCCGACCTTGGCGTATCTCAAGTCGACGCTTTCGGTATTGTTGATGCTGTTCATGAACTCGGCGATGCCGAACATCCCGAGCGCCAGGGCGATGATTTCGACGCCGTCGAACAACTCGGCGATGCCGAAGGTGAAGCGGGGCGTTCCGGTTTCGATGTCCGATCCGACGATGCCGATCAACAGGCCGAGCACAGTCATGGCGATGCCCTTGAGCGGTGATCCCTTCGCCAGCGTCGAGCCCGCCAGCAATCCGACAAGCATGAGCGAGCAAACCTCCGCGGGCCCGAACTTGAGCGCGACGCTCACCAGGAAGGGCGCCAGGAAAATCATCTCGGTGATGCCGAACGATGCGCCAATGAAGGCGGCGATGATGGTGATGCCCAGCGCCGTGCCGCCCTTGCCCTGCTTGGTCAGCGGAAACCCGTCCAGGCAGGTCACGGCATGAGGCGGATGACATGGCAGATTCAGCAAAATCGAACAGATCGCTCCGCCATACTGGGCGCCGTAATAGACGCCGGAAAGCATCAGGATCGCCGGCACCGGCGGCATCCCGAAGGTCAGCGGGAGCAGGATGGAAATCGTCGCAACCGGCCCCATTCCCGGCAACACGCCGACAAGGTTGCCGACCAGCACGCCGAGGAAGCAATACATCAGGTTGTGCGGCTCAAGCGCCACGCCGAAGCCGTACCAGAGATCGGTAATCGCGGTTGAGATCACAGGTTGAACCCCCGCAGCAGCGGGAACGGAACGTTCAGCAGATAGTGGAACAGCAGCACGCCGAACACAGTGATGCCGGCCGCCAGGATGGCCGACGATTTATACGTGGCTGTCTTGTCTCCCAATGCGCAGACGAAGACGCAGGCGAATATCGCCGGAATCATGCCGCCGAACTCCCCCAGGATGATGAACAGGACGGGGCCGCCGAGAATGCAGAGCCAGCCGAACCATTGCGGGTTGTCCGGCAAGAACTTCTTGTCGTCGTCTTCGGACGATCCCAGCGCGGTGCCGGCGATCAGGATGCCAAGGAAAGCCAGCACGACACCCAGCATCACCGGCATGAATCCGGGGCCCATTTTGGCCAGGCTGCCGAATTTATAGCCGGTGCCGGTCACGGCGGCACCGACCCCGAGCAGAAGCATCAGGCCGCCGGCATAATAATCGCGTTTCAGCTTGTATCGATCGTTCAAAAGCGTTCTCCCGAAATCTCGTCTTGTTGCTCGACACTAACTCGAATCGCGAGAACCTGTCGACCGCTCGGGCGTTGCGGATTTTGGCGGATCTCCTGCGGAAGATAACCGGCTGCCTCAGCCAGCTTTCAGCCCGTCAACGGATCCTTTCGGAGTCAGTCGCGTTCGCAGTTTGCGAAAGGGCTTATAAGTCCGTCCTGCTTGATCGCCGCTGCGCTCACGATGGGTCGTCACCACGACAAGCAGCCGACACAGGTGGCGAATTTCGGGCACCTCGCCGAGGGCGAGCCGAGCCAGGCGGGCGCCAGCGGAATTTGCAATCTGCCGATCAGCAAAGAACGGATGGCGGTGACCAGGCGCGTGCCGGTCGTGAGGTGAAGGAGGCCGAGGCGGAACTGGATCGTCCCGAAGACGGCAACGCGCGGGGAAGGAATTTTTGTGGCTGGGTGGCGGAGACAGCGCCACGATGTTCGAGCGGGATGTGCAATTCGGCGAGAGATTGACCGGGCGCCTAAGCTGGCGAGCTATTGTTTGCGCAGTGATAGAACCAAAGCGCCGGTCAACCGATCCGCCGTGGCGCGGGTGCGCCGGAACGGCGCCTTAGAAAAAACCGGCGCTTATATCCAGGCCGAAAGTAGCCAGACAGAACGATGTGGCCAGAACCAGCGCACACAGCAGCGCGATGGACATGAGAGGATTAAGGCTCGTCTGGGTTTCGGGAATGGCGCGTGCCGAGATGTCCGAAGCAGCATTCATGGCAACCTCCAGTAGAAAAAATTATCAACCGATCGTTTGCAGGCAAAAACCATTGTGTCGCAGGCAGAACCTGAATTTTGATTGTGGCGAATGAAAATTTCGATTGTGGCCAATGAGAGGTGACAGCGTGACCAGCTGACTTCGCGCGAATGCACGACCCCCGGTTGAAATGCATGCGACGGCAAAGCGCGTGAGATCGGGCGTTGCTGCAGTCTGATCTTATCGACGCATGCTTGCTAGCGCAGTCCCTCATAGACCATGAAGCCGCGCGCGACGGCCAGTTTCCGCAATGCGCGGGGCAGCAGCTTCTGCGGCTGGTGGCCGAGATAGCGCCACGATGTCAGTTGGAAATCCCGCAGCACGCCGTGGTTGTTTCCGAACGGCGCGAGCAATCCGGTCAGGGTTAGCGGCGTGTGCGCGCGGGTGTTGAACGGCAGCAGCAGCAATTCCAGATGGGCGCGCGAGCCATCCTGCGACGTCGCGGTGATGCCGGCGACAGCGGCCAGCATTTCTTCCGATACCACGGCGATGATATCCTCGATCTCGCGGCGGCCTTCCGGCTCGAACAGCGCGGAAAAGCTCCGGTCCTTCAGATCGCAGCCGAGCAGGGCGCAGACTCTGGTCCCGGCGACGCGAAACGGATAGCCGGCGGCGGCGTCATACGACAGCACGAAGATATCGCCGAGCAGCTCGCGCACCGCGCTGGGCTCGATCTCGCTGCGCTCCGGCGCGCGCGCGCTGCCGCGCTTGTCGTCCCAATAAGCGAAAAACTCGCGGCTTGACGGATGTTTCATGACGCTACCTCGTCCGGCGCCCGGCTCGGTGGGACACCTGTGTCCCGCTTTCGCCCACGCGCATTCCCCTGGTTGTTTTGCAAGACAGGCTTTGCAGCGTCCATGCCGCGGAGGCGTTATCGGGCGATTGGCGACGGCTTTTGCAGCGTTAAGGTTAAATTAACTAAGAGGTTGGCGGTCGGCGCGGGCCTGCTAGTGTCCGCGCACTCCATTGCTCGCCGGTTTTCTGCAGGGTCCGGCGAAATTGTTACACAGGGCGGCGTCAAGCAAAGTTTGGTCGTCGCGCGGGAAGGGTGGATGTCAGTCACCCCGGGCCCTGCGCGAAAAGATCAGCACCGACGAGGGAGGGCTTTCTCAGAGCCCTCCCTTTTTTATGTTTATTGAAGTTTTTCGATTTTTCTAGAGTCCGCCCTCGACTGGGCCCCCTGATGCCCACGGCCGCAGCAGAAACAATGACCGGACCCTAAATAGTCGTCCGTGAAGAATTCCCAAGTCCTTGATTTGGAATCTAGAAACGGCGCGTTGTGTTCGGCCGCGCCTACCAACACCACTGTAGTCTGCCGTGTACGACGCAGAGGAATCGATATGGTTCTTCGTTGTGCCGCAAAAACCAACATTCCCCCCTCCACCAGAAGACATCATGTCCTCTCGAACGATCTACAAGGATTGGTTTGGGATATGGACGCGGATACTCCTCTTGGCCGACCTCTTCACGCGACTCGTCCGTGCGTTGCGAAGAGAAGGCCGGCACGCGAATTTGCTGCAGCCAAGACGACTTAAAATCTTCCCATGGCTGCTGCAACCAAGGCCAGGCTATATACACGAAGAGTACCAGGACCAGGGTCGTCGCTATGTGCCAAAACCAGGGCCAGACTATATACACGAGGAATGCCAGGACCAGGACCGTCGCTATCAAGCTCAACATGCCCAACCCTTTCTTTGCGTTGGCGCTAGGCTTGTGCACACAAGCGAAATCTATCAGGAGAAATGGGGGCAGGCACCACTTCGTTCCACTTTAAGAGACTCTTTCGCCCGCGCTCAATGCTTCGGCGTCCCTCAGAAATGACTGCATCGCGCTCGAGGAAAACACTATATTCATCACCGAAACCGTTTTCCAAATCTCGGTTTGTTCCAGGGATTTCGGCGGGTCTGAAGTCGCGCGTTTTCCAAAAAACGCGAGCAAAATCAAAGGGGGCGGGCTTTCTCAGAGCCCTCCCGTTTTCCTATGTCGCGCAACCCGGAGCATTCCGAGAAGCCGTCGGCTCGCTTTCGTCGCCGATAGCGTCAAGCCGGTGCGTGAGCCGACGTCGTCCGCCCTATTTCAGAACGAGCGTGCGATTGATCGTCGACGGCCGGCGAGAAAGGCCGCGAGCGCCAACGCCTGCAGCAGTGCGGCGACAACAAACAGGTACGGAGCGGCCGCACCCGCCACGACGCCCGCCTGCGGGGCATATTCCCTGATCAATCCAAAACTGGCCGGCGCGAACGCGTAGGTTGCCTGCGAAATCGCGACATTCAGGGAGACCACCCTGGAGACATCCAGCCTGGCGAATTCGGCCTGAGCGATCAGCGGCGGCAGCGAGGTGGCGTTGCCGATGCCGACCCCGAACAGGATAATCCCGAGCATGAGCAACGGAATATGGCTGCCACCCGCGATCAGGAACGCGATGGAGCCCGTGATCTGTACGGCAAAGCTGCCGCAGGCCACCAGACGCCGGTCGGCGCCGACAGGCATCAACCAGCCGACCAGCGTGCGCCCTGCGATCGCGGCCATCGTCGCAGCGCTGATCGCGATGCCTGCCAATTGAGCGCCGACGGCGGGGACGAGCAAGGAAAACAGATGGGCGAGCAGGCCGATCTGCGCGAACAGGCCAAGCGCCGTACCGGCCGCCAGGGTGACAAACCTGCGGTCCTGCCAGAGGCTGATACCGGAAAGCGGTCTCGCCGCCGCGGATGCGCTGAAAATCGCCGCGACTGCGGGCTCATCGCCATCGGGCGCCAATCCCATCTGCTGTGGCGTTCTGGAGAAATAGACGTCCGCGAGGATCCAGACACAGATCGTCACGATCACGCCGACGACCGCGGTGGCGGCCGGAAAACCCCACATCCCGATGGCAGCGACCCAAAGCGGCGAGAACACCACGCCGCCGATACTGGCGCCGTTGTAAGCCATCGCAAGCGCCGCAGGCCGCGTCCGCGCGAACCACGGCGCCACGATCGCGTTGATCGCAGCGGCGCCCATCGCAACCCAACCTGCGCCGCTCAAAAGCGCCGCCGCAAACAGCTGCCAGGGCTCGGCCGCAACGGCCCAACCCGAAATGCCGAGAGCGAGCGAGAGCACACCGGCCTTCGTGACCGCCGGGAGCCCGTAGCGCAGATAAAGTTTTGGCAAGCGGGCGACGACGAGCGCGCCAAACAGGAAGTGGACGGTGACCGCCGCCGACACCAGCGGCAGCGACCAGCCTCTGAGATCACGAACCGCCTGAAGATAGATCGGCGGACCATAAAACCCGAGACCCCAGCCGAATACGGCCAGCACAAAAGCCGCCCCGACAATGCGCCACCCATAGAACTTTTCCGAGTACGTCAATGCCGCCATCGCCAGTTTCGCCTCTTTGCTGCCGGCGTTGCCTCGCGACTGCGGATGCGCCGCCCGAATACCGGGCGGACGTGCAACGATGCTACGGCGAGGGCCGAAGCATCGCCGGCGTGCGACGCGATAGGGTCCAGCTCCAAGGAAGGAAAAGGCACGATGGCCAGCACGGCGGCTTTTGCCGAAGTCGCGGCGATGGCGGGCGATCCGGCGCGCGCCGCGATGCTTCACGCCCTGATGGACGGCCGTGCCCTGACGGCTTCCGAACTCGCGCGCGTCGCAGGGATCGCGCCGCAGACCGCGAGTGGGCATCTGGCGCGCATGACGCAGACCGGGCTTCTTGCCGTCGCGAGGCAGGGGCGGCATCGCTATCACCGGTTGGCGACGCCGGGTGTGGCCCGGATGATCGAGGGGATCATGCGGGTCGCGTCCGAACTGCAGCCGCCGCGCAAGAACCTTTCGGTCGGCCCGCGGGATGCGGCGCTGCGGCAGGCGCGGACTTGCTACGACCATCTTGCCGGTCGTCTTGGCGTTTGCCTGTCCGACGCACTGACCTCGGCGGGGTATGCCGAGCTCTCGGCCGAGTCGGGCATTCTCACCGGGCGCGGCCTGGCATTTCTCGAACGGGTCGGGATCGACGTTTCCGCCATGCGGGAGCGGGGTGGGAGGAGGTCGGGCCGCCTGCTGTGCCGTCCATGTCTCGACTGGAGCGAGCGGCGCAGCCATCTGGCGGGTGTCGTCGGCGCAGCCCTTTGCGCCCATAGTCTTGCGCAGGGTTTCGTCTGCAGGATCGACGGCACACGCGCGCTGCGGATCACGCCGAAGGGCTTAAGGGTATATCGAGAGACGTTCGGAGTTCGCTTCGAGTAGCGGCTTCGGCCGTAGCGGCCGAAGGCGCCGCCGCTTCATTCGATCACCTCACGCTCTACCCGCCGACCTCGCTACTGATGACATCGCCGAACAATTCCCAACGCTCGCCCTTGAATTTCCTGAGCTGAAATTGCTTGATCGGAGCGAAGTCAGTTGCGCTGGTGTTGAGCGTGATGCTGGGCAAGAGCCCTTCCAGCTGCAGATTCCTGATGCTCGCGGCCTGCTTCATGATATTTGCGCGGGTGAGATCGTCGCCGCACCCTTTGAAAACATGAACCATGGTTTGAGCAACATTGTAGCCAGTCATCAGATTGAGGTCCTCACGGTTACCCTCAGGGAAATATTTCGCAAGGAACGCGTCAAAGTTCTTGAGACCTGGATCATCTTTCCACTGCGGGTCCGTAGGATCTTTCTGATAAGCTGCGGATATTATGTTTTGTCCGTTTTCAAATCCTGCGGGCCTCATGACGGTGCCGGTAGATGCGCCAACGCTGTTGAGAATGAACAGCGGTTTCCAGCCAAGCTCGGCTACTTTCTTGATTGACTGCGCAGCGAATTTCGGTGTCGTGATGCTGATGAAAATATCCGCACCTTCCGACTTGAGCTCGACGACATGCGAGTCGATGGTAGGGGTGGTGGTTTCATAGCTTCGCTCTCCGATGATCATCGAAGCCGCTTTGGCGCCGAGACCGTCCCGGATGCCTTTGACGTAATCCTTTCCATAGTCGTCGTTCTGATAAAGGATCGCGATCTTGCCGGTCGGCCTTTCCTTCAAGATATACTTTGCGTAAATCTGACCTTCGCTCTGATAACTGGGGGCCCAGCCCATCGTCCAGGGAAACTGCTTCGAGTCGTTCCACTTTGTCGCGCCGGTTTGAACGAACAGCTGAGGCACCTTCTTCTCATTCATATACTTTTGAATTGCCGAGTTGGACGCTGTACCGAGCGGGCCGAAAATCAACAGGACTTCGTCGCTTTCAACGAGTTTGCGGGCTTGTTCAACCGTTTTCGGCGGGCTGTAGGCGTCGTCATATGAGACAAATCTGATCTTGCGGCCATTGATGCCGCCCTCTGCGTTGATCTTCCTGAAGTACGCAGCCTCTGTCTTGCCGATGACGCCGTAAGCGGAAGCCGGTCCGCTGTAAGGCATGATATTGCCGATTTTGATTTCAGTATCTGTTGCACCGGTGTCGTATTTCTTCTGGGCTATTGCGCCGGTGCCGGTTGCTGCGAACACAATAATGGCTGCCGACAGCACGTATAGTCGATCACGAAAAGCTGGCATGATGAACCTCTTTCGGTCAGTTGCATCAGTTCGTTTTGATGATCTCGTACGTCCCTTTCTTGCGGCCAACGACGTCACCGATGCCATCGTAATTGCTGGTGATGGCTTGGTTGACCACGACAAACTCTTTGCCGCCACCAAACGCTATGCCTCGCCGAACATCCGGGCAAGGATAAAGGCCCGCAGCCTTGAGCGGCGAACGGGGTGCGGCGCGGACTCGGTTGAGTTCATGTTTTTGTTATGGCTTGCGGATTTGCCTGCCTCGGGGTGCGTCAAATCGCGCAAGGCGCTCGTCCCTTCAGCCCGGCAACAAGATCAAGCAATGTCGGTGTGTTCGACCCGACATGACAAGCTCGCGGCCAATTATCTGGCCTTCATCAAACTCGCATCGATCCGCATTTGGCTACGCGCGAATAAGTCCGCAGCCCAATCGGTTCATCGCCTTGTTTGAGCATGATCTCCGGGCAAGCGCCTAGCGTTTGCCAGGGGACCGATCATGCTCGGTGCGCGGGTCGGCGCTCAGATAAATCGAAACTGCGACCGTTCGCGCTTGGCAAGCTTCGGGATCGCCTCGCCGAGGATATATTTCTTGAAATGCTGGGTCTGCTGGTGGTCTGCGAACGCGGTTTCCGCCGAAAATACTTCGTAGAAGAAGAACTCCTGCGGTTTGGTCACGCTCTGATGAATCTGGAATTCCTTCACGCCCGCTTCCTTCCGCGCCTCGGGAAGAAATTTTCGCAACAGGCCTGCAACGGAATCCTCCTCGCCCGGTTTGGTTTCCCAAAATGCGGTAATGACGAAACCCTGGTTGGAGCCATTCGAATTCATGGTCTTTCTCCGTCGATGCTGATGTGCCATTCGCCTCAAGGGGCGATCGGACGGAGATTGGCACGCCCCCCGGTCCGAATGCTCCGGTGCGCGCCGAACCAACGTCGCCCCAGACAGACCGGACAGAAAGTCCAAAAAAGGGTATCTTCGACGATGGGTGACGGTTCTGGGGTCGACCGATACCATTCGGCCACGGCGCCCCGGACGGGTTTGCGCCCTTGCGCCGCAGCGCCAAGCCGCCTAATGGGGCGCAATCGGTCGCGTGAGCCAGCCGTTTGAGGTGTTTGAGCCCTTGGAATCCCCGCCAGAATTGCCGCCGGACGGCCCGCGCGAACCGATCCTGACGCTGCCTGGCGCCTTGACCGCGTATGTCCTGCTGCTTGCGATGATTCACGTCGTCCGAATGCTGTTGCCGTTCGATATCGACGACGTCGTCATCCAGATGTTCGGCTTTATTCCGAAGCGCTACGATTCGACGCTGCTGGCGATCGATTTTCCCGGCGGCACCGGCGCCAAGGTCTGGACCTTCGTGACCTATTCGGTGCTGCACGCCAATCTCACCCATATCGGCTTCAACGTGCTGTGGCTGCTGCCGTTCGGCAGCGCGCTGGCGCGCCGCTTCGGCGCGGTGCGCTTTTTCCTGTTCATGGCGGTGACCGCCGTGGCCGGCGCGCTGGCGCATCTCGTCACCCATGAACACGCGGTGGCGCCGATGATCGGCGCTTCGGCGTCGGTGTCCGGCACGATGGCAGCCGCGATCCGCTTCGCCTTCGTGCAGGGCAGTTTTCTGTCATTCAGCCGCGGCGACGCCGATGCCGCGGCAAAGGTGCCGGCGCTGTCGCTGCTGCGCGCGTTGCGCAACACGCGCGTGCTGGGTTTTCTGGCCGTCTGGTTCGGCGTCAACATCATCTTCGGCATTGGATCGATCGCGATTGGCGCCGACGGCGCCAGCGTCGCCTGGCAGGCGCATATCGGCGGGTTCTTCGCCGGCCTGGTGCTGTTTTCGCTGTTCGACCCGATCCCGCGTGCAGCGCCCAATGCTGCAGATGCGTCGTCCTCCGATGCGTCGGAACGCGGCTGATCGCCGCTTGCGGCGCGGGTCGGTTTCATCCATCATGTCAGCGTTAGGGCATAAGCCCGTGAGCGTGCATTAATATCCGCGGCTCACGAATGCGCCTGCAACGAAATTGGCGCTAAACTGTTGATTGCATACTCAAAAGCAACAACGACCGCGCTCGCTCGAGGGCGCGATCGGATTTAGGGAGACAACCACTTAGGGAGACGACCATGACGGTACGCGCAATTCTCGATTCCAAAGGCCATCAGATCCAGAGCGTCGAGCCGGGCACGAAGCTTTCGGCTGCGATCAAGATTCTGTCGGAGCGCAAGATCGGCGCTGTGCTGGCGATGAGCGAAGGTCGCATCGAAGGCATTCTGTCGGAGCGCGATATCGTGCGCGTGCTGGGTGAGCGGGGTGCTGTGGTGCTGGACGAACCGATCAGCGAGGTGATGACGCGCAAGGTCGTCAGCTGCCGGCAGGCCGACACCGTCGCCGCCATCATGGAGATGATGACCCTGGGTAAATTCAGGCATCTGCCTGTCGTCGAGGACGGCAAGGTGGTCGGCCTGATTTCGATTGGCGACATCGTCAAATGGCGCGTCAGGGAATTCGAGATGGAGCAGGAAGCGCTGCGCGATTACATCAAGACCGCCTGAGCGGACGCGTTCGCTCAGACCTTCTTCTCAACCTTCTCGACCGAAGCGGCGGATCGCGGGGCCGCAGCCGGTGCGAGAATGTGGATCGCCTCCTGGATGGAATCGATGGCGCGCTCGGCGGCGCGCGCGCCATGCGCGATCAGATCGCTGGCGCGGTGGAAATCGAACCAGCCGATTTGGCCGACCCGGGGCGAGATCAACAGGTCGGGTGGATCGCCGGCCAGGCGCGCCCGGGTGATGCGGTCCTGCATGATGTTGAAGGCATCGACCATGACGGTGGAGATGCCCGGTCGTTGGCCGCTGCCGAAAAACTCGCGCTTCACGGTCCGCTCGGGCGAGAAGAATTTGCCGAAGCCGCGTTTCGGCCGGGGTGGCTCGATCTCGGCGTCGGGCGCGAGGCTGACCGATACCTCCGCCGACGGGCCGTGCGCGTAGATCGTCGTGCTGTGGGTGAATACGTCGCTTGAAAGGTTGGCGGCGATGACGATTTCCGCGCCAAACGCCCGCGCCGCCGACACCGGGACCGGATTGACCAGCGCGCCGTCGACCAGCCAGCGGTCGCCCACCAGCACCGGCGAAAATATCCCGGGCAGCGCATAGGAGGCGCGCATCGCATCGACGATCCGGCCATGGGTCAGCCAGATTTCATGGCCGGTGCGGACTTCCGTGGCGACGGTTGCAAATTTCAGCGGCAATTCCTCGATCACGGTCTGGCCGATCGCGGCCTCCAGCTGCGCCGCCAGCTTGTCGCCGCCGATCAGGCCCGAACCGTTGAGCCGGATATCGAGATAGCCCAGGATATTTCGTGGCTGCAGGCTGCGCGCCCAGTCTTCCAGCGTATCGAGATGCCCCGCGGCATAGGCGCCGCCAACGACCGCGCCGATCGAGGTGCCGACCACCACATTGGGGACGATGCCGTGGGCGATCAATGTCCTGATGATGCCGATATGGGCAAATCCGCGGGCGGCGCCGCCGCCTAGCGCGAGGCCGATCACCGGCCGCCGGATACTCCCGAGACCCACCTTTTCGCGACTGTCCTGGCCGTTTTGGCCGCGCCCGATCAATATATCCAGCACCTGATAACTCCTGGGAGCGCAAGACTATGCACCAAAGTCTGGTCCCGCCAGATCGTACCACAAGCATGGTTTATGCCGCGATGCCGATGGGCGTAGGCAGGGATTGTGACTGGATCGCGACATCAGCATCACAACGGGGGTTTCGCCGGTTCCGAGGAGCCGCCGGCTGCCGCGCCTGCCGGCTTGAATTTGCCGCGTTTTCGGTGAAAAGCATGCTCCATGACATCAGGGGGTAACGGCATCGACCGATTCGAGGCGTGCGGACGCTTGCTCCGAGCGCTTGCGCTCACGGCAGTGCTGATCCCCGCGCTGGCGGCCCCGGCTACGGCCCAGATGTTCTCCGATCAACCGCCGCCAGTGCCCCCCGGATCGGTTCCCGACCCCGGCGGCGCGATCAGCCTGGCCCCGCCGTCCGGTCCGGGATCTGTACCCGCCACCCCGCCGCCGTTGACGCAGCCTTCCATCATGCAACCTTCGATCGCCGCGGTGCCGCCGGTTGCAGCACCTCAGGGTGCAGCGCCCCCCGGCCAGGCTGTGCTGTCGCTGACCGCGCGTTACGGCAAGGACTTGCCGGCGATCAACGCCGGGCTGGTATGGCGGGTTTTTACCGATCGGCCCGATGAGAACGGCACCTTCAAACTGATCCGCGAGGAACGTGGTGCGACGCCCAACATCGTGCTGCCGCCGGGCGGCTATGTCGTCCATGTCACCTTTGGACTGGTCAGCGCGGTGCGGCCGGTGACCCTGAAGTCCGAAACCGACCGCGAGGCCTTCCTGCTTCCGGCGGGCGGCCTGCGCATCGAAGGCCGCGTCGGCACGTCAAAGATCCCGCAGAACCAGATTTCGTTTGCGATCTACAAGGGCAGCCAGTTTGAAGTCGGCGAGCGCGCGCCCTTGGTGCCGAGCGTCGCCGCCGGTGACGTCGCGCTATTGCCGGAGGGGACCTACTACATCATTTCCAACTACGGCGACGCCAACTCCGTAGTGCGGTCGGATATCCGCGTGCAGGCCGGCAAGCTGACAGACGTGATCATCAGCCATCGCGCCGCGGTCATCACGTTAAAGCTCGTCGGCGACAAGGGCGGCGAGGCCCTGGCCAACACCGCGTGGTCGGTGATTACGCCGGGCGGCGACGTCATCAAGGAATCGATCGGCGCATTCCCCCGCGTCGTGCTGTCCGAAGGCGAATATCGCGCCATCGCCAAGAACGAGGGCAAGGTGTTCGAGCGCCCCTTCAACGTCGTCAACGGCGTCGATGGCGAGGTCGAGGTCATCGCGCGTTGAACCTCGCGGCGTTAGTCGAATACCGTCATGCCCGGACTTGATCCGGGCATCCATCCCTCTTCACAAGATTCTTTTTCCAGAATGATGGATTGCCGGGAGCGCAGACAAGTTTACGTAGTCTGCGCAGGGCAGACCACTATGCCCCGGCAATGACGCACTGCTAAAACCGCGTCACGATATCCGACAATGCCGGGCGCGGGCGGTCTTCGCTCGGCTTCGATGGCGTGCCGATATGGATGAAGCCCGCGAGCTTTTCGTCGGCCTTCAATCCCAGCCCGTCGAGCACGTCGCGGTCGAACGCGAACCAGCCGGTCAGCCAGCATGCGCCGTAGCCGAGCGCGGTGGCGGCGGTGACGATGTTCATCGAACTCGCGCCCGCCGACAATTCCTGCTCCCAGGGCGGCACCTTGGGATGCGGTTTTGTCAGGCTGACCACGGCGATCACCAGCGGCGCGTCGGTAAGCCGGCGTTTCTCGATATCGATCTCGGCGGGCGGGGCCTGCGGGTTTTTCCGGGCGAACACCCTTGCGATCACGTCGCCGGCGCGGACCCGCGCGTCGCCCTCGAACACAATAAAACGCCACGGCGTCAGCTTGCCGTGATCGGGCACCCGCGCCCCGATCGTCAGAATGGTTTCAAGCTCGGCAGGCGAGGGGCCGGGCTCGCCCATTTCGCGCGGTTTTATCGAGCGGCGGATTTTGAGGAGGTCGATGGCGTCGGGCAATGCGGGTTCTTTCATCGGGAACGATGGGGGATCGCATAGCACGCGGTGCCGCCGGCCACGAGCGGTGGACGGGCATTTTAGACCGATTGTGATCGGGAGATGGCTTGCGCCCAGGCGAGGCCGGCACGCCAACGATACGGCCGATGCAACCGCTACGCTTGATCCTTCTTGAGCGGCATCTTCGCGGCCCGCTCCAACAGATCCTTGCCGAGATCTTCCAGAATTTCGCGCGTGGCCAGGAACAGGCTGTGGCCCTGATCGGTCTCGATCGCCAGCGCCACCACGGTCGGCTGATTGGGATCCGGGATCAGCTGATAGGCCCGGATCGGATAGGCCGGCAGTTCCTGTTCGTCGGTCATCACGCCTCCAGCCGCGCCCGCTTGATGTCCGGCGGCGTCGCTTCCTCGACCAGCGCGGCCAGCGCTTCATCGGTCGGCAGCACGGTCTGGCCCTCGCTGCCCAGCCGCCGGATCGAGACCGAATGGGTCTCGGCTTCCTTCTTGCCGACCACCAGCAGCGCCGGAATTTTCGCCAGCGAATGTTCGCGGACCTTGTAGTTGATCTTCTCGTTGCGCAGGTCGAGTTCGACGCGCAAGCCGGCGCGCCGCGCCGCGGCGGCGA
>Ga0209871_1000242_pt1 | contig 15539 bp, 12 predicted proteins | sample OrgsoiDNA2013045_FD_185795 | JGI IMG/M metagenome (GOLD analysis project Ga0209871, IMG submission 185795) | Permafrost soil microbial communities from the Arctic, to analyse light accelerated degradation of dissolved organic matter (DOM) -... | ecosystem: Environmental > Terrestrial > Soil >... | reverse complement strand
CCGGCCACTGGCCTGACTGGCTCCGCGTGCACCGGCCCGAGCGATCGTGGCCGCATCCGCCAGAGCCTGCTCCCATCGAGCTCACCGCCCCGCCCAGCGAATCGGACGGCGGGACCAACAAGTGGATCGCGATGCTCCCCCTGCTCGGGAGCCTCGCCATGGTCGGCTTCGCCTTCCTGATCCGCAATCTGATCTACCTGGTGGTGATCGGGGTCATGGTCCTGGCCATGGTCGGGGCCGGGCTCGCGACCACGATCACCCAGCGGCGGGCACGAGCCCGCAAGTGGGCTCGCACCAAGGACCGCTATCACGCCCACCTGACATCGGTCCGTGCCAGGGCGACCGCTGCGGCGCAGGCCCAGCGGGACGCCGCGGAGGCATGCTTCCCCGACTCCGCGGCGCTGCGCGTTGTGGCCGAGAGCGGCGAGGGACTATGGGAGCGCCGCCCGGGCGACGCGGACTTCGCCGCCGTGCGCCTGGGCCGCGGCGCGGTCCCGGCCTTCCGCCCTGCGCAGCTGGCCAGGGACGAGGGGCCGCTGGCTGAGGCCGACCCCGAGCTTGCTGATGCCGCCGACCGCGTTCTCGCCGAGACGGCAACGTTGCCGTCCGCACCTGTGGTGATCCCGCTCGGGCGCCTCGGCAGCGTCGCCGTCGTCGGGGAGCCGGAGGCTTCCCGTGCGCTGGTGGGAGCCTGGCTGGCCGGGCTCGCGACCTTCCACGCTCCGGCGGAACTGCGGATCATGGGCCTGGTGCCGCTGTCCGCGGTCCGAACCTGGGACTGGCTGAAGTGGCTACCGCACACGCGTGACCCCGAGGCCGGCGAAGGCCTGGGCCGGGTCGGCCGCGCCGTGACTGCCGACCCTGCTGCCTTCGCCATCGGCCTGGAGAACATGGCCCGGCACCGCCTTGAGAGCCTGCGGCGGAGGATGGAGGAGCCTGCCGGCCTCATCCCGGCCGGCCTCCCCCGCCCCTCGGATCAGCAGGCCGAGCACGTCATCGTCCTGGTGGACGGCTATCGCCCCGGCGATGGGCCGCCCGCGCTCGATGCGCTCCTGACCTCGGCAGCCTCCGTCAGGGTCACCGTCATCGTGCTTGTACGCAACCACGCCGAGGTCCCGGCCGCGTGCGGCGCCCGCGTCGACTGGGAAGGCGCGGGCGTCGTCCGCTACGTGGAGTCGGGCCCGGTGGGCCGGGTGGAAGCCGGCGTAGCGCCGGACCGCCTGGACCCGAACGTCGCGACCCGGCTGGCTAGGACCCTCGCGCCGCTCGGCCTCCGGTCGGGCGAGGCTGGCGCCGACCTCGCGGACCCGGTGCGGCTAGTCGAGCTGCTCGGGGCTGACGAGGCGGGGCAGCTGAACCTCCGGTCGAACTGGCTGGCGCTCGACTCGCTTGCCGAAGGCCTTCCGGCTGAATTCCTGGCCGTGCCTATCGGGCGCACGGATGACGGCTCCCCGCTGCTGCTCGACCTGAAAGAGTCCGCCACGGGCGGCATGGGACCGCACGGGATGCTGGTCGGAGCGACCGGATCCGGCAAGAGCGAACTGCTTCGCTCACTGACCGCCGCCATCGCTGCCCGCCATGACCCGTCGCTGGTGAACATGCTGCTCATCGACTTCAAGGGCGGGGCGGCCTTCGCCGAGCTGTCGGCGTTCCCCCACGTCGCAGGGCTGGTCACCAACCTGGCCGACGACCTCAGCCTGGTGGACCGCATGCAGCTCGCGCTCTCGGGTGAGATGGCCCGCCGGCAGGAGGCCCTCCGGCTCGCGGGCAACCTGGGATCGATCACCGACTACCAGGCGGCCAGGGCTCGGGGCGTGCCGCTGCCGCCGCTGCCCTATCTGGTGGTCGTGGTGGACGAGTTCGGCGAGCTCCTGGCGGCGAAGCCCGACTTCCTCGACACATTCCTCACTGTGGGCCGGCTGGGGAGGTCACTCGGCGTCCACCTGCTGCTGGCCACCCAGCGTCTCGACGAGGGCCGGATCCGGGGCCTCGAGCCGCACCTGCGCTATCGGCTGTGCCTGCGGACCTTCACCGCCGAGGAGTCCCGTGCCGTCCTATCGTCGGCCGATGCCTTTGAGCTGCCGTCGCTGCCCGGCCTGGGCTACCTCAAGGTCGACACTCAGAAGACCCGGTTCAAGGCGGCGATCTGCGGCACGGCGCAACCGTCGCTGGCGCACGCCGAGGCGGCCATGTCGCCGACCGGGCAGGCGACGCCGGGCGCCATGCTGAGGCCGCTCAGCCTCGGGCGCCCGGTCGCAGATGGCCAGGCCAGCAGCACCAGGACCAGGACCGACGACCTCCGGGTGCTCGTAAAGATGGCCAACGACGTAGCAGGGGGCCGCGCACGCCAGATATGGACCGCGCCACTGCCGAACGCCCTGACACTAGGCGCACTCGACCGGCCAGCTGACCTGCCACCGGAGAGCGACCCCGGGCTCGACGGCTCGGTGGCCATCGGCCTGGCTGACCTTCCTGAGAGGCAGGCCAAGCAGGCAATTCGCTACCAGCCCGAGGGCGCGGGCGGCAACGTCGGGCTGGCGGGCGCGCCACGGTCGGGCAAGTCCACCTTCCTCCAGGCGCTGATCCTTGCCCTGGCCGCCGGGGCTGGACCGGACTGGCGCCAGTTCTACTGCCTGGATCTCGGCGGCGGGGGGCTGTTCGAGCTGGCCGCACTGCCGCACGTCGGCGCGGTGATCGGCCGCGGCGAGGCCGAGGCCGCGGCGAGGCTGTTCCGCGAGCTGCGGGCGCTGCTGGACGAGCGGGCCAGCCAGCGGCAAGCGGGGACCGGCGGCGCGGCCTGGCCGCACGTCTTCCTCGTCGTGGACAATGTGGGCCAGCTCCGCCAGTCCGCCCCCGACCTTGAGGCGGACCTCATCGAGCTGGCCACGGCAGGGCTCCCGTTCGACCTGCACGTGCTGCTGTCCGCCAACCGCTGGCTCGATATCCGGCCGCAGCTGCTCGACGCCCTGGGAACCAGGTGGGAGCTGCACCTCGCCGATCCGACGGAATCCCTGGCCGGCCGACAGGCCGCCGCTCGCGTCCCGGCGAACCTGCCCGGCCGGGGGCTCACCCGTGACGGGCACCTTTTCCAGGCCGCGCTTCCCGCTTTGTCGCTCGATCCGGCACCCGGATGCGTGGCCGAGGCGGTGGCGGCTATCACTGCCCGGGCGGGCGCGGCCAGGGCACCAGCCATCGCTCCGCTCCCCCTCCGCGTAACACGTGCTCAGGTCGACGGCTTGGCGCGGGCAGCAGGAACCTCTCCTGCCTCGCCTGATGGCTCCTTCCTGCTCGGTGTCAGCGAATTCCGCAGCCGGCCCCTGCAGCTCGACGTCGCCCGCGCGGGCGAGCGCCTGCTTGTTTTCGGAGACGGCGGCTCCGGCCGTACCACCCTGCTCCGCCGCATCGTGGCCTACCTGCAAGAGGCATCCGGCCGGGGCGATCTGGCCCTGAGTATCATCGACCCTGGCCGGGGACTGCTGGACCTGGCGGACGGGCCCGCTGTGGACGGCTATGCCGCCAGTGCCGCCGCCGCCGAGAAGCTGGCGCTGCGCCTCGCGGCGCAACTTCAGCCCAGGGTCGCTCCCGAAGACGCTGGCGTGGCCGAGTTGCGACGCGGGCGATGGTGGACCGGCCCCCGTCACTTGCTCGTAGTGGACGACTACGATCTCCTGGTAGGACCGATGGGCGGACCCTTGACGGCACTAGCCGACCTGGTGGCGCAGGGCCCCGACATAGGCCTTGGCGTCATCCTCACCCGCCGGGTCGCCGGCAGTCAGCGAACCTCATTCGAACCGTTCGGCCAGCGCCTCAGAGAGGTAGCCGACCACGTACTGGTCATGTCAGGATCGCCGGACGAAGGCCCGCTCGTCGGCGGGGTCACCGCCCGCCCGTGGCCGCCGGGGCGGGGGATCCTGGTCTCCGGGCGTTCCCGGCCGCAGCTCCTTCAGTGCTGCCTGGAAGACAGCGATCCGGCCAGGGCCGACGTCAACTGGGGAGGTCGGCCGGACACCGCGGCCGGGTGGGCAAGCCGATGACCGCCATCCGAGTGGTCCTCGTGACTGTCGCCGGTCCCGCCGGCCACGTCGACGTCGGCGTTCGGTCCGATGCGACGCCTGCCGAACTCGCCGCCGCTCTCGGCAGCGTCCTTGGGGTCAGCCTCGCCCAGACCGTGCCTGAGCATCGCTCGCCCCCCCGGCCGGGGACTCCCGCGGGCCGCAGGGCCATGCTCAGCACGGTCGACTCGCTGGCCGATGCCGGCGTGGCCGACGGCGACCTGGTCCTGTTCAGGAACAGGACGGACAGCCCCGGTGGCCCCGTGCCGCCTGAAATTACCCGGACGCAGGACCCGGCGGCCAGGGGCATCGCGGGAACCGGAGGCATCGCGGGAACCGGAGGCATCGCGGGAACCGGAGGCATCGCGGGAACCGGAGGCATCGCCGGTCCGAGGGGCATCGCGGGAACCGGGGATATCGCCGGTGCGGCCGGGGCAGCTCCCGAGGGAGGGGCTGGGCGACATGGCCGGTATTGACGAGCGCGGGCGCAACCACCGTTTCGGCGCGGCGGCGCCTGGCGCAAGACCGGAACCGCCCTCCCTGGAGGGGCTCCTCACCACGCCGCAGGGGCCGGCCGGCCGTCGCCGGCTGACGCTGCGCCGAGCGCTGGCCATCCTCGGGGTCCTCGTGCTGGCAGGCGGGGCCTTCATGGCGGGGCGTTACACAGCCCCTGCTCCGCCCCGCCCGCGGGTGTCCGAGCTGACCGTGACCGCTACGGCGCTCCCGGCGGGCACCCGGCTGACCGGCGCAGACCTGCGCGTGATCACGGTCCAGCCGGACGCGGGGCCGCCGCCGCCCGGCACGTTGAGCCCAGCCGCGGCCACCTCCCTGCTCGGCCTGTTCACCCGGACAGCCGTACCAGCGGGAACATTCCTGGAGCGCTCGCTCCTTGCTCCCAGCGGGGCTATCCCCGGGCCGGCTCAGGCGCTCGTAGGCCTGGCGCTGAAGCCGGGCCAGCTTCCGGTCGGCGGCCTGGCGGTGGGCCAGCAGGTGCTCGTGATCGCGCTGCCGACCACGTCCCAGGGCACGCCGCTCGCCCCGGTGCAGCTCGGGACCACTGCTGTCTGGTTCGAGCAGGGCCCGGACAGCTCCGGGAACACGTCGGTCTCGGTCGTTGTCTCCGGCCACCTGGCCGCGCGGCTGGCTGGCTACGCCTCACGGGGCGAGGTCGCGCTGGTGGCGACAGCCGGCAACGGGCAGCCATAAGGCGCGCCGGCGCTCCCTTGACTACCCCGCGGCCGGTCAACCACTCCCCGAAGCGGCCCAAGCGGGCCCCAAAGCATACTTAGCGCACTCCAAAGCAGACTAAGGTCAGGCCAAAGCCGACCAAGCCCAGCCAGACAGCGACAACGGAGTGACGAGCGGGCAGGCGGCTCACAGTGGCAGCACGAGGACAGGCAGGGCGACATGAGCACCGCGGACTACCGCCGCCAGCGGGTCACCGTTGTTAGCCCGGTCGGGCAGCACCAGGTCGACCTCCCCGTCGACGTGCCCGTGTCGGGCTTCCTGCCCGACCTGCTGGTCGTGGCCGGCCTCCATCCCAGCCAGGGAAGGTCAGGGAACGGCAGCTGGCAGCTGGAAGATGCCGATGGCCGGACCCTCGCCGCCGACGGCACCCTGGCAGCGCACGGCATCCGGCCCGGTTCCGTGATCCAGCTCCGCGGCGCCGACTGGCCAGGACCCGGCACGGTCCGGCTCGGGGACGCCGACTCTGGCCACGACGCGGCAGACGGCGGGGCAGGCTTTGCCAGGGACCAGGTCCGATTGTCGAGCCGTGCCGCCCGCCCCCCGGTCGTGCCCGCTTCGGCCGAGGACGGCCTCACTCCCCTGCAGCGCGCGAGCGCCGCGCTGCCCAAGCGAGTGGGCCGGAGTCGTCGCCTGATCGCCGTGGCCGGAGCGTTCCTCCAGCGGCCGCCCCCGGCGGCCATGCCCAGGATCCCGCCGGACCGGGTTCCCGGCGGTGACGCCACGACCGCACCGCACCCGGCGGGCCAGCGGGGCCCCGGCGCAGGCCAGCCAGACCCCGCGACAGGCCAGCTGGCTGGCGCCGAGGGCCAGCGGGCCGCGCGCGACGAAGCGCCGCCGGACGGCTTCGCCGGAGCCCCCCGGCTCCTGCCCATTGACCTGACGCTGGCCGCCGCTCCGTCCCGTGCGGACTGCGCCCGGGCCCGGTGGCGTGAGCTGGACCAGATCGGCCAGCTCGATCGCCGCATCGCCGGGCCGCGCCTGCGGCACTGCGCCACCATCGCCGTAGTCTCCCCGAAGGGCGGGGTGGGCAAGACCACCGTCACCGCCCTTCTTGGCACGCTCTTCTCGCTGCTGCGTCGCGACCCGATCGTCGCCGTGGACACCAACCCGGATTTCGGATCCCTTGGCCGCGTGCTCACGCCGGACGAGACGTGGTACGTCGATGACCTGGCGCGGCTGGTGGCACAGGAGGACGGGCTCTCGCTCACCGCGCTCGACTCGCACCTGGGCCGCGCCGTCCATGGCCTGCTCGTGGTCCCGGCGCCGACCGACCCGCTCCGGATGGCGGCACTGGACGAGGATGCCTATCGCCAGGTCATCACCAGGCTCAAGGACTTCTTCAGCCTGATCCTGCTGGACTGCGGAACCGGGCTGCAGGATCCCGCCTCCGCCGCTGCGATCGCCGCCGCCGACCAGGTCGTGCTCCTCACCGACGCGCAGCCCGCCACGGCGAGCCTCGTGGCCCAGTCCGCCGAGCTATTGCACCACTCAGGCCGGCCTATCACGGTCGTCGTCAACCGCATGCCCTCCCGGGGCACCAGGCTGGACCTTGACCAGCTGAGCCGGTACCTCCCCGCGGCGCGCGGCGTGGTCGTGATACCCGACGAGATGACCGCGGCGGCACGGCTCGCGGGCGCCAGCTTCGACTGGCGAGACGCCCCTGGAAGCTGGCAACTCGCCCTGCGGCAGCTGGCGGTGGTACTGGTATCGGACTGGCAGCGGCTGGGCCTGGCCGGGCGCCGGCGCGTGGCCGACCACTGAGCCGGGCGCGGGAGAGGGACCCTGCCCGCGAGATCACCGGAGCAGCGCCGCATGGCCCAGAGTGCTACGTCTGGTGACCATCGGGGCCGTCACATCCAGTCGGCGTGCCGCGGCCACGCGAGCAGCGTGTCGACGACCTCGGGCGGCCCGCCGGCTGACTGCTGCGCCGTCGCGGCGTAACGGCCGCGGTAAAACAGCAGCGGCTGCCCGGCGCGGCATCCGCCGAGCTCGGTTACCCGGCCGACCACCACGTAGTGGTCCCCGGCCTCGTGCACGGTCTCGACCGTGCACCCCGCCCAGGTGAGCACGCCGGCCAGGACCGGCGCCCCCGACGAGGACGGCGACCAGGCCACGCCCGCGAACTTGTCCGCCCCGCTGGTGCCGAAGACCCTGGCCAGGTCGCGCTGCCCGGCTGCGAGCACGTTGGCGCAGAAATGCCCGGCCCGCGCGATCCGCGGCCAGGTGGCCGACGACCGGCCTGGGCAGAACAGCACCAGCGGCGGGTCCAGCGACAGGGCAGCGAACGACTGGCACGCGAAGCCGGCCGGACCGCCCTCATCACATGCGGTGATGACCGTGACGCCCGTGCAGAAGTGGCCGAGCACCTGGCGGAACCTGCCCGGTTCCGGCTCGAACCGCACCGGTCCCGCCGCAGGCACCACAGGCACCGCGGTCATCGCCTCGTCGCTCACCGCCCGCGCCCTAATGCGCACCGCCGACGCCGAAATCGTGCCCCCACAGGCTGATCGCCGTGGTTTCCCGGCTCACCCAGGTCGCATCGTCGACAAGCCGCCCGTCGGTGCCGTACTCGATGTCGAAACCGCCCGGCGTTCGCACGTAGAACGACACCATCTCATCGTTGGCGTGCCGGCCGAGCGTGGCGCTGACCGGCGCGCCGCGGCGTGTGCACCGGTCCATCGCACGGCCGACGTCGTCCAGCGACGCTACCTCGACCATCAGGTGCACGATCCCGGCCGGCGCCGGGAACGGCGCCAGCGCGAGCGAGTGGTGCCGCGGGTTGCAGCCGAGGAACCGCATCCACAGCGGCGGGCCGGCCGGCCGGCCGAACAGCTCCGGCGCCATCCGGATCGAGTCCCGCAGCCGGAAGCCGAGGACCTCGGTATAGAAGCGCAGCGCCGACTCCTCGTCCGAAACGGGCAGCACGACATGGCCAAGCCCCATAAAACCTGTGACGAAACGATTCCCGTACGGGCTGCTCGCGGGCCTGTGCTCAAGCGCGGCCCCGCGGAAGACCTCATGGACGTTGCCCGCGGGATCGTCGAAGCGCAGCATCTGCGTCACCCGGCGCTGGTCGAGCTCGGCGGCGGTACCGGCCTTGACCGCGACGCCGGCGCCCTCCAGCGCCCTGCCCACCTCGGCCAGGTCGTGCTCCCCGGCCACCTCCCAGCCGGAGGCGAGCAGAGCGTCGCGCTCCCCCGGCAGGATCACCAGCCGGGCCGGGAAGTCGTCCATCCGCAGGTACACCGCGCCGTCCTGCGGCCCGCGGCCCGCGGCCATGCCGAGCATCCGGACCCCGAACTCGCGCCAGGCGCCGATGTCGGTCGACTCGATGCGCAGGTACCCCAGCGACCGGATCCCGCTCATCTGCATGCCTCTTGCCCGCAGGCCGCCTGCCTGCATCCGGCCGCCTGCGTCCCGGTCATCGCCCGCCCCTTTCCAGGAAGCTGATCGCCAGCTGGTTGAACTCATCGAACTTCTCCAGCTGCGCCCAGTGCCCGCAGCGGCTGAAGACGTGCAGCTGCGCTCGCCGGATGAGCTTGAGCGCCACCAGCGCTCCGTCGAGGGGGTTGACCCGGTCCTCCCGGCCCCAGATCAGCAGGACCTCCTGCCGCAGCCGGGGGGCCTCCCGCCACAGCAGGCCGTCCTGCGCGCTGGACGGGTCGAAGAAGGAGGCGCCCATCGAGGCCATCGCCGCCAGCGCCGCCGGGTCGCTGGCGGCGGCAAACCGCTCCTCGACCAGGTCGTCGGTCACCAGCCGCTGGTCGTGCACCAGCGTCCGCAGGAAGGTGGCCAGCTTCTCCCGGCTGGGCCCGGGCGGCGCGCCGAACTCCATCAGGGCCTTGACGCCCTCGGTCGGGTCCGGGGCAAAGACATTCAGGCTCAGCCCGCCCGGCCCCATCAGCACCAGCCGGCCTGCGCGCTCGGGGAAGCGCAGCGCGAAGCGGACCGCGGTGCCCCCGCCGAGCGAGTTGCCGATCAGGTGCACCCGCTCGATCCCGAGCTCGCTCAGCAGGCCTGCTAGTGCATCGGCAGCGAAAGTGAAGTAGTTGCCGGTCACCGCGGGCTTGTCGGACCGGCCGAACCCCGGCTGGTCGACCATGAGCGTGCGGAACCGGTCAGCGAAGACAGGCAGGTTGCGGCCGAAGTTGCTCCACGCCGACGCGCCGGGCCCGCCGCCGTGCAGCAGCACCACCGGCGTGCCGCCATCGGCACCGCTATCCGGTTCACCGGCCGGGCCGGCCTCGTGGTAGTGCAGCCGCATCCCGCCCGCCTCGGCGAAGCGGCTCGTCGAGCCGAAATCCACGGTGGCGACAGTCATCAGGGCGCTCCTGTCACAGCATCGCGTCCGGCGGTACCTCGAGGCCGAACTCGCCGCGGCCGAACATCGACAGCGCCCGCTCCGGATCGTTGATCGCGTGCACCCGGCCGGCATGCGCGTCGCGCCAGAACCGCTGGATCGGAGTACCCGTCCGCAGTGCCCGCCCGCCGGAGTTCTCGAACAGCCGGTCCACCGCCCTGATCGCCTGCGCGGTGCCCCGCACCTGGTCGCGCCGCACCCGCAGCCGCAGCGGGAGGCCCATCTTCTCCCCGGCGCGGGCGAGCTCCATCAGCTGCGTCATGTTGTGCTCCAGCGCCAGCCACGCGGCATCCAGCTCGGCCGCCGCCTCGGCGATCCGTACCTGCGCGAACGGGTCCTCCGCCGCCTTCTGCCCGCCGTAGGCGGTCCGCACCCGCTCGCCCAGGTAGCTCACGTGTGCCTCGTAGGCTCCTGTCGCCATCCCGATGATCGGCGTCGTGATCGCGTACGAGAACACCGAGCCGAAGGGCAGCCGGTACAGCGGGGCCGGATTGGCCTCCTGGCCCGGACAGGCGCAGCGGGTCACGTCGGTGAAGCTGAGCGAGCGGTGCTCCGGCACGAAGCCGTCGGCGATGACGATGTCGTTGCTGCCGGTGCCGCGCAGCCCGACGGTGTCCCACACGTCATCGATCACGTAGTCGCTGGCGGGCACCAGGAAGTTGCGGAAGTCTGCCGGGTTGCCGTCAGCGTCGAGCACGATCCCGCCGAGTATCGCCCAGGTGGCGTGGTCGCATCCCGACGAGAAGCTCCAGCGACCGCTCAGCCGGTATCCGCCGGCGACGGCCTCGACCCGGCCGGTCGGCGCGTAGGACGACGACATCCTGGTGGTGGAGTCGGCGCCCCAGATCTCCTCCTGCGCCTGAACCGGGAAGAGGGCCAGCTGCCAGGGATGCACGCCGAGCACCGAAGAGACCCATCCGGTGGACCCGCAGGCGCTGGCGATCAGCCGGACCGCGGTCAGGAACGTGATCGGGTCGGCCTCATGGCCGCCGAACCTGGCCGGCTGGAGCAGCCGGAAGAACCCGGCCTCCTCCAGCGCCTTGACCGACTCGGCGGGCACCACGCGGGCGTCCTCGGTCTCCTGCGCCCGATCTCGCAGCACCGGCAGCAGATCGCGTACCGCGCCGACCACCGTCCGCCCGACGTTCTCGCTCACCGGCATGCCTCCGATCGCGCGACCTCAGGGGCTGGCCATCGCTCCACCTAGACTAGAACATGTTCTAGTCTAGGTGCCAGGTTACCGGACCTGTGGTGAGTACCTACTGCTCATCTCGGTGTAACCGCGCCGTCATGAAGTGCCTATTTTAGGTTAATGTCCTTTGGTCCATACTGAGCTTCATGCTGACACGCCGAACCTTTCTTCAGCTTATGGGCGCCTCCGCCGGCCTGGCGGTCACCGGCTCGGAGCTCCTGTCCCAGACAGCGGCCAGCGCCTCTCCGGCGCGCTTCCCGCACGGCTCGAAGGGCATCGAGCACGTGGTGGTGCTCATGATGGAGAACCGGTCGTTCGACCATTTCCTCAGCTGGCTTCCGGGGGCCGACGGCCGCCGCGACATGGCCTACCTGTCGACGGACGGCAACGTCTATCCGAACTATCCGCTGGCCCCTGACTTCCAGGGCTGCGGGTACAGCGACCCCGACCACAGCTGGGAGGGCTTCCTGGTCCAGCACAACTTCGGCAAGATGGACGGGTTCCTCCAGCGGCCCACTGCCCCGGCGGCCAACCCGGGAGTGACGCTGGCCGCCGCCAACACCTTCCCGGTCGGCTACTACACGAACCTCAGCCGCGATCACCGGCGCAAGGCTGTTCCTGACCTTCCGGTCATCGGCGCGCTGGCTGAGCACTACACCGTCCTCGACCGCTATTTCTGCTCGTTTGCCGGCGAGACCTTCCCGAACCGTTTCTACCAGCACGCGGCCCGGACCGACCGGGACCACAACTCGACCACCCTCTCGACGCTGCCGACCATCTGGGACCAGCTGTCGCCCATCCCCAACACCCTGGGCGTCCCCACCGGCGGATACTTCTTCCGGGACGCGCCGTTCCTGGCCCTGTGGGGCACGAAGTACTTTCCGTTCTGGCATCCCTTCGCCGATGGTGACATGGACGCTCTCGGGATCCCGGTCACCACCCTGCCGTTCCTCGATACCGTGGCCCAGGGGCTGCTGCCCAACGTCAGCTTCATCGACCCGGCATTCGACACCGAGGGCAACGGGACCTCGGCCGATGACCATCCGCTGGCGGACATCCGGCTCGGGGAACGATTCATCGCCGACACTTACCACGCCCTCGCCAACGCGGGGTACCTGGACAACACGGTGCTCGTCGTCACCTTCGACGAGTGGGGAGGGTTCTTCGACCACGTGCCGCCGCCGCAGGTCATCGATGACACCAACCCGGCGGACGTCAACCACACCGGGGACGCCCCGACGCCCACCGACGGCCAGCTCGTGCCCGACTACACGCAACTGGGGTTCCGGGTGCCGGCCATCGTGGTGTCCAACCTGGCCCCCGCCCGTGTCGTCCATCACGGCCCGTTCGAGCACACCTCCACGCTGAAGCTGATCGAGTCCACCTTCGGGCTGCAATCGCTCACCGCCCGCGACGCTCACACCCGCAACCTCGGCGAGGTCCTGCAGCGCTCACGGCGCCATCCGGTCCCGGCCGGCGCCATCCCGACCAGCAGCCAGGTGCTAGGGCCGGTCAGCGACGCCGCCGCGGTCTGCAGCGCCGGCAGCGTCCAGTCGGTCTCCCCGGCCCCGTCGCATGCTGGCCACCGCCCGCCCGGCCACCCCGTGCTTCACCAGTCCGGGTCGCCGACGGGCGCCGGAATGGATGGATTCGGCCGCCAGTACCGAAAGGACCATGCCGGGTAGGCGCGCACCGCGCCGGGCGACCGCGACCGGAGCCGAGGTCTCGACTAGCTGCACCCGCCGCCTTAGGCTCGGGGACGGGAGACATCGTGCCGAACGTGGTCGTCACCGGCGGTGCCGGCTTCCTGGGTGCGCGCCTGGCCAGGGAGCTGCTGGCCGCGGGCTCGCTGGAGGTTGCAGGCAGCGCAGCGCGGCCGCTGTCGCGGCTGACGCTGGTCGACCGGGCGCCGGTTCCGCCGGATCTGGCCGCGGACAAGCGGGTGGCCGCGATCTGCAGCGACCTGGGCGAGCTGCTGGACCCGGCACGCGCCGGGCGGGACGCGCTCGCCGATGCGGATGTGATCTTCCACCTCGCCGCGGCGGTCAGCGCGGAATGCGAAGCGGACTTCGACCTCGGCATGCGGGCTAACCTGCGCGCCACCGAGTCGCTGCTCGCGTCGTGTCGCGCGCTCGGGACGAACCCGGTCGTGGTGTTCGCCAGTTCCGTCGCCGTATTCGGGGCCTCGGGCGAGCACCCGCTCCCGGCCGTGGTGGACGATCACACGCTGCCCAATCCGCAGACCAGCTACGGGGTGCAGAAACTTATCGGTGAGCAGCTGCTGGCCGACTACACCCGTAAGGGATTCCTGCGCGGACGGGCCGTTCGCCTGATGACCGTCAGCGTGCGCCCGGGGCGCCCCAACGCTGCTGCCTCCAGCTTCCTGTCGGGCATCATCCGCGAGCCGCTCGCCGGCCAGCGCGCGATCTGCCCGGTCGACGCGCAGACCGAGGCGGCGCTCGTCTCGCCCGCCCGGGCCATCGACGGGCTGCTGTGCGCCGCCACGGCGTCCGATACGGCGTGGGGCGGCCGGACCGCGGTCAGCGTGCCGGCGCTGACGGTTACCGTCGCGGACATGGTCGCCGCGCTGGAGCGGGTAGCCGGGCCCGAGGTGAGCGCGCTGATCGACTGGGTTCCCGACCCGGCGGTGACCAGGATCGTGACGGGCTGGCCCGCTCGATTCCACGCCGACCGTGCGGTCCGGCTGGGCCTGGCCCCCGATCCGGATTTCGACTCTGTCATCACGATGCATCTCGCCGAGACCCGGTAGTGCCGCTGCATGAGGCTGCTTCCCTCGCGGACCTGCTCGTCGCGCGCGGCGGGTCTGGGAGCAGGATCCGGTCCAGCAGCCATGCTGCGGCGGCGCAGCGGCGCCAGCGGATTCGTACTCAAAGACACCCCGCCCGAGCACCTGCTCGACGCCATCCGGATTATCGCCGCCGGCGACGCGCTGCTGACCCGAGCATCACGCGCCGTCTCATCACCGAGTTCGCTCGCAGACCACGAGCCGTCCCGCCGGGAGCATCCCGCCTCCTAGACTCCCATCAGATTGCCCCGGACCGACTCCGCGGCGGCCTCCGCCCGCGCGCCTTTCGGGCTGGCCGCGGCTACACCTAGACTAGAACATGTTCTAGTCTAGGCATAAGGCGCAGTTCAGAACCTGCCGCAGGAGCCCGATCGGAGCATGGGGAGGTCCGATGAGTGACCGGGACGGCGTCCGGACCATCGACCGCGGCACACCGCGGGCCAGGTTCGCGCGCGGCTGGCATTGCCTGGGGATCGCCGAGACGTTCCGCGCCCTGGGCCCGCACGCCGTGGAGGCCTTTGGCACGAAGCTCGTGGTCTTCGCGGACTCAGGCGGGCGCCTGCACGTGCTCGACGCGTACTGCCGGCACATGGGCGGTGACCTGAGCCGGGGGACGGTCAAGGACGACGCCATCGCGTGCCCGTTCCACGACTGGCGCTGGGGCGGCGACGGCAGGTGCGCGCGGATCCCCTACGCCAGGCGCGTCCCGCCCGCGGCGCGGACGCGATCCTGGATCACGCTCGAGCAGAACGGGCAGTTGTTCATATGGAACGACCCGCAGGGGAACCCGCCGCCCGAGCACGTGACCATCCCCCGGATCGAGGGCGCGTTCTCCGCTGAGTGGAGCCGGTGGACCTGGGACTCGGTCCTGGTTGACGGGGCGAACTGCCGCGAGGTGATCGACAACGTGGTCGACATGGCGCACTTCTTCTATATTCACTTCGCCTTCCCGACGTTCTTCAAGAACGTGCTGGAAGGGCACATCGCCTCGCAGTACCTCCATACCAGGGCGCGGCCGGACATCGAGGCAGGCTCGAACTACGCGTCAGGGGACACCTCGCTGCGCTCGGAGGCGTCGTACTTCGGGCCTTCGTACATGATCGACAAGCTGTGGCACGACTACCACGGCATGACCATGGAGAGCATCCTGATCAACTGCCACTATCCCGTCACGCCGGACTCGTTCGTGCTGCAGTGGGGCGTGATCGTCAAGCGCCTGCCCGGTCTCTCCGATGCGCAGGCCGACAAGGTCGCGGCTAAGTTCGCCGATTTCATCGGCCTGGGGTTCCGGCAGGACGTGGAGATCTGGACGCACAAGAGCCGCGTGGACAACCCGCTGCTGTGCGCGGAGGACGGGCCGGTTTACCAGCTACGTCGCTGGTACGAGCAGTTCTATACCGATGTCGAGGACATCGCGCCGCAGATGGTCGCGCGCTATGAGTTCGAGGTCGACACCACCCGAGCGGTGCAGGAATGGGAGACGGAGGTGGCGGCGAATCTCGCCGGGCGGCAGGACGAGGCCGGCTGATCATGGCCGAGTCGCTGCGTCCGGCGAGCGAGGCCGACGGGCATGCCCGCGAACCGCATGCCCGCGAACCGCATGCCCGCGAACCGCATGCCGACGAGCGGCACGCCGGATTCCGTCCGGTGGAGTGCGACCGCTGCGGCGCGGCGGTGCTTGTCGCCAAGTTCAGCCAGCAGCACACGAGCATGCAGTGGACCGCGGCGTCGGTGCGCGCCTGTGCCGAGTTCAGCGCCAGGGTGGACACCGGCGAGCAGACCGCCCTCATCGACACCTGCACCAGCCTGCGCGACAGCATCGACCGCGCGGTCCGCCAGGACCGCCTGCGGGTGGTACCGCCGTGAGCTCACCGCGCGCCT
>Ga0209871_1000240_pt1 | contig 15656 bp, 11 predicted proteins | sample OrgsoiDNA2013045_FD_185795 | JGI IMG/M metagenome (GOLD analysis project Ga0209871, IMG submission 185795) | Permafrost soil microbial communities from the Arctic, to analyse light accelerated degradation of dissolved organic matter (DOM) -... | ecosystem: Environmental > Terrestrial > Soil >... | reverse complement strand
AGGAAAAAACCACCGTAGACGCGTTGCACCGATTTCCAGATATGGATCAGGATCGTGCCGCTGAACGCGTCGTCGTAGACGCCTCCGAACGAGAAGTCGTACATCATCACGGCGACCTGATACGGGCTCGGAATCAGCCGCGTACCCGTGAGCGCGACGGCACGATCCCAGATCAGCACCAGCAGGATCGGAAAGCCGGTGCCGAGCGCGAAGGCGCGCAACGTTTCCAGCCGCTGCCGTTGGCGCCGGCGAGACGCCGCGGCCGCTTCCGGCGCGCCGCGGTCGCTGGCTTCGGGCAGGGTGGTGACGCGGTCGTCCACGGCCATCGGCTACATGAACTGTTCGGTAATCGCGTGTGCCATGTCGGGCGCCTGCCGAACCTGCTTCTTCTCGACCATGAGTTCGCTGTAGGCCTTGGCGCGCTTGATGAACTCGTCGTCGATCTTCCAGGTCAATTCGACATTGGGCACGGCAATCTCGATCGACTTGCGTTGCTGGCCGAGTTTTTGCATGGCGACCTGAATCATCTCTTCGGGATGTGCCATCGCGTAATCGGTCGCTTGCTCATGCATCTTGACGATCATCTTGATCCGCTCGGGGTCTTGCTTGATCGTTTTCTCGCTCGCGGACAGGATCATGTTGAGCGAGCCGATCGGTGTCGAATAGGGATATTCGATCAGCCTGCCGGTCCCGTTCGCGAGGCTGATCCCGGGGCCTGGCTCCGCTCCGACATACGCATCGATGTCGCCGCGGGCGAGCGCCGCCGCCATGTCGCTGAACGAAAGCCGAATCGGCTGAATGTCGCTGATCGACATACCCTCGGCTTTGAGACGCTCGAGAATGACGACCTCCTGCGTCGAGCCCGGGAAGATGGCAACGCGCTTGCCCTTGAGGTCCTTGATCGTCTTGATGTCGGACTTGGCATCGGCAACGATGCCCATCCCGCGATTGGTCGCGGCGGCAACGATCACAACCGGTTCGCCCGCGGCGGCGCCGAGCAGAAACGCAGCGATACCGTGAATGCAGGTATCGACAGTGCCCGTCAGCACGGCGTTCTTGCCATCCGTCGGACTCTCGAACGGTATGACCTCGACGGTGTAGCCGGGCGGGGCGAATTTCTCGTAAAAGTAGGGCGTGATGCCGTGGATGAGTTTTAGCGTTCCGACGCGCAGGACCTTGTCCTGAGCCTGGGCTTGCGGTGTAGTAAAGAGAAGCGACAAGGTTCCGAATGAGACGAGCAACAGGCGCATGATCGACGAAATGGGCGCAACCGACATAACAATCCTCTCGGAGTGTAGGACATTTGATGCAACCCGGCACCGTAGTGTACAGCACGCATCAAACCGAGTGAACTGAATTGATGCTGTTGAGGAGCGCTGCACATCGTCCGACATCGTCGGTAGATTATATCGGTCGATGCAACCAAAGGGGGCACGTTGGTGGCGCTGGATATTCTCGTTAAAAATGTCGCTCTGTGGGGCACCGAACACCTGAGCGACGTCGGGATAGCAGATGGCCGGTTCGCGTGCATCGAGCGCAGTCCGACTTCCATGGTTGCGGCCGTCACGCTCGACGCGGATGGCCGAATGGCCGTGCCGGGCTTTGTCGAACCGCATATTAATCTCGACAAGGCGCTGATCTCGGAGCGCGCCCCGGTCAACGTTTCGGGGACGCTCGCGGAGGCGATCGAGATACTCTGGGAAATCAAACGCCATTACACGATCGAGGAAATTGCCGACCGTGCTTCGCGCGTGCTTGCGCGCGCCATCGAAAACGGCATTTCGAGGCTGCGGACCCATGTCGATGTCGATCCGATCGGCGGCACGCGCCCGGCCGAAGGCCTGATCCGTGCCCGCGAGCGCTTTGGTGATCTGATCGATATCCAGATCGTCGCCTTTCCGCAGGAAGGCATCGTCAAATCGCCGGGCACCGAAGCCTTGATGCGGGAGGTGATGCAACGCGGCGTCGATGTCGTCGGCGGCATGCCGTTCAACGAAGCCTCGTCGCAGGATAGCCGCCGCCATATCGAAATCGTGTTCGAGATCGCACGCGAATTCGATGCCGACATCGACATGCATGTCGATGAAACCGACGATCCGGCCGCGCGCACCCTCGAAGTACTCGCCGAGCTGACGATCGCCAATGGCTGGCAGGGACGGGTCACCGCCGGCCACACTTGCGCGCTCGCAAGCTACCCGCGCAACTACGCCGATCACGTGATCGGGCGACTTCACGCAGCCAATGTCAGCATGATCGCCAATCCGGCCACCAACCTGATGCTGCAGGGCCGTCTCGACGATTATCCCAAGCGCCGCGGCGTGACGCAGGTCAAGGAACTGCTGGCGGCGGGCGTCAACGTCGCCTGCGGCCAGGACTGCGTCCATGACACGTTTTATCCGTTCGGCCAGAACGACCCGCTGGAGATCGCGTTTCTGCTGTGTCACGCATCGCAGATGAGCCAGCCGGCCGAAATTCTCACCGTGATGGACATGGTGACCCGTAACGGCGCAAAAGCCCTGCGCGTGCCGGATTTCGCCGTGGCGGTGGGAGCCATAGCGGATCTGGTGGTGCTCGATGCCCTTAACGCGCGAGAAGCGTTCGCGACGAGGTCACCGCGGCGATGGGTGATCAGAAAGGGCAGATTGATCGCCGAGGCCAGGCTGGAGGTGTGCCGTCACTTCGAGTTCCCCGCAGCGCTGCTTGCATAAAGGATTTTCGGATTTGGATTTTCGCCAACTGCGTTACGCGCTTTCGGTCTCCAAGGAACGCAGCTTCACCGGCGCGGCGAAGCGACTCAATATTTCCCAGTCAGCCGTCAGTGAACAGGTCAAGCTGCTTGAGGAGGAGATCGGCTTCGAGCTGTTTCACCGAACCTCGCGCGGTATCGAATCCACCGATCGGGGCCGCACCTTTTTGTACGAGTCCGAACGGGTGATGGGAGACCTGCTCAGCCTCTCGGATACCGCCCGGCGCTTGCGTGGCGCGCTTTCCGACACGTTGACGATCGGCATGGGGTCCGGCATGGCGCAGATCTTCATTCCGCGCATGTTCGCCGATCTCAAGACCGATCTTCCCGGCGTGCGGCTCGAGATCATGACGGCGCCCACCAAGAATATTTTCAACGAACTTCACGAGGAGAGGATCGATGCCGGCATTGCGATCGAATCGAATCCGGATCGATTGCCGGCGGGATTGATATTCGACCGCCTGAGCGACGCCGAGATGGCATTGATCACGCATCCGAAGCATGCGCTGGCGCGTTCAAAACAACCGGTCGATATCGGACGCCTGGTCGCCGAGCCCTTTATCATGAGCGAATTGACGGTGGGATATGGCCAGGTGGTGTTTTCGCTGTTCACCGACCTTGGGATTCGGCCCAACACTCTCGCCGTGGTGGATAATATCGAAACCATGAAGATGATCGTGCAGTCGGCAGGTGGGATCGCCATCGTCCCGCGCGCCTGCGCGGAAAATGAGGTCGCGCTGGGTCTGTTGAAAGCGCTGCCGATATCGCCCGCGCGCAATGTCTCATTCAGCCTGTTTCGGCGCCACGAGCCGCTGTCGCGGCGCAAGGAGGCGGCGCTGTTGAAATTGCGCGAATTGCTCAAGGCATGACTGATCGGATTTTCCGATAGTGCCATCGATAATCGGCTTTTGACTCGGCTTGAGCCTCCGACCCATGTTGCGCGATGCGGCGGCGCCGGCAAGGCAGGCGCGCCCATGACTGAACGAACGGTACCAGAGCATGTCACCTCAATCGCTTGCCGGACGCTATCGCATCGGCATCGATACCGGCGGAACGTTCACTGACATCGTTTCGGTCGATACGGTATCCGGCACGACGCACGTCACAAAAGTCGCGAGCACGCCGGCCAATCCGGCGATCGGCCTCGTGCGCGGCGTTAACGAAATTCTCACCGCCGCCGGCGCCACCGCCGGCGACGTCGCGGGCCTCGCCCATGGAACCACGGTTGCCACCAACGCGCTGTTGCAGGGCGAGATCAATTCGCTGGGCCTGATCGTCAACAGCGGCTTCCGGCACATCCTCGAAATCGCCCGGCAGTCGGTGCCGGAAGGTTATGGCAATTCCTATTTCTGGGTGAAGCCAGACCGCATCGTGCCGTTGCAATTCGTTCGCGAAGTCGCCGGCAGGCTGGATTTTCGCGGGCATGAACTGCGCCCGCTGGATGAGGCCACGGTTCGCGAAGCGGCGCGTTATTTTCGCGCGCAAGGCATTCGCGCCATCGGCATCTGCCTGTTGCATTCCTATGCCAATGACGCCCATGAACGCCGCGCCGCCGAAATCGTCACGCAGGAATATCCGGACGCGACGCTGTCATTGTCCTGCGTGGTGCTGCCGGAATATCGCGAATATGAGCGCGCGGTGACGACGCTGGTCGATGCCTTTGTCAAGCCGCACATGGAGCGCTATCTCAAGCGTGTGCATCAGGAACTCGGCGTCGGCCTGCAGGACAAGCCGTTCCTGGTGATGCAGTCGAGCGGTGGTGTCGCCAGCGCGGATCAGGTGGTACGCAAGCCGATTACCACCGCGCTGTCCGGCCCCGCGGCCGGCGTGCTCGGCAGTGCGGTGGTCGCCGAAATCGCGGGCTTTGCCGATCTCGTGACGCTGGATGCGGGCGGCACCTCGACCGATCTCTGCCTGATCGAAGGCGGCAAGCCGCATGTGACGAACGGCGGATCGGTCGGTCCGTTTCCGGTGCGGATTCCGATGATCGACATCGAGACCATCGGAACCGGCGGTGGTTCGATTGCCTGGATCAGCCGGGAAGGCCATCTCAAGGTGGGTCCGCGCAGCGCCGGCGCCGAGCCGGGGCCGATGTGCTATCCGAACGGCGGCGTTGAGCCGACCATCACCGACGCCAATCTCGTGCTGGGGCGGATTCCGCCGTCGCTGATCGGCGGCGGCATCGCGCTCAATGTCGAGCGCGCGCGCGGCGGCATCGCGGTGCTTTCGGCAAAGCTGCCGGGCCATATGAGCGTCGAGCAACTCGCCAGCGGCATCATCGAAATCGCGAACTGGAATCAGGCCAACGCGATCCGGCAGATGACGATCCAGCGCGGCATCGATCCCCGCGAATTCGCGTTGCTGTCCTTCGGCGGTGCGGGACCGGCGCAGTCGGCGCATGTGATGGATCTGTTGGGCATGAAGGCCTGCATCGTGCCGCCGAACCCGGGCAACCTCTCGGCATTCGGCCTGCTCGCGGTCGACTGGCGCACCGACCATATCGTCACCAAGGTGATGCACGAGGACGCCATCGATCTTGCTGATATCGCCGCGCGCTATGCCGCGCTGGAGGGCGAGGCCACCGCGACATTGCGGCGCGACGGCATCGAGGCCTCGCGGATTCGCCTGGTCCGCGAAGCCGACATTCGCTATGCCGGCCAGTCGATGGAGGTGCGGGTGACGGCGCCCGGCGGTTTGGTGGACAAGGCGTTTCTGTCGGGGCTGATCGGCGCCTTCAATGCCGCGCATCTCAAGACCTTCGGCTATAATTACGCCGGCCGGCAGAAGATCGAGCTGGTCAATCTCTGCGTTTCCGGCTTTGGCGTGATCGAGAGACCGGGAATGCCGAGGCTGGCCGAGCGCGCGGGCGAGCCCGCTCCGAAATCCAGCCGTGCGGTTTATTTCGGCGCGCGGTTTGTGGATACGCCGGTGTATGACCGTACATTGCTGCCATCGGGCGGTCGGGTCGATGGACCCGCCGTCGTCGAGGAGTTCGGCTCGACGACCGTGGTATTCCCCGGTCAATATGTCGAGGTCGATCCGCACGGTATTCTTGTCATTCGGCCCTCGAAACGCTCGCCGGAGGCGGTCCAATGAACATCCGCCACAAAAGCCATCCTTGGCCGACCGCGCCGCTGCGCGAAGCCGTATCGGTCGATCCGATTGTGTTGCAGATCGTCGAGGGCACGCTGAATTCGATCGAGGCCGAGATCGAATATGCCATCGAACGCACCGCGCGCTCGCCCATGATCCGCGAAGCGCATGATTTCCGCGTCGGGCTGTTCGACCGTTATTGCCGCAAGCTCACCGGGCGATCCTATTCGGCGATGCCCAACGGCGTCGTGCGCGACTTTCCGCCGGACACGATGAAACCCGGCGACGTGTTCCTGATGAACGACACCTATCTTACCGAAGGCAGCATCGGCCATTTGCCGGACCTGTGCAGCACGGTGCCGGTGTTTCATGAAGGCGAAGTCGTCGCCTACATCCAGGCCTTCGGTCACCACGACGACGTCGGTGGCCGCGTGCCCGGCTCGATGCCGGGCACGGCGGCGACGGTATTCGAGGAAGGCATCGCCATTCCGCCGGTGAAGATTTATAGCGAAGGCGTGCGCAACGACGCCGTCTTCACCATTGTCCGCCGCAACACCCGCGTGCCGGAAATGTTGTCGGCGGATCTCGATAGCGAAATCCAGGCCTGCCTGATGGGCGCGCGGCGGATGGCCGGGTTGTTCGAACGCTTCGGCAAGGACCAGGTCGAAGCCTGCTTCCAGGCGATCCTGGACAAATGCCGCGACATCTATCGCAACGAACTGCTGGCGAAGATCGCCGACGGCGAATATGCTTGGGAAGATTACGTCGAGCACGACGGCATCACCGATCCCAAGCTGCACAAGATCGCGCTGAAGATGGTGAAGCAGGGCGGCAAGATCACGCTCGACTTCAACGGCACCGATCCGCAATCGACCGGGCCGATCAATTGGCCGGCCGACTATGCCGATGGCGCCTTCCTGATCAAATGGATCGCGCCGATCCTGCGCAACCTCGCCGATACGCCGGAACGCGCCGCCGAAATCCACGTCAATGAAGGCGTCTGCGACGTCTTCGAGGTGATTTTCCCGCCCAAGGGCACGCTGATCACGCCGGAATGGCCGGCCGCGACCAATGCGCGGTCGTTTGTGCTTTTGCGCTGCCTCGGCTTGCTGGCGGGCGTGGTTGCACAGGCGGTGGACGGGCGGATGCCGGCGGATCAGGAGACCATTCGCTACACCGGATTCTTTGGCACCGATCTCGACGGAAAATCCTTCCTGTCGCGCGAGGTGCTCGGCGGCGGCTCCGGCGGGCGTTATTATGCCGACGGCAATGATGCGATCCACATCGTGCCGGACTCGCGCAACCAGCCGGCGGAATTCACCGAGACGCGATTTCCGCTGCTGGTGGAGAAGCTGGCGTTGCGAACCGATTCCGGTGGCGCTGGCTTGCGGCGCGGCGGGCAGGGCTACGAAAAGCATTATCGTGCGCTGGTCGATTGCCGCACCATCGTGACCGCCGATCGCGTGCGGCTGGGCTGTTACGGCCTCAATGGCGGCAAGGCCGGCCAGCCGTTTTGCGTCACTATCGATGCCGACGGCGAGGAGCGCGACCTTGGCGGCCTCGTGGACGGCGAAGCGGTGCTCAAGGGCCAGGTGGTGCGGGTGGTGACCACCGGAGGCGGCGGCTGGGGCGATCCGCTGCAGCGCGAACTGGAGCTCGTGTTGCGCGATGTGATCGAGGGGCGGGTTTCGCGCGCCAGCGCCGAGGCCGATTATGGCGTGGTATTCGCGGCAGCGAGCACCGCGGATCGGCCGGAAATCGATGAGGCGGCGACAAAGGCGCGCCGGGCCGATATAGAGAAGGCGCGAACCGCTCCGCCCGGGATGATTGACCGCGGCGAGGGCTATGAAAAGATGCTGCGCGGCGAGCACCGGCCGCGGATGCGATGAACTTTGGAAGATGAAACCTGGGCAAGCGACAGCGGAGTGGATGGCGAATGGCGATTGAAGTTGCGAAGGTCGAATTGAAGACCGTGCAGGACGCGAGCGGCCTCGAGGGATTGATCGCGGCCGGCAAGTTCGCCGCCGACGAAGTGATCGCGGTGATCGGCAAGACCGAAGGCAATGGCGGCGTCAACGATTTCACCCGCATCCTGGCCGACCAGGCATTTCGACGTGTGTTGCTCAAGCACGGCACGCGCTCGGAAGCCGAAATCCACAACGTGCCGATGGTCTGGTCCGGCGGCTGCGACGGTGTCATCACGCCCCACGCCACGATTTTCGCGCGCAACAGCAAGACCGGTCCGGCCGACAAATCGCGCCTTGTGATCGGCACGGCGCTGAGCGCGGAGTTGCTGCCCGAGGATATCGGTCGTCCCGCGATGGTTTTGAAGGTTGCCGACGCCGTCAAGGCCGCGATGAAGGATGCCGGAATTACAGATCCGAAGGACGTGCATTACGTCCAGACCAAGACGCCGCTGTTGACCATCGACTCCGTTCGCGACGCCGAAACGCGTCACCAGACCTTGGCCTGCGAGGTCCACGACTCCATGGGCGTTTCCAACGGCACCACCGCGCTCGGCATCGCCGTGGCGCTCGGCGAAGTGCCGATGCCCAAGGCCGAACAGATCTGCAAGGATCTCGATCTATATTCCTCTGTCGCCTCCTGTTCGTCCGGCGTGGAACTGACCCAGGCGCAGATCGTGCTGCTCGGCAACAAGGCCGGCGCCGGCGGCCGTTACCGGATCGGCCATTCGGTGATGCGCGATGCGCTTGATATCGACGGCATCTACGATTCGATTCGCGATGCCGGGATCGAGCTGCCGGAACGGCCGCGGTCGGAAGACCTCAAGGGCCGCGTGGTCAATTGCTTCATGAAATGCGAGGCGGACCGCAGGGGTGTACTGCGCGGGCGGCGGCAGATCATGCTGGATGATTCCGACGTCCACCATCACCGGCATTCGAAGGCGGCGGTAGGCGGCGTGGCCGCGCTTGCGATCGGCGACCCCGCGGTATTTGTATCCGTCGACGCCATGCATCAGGGACCCCACGGCGGCGGTCCGGTGATCGCGATCGTGGAACTGGACGAATAAAACCGGCACGTTCCTTGCTCGAACTTGAGCGTTCTGCCGGACGCCTGACCGGCAGGTGCTCGTAAAGTGGATGACGGGAGCGGACGATGAAATTGCTGAATTTCGTAATTGGCGCGGTCGCGGCGCTGGCCCTGGGCGTGGCCGGGCTGGGTCGGGCCGCAGCGCAGGACAAGGTGTCGGTCGGGGTATTTCCCGTCAGTTCGTCGCTGCCCTATTTCGTCGCGCTGGAGCGCGGCTTCTTCAAGGAGCAGAACGTCGAGCCCGAGATGACCAAGCTGATGGGCGGGCCGCCGAATGTCGCTGCCATGATGACCAACCAGATCGAGGTCTCAGCGGTGCTCGTCACGCTTGAAGGCCTCAACGCCAATGTGAAGAAGCCCGGCGTGGCGATGTATATCGCGCTCAACAGCCAGACCAAGGTTTGGAAGATGGAACAATTCGTCGTCCGCAACGGATTCAGGGCCGACACCATCGCCGACCTCAAGGGCGCAAAACTGATGTCGGCGCCGGGGCCGGCCAACCTCAACACCGCCAAGGCCATTCTGGCCAAGAACGGCCTGAAAGAGGGCGACTACACCATCGACCAGCTCGACATGGGCCAGCACATCAACGCCATGACCGCCGGCACGTTCGACGGCGGGTACACGCTCGAGCCCAACGCCTCGATGATGATCAAGGCCGGCGTCGCGCGTTCGCTCGAAGCCGGCGTGATCTCGAAATATATCCTGGGCAATGAGACCGCCGACGCCTATGCGGCCGGCTGCGCCATGACCAGCGATTTCATCGGCAAGCGGCCGGACGTCGCAAAACGCTTTGCCGCGGCGTGGGGCAAGGCGATCGATTTCATCAACAAGAACCCTGACGAGGCGCGCAAATATCTCGCGAAAAACACCTTCACGCCCGACAACGTGGTCGATATGGTTTCGATGCTCGGCTACGTCATGGCCGGCGACATGACCCAAAAACAGATCGGCGATTTGCAGAAATTGGCTGACTTCGGCAATTCGATCGGCGTCGTCCCCGAAAAGCTCGACGTCACCAAAGTCCTGCAGAAATTCTGAAAGCGCACCCAAGTGGCCGGAGCCCAGCTAGCTGCGAAGATCGAATCGGCGGGCAAAGTCCACGATTCGTCGCAGCGAACCGCTCCCCACGTCACGATCCGCGGGCTGACCAAACGGTTTTCCGACGCCACGATCTACGACAATTTCGATTTCGATGTTCCGCGCGGCAAGCTGACGAGTGTGTTCGGCCCCAACGGCTGCGGCAAGAGCACGCTGATCAATATGATCGCGGGGCTGTTTCCGGTCGATGCCGGCGAAATCCTGTTCGATGGTCAGCCGTTGAACAAAATCAAGTTCGGCTACGTGTTTCAGAACTACCGCGAGGCGATGTTTCCATGGCTGCGCGCGTTCGACAACGTCGCGTACGCGCTCAAGGTGGCGGGCGTGTCGAAGGCCGAGCGCGACGCGCGGGTGGAGAAGATTGTCGCCACGCTCAACGTCAAGATCGACCTGAAACTTTATCCGTACCAGATGTCCGGCGGGCAGCAGCAGCTGGTGTCGATCATGCGCGCACTGGTGGTGGATCCGGAAATCCTGTTTCTCGACGAGCCGTTCTCGGCACTCGATTACGAGATGACGCTGTTCATGCGCGAGCAGATGCAGCGCATCTTCGTCGAGACCGCGACCACCACGGTGCTGGTCTCGCATGACCTGGAGGAGGCGGTATATCTGTCGGACCGGATTCTGCTGCTGTCGCGCCATCCGGCCCGTGCCGTGGAATTCGTCCACTACGACGCGCCGCGCCCGCGCACCGACAAGACCCTGTCGGAAGCCGACTTCATCAGCACCAAGGCGCACTGCCTCGAAATCTTCCAGCGCGAGGTACGCAAGGGATGAGCAAGGCATGAAACGTCTCGAAATATTGTTGCCGTTCGTTGGCGTCGCCGTGCTGCTGGCGGTGTGGTCGCTGACGGTGTGGGCGCGGGTGGTCGATCCCGTGCTGCTGCCGTCGCCGATCGCGACCTTCAAGGCGATGTGGGTCGGCATGACCAGCGGCAAGCTCGGCGTCGACTTCATCAAGACGGTCGTGCGCACGATCTATTCCACGGCAATCGCCGCCGTGATTGCGATCCCGCTGGGCATCCTGTTGGGCTCGTCGGAAAAGGTCTATCGCTCGGTCGAATTCCTGATCGACTTTTTTCGCTCGACCCCGGCGTCGGCGATGTTTCCGCTTTTCCTGGTGCTGTTCGGCGTCGGCGATCGCACCAAGATATCGGTTGCCGCTTTCGGCGCGGCGCTGGTCATCCTGTTCAACGTCGCCTACGGCGTGATGAATGCGCGCAAGACGCGAATTCTCGCCGCGAAGGTCATGGGCGCATCCCGCATCCGGGTGCTGTGGGACGTGATGCTGCTGGAATCGCTGCCGCAGACTTTTGTCGGTCTGCGCAACGGCGTGTCGCTGGCGCTGGTGATCGTGGTGGTCGCCGAGATGTTCATCGGTTCGACCGACGGACTCGGCCAGCGCGTGTTCGAGGCGCAGCAACTATTCGACATGCCGGACATGTATGCCGCGATCTTCGCCGCCGGCGCGCTCGGCTATGGCCTCAATCTGCTGTTCCTCACGATCGAGCGTCGCTTCGTGCACTGGTCGGGCAAGTAACGGAAAACCGCTATGACCGAGAATCTGAGCCGCATGACGGCCGTCGAACTGGCGTCGCTGATCGCGAGCAAGGCCGTGAGTCCGGTCGAGGTGCTCGATGCCCATCTCGTTACCATCGCACGTGTAAATCCGAAGCTGAATGCTATTGTCACGCTAGTGGCCGACGCCGCGCGGGTCTTGGCACAGCAGGCGGGAGCCGCGGTGATGCGCGGAGAGAAGCTCGGGTCGCTGCATGGATTGCCCGTTGCGATCAAGGACGTGACGCCGACCGCCGGCATTCGCACCACCTATGGCTCGCCGCTGTTCAAGGATAACGTGCCGACCGAGGATGCCGAAGCCGTGCGGCGCCTGAAAGCGGCCGGCGCGATCGTGCTGGGCAAGACCAACACCCCGGAGTTCGCCGCCGGCGCCAATACCTTCAACGACGTGTTCGGCGTCACCCGCAATCCCTGGAATCCGGCATTGAGTCCGGCCGGTTCTTCCGGCGGATCGGCGGTGGCGGTGGCGACCGGCATGGTGCCATTGGCGCAGGGCACGGATTTTGGCTGCTCGATCCGGATGCCGGCGTCGTTCTGCGGCATCGTCGGTATCCGGCCGACGCCGGGGCTGACGCCGAACTGGCCGATGCCGCTGGCCTGGGATCCCGGCCAGGTGCACGGCCCATTGGCGCGCACGGCGGAAGATGCCGCGCTGATGTTGGATGCGATCGCAGGCTTTAGCCGCGCATCCCCGATTTCGGTGGCGCCACCCTGGGCCAGCGCGCAGGCGATCGTCGCGAAAGCCAACGACCTGAAAGGCCTGCGCATCGCCTACGTGTCGGATATCGCCGATATCGGCGTCGAACCCGAGATCGACGATATCTGCCGGAAAACCGCGATGTCGCTGCGCGACGCCGGCGCCACGGTGGAGGAGATCGCGTTCGACATTTCCGACGGCAAGTCGCCCTACCAGGCCTGGCGTGGGCTGTGGATGGTCGGGCAGCAATTCGCCAATCTCGACCAACTCGAAGCGTTCGGCGTCAACCTCAAGGGCAACGTCAAGGCCGGGCTCAAGGTGACGCCGACGGATTTTGGCGCCTCCGAACAGAAGCGGCAGGAACTGTTCCAGCGCTTTGCAAAATTCTTCGAACGATTTGATCTGCTGATCACGCCGCAATCGCCGGTAAAGCAGTTTCCGGTCGAGATGAATTTCCCGACCCTGATCAATGGCAAGAAGCTCGACAATTACACCGACTGGATCGCCGGCTCGTTCCTGATCACGCTGATGAGCCTGCCCGGCGGCAGCGTGCCGGCCGGCCTGACCAGCGACGGATTGCCGGTTGGAATCCAGATCGTCGGCCCGCGCTTCGAGGAGCCGCTGATCTTATCGGCCATGAAGATCGTGCAGCAGACCCATCCTATCGGCTGGCCGCCTCACGCGTGAGCGGTGGCCATGCGCGCGGCAAAGGCCGCGAGCGATGTCGGCGGGCGCTCGAGCAGCCAGCCCAGCACATTGGGATTACCCTTGAGCCCGTCGCGCGCATAGGCCTGAAACATTTTTGCCAGCGTTTCCAGCTGATAGTCGTCCATCGTGGCGCTGCCGGCGCGCTCGGTCCACGCCTCGACCGGTTCGGCCTCGGCGCGGACGGCACTCTGCAAGGCGCGTCCAAACGTCTCAGCGATCTCAATCTGGCTCATAGGCAGCGTGCCGACCAGTTCATAGGTCGCGCCGGAATGGCCGTCCTCGGTCAGCACCAGGGCTGCAGCTTCGGCGACGTCGTCGAGGTAGACAAGGCTGAGTTTGGTTTCGACCGGGTAGGGCACGCGATAGATGCCGTCGCCAGCCATGCGGTCCCATTCGGTGAGCGAGTTCTGCATGTAGGCGGTGGGCTGCAGGATGGTGACATCAAGCCCCGAGCCGAACAGCATCTCCTCGACCCGCAGCTTGGCCCAGTGATGCGGCATCGCCTCGATCTGCGGATGCAGCACCGAGTGATAGACCAGGCGAGGGACACCTGAGTTGGCGGCGGCGGCGACGAGGGCTTTCGCAAATGGCAGCTCGTGAGGACTCACATTGGGGCAGATGTGATAGACCGCGCTGGTTCCGCGAATGGCTTGCGACCATGCGCGCGGATCGTCCATCTCGCCGACCTCGACGTCATGAACGCCGATCGCCTTCAGAGCAGCGTGATGCGCGGCGCTTCGCACAAAGGCACGAACGGCTGCGCCGCGCGCGACCAGCGCCTGAAGCACGGCCTTGCCCGTCTTTCCGCCGGCGCCGGTAACCAGGATCATGCGTGGCACCCCGACTTTGCGCTATCGCCGCACATTCCGGGTGAGTTCGAACAGCCGGCTCGGGCTAAGCGGGATTTCCAGCAACTCGACGCCGCGCCCCTTTAACTCGAGCGCGTCCTCGATGGCTTGCGCAAACAGTGGCCCGCCGGGAATGGCGCCGGCTTCACCAGCGCCCTTGATGCCCATCGGATTGAGCGGCGACGTCGTTACGGTGTGGCCGAGTTCCATGCGTGGCACTTCGAGTGCGGTCGGCAACAGATAGTCCGCCAGCGAGGCGTTGAGCAGTTGGCCCTGGTCGTCGAACACCAGTTTTTCGTAGAACGCATTGCCGATCCCCTGCGCGACGCCGCCATGGATCTGGCCGGCCAGAATCATCGGATTGATCACGGTGCCGCAATCATGCACCACGACGTATTTTAAAATCTTCAGGTCGAATGTTCGCGGGTCCATTTCGATGATCATGGCGTGAACGCCGTTTGCCGTCGCCCCCATTTTGGGGCCGAAATACTGCGTCGATTCCAGCCCGGGCTCGGTGCCCGGTTGGACCGCCCCGCGCATCGGATTGGCTTGCCTCGCAAGATCGCCGAGCTTCACGAATTTGCCGGGGACGCCGACGATCGACACTTTGCCATCCTCGATCACGAGATCTTCCTCGGCGCATTCGAACAGGTCGCTGGCGAGCTTCAGCGCCTTCTTCCGCACCACCTTTGAGGCTTCGTTGACGGCGTTGCCCGCGACCACGGCGCCACGGCTGGCAAAGGTGCCGGCGCCCCAATAGAACTGATCGGTATCTCCGGTGACGACATCGACATCCCCGACGGCGACACCAAGCTGGTCGGCGGCAATTTGCGCGAACACGGTGAAGTGTCCCTGTCCCTGGGTGCCGATCCCGGTCGCAACGCTCACCTTGCCGTTGGATTGCACCTGCACTTTGGCACCTTCATAAGGGCCGATCCCGGTGCCCTCGACGTAGCAGGCGAGACCAATGCCGATATGACGGCCTTGAAGTCGGGCTGCGACCTGTTCTTCCCTAAACGCCTTGTACCCGATCGCTTCCAGCGCCATGTCGAGCACCGGCTCGTAGTTGCCGCTGTCGTATTCGAGCGGCTGGAAATCCTGATAGATGATCTCGTTCTTGTAAGGGAATGCCTCGGGCGGAATCAGATTCTTGCGCCGGATTTCGGCCGGGTCGATGTTCAATTCACGGGCCGCGAAGTCGAGCAGGCGCTCCATCACGAACACGCCGTGCTGGCGTCCGGCGCCGCGATACGGCGTGACGGTCGGCAGGTTGGTGAATACTTGCCTAAACGTGCTGTCGTAGTTCGGCACGACATAGGGGCCGAGCAGGGTGCACTGGCTGTTGATCGGCACCGTCAGCCCATACGGATCATACGCGCCGCCGTCGTGCAGGAACACGTCCTTGATGCCGAGGATGCGGCCATCCCTTGTCAGGGCAATCTCGGCGTCGTGAATCTGTCCACGCTCATGGGTGGTGGCGAAGAAATGCTCGAGCCGGTCCTCGATCCATTTGATCGGCCGGTTCAGTTTCATCGACACCCACGGCAGCAATACTTCCTCGGGATAAAACATCATGATCTTCGGCCCGAAGCCGCCGCCGACGAATGGCGCGATGACGCGGACCTGGCGTTCGTTGAGGCCGAGCATGCCGGCAAGCCCGTTGCGGACGAACACCGGCGCCTGTGTCGTATCCCAGATCGTCATCTGGTTGGCGCGCCGGTCCCATTGCGCGACGACGCCACGGGTTTCGATCGGCGACGAGATGCCATGCTCGTAGAGAAAGCGACGCTTGATGATGTGATCCGCTCTTGCCGCAGCGGGCGCGTAGTTACCC
>Ga0209871_1000238_pt1 | contig 15717 bp, 14 predicted proteins | sample OrgsoiDNA2013045_FD_185795 | JGI IMG/M metagenome (GOLD analysis project Ga0209871, IMG submission 185795) | Permafrost soil microbial communities from the Arctic, to analyse light accelerated degradation of dissolved organic matter (DOM) -... | ecosystem: Environmental > Terrestrial > Soil >... | reverse complement strand
CCTAGATGGTGCGCAACTACTTCGGCGACGGCGAGGACTTCGGCATGAGCCTCCAGTACGCCACCGAGGAGATGCCGCTGGGTACCGCGGGCAGCGTGAAGAACGCCGAGGACGCGCTGCGTGACGGGCCGTTCCTGGTGATATCAGGTGATGCGCTGACGGACATCGACCTCTCCGATCTTGTCCGCTTCCACAAGGACAACGGCGCGCTGGTGACAGTGGGCCTGGCCCGCGTTCCGCACCCGCTGGAGTTTGGCATCGTCATCGCCGATGACGATGGCCGCATCCAGCGGTTCCTGGAGAAGCCGACCTGGGGCCAGGTGTTCTCCGACACCGTTAATACCGGTATCTACGTGATGGAGCCCGAGGTCCTGGAGGAGGTGCCCTCCGGGGTGGTCACCGACTGGTCCGGGCAGGTCTTCCCGCGGCTTCTCAAGCGTGGAGCGCCGCTCTTCGGCTGGGTCGCCGACGCGTACTGGGAGGACGTCGGAACGCACGAGAGCTACCTGAAGGCACAGGCGGACGTGCTCTCCGGCAAGGTCAAGGCGGAGATCGACGGATTCGAGGTCTCGCCCGGCGTCTGGGTCGCCGAGGGCGCGGAGGTCGACCCGGAGGCGATCCTCACCGGGCCGCTGTGCATCGGCGACTACGCCAAGGTCGAGGCCGGGGCGCAGCTGCGCGAGTTCACCGTCGTCGGCAGCAACGTGGTGGTCAAGGAAGGCGCGTTCCTGCACCGCGCAGTGGTGCACAACAACGTCTACGTCGGGATCGGCGTCACCCTGCGCGGCTGTGTCATCGGGAAGAACACCGACGTGATGGCATCCGCCCGGATCGAGGAGGGGGCTGTCGTCGGCGACGAGTGCGTCATCGAGCCCGAGGCCTACATCTCCGCGGGGGTCAAGGTCTACCCGTTCAAGACCATCGAGGCCGGTGCCGTCGTGAATACCAGCGTCATCTGGGAGGCGCGCGGCCAGCGCACGCTGTTCGGCCCGCGAGGCGTATCCGGCCTGGTCAATGTCGAGGTTACGCCCGAGTTGTGCGTCCGGCTCGCCAGCGCTTATGCCACCACGCTGAGGAAGGGCTCGGTCGTCACCACCTCGCGGGACGTATCGCGTGCGGCCCGGGCCCTGAAGCGGGCCGTGCACGGCGCGCTGAATGCGAGCGCGATCAACGTGGTCGATCTGGAGGCCGAGCCACTGCCCGTGGCCAGGTTCGAGACCGCGCGCAGCGAGTGCAGCGGCGGGATTGCCCTGCGCACGACGCCGGGGGACCCGCAGTCCATCGACATCATCTTCCTCGATGAGCAGGGCGCCGATCTGTCCCAGGCCGCGCAGCGCAAGCTGGAGCGCGTCTTCACCCGGCAGGAATACCGGCGGGCGTTCCCCGGCGAGATAGCGGAGCTGACCTATCCGCCGCGGGTGATCGAGGCCTACACCCGCGAACTGCTCCGCTGCGTTGACATGAACGGCGTGCTCGGGGCCGACCTGAAGGTTGTCGTCGACTGCGCCGGCGGCACCGCCTCGCTCGTGCTGCCCGGCCTGCTCGGCCGGATCGGGGTGGACGTCCTGACCGTCAACAACCGCCTGGATGAGGCGTCGCCGACCCAGTCACTCGCGCAGATCCGCGCTGGAATGCACCGGCTGTCGGAGCTCGTGTCGTCCTCCAGGGCCGCGTTTGGCGTCCGGTTCGATCCGGTGGGGGAGCGGATCAGCCTGGTGGATGACAAGGGCGCGATGGTCAGCGACGACAGAGCGCTGCTGCTGGTGCTCGACCTGATCGCCGCGGAGCGGCGGTCCGGCCGGGTCGCCCTGCCGGTGACCACCACCAGGGTCGCCGAAAAGGTCAGCCGCTATCACCACGTCGAGGTGGACTGGACGCCGACCTCTCTGCACGGCCTGTACGAGGCCACGGCGGGCGAAGACGTGATCTTCGCCGCGGATGGCCGGGGCGGCTTCATCGTGCCGGAATTCTCCAGGTCCATTGACGGCATCGCTGCCTTCACCCGGCTGCTCGGGCTCGTGGCCAGGACCCGGATGACGCTGAGCCAGATCCATGCCCGGATCCCGGCTGCCCACCTGCTCAAGCGCTCGATGCCGACGCCCTGGGCCGCGAAGGGGATCGTCATGCGCACGGTCGTCGAGGCCGCGGGCGACCGCACGATCGACACCACGGACGGGGTGCGCGTCGTCGAGCCGGGCAAAGGCTGGATCCTGGTCCTGCCTGACCCCTCAGACGCGGTCACGCACCTGTGGGCCGAGGGGACCGACGGTGACACTGCCCAGGCGCTTCTGGACGAATGGGCAGTCGTCGTCGAGCGGGCAGGCCGCTGAGCCAGCCGGAGCCCCCGGAGTGCCGGCGCGGATGCCTTCAGGCATGAGAGAATCACCAGCGTCACGAGGTGGCAGGGTGCGTCGGAGGTGCGTCGGAGGTGCGGCCAGATGTGGCGGAGGCGTCGCGACAGGGTCCGGGTGGGCTCAGGGCGGCCGGAGGCATCGGCGCGGGCGGGTTCGCCGGTGCGGCCGGAGGCATCGGCGCGGGCCGCGCAGGCCGTCGTCTCGCGCAACTCGGCTGACCAGAGGCCACGCGGGCGCGCAGGGCGCGCGTGGCGCGTGGACCGGCACGCCTCATCGCCGGTAGCTTTGACGACAGCACCAGACTTCGCGCGGCGCGTGACCCAGAATGAGGTACTTGCCGTCCAGGTCCCGCGGCCGATGAATGGGAGACTTGGCACCGAAATGCCCAGCGTCTACTGCACCGGGTGCGGCGAACCGAATCCCGAAGGCGCGCGTTTCTGCTCGCAATGCGGCACGCCGCTGGTACGCGGCCAGGGCGAGCGCGGCACCGAGACGACTTCCATAATCTCCCTCAGCGGCGAGCCGGCTGACGCCGAGGCGGGCGATGACTCCGTCACCGATGCCGCGACGCTGGATGCCCTGCCGCCGGGGACCGCGCTGCTCGTGGTGCGTCGCGGGCCCAATGCCGGGAGCAGGTTCCTGCTGGACAGCGACCTCACGCTGATCGGCCGGCATCCGGAGAGCGACATCTTCCTTGACGACGTGACCGTGTCCCGGCGGCACGCGGAGTTCTACCGGCAGGGCGCCCGGTTCACGGTCCGCGACGTGGGCAGCCTGAACGGCACCTACGTGAACCGCGAGCGGATCGAGGAGACGGACCTGAGCGGCGGTGACGAGGTCCAGGTCGGCAAGTTCCGCCTGGTGTTTCTCCTGGGCCCGCGCTCTCAGGCAGGACATGACGGCGGAGGCACGCGGGTCGGGGGATGAACGCTCAGCCTGCCCAGGCCTACCTCGGCATCGGCGAGGTGCTCGCCCAGCTCCGCACGGAATTTCCGGACATCAGGGTTTCCAAGATCCGGTTTCTCGAGTCAGAGGGGCTGATCGCCCCAGCGCGGTCGCCGTCGGGATACCGCCGGTTCGGCCCGGCCGACGTGGAACAGCTTCGCTACATCCTCACCACGCAGCGAGATCAGTACCTGCCGCTGCGGGTCATCAAGGAGCGGCTGGCCCGCCCGCCCGCGCCGGCCCGCGCCGCGGGCGCCGCACAGCGGCGCGACACGATGCTCAGCCGGCGGGAGCTGCTGGATGCCGCGGGCATCGATGAGGGCCAGCTGAGCGAGCTCGAGACCTACGGCCTGGTCCGGCGCGTCGGCCGGCAGTACGGCCAGGACGCGCTGGACGTAGCGGTCACGGTCGCGGCCCTGGCCGCGTACGGCGTCGAGGCACGGCATCTGCGCGCCGTGCGGGCCGCCGTCGAGCGGGAGACCTCGCTGATCGAGCAGGTCGTCGCGCCGACATTGCGCCAGCGCAATCTCCAGGCACGGGAACTGGCCGGGCGGACCGCGCGGGAGATCGCAGCGCTGCTGCTGCCACTGCACCGCGCCCTGATCGAGGCCGCGCTGGCTGAGGCCGGCCTGACTGACGGGGCAATGGCCGACGGCCGGGCGAGCGCTCCGGCGGCCCGTGCCCCCGCCGCTTCACGGGAACCTGCACGGGACCAGGAGGCCAGCGCGTGACCTGGAGGCGAGCGGCTAGCCAGGGCGCGGGCCTGACGGCCCAGATGGCGGGTGTACGTTGACAAAGGGAGTGCCTTTAAGCAGGGTCCAGAAGTGCGGGCAGCGCGTCAGGCGCATGTGAGGACGGAGCCGCCGTGAGGCAGATGGAGGTCGTGGGCGTCCGGGTCGAGATGCCCACGAATAACCCCATCGTCCTGCTGAAGGAGACGCAGGGGGAGCGGTACTTGCCGATCTGGATCGGCCCCATGGAGGCGACAGCCATTGCCTTTGCCCAGCAGGGGATGGTGCCGTCACGGCCGCTGACGCATGACCTGATGCGGGACGTCCTCGAGGTACTCAACGTGCAGCTGAAGACGGTGAATATCACCGCGCTCAGGGACGGGATCTTTTTTGCCGACCTGATCTTCTCCAACGGCAAGGAAGTCAGCGCCCGGCCGTCAGACTCGATCGCCCTCGCCCTCAGGACCGGCGCGACGATCTTCGCGAGCGAGGAGATACTGGACGAGGCCGGCGTCGCTATCCCCGATGAGCAGGAGGACGAGGTCGAGAAGTTCCGTGAGTTCCTTGACACCATCACGCCCGAGGATTTCGGCCGATCTACCTGATCTGGCCAGCAGCGCCCGGGACGGGCACGGGCCGGACAGGGCACGGGACGGACGGTTCGGCATGAGTCATGACTCCGACCGCGACGCGCCGTGGTCGATCGTTGACGAGCTGACCACCATCGGCCTACCGTGCGAGACGAGGACCCAGGGGACGAACGTCCCCGGCCGGAGGTGGGCGTGGCGGTAACCAAGGGTGACGGGCAGGCGCCTGCAGTTCGCGGCGCCGCTGCCCGGCATGCCGGCGAGCAGGGGCTGCTCTTCGACGATGAGCTCACGATGCGCCCCGATGACATCGGATACCGGGGGCCCACCGCGTGCACGGCGGCGGGCATCACTTACCGGCAACTGGACTACTGGGCCCGGACCGGCCTGGTCGAGCCGACGGTACGGGCGGCCCGCGGTTCAGGCTCGCAGCGCCTGTACGGATTCCGCGACATCCTGGTGCTCAAGGTGGTCAAGCGGCTCCTGGACACCGGCATCTCCCTGCAGCAGATCAGGGCGGCGGTCACCTACCTGCGCCAGCAGGGCGCGACCGACCTCGCGCAGGTGACCCTCATGAGCGATGGCGTCAGCGTCTACGAGTGCACCTCGCCCGACGAGGTCGTCGACCTGCTCGCCGGCGGCCAGGGAGTATTCGGCATCGCGCTCGGCCGCGTCTGGCAGGAGGTCGAGGGCAGCCTCGCCGAACTGCCCGCCGAGCGGGCCGGCGCCGACGCGGCGGCCGACGGCGATGACGGCAGCGTTCCGGGAGCGACCGGGCGCAGCGCCGACGAACTGGCCAGCCGCCGGGCCCGCAAGACCGGCTAGCCCGGCCAGTCCGGCCTGCTCGGGGCCGACGACGCGCGGACCATGGCCGGGCTGCCGGCCAGCTCCGGCGAACGCGGCAATGACGGCGACGGCGACGCCGTGACCGACGACGGGGTGTCGCTGGCCATCGCTACCCGCGGTCCCGCGCGGGTGCTGGCCGGACTGGCACGGCGGGAAGCCCTGGCCGGCCTGCGGGTGCAGGGCGCCGCCCTCGAAGACACCCGCAAGGGGACCTATGACGCCGCCGTCCAGCAGCAGGGCACCCTGCTGCTCACGCTGATCGCGGTCCGCGTGTTCCGCTGGGACGACATCTGACTCGGCTGCCGCGCCGACCGTGCCGATACCCGCCGCCACGGGCCCGGCCTCGGGTAGGCTCAGACCCGCTGACAACACCGTCCGGGAGAGTCCTCGCGCAGCCAGCGACGGGGCGCCGAAGGGGCAACCTCCCCGGAACCTCTCAGGCATCAAGGACCGGGCGGGATAAGCGTCTCTGGAGTCTGCCCGGCGACAGAGGGGGAGTCCGGCAGCCGCCGCAGGCGGCCGGTCATCGCTCCCGCCTCAGGAGGCTCCGTGAACTTCGCGCAACGCCACATCGGCCCGTCGGCGCCCGAGCAGGAGCGCATGCTCGCCGCGATCGGCCATGCCAGCCTCGATGAACTCACGACTGCTGCGCTGCCCGCGGGGATCGCCGCGGACCGCGAGCTGAGCCTGCCCGATCCGCTCAGTGAGGAGCAGGCCCTCGCCGAGCTGCGGCGCCTGGCGGGCACGAACCAGGTCCTCACCTCGATGATCGGCCTGGGCTATTACGGGACCGTCACGCCCGCGGTCATCCGCCGTAACCTGCTGGAGAATCCCGCCTGGTACACCGCCTACACCCCGTACCAGCCGGAGATCTCGCAGGGCCGCCTGGAGGCGCTGCTGAATTTCCAGACGATGGTCGAGGACCTGACCGCGCTGCCGGTCGCAGGCGCGTCGATGCTGGACGAGGCGACCGCCGCGGCCGAGTCGATGACGCTGGCCAGGCGCGCCGCGGGCAGGGGCCGGATCTTCCTGGCCGACGCCGACTGCCTGCCGCAGACCCTCGCCGTGCTGGCCACCAGGGCCGATCCGCTCGGCATCGAGCTCGTCACCGGCCAGATCACCCCGGAGCTGATCGCCGCCCAGCCCGCGGGCGAGCTGTTCGGCGTCCTGCTGCAGTATCCGGGGGCCAGCGGCCAGGTCCGCGACCTGCGCCCCGCCATCGAGGCAGCCCGTGCTCTCGGCGCGATCGCGGCCGTGGCCGCCGACCTGCTGGCGCTGACGCTGCTGAAGCCCCCCGGCGAGCTCGGCGCGGACATCGCGGTCGGCAGCACCCAGCGCTTCGGCGTGCCGATGGCCTTCGGCGGCCCGCACGCGGGCTACATCTGCGTCCGCGACGCGCTCAAGCGCCAGCTGCCGGGCCGCCTGGTCGGCGTCTCGGTCGACGCCGGCGGCCACCCCGCCTACCGGCTCGCCCTCCAGGCGCGCGAGCAGCACATCCGCCGCGAGAAGGCGACCAGCAACATCTGCACGGCGCAGGTGCTGCTGGCGGTCATCGCCGCGATGTACGCCGTGTACCACGGCCCCGATGGCCTGAGCGCCATGGCCACCCGCGTGCACGGCAAGGCGGCGACTCTCGCCCAGACCCTGAAAGACCAAGGATTCGAAACGGATGGCACCGCGTTCTTCGACACCCTCAGGGTGATGGTGCCCGGCGGGGCTGCCGCGGCGATCCAGCGGGCCCGCGACGCCGGCTACAACCTGCATCAGGCGGGCCCGGACGCCGTGCAGATCGCCTGCGACGAGACCACCACCGATGAGCACCTGCGCGACGTCGCCCGTGCCCTGGCCGGCCGCGACCTGCCCGGGCTAGCCGACACTGCGCCCAGCGCCCTGCCCAGCGCGCTGCGGCGGACCAGCAAGTTCCTCACTCACCCGGTGTTCTCCAGCCATCGCAGCGAGACCGCCATGCTGCGCTACCTGCGGCGGCTGGCCGACATGGACATCGCCCTGGACCGGTCGATGATCCCGCTGGGCTCGTGCACCATGAAGCTGAACGCGGCAGCCGAGATGGAGCCCATCACCTGGCCGCAGTTCGCGGGGCTGCATCCCTTTGCCCCGGCCGCGCAGGCGGCCGGCTACCTGGAGCTGATCGCCGGCCTGGAGCAGTCGCTCAAGGAGATCACCGGCTACGACGCGGTCTGCGTGCAGCCGAACGCCGGCTCGCAGGGGGAGCTCGCCGGGCTGCTCGCGATCCGGGCCTATCACCGTTCCCGCGACGAGCCGCAGCGCACCGTGTGCCTGATCCCCGAGTCCGCGCACGGCACGAACGCGGCCAGCGCGGTGCTCGCGGGCCTGAAGGTGGTCGTGGTCAAGTGCGGGTCTGACGGCGCGATCGACCTGGGTGACCTGCGGGAGAAGCTGGGCACGCACGCGGCCGGCCTCGCGGCGATCATGCTGACCTACCCGTCCACCAATGGCGTGTTCGAGGAGACGATCAAGGCGGTCTGCGGGGAGGTGCATGAGGCGGGCGGCCAGGTCTACGTCGACGGCGCCAACCTCAACGCCCTGGTCGGGCTGGCCCGGCCGGGCACCTTCGGCGCCGACGTCTCGCACCTGAACCTGCACAAGACGTTCTGCATCCCGCACGGCGGCGGCGGCCCTGGCGTGGGCCCGGTCGCGGTCCGCGCGCACCTGGCCGCGTTCCTGCCCGGTCACCCGGTGCTGGACGGCCCCGCTGTCCTCGCAGGACCCGCCGGGATGGCGGGGATGCCGGGAGGGCCGGCCTGCGGCAGTCCGACGGGCCCGGTGGCCGCCGCGCCGTACGGGTCGGCCGGGATCCTGCCGATCTCCTGGGCCTATCTCCAGATGATGGGCGCCGCGGGCCTGCGGCGCGCCACCGGAGTCGCGATCCTGTCCGCGAACTACGTGGCCAGGCGGCTGGACCCGCATTTCCCCGTGCTCTACACCGGCCAGGGCGGCCTGGTCGCGCACGAGTGCATCCTCGACCTGAGGCCGATCACGGCCCGGACCGGGATTACCGCGGAGGACGTGGCCAAGCGGCTGATCGATTACGGCTTCCATGCGCCCACGATGTCGTTCCCGGTGGCCGGCACGCTGATGGTGGAGCCCACCGAGAGCGAGGACCTGGCGGAGCTCGACCGTTTCTGCGACGCGATGATCTCGATCAGGCAGGAGATCGAGAAGGTCGCAGCCGGCGAGTCCGATGCGCAGGACAATCCGCTGCGGAACGCTCCGCACACCGCCAGCATGCTGATTTCCGGTGACTGGAAGCACTCCTACGACCGCGAGGAGGCCGGCTACCCGGTACCGGGGGACCGGCGGGCCAAGTACTGGCCGCCGGTCCGCCGGGTCGAGGCGGCCTACGGCGACAGGAACCTGGTGTGCGCCTGCCCGCCGCCCGAGGCCTTCGAGGACTGACCGGCCGCCGCTGGGTTCCTCTGCCATCAGCAGATTCTCTTGGCCGGCTCCCGCTGGGCCGATCATTGTTGATCGTGATGCCGGGATTCCGGAGTCGGAGCTGAAAGCAGGAGGACCATGCAGACCGCCGTTGCCGAAACCGCCACGACCGCCGGAACGCTCGATGAGCAGCTGACTACCCGGCTCCTTTACCAGCGCATCATCGTCCTTGGCACCGAGGTCGACGACCAGGTTGCCAATCGGCTCTGTGCCCAGCTGCTGCTGCTGTCGGCCGAGGACTCGCGCAGCGATATCAGCCTCTACATCAACTCGCCCGGCGGCTCGGTCAGCGCGGGGCTGGCGATCTACGACACGATGCGGCTGATCCCCAACGACGTCAGGACCCTGGCGATGGGCCTGGCCGGGAGCATGGGCCAGTTCCTGCTGTGTGCCGGGACCGCTGGCAAGCGGTTCAGCCTGCCGCATGCCCAGGTGCTGATGCACCAGGGCTCAGCCGGCTTCGGCGGCACCGCGGCCGATGTCGAGATCTACGCCGAGCAGCTCAAGCGGACAGGCGCCATGATGATCGCTCTGATCGCCGAGCACACCGGGCAGCCGGTAGAGACGATCGAGAACGACAGCCTGCGGGACCGCTGGTTCAGCGCCGAGGAGGCCCGCGACTACGGGATCATCGATCACATCGTGGAGCGGGTCAACGATGTCCGTCCCGCGGTCGCGAGCCGGACGGCAGGGCTGTGATCATGGGCCAGTACACGATCCCGACCGTGGTCGAGAAGACCGCGGCCGGCGAGCGAGCGTACGACATCTACTCCCGGCTGCTCTCGGATCGGATTGTCTTCCTCGGCACCGAGATTGACGACGGTGTCGCCAACGTGGTGATGGCCCAGCTGCTGCATCTCGAATCGGCCAGTCCCGACCTTGAGATCAGCCTCTATATCAATTCTCCGGGCGGCTCCTACAGCGCCCTGACCGCGATCTACGACACGATGCAGTACATCCGGCCGGACGTCGTCACCATCTGCATGGGGCAAGCGTCCTCGGCGGCCGCAGTGCTTCTCGCCGCCGGCGCGCCAGGCAAGCGAGGTGTCCTGCAGCACGCGAGAGTGCTGCTGCACCAGCCGTCGAGTCAGGCTCAGGGAACCTTGCCTGACCTGGCCATCCAGGCCAAGGAGGTGGCCAGGGCCCGAGCCGAGGTAGACCAGATCCTCAGCCGGCACACCGGCCACCCGGTGGCCATGATCAGGAATGACACCGACCGGAACAAGACCTTCAGCGCCCGCCAGGCCGTCGACTACGGGCTGGCGGACGAGGTCATCACCAGTCGCAAGGCCGCCCCGGCCGAGCTCCTCAGCGCCTGACGATCACGCGGCCAGCCTGCACACGGCATCGCCCGAGCCGCGCAGCTGCGACGAGACGCGGCGGCCGCGGATGGCCTCCAGCCGGACGACGCAGGCGCGGCTGCCGCGATCATCGGCCAGCTCGCGACCAACCTCGGCCAGCAGGTCCGACAGCTCGATCCGCAGAGCATCGCAGATGGCGGCCAGGACCTCTGAGGAGCCTTCCTTGCGCCCGCGCTCCAGCTCAGACAGGTACGGCATCGAGACCCTCGCGACCCGAGCCACATCGGCCAGGGTCCGGCCCTGCCCAATCCGGGTCCGGCGCAGCACGCCGCCCAGCATCGTCCGCAGCAAGGGCCTCGAACGCTGCTCGCGTTCTGCCGGGCCGATCGCGGCCGGATCGAGCATCGCCGTTTCCTTCCTGGCTGCCATGATGACCCGTCATCCGAAGCTGGATCACATCACGGTATCGAGTACCTCGCCGACCGCGGAAGCGCTTTCGCAGCTGGCGTAAGGCATCTGGCGTAAGGCATCTGGCCGAGCCGGGCCCGGGCCGCGGAACAAGCTCAACCAGGAGTGTCGGATTACGTCCAGCGGGACGTTCCTGCCGCGCGCGGTCGAGGCCGGTGACGGATCCACCATGGTCATCATGCCGGGCAGGTTACGAAGAGTTCTTCGCGAATGGTCATTCGCAAGATACGATATGTCCGTGACCCAGGCACCAGAGCAGCCAAAGCGGCTCGACTCCCGCAGCCTGCGGGGCCTCGCGCACCCGCTGCGGATACGAATTCTGAGCGCTCTGCGGCTTGACGGGCCCTCGACGGCTACCCGCCTCGCGAGGCAGTTCGGCCAGGACAGCGGCAACATCAGCTGGCATCTGCGCCAGCTCGCCGAGCACGGTTTCATTGCCGAGGACGCCGCGCGTGGCACCAGGCGGGAGCGCTGGTGGTATGCCTTGCACCCCGCTAATCAGCTCGACCTGGCTAGCTTCACCGCAGATGCCGGGGCCGAAGGGCCGATCGGGGTCTATCTCCGCCAGGCGCTCGAGCAGCACTTCGAGCGTGCCGCAGCGTTCCTGGCGCAGGACTGGAGCGGCGAGTGGCAGCAGGCATCCGAGTTCTCCGGCTGGCAGATCGAGCTGTCGCCGGCTGGCCTGCGTGCGCTGAGCGACGAGCTGAAATCCGTCGTCGCCCGGCATCAGGCCGACGCGCGGCAATCCAGGCCCTCGGCCGCCGATATGGCACCCGTTCACATCCAGCTGCAGACGTTCCCGCGCCATAAGCCAGTGCCCTGAACGCAGGCGGCCGTACCGCCGCGGGAGCCGCCCGCAATCCACTCCAAGGAGCCCGTGATGGATGTTGCCGACTACCTGCGAACTCTGGCCAGGGCCGAGTCCCTGACCGGCAGCCGCCAGTGGACCGATGCCGCGGTGCTGTGGCGGCACGTGACAGAGCTCAACCCGGTCAACGGGAACCACTGGGACCGGCTGGCAGAGGCGTGCCTGGAGTCCGGCGACTACGCCGCGGCCCTCGCCGCCTACGAGAAGGTCGCGAATCTCGGCGTCAGGGATCGCCGCGAGCAGCGGGACACGGCCTTCGCCGGTGAAGTGGAGTACCGCATCGCGTGCTGTCATGCCCGCCTGGCCGACGGGGAGCGGGCCATCGATGGGCTGGAGCGTGCGCTGCGGGCCGGCCTGCGTGATCTCGACCGGGTCCGCGCTGACGAGTGCTGGCGGCCCTGGCTGGATCAGGAGCGGTTCCGCGCGCTGCTGGACGTCAGTGTCAGCCACCTGTCCCGCGACGAGGGCTGGCGTCGCGACCTGCGCCTGCTCGGGCGCGAGATCAAGCGAAGGGCCTACGACCCGTTCCGCTACCTCAGCGAGCACGACTACGACGACATGCTCGCCGAGCTCGACAAGTCGGTCCCCGAGCTCTCCGACGCGCAGATCCTGGCCGGCATCCTCAAACTCCTGCGGCCGCTCGGAGACGGTCATGCGGGCGTTACCGGCCCCGACGACTACCCGGCGCTCAGCCAGACGCTGCCGGCCGACTTCTACTTGTTCGCCGAGGGCCTCTTCGTGACCGCCGCCGGTCCCCGGCACCGGAGCGTGCTTGGCGCCCAGGTGATGACGTTCGACGGGCGGCCCACAGAGGAGATCATGGCCGCCCTCGATCCGATCATCAGCCGCGACAACGACAGCCAGGTCAAGATGGCTGCCGCCTGGTGGCTACGGCATCCGCCCGTCCTGCATGCCCTGGACCTGATCGCCTCGCCCGCCTCAGTCACCCTGGGCCTGCGGCTACTCGACGGCACGACGGCCGAATACAGCATGGATGTGGACCCATCCGCTCCGACGCGGACCGTGCGATCGCTGCCACTTGAATGGCTCAGGCTGCCGCAAACGCTGGCAGTCCCGGTTCCGCGCTACCTGCGCAACCGTGAACTTGAGTACTGGTTCGAGTACCTGACTGCCGAGCGGACGATCTATGTCCAGCTCAACAGCGTGGCCGATCATCCCGCCGAGACACTGGCGACGTTCACCGAGCGACTGTTCGCCTTCATCGACGCCAGCGATGCCGACACGCTCGTCATCGACCTGCGATGGAACGGCGGCGGCAACACCCTCCTCACCCAGCCGCTGCTGCATCGCCTCATCGGCTGCCGCAAAGTCAACCGGCCGGGCGGCCTGTTCGTCATCATCGGACGCCAGACGTTCTCCGCCGCGCAGAACACAGCCACGGCTATCGAGTGTCACACCCACGCGATTTTCGCTGGCGAGCCGACCGGGTCAAGCCCCAACTTCATCGGCGAGGCGATCCCCTTCGAACTGCCTTACAGCAAGCTCACCGTCAACGTCTCCGACCTCTACTGGCAGACGTCATGGCCAAACGACCGCAGGCCCTGGATCGCGCCCGAGATATACGCCCCGCCTACGTTCGCTGACTACAGCGCCGGCCGTGACCCCGCTATGGACGCCATCGCCGGTTATCGCGAGCACCTCCCCGGCAGTTAGGCCGAGGGTGCCCGCCCGCTGACCGGGCGGAGCACCCTCGCAGGTCAGCTGGCCGGCTGCCTGTCGGCTACGGGGGGCTGGTGGCGGCAAGGAAGGCGGTTTGAACGATGGCAGAGAGGGGTTTCCCGGGGTCGGAGTTGGTGGCTACCACCACGGGGATCGTCCCCGCGATGATGCCGAAGAAGATCTGAAGGCACGCTGAGCCGTCGCAGAGAGGGCCGCCGCCCTTGCCCCGGTAGCCGGCTTGGCCGGTGACCGAGCAGTCCCAGCCGAGACAGCTGTGGTCCATCTGCTGCCGTTGGCTGCTTGACAGCAGGCTGTTGCCGCTGATGAGGCCCTCGAGTACCCGGCGCATGCTGGCCGGTGTCATGAACCAGCCGCCCCCAGAGCACGCCGATGGCCCCACCGGCGCCGACCTCCCCCGTGCGGTCCCGGCACCGGGCGGCGGGTACATGAGCATGGCATTGCGGACTGGCGCGCAGGTGGCGTCCGTGACGCCCACGGGATCGAATACCTGACGCTGAACATAGGTGATGAAAAAGCGGGTGGCGGCTGCGGCGCGCGCGGCTGGGCCCGGGTCGGGTGCCCCCTCCAGGAAGGGCAGCATGTCTCGGAAGATGGTGAAGTTGATGTTGTTATAGTCCGCCACGCGCTTGTCCACGAGCTGGACGCCCTGCCTGATTTGTTCCCTCGCCGCATCGTCGGTCTCGAAGACCCGGCCGCTGTCGAGGCGGAATCCTGCCCGGTGAGTCAGCAGTTCACGGAAGGTGATGGTGTCCACACCCGGGCCTTTGACCCAGTCCGGGGGCAGGAACGGCCAGATCCGGCTGTCGATGCTGAGATGGTGCCGGGCCAGTGACTTCAGAACAGCGATCGTCGTGAACATCTTGCCGACGCTGAGGACATTCACCATGACGTTCGGTCCCATGGCGAGCTTCGGCGGGTCTGCGGCCGTCCGGGCAAGGCCGGAGGAAACAACTTTCGACGTGCCAATGAGCGCCACGTAGCCGACGACTTTTCCCTCGAGTTGGGTATCGATGCTGCTGGCCAGCCGGCTAAGCGAAATGCATGCATGAGGAGTACAGACGCTATCGGCGGAACCCGCCGGCACCGGCGGCGGGTTTGCCGGCCTCCCCGCGTTCGGCCCAGCGCTGGGGCCAGAGGTGCAAGACGCGGCCAGTGCCACTACGCCTAACGCAACTATCCAGATCCGGCTGACCACCGCAGACCTCCCGCTCCCACCGCAGCTTGACAGAAGACTAAGCCAGGCCCCCTGCTCCGGCGCCTGGAAGGTCCCGTTCCACCAGATCTCCGCAGAGCCTGTATAGGAGAACGGCCACGTCAGAGTAACCGTTCGGAGCGACACGGGTGGCTTCGCCGAACAACCCGGATTGACGCCAGAACAGCGCCTCCAGCGCCTGCTGGTCATCGCCGAGCACGTCAGCCTGTCCGCCTGCGGTCGGCGGTGACGGCGAACCGGACCGCGCCGGCCGCAGCCACGGCGGCACCCGTCGCCCACGCGGCGAGCGGCGGTCCCGTGCCCTCCGCTGGCACGCCGGTGGTAGCAGCAGCGATGAGGAGCAGTACGGCAACGCCGGCAGCAGTGCCGAGCTGAGCGGCGGTATTGATCACGCCGGACGCAGTACCGCGCCAGCGCAGCCCCACATCGATGCCCAGGCCGGTGGCGGCAACGGAAGATAGCCCGATGCCCGCTCCGGCGCCGGCCGCGCAGAGCGCTACTGCCCACAGCCTGGCCGCCGAGGGGATCAGGGCGAGATCGGCCAGCGCGATGACCGCCAGGCCCCCGGCAATGACCCAGGCCGGCCGCAGGCGGCGCAGTAGCGCCGCGGACAGGCTGGATCCGGCGATGACGGCCAGGCTGAGCGGGAGCAGGGTGGCCGCGGCCTCCAGCGGGCTGCGGCCCAGCGTGTCCTGCAGGTACAGGGTGACCAGGGTCATGGCCGAGCTGGTCGTGGCGGTATTGAGAAACCCGCCCAGCGCGCCCTGGCGCAGCTGCCGGACCCCGAGCAACGCAGGCGGCAGGAGCGGCGCGGCGGCGCGGCGGTCGATGATCACGAATGACCCGGCCAGCGCGGCACACCCGCCCAGCAGCGCACCGCCGGCGACGTACCCGGCTGGCCGGGCGATGACAGTGAACCCGACGACGAACGCCATGACCGCCGCGGTGAACACCGCCGACCCGGCCAGGTTCAGCGACCTGCCCGGGTCGGTGTCCAGATCAGACGGGACCGAGACCGCGATGACCACGGCGAGGACGGCGGCGAGCGGGGGGTAGGCCCAGAAGATGAGCCGCCAGTCGTTCTGCCTTGGTCACATCCGTAGTCGGCGCAGGCCGAAGTTCATCGAGATCACTGACGAGGTCGGCCAGAATTGCAGCAGGCTGCCGGATCGGTCAAGGCGGCGCGGAACGCGCGGCCAGCAGGAGGAGCGATGCAGGTAATCACC
>Ga0209871_1000237_pt1 | contig 15737 bp, 13 predicted proteins | sample OrgsoiDNA2013045_FD_185795 | JGI IMG/M metagenome (GOLD analysis project Ga0209871, IMG submission 185795) | Permafrost soil microbial communities from the Arctic, to analyse light accelerated degradation of dissolved organic matter (DOM) -... | ecosystem: Environmental > Terrestrial > Soil >... | reverse complement strand
ACCAAATTCACCGAGGTCGGCTATGTCGGCCGCGACGTCGAGCAGATCATCCGCGATCTCGTCGAAGTCGCGATCGCGCAAACCAGAGAGCGCAAGCGCAAGGATGTGCAGGCCCGCGCCCAGCTCGCCGCCGAGGAGCGCGTGCTCGATGCCCTGGTCGGTCCCAACTCCAGTGCGGCGACCCGCGATTCGTTTCGCAAGAAGCTGCGCGCCGGCGAACTCAATACCAAGGAGATCGAGATCGAGACGCAATCCTCGGGCGGCATGCCGATGTTTGAAATTCCGGGCATGCCGGGGGCGCAGATGGGCGCCATCTCGATCGGCGATATCTTCGGCAAGATGGGCGGCCGGACCAAGACCCGCCGCCTGACGGTTGAGGATTCCCACGAGCTGCTGGTCAACGAGGAATCCGACAAGCTTTTGGACAGCGATCAGCTGGTGCAGGAATCGATCAACGCGGTCGAGAACAACGGCATCGTGTTTTTAGATGAAATCGACAAGATCTGCGTGCGCGACGGCCGCAGCGGCGGCGATGTCTCGCGCGAGGGCGTGCAGCGCGACCTGTTGCCCCTGATCGAGGGCACCACGGTTTCGACCAAGCACGGCGCGGTCAAGACCGACCACATCCTGTTCATCGCGTCGGGCGCGTTTCATATCGCCAAGCCGTCCGATCTGCTGCCCGAATTGCAGGGCCGCCTGCCGATCCGGGTCGAACTGGAAGCGCTGACCCGCGACGACATGCGCCGCATCCTGACCGAGCCCGAGGCATCGCTGATCAAGCAATATGTCGCGCTGATGCAGACCGAAGGCGTGACGCTGGATATCACCGATGGCGCCATCGACGCGCTCGCCGACGTCGCGGTCGCCGTCAATTCCACCGTGGAGAACATCGGCGCGCGGCGGCTGCAAACCGTGATGGAGCGCGTGCTCGACGAGATTTCCTTCGCCGCCCCCGACCGCAATGGCGAGACCATCCAGATCGATGCCGACTATGTGCAGAAGCACGTCGGCGATCTCGCCAAGAACGCGGATTTGAGCCGGTTCATCTTGTAGTATGTCTCTCTCCACTTTCTGACTCGCAAATCTTAATTCGGAAGTGCCGCGAACTCGGTACACCTCTCCCATCGGGAGAGGTCGGCGCGTAGCGCCGGGTGAGGGGTTACGGCCTGACGATGGACCGTAACCCCTCACCCCCTCTCCCTGTTGGAGAGGGGGCCGGGTGCCGTTGTTGTAAGTTTTGAGTAATTCAATTCAAGTGAATCGCGCTCGGCCGAAAGCGCGTTGCGCCCCACACATTCGCCGTGTGATAAGTCCGCAGCTGACTTGGCCAGTGTTCTGGGTGCCGAATGATTCTGCGCGTGCGGGAAAACCCCTGGCGGTTGATGCTGGCCGTCAACGTCGCGGTTCTGATCGGGGTTTTTCTCTACAAGATCACGCGCGAGCCCTACGTTCCCTACATCCACCTGCTGGTCGATTATCATTTCGGCTTTACCAAGCGCGCGCTGATCGGGGCGATCGTTTCGCTGTTTTTCGCAAAAGTGCCGGTGTGGCTGGTATTCGCGCTGAGCGGCGGTGTCTGGCTGGTCACGCTCGGCCTTTTCATCGAGCTGTTCAGGCGAACCTTCGGGCTCGACCAGGCGCACATGCCGCTGTTGGTATTCATGGCCGGCTCGCCATTTTTTCTGAAGAATTTCATGCATACGCTCGGGCATTTCGATATCTACGGCTGCGCGCTCGCGATATGCCTCCTGCTGGTGCCGGCGCGGTCGGTTGCGTTCGTGATAGCCGCGGCGCTCGGGTCGATGATCCTCGTTCTGATCCACCACATTCATCTTTTGATGTATGTGCCGACCATCGCGGTCATCGTGGTGCTGCGTTACTATCTCGTAGCGGGTTTCGACCGGCGAAACCTGCTGATCGGAATGGCCGCCACCGCGGCCCTCGGCCTTTTGTTCCTCGCCGCGCAGTTCTACGGGTCCATGACGGTCTCGCACGAAGACTTCGTCGGTTATCTCAGGGGTCGCATGGCCGACCCCACACGAACCGATCTCCTTAGCTTCAGTTACATCTGGTACCAGCCGCTGGCTCAGGAAATCCGCGAGACCTGGGATCGCATGCCGTCGAACCTGCTCGGCATTCCCTTGTTTGCGTTGTTGATCTGGCTGCACACCCCGCTCTGGAAATACCTTGTCAGTTTGATCCGCGCGCTGGCAAGCGAATCGCATCGCCGCGTCGTCGTTGCCTCGCTGGTCGTGGTGAGCGCTGCCTATCTTATCATCTTTGCGATCGTGTTCGATTATTCGCGATGGATCTCGAACTGGGCGGTCTGCATGTTCCTGATCCTGCATGCGGTAAAAACCTTGCCCGCCTCGCAAATCGTGCCGGCCATATCCGCGGATGATCGCAGAACCTCTATTTTGGGCTGGATCGTCACGATTATCCCACGTGTGGGGATCGTGCGGCCGTTCTGAGGTTGCAGCCGCCAGCACCCGGCGCATCAACCATCTACCAGTTTCTTCAATGTCGCGCGAAAGCTCAGGCTTCGGTTGCCCACCAGGGTGGTGCCGAACACCTCGGCCCGGTCGTCGGCAAAGGTCCCCGAAAATCCGCTGGTGACCTCCTGCCCGCCGAACAGCGGGCGAACAAAGGGGTCGGCAAAGGGCGTGTGCTGATTGGTGCGGAGGTCACCTTTCCATGTCCCGTGATCGACGGTGTAGGAGCCGACCGACCAGAAATAGGGTCCCCCGCCGATCAGTTCGCCGTCGTGCAGGAAGAGCACGCCGCTGTCGCGGCCCTTCACGCCGTCTAGCATGTGGATGTGGACAGAATAGAGCCCGTTCTTCATTGCTGGCGCCGCCGCTCGCTCGAGCCAGAACGATAACGCCTACGGCGGTGGGCGTCGAGAAGCGGCATGGAAATGCAGCCGGGCGAAATGAAGCGAGCGGCGGTGGCCGGAGAGAGATAGAGACGCCGTTAGCCTGCAGGCGGACGTCGCCCGGTTCCATCCATGGTCGAGTTCACGGCGCAGCTCAGATTCTCGACCGCCGGATCCGCACGTACAGCGCGCCTTCGCCGCCATGGCCGATATGGGCTTCCTCAAAGCCGACCACCAGCGAACGGAATTCCGGCAGGCTCAGCCATTGCGGCACCTGGCGGCGCAGCACCCCGCGTTCGTTTTCCGCTCCGATTCGGCCCTTGCCGGTGATGACCAGCACGAAGGTCAGGCCGCCGCTGTGGGCGCGCTGCAGGAAGCTGAACAAGGCATGGTGGGCGCGCGTCTGCGTCATGCCGTGCAGGTCGAGCCGCGCATCGATGTCCTTCCGCCCGCGCGAAAGCTGCGAGCGCTCGCGACGCCCCAGCGGTGCCAGCGGCGGCGCTGCCGGCGCCGGATTTGGCTTTGCTGCCCGTGCAATCCTGACGGCCGGGGATGGCGTCGGCGAAGCAACCGCTTTTGCCGCGGCCGGCATTTTGGAATCCGGTGAGGCGACTTGCGGCTTCGTGGTGCGGGGCTTCTTGCGCAGCGGTTTGGTTTGCTTTGCGACGCTCTCCCAAAGCGCGCGTTCTTCGTCGCTGAGTGCCCGTTTGCGGTGAGGCGGAGCCGACAATTCCGGGATTAACGTCGGCGACAAACGTTTCATCGGACGCGGAGGTACCGATCATCATAATGATGACGATGGCGGCGCATTTCACGGACTGGCTTGATGCTGGGCCGGGCCTCCGGCAGCGGTACCGGCTTCACCGCGGCCACCGGCGTTGAAGCCTGCGCAACGACTGCCGGGGGCGGGGGCTGCGCCGTGGCGGGCGCGGGGTTTTTCACGGACTCCGCAAGCCTGGCCGTTTCCTTGGCAATATCCTTGCCGGTATCCTTCGAACCCGTGGCCGCGGAGGCCTCGGGCGCCTTCGCAGCGTTGCTCTGATCCTTTTGTTGACCCTTCAAAGGGTCCCCTTGCGGAAACAGCTTTGCGATTTTCTGCGACGGCCGCACCTCCGGCAGCGGCATCCTGCGGCCGCGGGCCACTGGATCGAGGCTCTTCGGAACCAGCATGACAAAGCGCGCATTGTTGCGAAGGCGGCCGGACACCCGCCCGGCATCGGCGCCGGCGCCGAAATAGATATCGGCGCGCGCAGGCCCTACGATGGCGGAGCCGGTGTCCTGCGCCACCATGAGCCGCCGAAACGGCGTCTTCGATTGTTCCGACTCGATCGGCAGTTCGCCTTCGATGAAGAACGGCGTACCGTAGACATGCAGCGCCTTGTCGACGGCGATCGACCGGCCCGGCGTCAGCGGGACGCCTTGCGCGCCGACCGCTTCATCCTTGTCGGAAAGCTGCACTTCGCGAAAGAACACATAGGAACGGTTCTGCCGCCGCAATTCCTTGGCGCCATCCGGATTCTGGTCCATCCACTCCCTGATCCGCTGCATCGACATCTGGTCCTTCGGGACGATGCCGCGATCGATCAGGATGCGGCCGACCGCCGTATAGGGATAACCATTATGCGCGTCGTAATTGATCCGGATGGTCGAGCCGTCCTCGATGCGGACCCGCGCCGAGCCCTGGATTTGCGTGAACAGCAGGTCGGTCTGGTTCTTGAGCCAGCAGATTTCAAGGCCCCGGCCGGCAATCGCGCCGTCTTCGATCTCGGCCCGATCGTAATAGGGCACGAGCTTGCGACGGCCGATCTTGCGAAACACCTGTCCCTTGTTGGGCAAGCCAATATTGCTTTGTTTGAAGCCGCGGACGAACAGGTTCGAGGGGCGGCGGTAGACCGGGACGGTGTAGACGTCGGTCTGGGTCCTGGACCCGTCGATGACAGGTTCATAGTAGCCCGTGACAAAGCCCGCATCTTCCCCCAGCCGCGAGATTCGCAAGGGCAGAAAACGTTCCTCGAAGAATGCCCGCGCCTTGGCGCCATCAGAAATGTCGAGGCTCTTGGCCGCGCGGCAGGGATCGCGCAGCGAGATGCCCAACGCCTTGGGATCGGCGGGAAGCGCATGTTGCGCCGATATCGGCCGGCAGCTCGCGCGAAACGCCGTGTATGCCAGGAGATGGTCGTCTTCGCTCCAGCCCGGGATATCGGGCCACCCGACCGGGGCATATTGACTGCCGCTGATCTCGAGCGGAAAGGCGAGGCGCGGATACGGCAGGTGCGGTCGCGCGGCAGGATTGGGCAGATGAGAACGCGCGGCATGTGCGGCGAACGGAGCCAGCCACAATGCGATGGCGATTGCACAAAACGCGTCGGCGTATCGCCCCAAGCCACGCGCGTCAGTGAGCGCTTCCCGTGCCAACCAGCTTCCAGTTCGGATCGCGTGAAGTAACGTCGCGGGCAAAGGTCCAGACATCGGTAATGTCGGTGACCTTGTCCGGATTGCCGTCGACAATCGTGCCGGCCTTGTCGCGGGTGACCGAAACCATCTGCGACACAAAACGAACGGTCAGCTGCGCCGCCCGATCGCGCGCCTCCGCACCCACAAGCTCGGCCTTGTCGATCGAAACGAAACGGGTTTCGGTCTTTTGTTCGAGCTTCTCGCGATCCTTGATCGCGGTCTCGAAACTCTCATAGACCTCGGCCGACAGCAGGTCCTTCAGCGCGCGACGATCGCCATTGGCGAACGCCAGCACAATCATCTCATAGGCGCTGCGCGCGCCGCTGAGGAAATGACGGGGATCAAACGAAGAGTCCTGCGCGGCGATGGCATCGAGCCCCTGGGCGATCGGGGTGCCGGGCTCGGCCAGGCCCTTCCAGCGATCGCTCGGCGGCACCACATCCGCCGTCGGCGCCAGCGGCGTCTGGTCGATCACCGCGCCCGGAATCGGAACCACATTATTGTCCTGCGCGCCCTGCACCACGTTGCGCGCAGCGCGATCGTAGGGCGGCCGCTCGCTTCCGGTGCGCTGTCCGAGGACATTACGCAGACGCAGGAAAATGAAGACCGCCAGCGCCAGGAAGATGATGGTGTAAATATCCACGTCGCATTCGCTTTCTGGTCTGCGCCGGCAATGGAGCCGGCGGTAGAGCGTTCCCTAAAGGAGAACGGCTTAAGACTACATCATGGATGGGTCTGAAGCATGTAGGCACGAAACCTGGCCTGGCCAATGGCGCGTTTTGGCTCGAAAAGCCATACCGGTGGAAATAGGCCAAGCCAACTGCTCGCTGCCCGTTTACTGCTAACGAATTGTAGCGCCTTTTGGTTGCGAGGGGAAACCCCCGGAAATCGCGCATATTCAACAATTTAGGGTGCAGCCTCGGGAACGGACCGGCTTGCTTGGTCGACTTCTGTCGTGCCGGCCGAATAGCCAGGCATCGCCTTGGCCGGGCAGGGGCAATTGTCATCCTTGTGGAATGAGGCGAGGCTATGATAGCCACTCGCCCCGACGAGGGCATTTTCGCACCTCACCAGCGAATTCAGGCGCAAAACCGGTCCCGCGCGCCTTAGAACGTTCCAGGAGAGACTTCCATGACCAACGGCAACGGCGCGCCCGCTGAGGCGGCCCCTCCTCCCCAGTTGAACGTGCTGGCGCAGTATACCAAGGACCTGTCGTTCGAAAATCCGAACGCGCCGGCCTCGCTGGCGCCGCAGGCGCAGCAACCCGCGATCAATATCCAGATCAACGTCAGCGCCAACAATATCGCCGAAAACGAATTCGAAGTGACGCTTTCGGTCGAAGGCAAGGCGGAAAACGACGGCAAGGTAATGTTCAGCTTCGATCTGGCCTATGCCGGCGTATTCCGTCTTCTCAACATACCGAAGCAGGACCTGCATCCGATGGTCATGATTGAATGTCCGCGGCTGCTGTTTCCGTTCGCACGCGAAATCATCGCGACATCGGTACGCGACGGGGGTTTCCCCCCGCTGATGCTGGATCCCGTCGATTTTGTCGGGCTCTACCGGCAGAATATGGAACGCCAGGCTGCCCAGCAGGCCAAACCGAGCTGAACCGGCTCGCGCCCTGCGCGTTATTCGTTAACCGGTTACGCGCTCAGGAAATCGCTCCAGATCGGCTTGTCGCCCAGCGTGGCGACAAAGGCGCGATGGGCCGCGCGATCGTCCTCCGTGACCCGCGGCGCGAGCGGCGAAGAGCGTTGCCGCCGCGGCATTTCGCCGTCCGCGCCTGCACGCGTCTCGCGGGTCTCCGTCGCCAGGACCAGTTGCGACTGCCGCGCCCCGATCAGGTCGATGTAGACTTCGGCCAGAAGTTCGGCGTCGAGCAACGCGCCGTGCTTGGTGCGGCGGGAATTGTCGATGGCATAGCGCGAGCAGAGATCATCGAGACGGTTCGAAACGCCCGGATGTTTGCGCCGCGCCAGCAGAAGCGTGTCGACCAGCCGGTCGCGCGCGATCGTAGGCAGCTTGATGCGATCAAGCTCGGCGTTGATGAAGCCGATATCGAATGAAGCGTTGTGGATCACCAGCGGCGCGTCGGCGATGAATTCCAGGAAGTCATCGACCACCTGCGCGAACAGCGGCTTGTCGGCGAGGAACTCACTGGAAAGACCATGCACCGCGAAGGCCTCGGCCGGCATGTCCCGTTCCGGATTGAGATGCCGGTGAAAGGTCTGCCCCGTCGGCATGCGATTGAACATCTCGACACAGCCGATTTCAACCAGCCGGTCGCCCCGCAGCGGGTCGAGGCCGGTGGTTTCGGTATCGAGAACGATTTCGCGCATGAACCAAGCCGCAAAGTAAGGGGACGACGAATCACGATCGTCGCTGCGGCATCCTAACAGCCTCAGTTAGAATGTCCCGGATTCGTATCCGCACCGGATCAAGCCCGTGCGATGTATCCACCACAAAATCAGCACGCCGGCGCTTTTCGGCGTCGGGCAGTTGTCGCGCCAGGATGGCGTCGAGCTTTTCACCGGTCATGTTGTCGCGCGCCAGAATTCGCTGGCGCTGAATTTCCGGCGTCGTCGTGACTACGACCACCGCGTCGACCCGCTTTTCGCCACCGGTCTCGAACAACAGCGGCACATCGACCACCGCGACCGGTGCGCCGGACCGCTCGGCATCGTCAAGGAATTTTTGACGGGAGGCGCCGAGCATCGGATGAACGATCTGCTCAAGCTGCCGTATCGCGGCCGGATCATGCACCACTCGCGCCGAAAGCTTGTTGCGGTCGACCTTGCCGTCAGCGGTCGTGCCCGGAAACGCCGCTTCGATGGCGGGCACCGCCTCGCCTTCGTACAGCATGTGAACGGCCGCATCGGCGTCATAAACCGGAACGCCGGCTTCCGCGAACAGTTTTGCGGTGGTCGATTTTCCCATCCCGATCGAGCCGGTCAGCCCAAGGAGCAACATTCAACACTCGCCAATCGCTGCATTGTGAGGAATTTCAAACACCGAGCAGCCGCTCGCTTCGCAGGAACGCGAGCAATGGCAGCAGCGGCAGACCGAGGATGGTGAAATAGTCGCCTTCGATCCGCTCGAACAGATGCACTCCGAGCCCTTCAAGCTGATAGGCGCCGACACTTGACGTGACCGCCTCTCCCGCCTGATCCAGATAGACGTCAATTTCGGCCTCGCCAAGCCGCCGCATGGTCATCGCCGCGATCGCAACCGCCTCGAACAATATCTTGCCATCACGGGCCACGGCAACGGCGGAATGCAGCTCGTGGCTGCGACCAGCCAGCGCGCGTAATTGCTCCGCGGCCTGCGCGCGACCGGCCGGCTTGCTGAAGAGACGTTCGCGCTGCGCCAGCGTCTGATCGGCGCCGATGACATATTTGCCGGGTTGCCGTGACGACACCGAAAGCGCTTTCTCGCGCGCGAGAAGGGCTGCGATGTCGCCAGGCGCCAGAAGGCCGGAAGCTTGCTGCACGGCCCGCTCATCGAGCTCGGCCGCCACGGCTTCGAAGTCGATGCCCGCATTGGCCAGCAGCGCCTGCCGAGTCGGGCTTTGCGAGGCGAGAACCAACGGATGTTTTCCACGCCAGAGAGTCATTCGGCGAGCCGTTGCCGCTGCCTGTCGGTGAACAGTTTCATGATGGCGGCGGCGGTCTCCTCGATCGATCGCCGCGTGACGTCGAGCAGCGCCCAGTTGAACTTGGCGCTCAAGCGGCGCGCGAACGCGACTTCATCCGCGACGGCCTGACGATCGATATAGGTGTCGTTGTCCCGGTCGCCCATGCTCAATAACCGGTTCTGCCGGACCTGGATCAGGCGCTCGGGTGTCGCATGGAGGCTCACCACCAACGGCTTGGTCAGGGTCTCCAGTTGATGCGGAAGCGGGATGCCCGGCACCAGCGGAACGTTCGCCGCGCGGATGCCGCGGTTGGCAAGGTAGATCGAGGTCGGGGTTTTCGACGTGCGGGACACACCGACCAGAACCACGTCGGCCTCTTCCAGCCCTTCGACGTGCTGGCCGTCATCGTGCATCATCGTGTAGTTCAGCGCGTCGATGCGCTTGAAGTATTCCGCATTCAGCGTGTGCTGTGCGCCGACGCGCCCGGTCGTGGCGGCGCCGAGATAGGCCTGAAACAGCTGCATGACCGGCCCGATGATCGAGAGGCTGGGTATGTTGATCTGCTGGCACTTGGCTTCCAGCCGTCCGACCAGATCTTTTTCCAGCAAGGTGAACAGCACGATGCCGGGCGCTTCCTCGATTTCACTCAGCACCCGATCGAGTTGCTTCTGGCTCCGCACCAGCGGGTAGACATGTTCGACCGGCGTCACATTGGCATATTGCGCGGCCACCGCGCGCGCCACGGTGATCAGCGTCTCGCCGGTCGAATCGGAGACCAGGTGAAGATGAAAATAGTTGCCGGTCGTGGGCAAGGGAACCCCTGTGTATCCTGTGAATCGCTGTGGAGCTTTCCCGCAAGAATCGGACGACGGCCGATCCATCGGGGATAACCCGACTTTTTCTTCACAGGGCTCGAATAAGGATAAGTCCGATCCACAGCGGCAATGATAGTGGGGTTCTGTGGACTTGTCTCTTGATAATCGGCTTACAGCCATCCGCAAGTGCTTGATCGAGCGTGACGTTATCGACATCACCGTTCGACCTGAAAAATTGTGGATGGATGTGAACAAGCCCGGAGAATTGCGGGACAGTTTTGCGTGGGCCTAATCCACCGTTACTTAGACTCAAACCTAAGATTCTAAAATTATTGTTTTAGAAAAGTGCCGCTTGCGGAAAGGCTTCCATTCGGGTCTTTAGGCGACATGCTTTTCAACGCGATCATCCGTCGAAACGTTTCCACGTTGATCGGTTGGAAATTCCACACCATCGCGGGCGAATAGAATTCCATGCCGTATGAATGGATCAAGGCGCTGCATGTGATCGCCGTCATCTCGTGGATGGCGGGCATGCTGTATCTGCCGCGGCTGTTCGTTTATCACTGCGAGGCGGAAGCCGGATCGAAGCAGTCCGAAACCTTCAAGGTGATGGAACGGCGATTGCTGAAGGCGATCATCAACCCGGCGATGGTCGTGACCTGGCTGGCCGGGCTTTACCTCGCCTGGGCCGGCCATTGGTTTTCATCGGGCTGGCTGCACGTCAAGCTTCTGCTGGTGCTGGTGCTGTCGGGTGTCCACGGTTTTTTTTCCCGCTGCGTCAGGGATTTCGCCGCCGACCGCAATCTGCGGAGCCAGAAATTCTATCGTATAATCAATGAAGTACCTACGGTCCTCATGATCGGGGCGGTTATCCTGGTAGTGGTTAAGCCGTTTTAACAGGCACCAATGCCAATGCGGTGACCGCCAAGTCTTCTTGCAGAAACAAGTCTCCTTGCAGAAAGCTGACCGATTTTCTATATTGTGTAGATCCCACCCCACGCAGGCGGATGTGGTTGCGTTCCGGTCTCCTCGTTGAACCGGCCGCCACATCAGGTTTGAAGCCTCTCCGGCCCCTTCCTCGCTCAGACCTGCGGACCTTCTTTCTTTTCGGGCGTCCGCATTTTCTTAAAGCCACCTCGCGATCCCTCCCTAGTTATTCCACAGGACCATCCCAATGCGGGAAATGAAACTTCAAGACCTCAAGGCTCAGACGCCGGCCGAACTCGTCTCGTTCGCCGAAGAGAAAGGGGTCGAAAACGCCAGCACGATGCGCAAGCAGGAGCTGATGTTCGCTATCCTCAAACAACTCGCGATCCAGGAAACCGACATTATCGGTGAAGGCGTCGTCGAGGTTCTCTCCGACGGATTTGGATTCTTGCGTTCGCCGGACGCCAATTATCTGCCGGGGCCCGATGACATCTATGTCTCGCCCTCGCAGATCCGCCGCTTCGGGCTTCGCACCGGCGATACCATCGAAGGCCACATTCGCAGCCCGAAAGAAGGCGAACGCTATTTTGCGCTGCTGAAGGTCAACACGCTGAATTTCGAAGACCCGGAGAAATCCAAACACAAGGTCAACTTCGACAATCTGACGCCGCTGTTTCCCGACCAGCGTTTCCGGCTCGAGCTCGAAGACCCGACCAGAAAGGATCTTTCTGCAAGGGTGATCGACATCGTCGCGCCGATCGGCAAGGGCCAGCGCGCCCTGATCGTGGCGCCGCCCCGCACCGGCAAGACGGTGCTGATGCAGAACATCGCGCACTCGATCACCGCCAATCATCCGGAGTGCTATCTGATCGTGCTCCTGATCGACGAGCGCCCGGAGGAAGTCACGGACATGCAGCGCTCGGTGAAGGGCGAAGTCGTCTCATCGACGTTCGACGAGCCGGCGGTGCGTCACGTCCAGGTCGCCGAGATGGTGATCGAGAAAGCCAAGCGGCTGGTCGAGCACGGCCGCGACGTCGTCATCCTGCTGGACTCGATTACCCGTTTGGGCCGCGCCTACAACACCGTGGTGCCGTCATCGGGCAAGGTGCTGACCGGCGGCGTCGACGCCAACGCGCTGCAGCGGCCAAAGCGTTTCTTCGGCGCCGCGCGCAACATCGAGGAGGGTGGTTCGCTCACCATCATCGCGACCGCGCTGGTCGATACCGGCAGCCGCATGGACGAGGTGATCTTTGAAGAATTCAAGGGCACCGGCAATTCCGAACTGATTCTCGATCGCAAGGTTTCGGACAAGCGCACCTTCCCGGCGATCGACATCTCGCGCTCCGGCACCCGCAAGGAAGAGCTGATCACCGATCCGCAGCTCCTGAAGAAGATGTACGTGCTGCGCCGGATCCTCAATCCGATGGGCACCATGGACGCGATCGACTTCCTGCTCGACAAGCTGCGCAACACCAAGAACAACTCGGAATTCTTCGAGTCGATGAATACCTGAGCTGGCTTGCCAGGTTCGAAGGGGCGTCCTCGCGCGAGCGGAGGCGCCCTTTTTTCGTGCCTGGTTCAAAACGCCCGCTCGGTTATCCTGTATGAGTGTTCGTGCTATGTTCTTAAACGCTGTTCGAGCTTATTGGGACACGCAGCGGCACCGCTCGACAACGCCGCATCCCGCACTTCAATCAGCGACACCAGTCGAGGCCCTGGCCGACCGGCCTGGGTCATGTGACGGCCCTGCGCCCGCGCAAATTTTCGTTGGCTTCGCTAGCGGGCCCTGGAGCAAATAGGCGATGCATCCGCGCGACCAAACTATCTTCGCCGTGTCATCGGGCCGGCCACCGAGTGCGATTTCGATCGTGCGTGTATCCGGACCGCAGGCCGGAGCGGCGCTGACCCTGCTCGCCGGCAAAATTCCGGAGCCGCGGATGGCCACGCGTGCGCTGCTGCGCGACCGCGATCGCCAGCCGATCGACGATGCGGTGACGCTCTGGTTTCCCGGACCGGCCAGCGCGACCGGAGAAGACGTCGCCGAGTTTCACGTCCATGGCGGCCGCGCCGTACTTGCGGCGCTGTTCGCGGCGCTCTCGGATTTCGACAATATGCGCGCGGCGGAGCCCGGCGAATTTACCCGCCGCGCATTCGAGAACGGCAAGCTCGATCTCACCGAGGCCGAGGGTCTCGACGATCTGATTCATGCTGACACCGATCGGCAGCGCCGCCAGGCGCTGCGTCAGCTGAAGGGTCTGCTCGGCGACAGGGCGCGCGACTGGCGCGCGCAGATCATCGAGGCCTCCGCATGGATCGAAGCCGGGATCGATTTCTCCGATGAAGCCGACGTGCCCGCGGAGCTGATCGCGCCGGCGCTGGAAAAAATCAAAACGCTGCTCGGCGAAATCCAGCAAGTGCTGGCGGCGCGAGGGCACGGCGAACGGCTGCGCGAGGGACTGGTGGTCGCCATCGCAGGACCGCCGAACGTCGGCAAGTCGACGCTGATGAATCAGCTGGCGCGGCGCGAGGTGGCGATCGTCTCGCCGCATGCCGGCACCACGCGCGACGTCATCGAAGTGCAGCTCGATCTCGACGGCTATCCGGTGACGGTGATCGACACCGCCGGCATCCGTGAAACCGCCGATCCCGTCGAGCAGGAGGGCGTGCGCCGCGCCCGGGCACGCGCGGCGGAAGCAGACCTTGTGCTGTGGCTGGTCGATGCGCACGACGAAAAAAATTTGGAAAAGAGTTTGGAGCAGGGTGCCGCGCCGGCGTGGGTGGTGCGCAACAAGATCGATCTCGACGCGGTCGAAACAGATGCTGCGGTGCCAGGAATCGACGCGCTGAATCCCGGACAGCCCATCGGTGTCTTGGAGCAGACACAGCGCCACGCCGATTTTGAAATCTCGGCCAGCAGGGGTGACGGCATTCCCGAATTGATCGCCGCGATGATCGTGTTCGCGCAAGATTATTTTGGTGCAGGGGAAGGCGGCCTGATCAGTCGGGAGCGGCAGCGCAAACTTCTGCAGGAGACGGCCGTGTCGCTACAGCGCAGTCTGTCGGCGATTGAGGAAGGTGAGGAACTGGCGGCGGAGGATTTGCGGATCGCGGCGCGGTCTCTCGGCAGATTGCTCGGCCGGGTCGACGTCGAGGATGTGCTGGACGTGATCTTCCGCGAATTTTGTATAGGTAAGTGAAATTGTCTTATTAACCTTAACGAAACGTTTCACGCGAAGCCGTTTCACGTGAAACACAAAAGTAAAGATTATCGTCGCCTTCTCTAACGCGAGCTGAGTTTAGATTGAGCGGCGGCAAACAACGGAAGTGCACGTGCTGTCCCGTTTGCCGGGTCGAGACGAGCGAGGCTCACCCTGAAGAACTGGGGCGGGGTGCCGGCAGTGGATATTGCTTGGCAGGCAGTTTCCCCCACCCACCGGGTGTTATCGCGGGCAAGCTCTCTAGATGTGGCGAGTTTAGATTGAAGCCAGAGGGCTACTTCTCCCTCGCCCCGCTTGCGGGGCTAGGTAATCCAACGTCGCCGATACTACTCAAAACCATCCTGCTCCTGGTGAGCCGAATGTTGGGTGGGATGTTTCACGTGAAACATCCCGCGATAAACTTACGGCTTCCGAGATTCGTCTCATCACGATAAAAGCTCCGGCATGATCGCCCGACCGGAATCGTTCGACGTTATTGTTATTGGAGGAGGCCACGCCGGCTGCGAAGCCGCCAGCGCCGCCGCCCGCATCGGTGCGAAGACGGCGCTGGTGACCCATCGCTTTGCGACCATCGGCGCGATGTCCTGCAATCCCGCGATCGGTGGTCTCGGCAAGGGCCATCTGGTCCGCGAGGTGGATGCGCTGGACGGGCTGATGGGCCGCGTCGCCGACGCCGCGGGGATTCAGTTTCGGATGCTCAATCGCCGCAAGGGTCCGGCAGTGCGTGGTCCGCGCGCCCAGGCCGACCGCAAGCTCTACGCCGCGGCGATGCAGGCCGGCATCCGCGAGACCGCGAACCTCCGCGTGATCGAAGGCGAGGCGGACGAACTGATCGTCACGAACGGTCGCGTCACGGGCATCCGCCTGGCTGATGGCCGCGACCTTTCAGCGGGTGCCGTTGTCATCACCACCGGGACCTTTCTGCGTGGACTGATCCATCTCGGCGAGAGGAATTGGCCGGCCGGCCGCGTCGACGAGGCGCCGGCCATGGGACTCTCGAAGTCGTTCGAGAGAGCCGGTTTCACGCTCGGGCGGCTAAAGACGGGAACGCCACCGCGGCTCGATGGCCGCACCATCGACTGGTCTGCAGTCGAGATGCAGCCGGGTGACGATCCACCGGAGCCGTTCTCGGTGATGACCGATCAGATCACGACGCCCCAGATCCAGTGCGGCATCACCCGGACCACGCCGGCGACCCATGAGGTGATCCGGGCCAATGTGCATCGCTCGCCGATGTACTCCGGCCAGATCAAGAGCAGCGGTCCGCGCTATTGTCCCTCGATCGAGGACAAGATCGTCCGCTTCGGCGATCGCGATGGACATCAGATTTTCCTCGAGCCGGAAGGGCTCGACGACACCACGGTCTATCCCAACGGCATCTCGACCTCGCTGCCGGAAGAGGTGCAGCTCGCAATCCTGGCGACGATTCCCGGGCTCGAGCGGGTGCGGATGGTCCGGCCGGGCTACGCCATCGAATACGATCATGTCGACCCGCGCGAACTCGATCCGACCTTGCAGACCAAGCGGCTGCCGGGCCTGTTCCTGGCGGGACAGATCAACGGCACCACCGGCTATGAAGAGGCCGCGGCGCAGGGCCTCGTTGCCGGCGTCAACGCGGCATTGACCGCCGGTGGGAGCGACGCAATCGTATTCGATCGCGCCGATGGCTACCTCGGGGTGATGATCGACGATCTGGTGACGCGCGGCATCACCGAGCCGTACCGGATGTTTACCTCGCGGGCCGAGTACCGGCTGACCTTGCGGGCCGACAACGCCGATCAGCGCCTGACCGGCAAGGGCATTGCGCTGGG
>Ga0209871_1000235_pt1 | contig 15766 bp, 14 predicted proteins | sample OrgsoiDNA2013045_FD_185795 | JGI IMG/M metagenome (GOLD analysis project Ga0209871, IMG submission 185795) | Permafrost soil microbial communities from the Arctic, to analyse light accelerated degradation of dissolved organic matter (DOM) -... | ecosystem: Environmental > Terrestrial > Soil >... | reverse complement strand
GGTCCGTACTGAGAGTGCATCATCTGATTTCCCCCTTCGCGCAGCGTGGCGTTGCGAATGCCCGGCGACAGTCGCAAACTTTCGAGGGCAGCAATACTTTGCCGCTGGACCCACTTGGTTCGTGGCTTGCGTCTGCTGACGTCGTCGGTCAGCACTCTCTCCATCGTCGCTGCCGAGCCCGACACTTCTGACGGGACGCACGCGCGTCTTCCATGGCCATGCAGCCTGCCTGGCCCATCGGTGGCGAGCCGGCGTGCGCGGCGTCGCCGATGAGCACGACGCGACCAGTATGCCGTTCATCGACGTCCACCCACTCCATGGCCGCGCAGTGGACCTGCGCATCGCGTTCAAGTGAGGCCAGATACTCTCGCACGCGCCCCGAATGTCGCGAAGCGGTATGCATGTCAACATCCACGTTGAAACGACTGGAGGGCCGCTATGCGCCGGTGTGTCGCGATCGGAGCGATGCTTGTCGCCGGGCGGTTCGTCACATTTCCAAAAATTTTTATTAAGCAGGATGTTACCGGCGCCGCCTCTCCAGCGCGTCACTGCGACGATAGGCCTATTCGGCCTTATCGCAGATATGGCAAGATCTAGGGCGCCATTCACGCGCGATATACACGGTGAGCATTGTCGATATACTCTTCGCGCATTGATTTTAGGAAATTGGAACGATCCCGATGATACGCAGATGGCGGTCCCAGTATTGGTTTTCGGCCGCCGTCTGCCTGTTGGGCAGCGCCGCCCTAGTCGCGAGCGCCTATGCCTGCCTGTTGATAGGAGTTGATTTTGCGGCGGCAGGATTTTCTCTGTTGACCGGCGTTGTTGTGATTTCCACATTTGGCAGCTACCTGTGCGCGGTCGTACTCTCGATCGTCGCCGCAGGATGTCTGAGTTACTTCTTCAGTCCGCCGATATTTTCCTTTCGTGTGGAAGAGCAAGACGATTTGATGGCGTTGTTGGCTTTTCTCACGACCTCGATCGTCACCACGGTTCTTGCGGCGAGGATCCGCAGGACGTCGGAGGAAGAACTCCGGAATACCCGTGCCGAACTCGCGCGATTCGCGCGCGTGGCCATTCTTGGCTAACTGACCGCTTCCATCGCGCATGAGCTCAATCAGCCGTTGGCGGGGCTGGTTAGCAGCGGGGATGCATGCCGGCGCTGGCTTGGAAACCAACCGCCCAATATCGAACGTGCAAATCAATCCCTTGAGCGCATCGTCAGGGATGCCGACCGGGCCAGCAAGGTTGTCGAACGCGTCCGCGGTCTTGCCAAAAACACTCCACCCCAGAAGGCCGCGGTGAGCGTCAAAGAGGCGGTGCGCGAAGTCATTGTACTGACGCGCGGCGAGCTCGAGCAGAATCAGATCAGACTGGAGGAGCAGTTTGCCGATGACTTGCCGCTGATCTGGGCGGATCGGATCCAGTTGCAGCAGGTCTGCCTGAATCTAATCGTCAACGCCATCGAGTCCATCAAGGACCTCCGCGGCGGCCCACGAAACTTGTTGGTGCGAGCGGAGAAAGATGCGTCGGATAGTGTGCTCTTGACAGTCAGCGACACCGGCGCGGGACTCGATTCGGATCACACGGAAGACGTCTTTAACGCCTTCTACACCACTAAGCCGGAAGGCATGGGCATGGGACTAACGATCAGCCGTTCCATCATCGAAGCCCACGGCGGGCGGCTGTGGGCATCGGGCAATGTCCCCCGAGGCGCGAAGTTTCAGTTCACGTTGCCGCGTTGTCGTGAAGGGGCGATATGATATGAGCCTGGAGCCGCCTCTCGTGTTTGTCGTCGATGACGACGCGTCCGCGCGTGAAGGCATCGAAGATATTCTTCAGTCGGTAGGTCTGCCCGTGATATCCTTCGGATCCGCGCGGGAGTTTCTTCACGGCCCGCGTCGCGATGCGCCAGGATGCATCGTGCTCGACGTCAGATTGCCGGGTACCAGCGGACTCGAGTTTCAGAAAATCCTCATCGAGGCCGGCATCCGTCTGCCCGTGATATTCATCACCGGCCACGGCGACATTCCCATGTCGGTCATGGCGATGAAGTCGGGAGCGATCGAGTTCCTTACGAAGCCGCTTCGCGAGCAGTCGTTGCTCGACGCCGTCAATGCCGGCATCGAAGCAGACCGCTTGCGGCGCGAAGGATCGAAGCATGTTTCGGAACTGCGGCAGCGTGCGGTGGCGCGGGCTTAACCTAAACGCAGTCGCCTTCGGCGGACCGCGCCATTACCATCCACTCTCGAATTGGAGGCATAAATGCCGAATCTTGTAATCTCGATCATCGACGATGATTCGGCGGTACGGGAAGGTACGATAGATCTCTTGAACTCGGCGGGCTTCGTCGCCGAGACTTTCACAGATGCCGATGAATTTCTGAAATCCGGTCGCGTCGACGACGCTTCCTGTGTAGTTGCGGACATGCGGATGCCCGGGATGTCCGGGCTTGAGCTTCATGATCACCTGCTGAAGGCGGGAAAGAACATCCCCACCATCCTGATCACGGGCTTTCCCAAGGAGGCCGACCGCGCTCGCGCGCTCGAGTCCGGCGTGTGCTGTTACCTGTCAAAACCGTTTAGCGAGAAGGACCTGCTTTCGCACATCCGCTTGGCTCTTTCGCCCGGGCGCAGATGTCACGACGCGCCGCAGCCCGTTTCTGATGTGACGTTACGCATTGAGCAACTGAACGGACCAATTGCACTCGAGAAAATCACCCCCGAATGGGAACTGCTGGACGCTCAGGTGTCGCCGCGCACTCCCTTCACGTCGCCGGTCTGGGCCAAGCTTTGGTGGCGGCACTTGCGGCAAGCACGATCGATGCTCCGCCAGGAGTTCTTCGCCCATATCGTGCGCGACCAGGCCGGCAGGCTTGTGGCGATCGTTCCGATGGTGATTAGCCACAAACCTGCCTACGGTCCACTGCGGCTGCGCCTCCTGCAGTTCTTCGGCGCGGCCGACGGAAGCGTAACCGAGGATCGTCGCATCATTTGCCGGGAGGATGACGAACTGCAGGTTATCCAGGCGCTCGCCAGCTATTTTTATGATCGTAAGGACGACTGGGACCTGTTCGTCTGGACCGGTATCCGTCATGACGAGATTGCGGGCGATCGCCCCGGAAACCTGCTGAAAGTATACAAGACGGCGCCCGACTATCTCGTACCCCTGCCAGATAGCTGGGAGAAATTCCGTTCCGGCCTGTCGGCCAACATGAAGGAAGCGATACGCAAATGCTACAAGCATCTTGCAAGGGACGGTCACACTTTTACCTTTCGCGCAGTGTCACGCCCCGAGGATATCCCGGCCTCGCTTGATCGCCTCCTTGCGTTGCACTCGGAGCGAGCTGAGTTCAAGTATGCGACCAGGCATCGAGACCTTTTCGCGCAAGCGTCGCATCGCGCCTTTATTGCCGATGTGGCCCAGATCATGGCGGAGCGTGACCAGTTGCGCATATTTGAACTCGAGGTCGACGGCAAGATCGTCGCAGCTCGAATGGCGTTCTTGCTCGGCGAAGAACTGTATCTCTACTATTCGGGCTATGATTTAGCGTGGCGCAAGCACAGCATCATGACTACGCTCATGTGCGAGTGCTTCAAATGGGCCATCGAACGCGGTGTGAAGGTCATCAACCTGTCGAAAGGCAAAGACCCCTCCAAATTGCGGTGGCGCGGCCGCGAAATCATGTTTCACGACGCCCTCTTGATGTCGCCGACACGGCGCGGGCGCCTGATCTCTCGTGCATATGATTTGCTGAACCGCCAACCCAACCTTTTCGCCAGGCTGACAGAACTTCTGACGGTGGTCGGAGGTGTAATTAACCTGATGCGGCTGCAGGCCATCGCCTTCTGCTGACCGAACAGGCCAGGAGGCATCTTGGACCCTTGGAACGATCACGAGCTCTCCCTTGCATAAAAGCATGACCGACCTTTGGCTCGCACAGCATAGGGTCCAGCTCCCTCAGTAAGCCAGGAAAGTCAATTAACGGATCAAACATGACACCATTTGCGAGGGAGCCGGATGAGTCGTGTCTGATCTCCTTTCGAGCATCGGGAGCCGGCTCTCCTCTGTTCTGTTTTCCCGGTGCCGGCGGGAATGTCTTTGTGTTTCGGGAGATGATAGCGGCCTTGCCGGAGGGCCAGCCCGTCTATGCAATTGATATGGAATGGTTATGCGAAGCGGAACAGGAGTTTACCATTGAGCAGCTCGCAGCATTTTGCCTCGATGTCATTCGAAAGATTCAGAAGAGTGGGCCCTATTATTTTTGTGGATATTCGTTTGGCGGCCTCGTGGCGTATCAGATCGCCATGCGATTGATCGATGAAGGCGAAAGCGCCGGCCTCGTCGCTCTGCTGGATACGCCCAATCCCGCCTTGATATCAAACCTTTCGGTGTCCGATTCGGCGCAGTTTCGTAAGACTTACCTGATCGATCGGCTTAAGAAATACGGCCGTCATTTGGTGCGTGGCGATATTCGAGCATTCATGGGCACCGGGCTTGCTTTCGTCAGCTCCCGCGCACGAAGATTCTTCACGCCATCCATCAAGATCGGATTTCGGATGATGAATAGGCCGTTGCCGGAAGTATTGCGCGGTGACGATCCCGGCTTCCTGAAGGCATGGCACTCCTATATTCCGAAGCGCTATCCGAAGAGTCTGGTATGTTTTCGGGTGCAAGATCGCGGACCGGAACATGACCGCGATCCGTCGATGGGCTGGGATGGAAGTGCGATAGGCGGCGTTCAAGTTCACGTCGTGCCGGGACGTCATGTCGACATGATGAGGATGCCGTACGTACGCGTTATCGCCGACCGGCTAGCGACCTATTTGGACCGCGGCTCGAATCACAAAGAGCAGCCGGTTGCTGGCTCGTTTTGACCCTCGGTCCAAATCAAGCGGCAATCAGACGTCGGCCGTGTGCTTCAACTTTGGTGCGAATGGAGGATTTGAGGAGTTCCGCGCAGCCCCGGAGTTCAATTCAAAATACCTTGAGCACAGTTCGAGTGAATAGCGCCAAAGCATAAAATTCCAGCGCTCCATGCTCTTTGCGATACTTCAGGTGCATTTGCCGGTGCCCCAGGCGTTGACCCTGCTTCTGCGCTTCTGTCGGATTGGGCGAATGCATGAGTGAGGGGGTGCCGACGCGATAGCGGATCGCTGTACGGTCCAGAAAAAGCACACCGCATTCCCGCATGGCGCGAACGTGAAATTCGACATCTTCCTTCAGCCGGATTGACGGGTCAAAGCCGCCTAGCCGTGCCACGCATTCACGCCGGATGACGGACGCACTGCAAACGAGAAGCGCCTTGTCGAATAGCATCCGACCGGTAAACGCAATGCGGGACCCAAATCGGCCGCTCAAGCCAGCCTTCCGCGCCGCGTCGGCGAAGTACTGGCGTTCGCGATCCAATTGCGCGGCCGGTCCGCTGCCAAAGGGTTCGATTCGCCCGAAAACAAGGCCGATGGTCGGATTCGCTGCAAATGCTGTTTTGATTGCTGCGTAATGTCCTTCAGTGACGATGTCATCGTCGTCCAGGAAGTGTACGAACGTCCCGTTCGCCATAGGCCATCCGATGTTCCGAACTGCACTGGGGACTCCGCCAGTCGGGTTGGGATTTTTCAGATAGATTATCCGAGAGTCCCCGATACCTCTAACCGCCTCCTCGGCGGATCCCTCAGGGCTGTCGTCGATGACAAAGACCTCGATGGTCGCGTCATGCTGCCGACGCACGCTGGATATCGCTTCTATCAGTTCGCTTGGACGGCGAAAGGTGGGAATGACGACAGAAAAATCGATAGACACGTTTGCTCGGCCAATCCGTCGTATGGCATTTCATGGACTCCCACCAGAGCGTGGGATCGCAAACGAACACGTTATCCAAACAAGCCCGAGAAGGCTAGAAATCAAAATCCCCAGCGACGGATAGCATTCTTTCGTCAAGATTTACAACGACTTACGGCCGATTTTCTCCGCTGCTACGCATAGCAACGTCAACAAGACCTTGAAAATCTCGCCGTGCTCGATGGATAATGGCTGAAACCTTCTGCGCGCATCTCGCGTGGGAGCAACGTTTCAGCGACGGGGTTTTTTGCAGCGATGAACCCGAAGAACCGGAACGCACTCGCCCAGCGTGTCGTCAAGGCTGCCGAGGCAGCGCTGGCCGCCCAAGGCTATGCAAGCGCGATCGACGTGCTCGTCGGGATCGGGTGGCTGGATGCCGGGAAGGTGGAGCAGTGGCGGCGAGGTCAGATCGACTACCTCGAGCGTGTGGTGCAGAGCAACCTGCCGCGGATATCGGAGGCCATGAAACTGTTTCGGTCCTGGGCGGCCGGAAGAGGCTTGTCCGCGAGCGCGACAAGTTATATCGCGCGTCGGCCGCAGCGTGAGACGCTGCGTTTCAGCCGAAGCGGTGACCCAACGATCGAGGCGCTGTACCGGACGCATTGGGTATCGCAAGAGCTTTCCGAGCGGAAGCGCCAACGCCTGGCGGAGAAAGCAAGCCGTGCCCCGGATCTGGTGGTGGTCCAGCCATTGAACAGGGAGTGGAAGTGCCACCGATGCGGCAAAACCGGTGACCTCCTGATGATGGAAAATCCTGGCCCGGCATGTCTGGCCTGCGTCGGTCTCGATGATCTCGAGTTCTTGCCCGCGGGCGATGCGCTGCTGTCGCGGCGCGCGAAGGCGAAAAGCGCCAGATGCGCCGTTGTCGTGCGCTTCAGCCGAACGCGCCGCCGCTACGAACGACAAGGCCTGCTGGTCGAGCCTTTGGCCTTGGCGGACGCGCCGGGACTTTCGTCGATCGGCCCATTCCACCTGACCGATCGCGTTGAATGAAGAGCGCTTCGTTTGAGCCCGCAAGGTCCAAAACCGGGCAAAGCAACGTGCATTATTCAGAAGATAAAAATTATGTCGTTACTTCAACGGCATACGAGTTCGCAGTTTTTATCCTGAATGCGCGCCATGATGTCGTGATTTCCACGGCTCACGGTAAGATCGAAAATCCTTGACGCGGCCTTTGCTCGCCGAGCGCCTCGGCGAATCGGCTAAGTTGTCCGTCAAACAGGCCGTCATGGGGCGGGATCGCGAAAGCGGCTCCGAGTCTGCGGATGTATTGTCGGGCCCGCGGTGGCGCGATTGGCGTATCCTGTCATGCTCCGCGATGGCGACGCCGCCGTGCCGTTTCTGCTTCAACTGCAAGGCGGGCATTGCGGACAGGATGACGCCCGACGGGCATGACCCGCTGCAACTGGAGTGACGAAAGATGAACTCAACAGTTGCCGATTTCATCGCGACGGAAGCGCGCCTGGGCGCGCAGAACTACGAGCCGCTCGGCGTGGTTCTGTCGCGCGGCGAAGGGGTCTGGGTGTGGGATACCCAAGGCAACCGTTATCTCGATTGCCTCTCCGCCTATTCGGCCGTGAACCAGGGCCACTGCCATCCGAAGATCCTGGCCGCCATGGTGGAGCAGGCGGGCAGGCTGACGTTGACCTCCCGCGCCTTCCACAACGACCAACTGGCTTCCTTCTACGAAGAGATCGCGGAGCTGACCGGCTCCCACAAGGTGCTGCCCATGAACAGCGGCGCCGAGGCGGTGGAGAGCGCGATCAAGTCGGTGCGCAAATGGGGCTACGAGGTGAAGGGCGTGCCGGACGGGCAAGCCGAGGTCATCGTCTGCGCCGACAATTTTCACGGGCGCACCCTGGGCATCATCGGGTTCAGCACCGACATGGCGGCACGCGAGCATTTCGGGCCGTTCGCGCCGGGCTTTCGGATCATCCCCTTCGGCAACGCCGGGGCGCTGGAGGAGGCGATCACGCCGAACACGGTCGCCTTCCTGGTCGAACCGATCCAGGGAGAAGCCGGCGTCGTCATCCCGCCGCCAGGCTATTTCACCAAGGTCCGCGAACTCTGCACCGCCCACGACGTGATGTTGATCCTGGACGAGATCCAGACCGGGCTCGGCCGCACCGGCAAGCTGCTCGCCGAGCAGCACGACGGCATCGAGGCAGACGTGACGCTGCTCGGCAAGGCGCTGTCGGGAGGATTCTATCCGGTGTCGGCGGTGCTTTCGAACAATGCCGTGCTCGGCACCCTGAAACCCGGCCAGCACGGCTCGACCTTCGGCGGCAACCCGCTGGCCTGTGCGGTGGCGCGGGCAGCCCTGCGCGTGCTCGTCGAGGAAGGGATGATCGAGAACGCAGCCGTCCAGGGCGCGCGCTTCCTCGATGGCCTGAAGAGCATCCGCACCAACACGATCCGGGAGGTGCGCGGACGCGGGCTGATGCTGGCGGTCGAGCTTCACCCGGAAGCGGGCGATGCCCGTCGTTACTGTGAGGCCCTGCAGGGCAGAGGCATCCTTGCCAAGGACACCCATGGACACACGATCCGCATCGCGCCGCCACTTGTGATCACCAGCGATCAGGTCGACTGGGCGCTGGAGCGGATCGCAGCCACCTTGAGGCACGATTTCCCGTGATGGCGGCGTTCGGCAAAAGAGCAAAGGAGTGGATGACGGCTCACGTACCTTGCCACCGCGTTGCTAGACTAGGCATCAGCCGGCGACTTCTATCGAATTGAGCTCCCACCACTCCCGCAACACTCGTTCCGTGGTTTTCGATTCGCAAGCCCGCCACGCGAACATCGAGCAGCACGCGCTCCCGGTCGGACCAGGCGGCTCAAGCGCCTTCGCGCTCGGGGTCGCCTTCGATCGCGTCGTCGCCTTGCACGCCGGTCGGCGCCGATGCGCCGCGGAATCGAATGACGATCGCGATGATGTCGACATCGACCTTGAGCAGGTCGAGGTCGCGCGTCATCTCGCGCAATTCCTGACCCTTGCGGGCAATCTCTTCTGAGACGTCGACGGCCATGTTGCGCTCGGTGACCCCGCCCAAGCTGCCGATGAACATTTTTGCCTTGATCCACGCCAGCCGCGCCCGATGTGTATCTCGCGTGAACTTCTTTTCCACGAATTGTCGCCGGACCTCGACATAGGCCGCCAGCAATTCCACGTCGGACATCTTGTACAAGGCGTCGGCTGATAGGTTCATGGCAGCGGGCTGCGATTTGTTGATCGTGGTGAACTCGGTGGCCGGACGGCGCCGGCCCGCAATTTCGATCGAGGCCTTATCCCCAGAATAATTGATGCGCCACCACTCTACAAAGTGGAATCTGCGGTTGTATCATACAGCAATTCGAATCACTCAAGGAATGGGCTATGGCGACGAACATGGCGCTGAAGCGCGCCAGGAAAGCGCAACGGCGGAAACAGGTGGTGGCGCAGAAGCGACGAGCCGAGCTATCAGAGGCAAGCCTGCCTGCCCGTGTGCTCCGGGCGGCCCATGCGCCCATTCAATACTGCTTTCTCACCGAATCCGTATTCGACATTGGCATGGGCACGGTGGTTCTGGCGCGCGGCGCCACGTCCCATCACGTCGCGTTAAGTTCGTTTCTGATCGACACGTTCTGTCTCGGTATCAAGAATGTGATGTTTGAATCGGTCGACAGCGAAGTTTTCGAGATATACATGGCCGCGACGGATGCTGGGTCGCCCATCGTTTCCGTCGATCCGAGCTACGCCCGCAAGCTGTTGCGCGATCTTGCCGCGTGGTCGCAATCGATCGGTTTCGCGCCACACCCGGACTTCGCAGCGGTGGAGCGGGTGTTCGGCGACGTGAGCGTGGACACAAGCGACGCGGTCTTTCGGTTCGGGCGCGACGGTAAGCCTGTCTATATTCCCGGCCCGAACGATACCGTTCATCTCATTCAACGCCGGATCGAGCAACTGCAGAAGTATGTCGGCGATGACGGCTTCGGTTTCGAGGCGGCTGCCTGAGGCCGATCTCGTGCCCTCGTCGTTACGACGCGGTAGCCCGGGACATGCCCTGCAAGCCAGCAATCAGCCAGCGGTGACCTTTCACAATTCCCGTGCTCGAACTCGCTGTCTCGGGCGCCCGCTCTGCTGGCCCCGCTTCACGCAAGAGACTCCCGTTGGGCCTTGGTTGACGCAGGTGTAAGATCGCCCGAATGCAAGTTTTGCATGTAGCGAGCGATGGAGCCGTAGCATGAGCTTCCTCACCAAACTTCCGGCCGAACTTTATAATCCGGACGCCTTCAAACAATTTTCCGGCGGGTCCGACTTCGGCATCGGAAACGCCAGAGCCATGGCGTGGATGTCGCAACTGGCTTACGAAACCGACGAGCCGGACAAGATCAAAGGCATTCTGAAATTGTTCGGTCTCGATCTGGTCGAGGGCGGCGTCGTCGTGCGGGAATCGAAAACGGTACTGCCGGTCGCAAGCACCGATTGCTTCGTCGCCAGCCACCCGATGTCCGTGATCGTCGCGTTCGCCGGCACCGATCCGCTCTCGCTGGCCAACTGGATTTCGGACTTCGATGCGCATCTGGAAGCGACCGGCACGGCGGAAGGCTACGAAGTCGCCGCCAGCGTCGTCTGGTCCGAACTGAAGCAGTTGCTCGAACGATGCGTTCCGCCGGGCGGCAAGGTTTTCGTCACCGGGCACAGCCTGGGCGGCGCGCTCGCGGCACTGATCGCGCAGCGGATCGGTACCGAACTGCCGGCTGGCGTCGACGCCGTCTACACGTTCGGTATGCCGCGCCCGGGCAGCAAGGCGTTTGCGGATCAATACAATCAACAGTTGGGGATGCGCACCTATCGGTTGGTCCACGGCGAAGATATCGTGCCGACCGTCGCGCCCGCTTCGTTTGGTTTCAGGCATCTGGGGCGGGTTCTGCACTGCGAACGTCTGGGCAGGTTCGACAAAACCAATCTGGCCTCCGATACCAGTTCGGACTTTCCTCCCTTCGTCAGCGGCGTTGCCAAGGACCTCAGGGATCATTTACATGGGCCGCTTTCCGCGGTGCTGTCGATCGCGGCGCGGATCAAACTGGCCGCGGCGCTGCTGACCGGCATGGGACCTTCCAACATGCGTACCGACCCCGGCGGAATTCTGATCGAGATGCTGCCGCCGCGGCTGCGCGATCACATGCCGGACCGCTACATCGGCGCGTGCAATGGCTGATTTCCACGGCGTCTTTCCCTATCTGGTCTCGCCGGTCGATGCCGACGGGCAAATCCGCAAAGCTGTGCTCTGCCGGCTCTGCGAGGATCTCATTGCCGCCGGCGTGCACGGGCTGACGCCGCTCGGCTCGACCGGCGAGTTCGCCTACCTCAACAACGCGCAACGCATGGCGGTGGTGCAGACCGCGATCGAAGCGGCAAAGGGCCGCGTGCCGGTGGTCGCCGGCGTCGCATCGACCGCGACGGCCGATGCCGTCGCGCAGGCGAAGTTCTATGAGAAGCTGGGCGCCGACGGCATTCTGGCGATCCTCGAAGCGTATTTTCCGCTCGGCGATGCGCAGGTCGAATCCTATTTTCGCGCCATCGCGGATGCGGTCGATATTCCCGTGGTGATCTACACCAATCCGCAGTTTCAGCGCTCCGACCTGACGCTTGACGTGATCGCGCGGCTCGCCGCCCATCCGCGGATCGGCTACATCAAGGATGCCTCCAGCAATACCGGGCGGCTGCTGTCGATCATGAACCGCTGCGGCGACGCCATCCGCGTGTTCTCGGCCTCCGCGCATATCCCGGCCGCGGTGATGCTGATCGGCGGGGTGGGCTGGATGGCGGGCCCGGCCTGCATCATTCCGCGCCAGAGCGTGGAGCTTTACAATCTCTGCAAGGCCGCGCGCTGGGACGAGGCGTTGACGTTGCAGCGGCGGCTGTGGCGCATCAACGAAGCCTTCGCGCGCTACAATCTGGCGGCCTGCATCAAGGCCGGGCTTGCGATCCAGGGCTACGACGTCGGCGATCCCGTTCCGCCGCAGGCCGCATTGAGCGCGGACGAGCGCGAGGCGGTCGAAGCCGTGTTACGGGAGATTGGGTGACCGTGCGCCTGCCGTCCGTCATTCCGGGGCGCGCGCAGCGCGAACCCGGAATCCAGAGATGATCAGCTCGAGATTCCGGGTCTGCGCCTAACGGCGCATCCCGGAATGACGGAGCTAGGGACAAGCCCGGCCATGACAGGGGTTGGCCTGTACCTTGCAGATCGACTAAGCAGATCGACTAAAACCCGCCCAATCGAACAAAAGACTCGAAGGACAAACTGATGAATATTCTTCCCGGCAATATGCGTTTCGGCGCGGGCCAGCCCGTCAAGCGGCTCGAAGATCAGCGACTTCTCACCGGGAAGGGCCTGTTCATCGACGACAAGCCGGAAGACGGCGCGCTGTGGCTGCATGTGCTGCGCTCCCCGCATGCACACGCCAGGATAGTCTCTGTCGACACCAAAGCGGCTGCGGAGATGCCCGGCGTCGAGGCGGTCTATACCGGAGCCGATCTGGTCGCCGACGACATCGGCACGCTTCCGACGCTGCTGGTTTTCAAGCGGCCCGACGGCTCGTCGATGACGGCGCCGCCGCGCCGGCTGCTGGCCCACGAAATCGTGCGTTTTGCCGGCGAGCCGGTCGCTGCCGTGGTGGCGACATCGCGGTTCGCGGCGCAGACCGCCGCGGAAGCGATCGTGGTTGAATATGACGTGCTGCCGTCGGTGGTCGATCCGGTCGCCGCCACCAGGCCCGGCGCGCCGGCGGTATGGGCGGAAGCGCCCGACAACATCGTCGCCGCGATGAGCTATGGCGATGCGGCCGCGGTCGAAGCGGCGTTCGCCGGCGCCGCGCATGTGGTCTCGCTCGATCTCATCAGCCAGAAATTGATCCCTTCCGCGATGGAGCCGCGCAGCACCATCGCCGAGATCGAGAAAAAGACCGGACGGCTGATCCTGCACGTCCAATCGCAGACGCCGGGCTCGACCCGCGACCTTCTTGCCGAAGCCGTGCTGAAGCGGCCGAAGGAAAGCGTTCGCGTGCTGGTCGGCGATATCGGCGGCGGTTTTGGCCAGAAGACCAGCCTTTATCCGGAAGACGGCATGGTGGCCTACGCCGCGGTGAAGCTTAACCGCAAGGTGCGCTGGCGCGGCGACCGCACCGACGAGTTCGTCGGCGGCACCCATGGCCGCGACCTCACTTCAACCGGCGAATTCGCGCTCGACGCCAAAGGCCGCGTGCTGGCCTATCGGGTGCGCTCGCTCGGTGGCACCGGCGCCTATCTCACCGGCACCGGCACCATCATTCCCCTGGTGCTCGGCCCGTTCGTGCAGTCCGGCGTGTACGACCTGCCGCTGGTTCATTACGAGGTCAAGGCCGTGATGACAAACACCGCACCGGTCGGCGCCTATCGCGGCGCGGGGCGGCCGGAAGGCGTGTTCATCGTCGAACGGCTGATGGACGCCGCGGCGCGGCAGATCGGGATGGACCCGCGCGCCATTCGCAAGATAAATTACGTCAAGCCCGCGCAACTGCCCTACACCAACGCCGTCGGCCAGGTCTACGACAGCGGCGCCTTCGCCCACATGCTGGAGCGCGCGTCAAAACTCGCCGACTGGGATGGCTTCGCCGCCCGCAAGAAGGCGGCCAAGAAGAAAGGCCTGCTCTACGGCCGCGGCCTGACCAGCTATATCGAATGGACCGGCGGGCGCGCGCATACCGAAAAGGTCAGCCTGCACGCGACAGCCGAAGGGCGCATCATCCTGCATTCGGGCACGCAGGCAATGGGGCAGGGGTTGCAGACCACCTATTCGCAGATGATCGCCGAGTCGCTCGGCATTGCCATGGACAAGATCGAAATCGTCCAGGGCGACACCGATCTCGCCACCGGATTCGGCAGCGTCGGCTCGCGCTCGCTGTTCGTCGGCGGCACCGCGGTGGCGGTATCGAGCAACGACCTGATCGCCAAGGCGCGCGAAAAGGCGTCGCATCTGCTGGAGGCCTCGGTCGAGGACATCGAATATCGCGATGGCATGCTCACCGTGGTCGGCACCGACAAGCGGATCGGCCTGTTCGATATCGCCAGGGACGAAAAGGGCGCGCGGCTGAGCGTCGACAGCGAAGGTGAGGTCGACGGGCCGAGTTGGCCAAACGGCGCCCATATCTGCGAAGTCGAAATCGATCCGGAGACCGGCGTCAGCAAGGTCGTTCGCTACACCACGGTCGACGATGTCGGCGTTGCCGTCAATCCGATGCTGGTGACGGGGCAGGTTCACGGCGGCGTCGCGCAGGGCATCGGCCAGGCGCTGTACGAGGGCGTCTCCTACGACCCCGAAGGGCAGTTGCTGACTGCGAGCTATCAGGATTACTGCGTGCCGCGCGCCGACGACATTCCGCCGATCGAGGTGACGCTGGATGATTCAGCACCCTGCCGCACCAATCCGCTGGGCGCCAAGGGTTGCGGCGAATCCGGCGCGATCGGCGGGCCGCCCTGCATCACCAATGGCGTCATGGACGCGCTCAGCGAGCTCGGCATCAGGAATCTCAACACCCCGCTGTCGCCGCTGAAAGTCTGGCAGGCGATCCAGGAGGCCAAGGCGGCGCGGGTGTGAACGCCCCACCGTCATTCCTGGCGCGGTAGCGCGAACCCGGAATCTCGAGATTCCCCATCGCATCACCAAGTATGCCGGTTCAGAAGTTCTTTTGGGTTTCGTGTGCTGGTCGGCCCAAAGGGAACCTGTGAACTAAAACCACAGCCGGGGACACTAACATCAGCCATGTTGACTATTTCGGCAAATGATAGGCAAGAGCTATCAGCCGCATAACGGACCAGGGAAGCGGCCTTTCGCTGCCTGCGTTGCGGGCTTGTTCTGATATTTGCAGAAAAGTGTAACAGGAGGATTCGATGCGCAGATTTTGGACCGTGCTGGCGGCGCTGGCGACATTGAGCCTCACCAATTGCGGCTACAACGCGATTCAGTCGCAGGACGAACAGGTCAAGTCGGGCTGGTCGGAGGTCGTCAACCAGTACCAGCGCCGCGCCGATCTGGTGCCCAACCTCGTCAATTCGGTGAAAGGCTTTGCGCAGCAGGAAAAGGATGTGCTGCTGGGGGTGACCAACGCCCGCGCCAAGGTCGGCAGCATCCAGGCCACGCCGGAGGTTCTCAACGATCCCGCGGCGTTCCAGAAATTCCAGGCGGCGCAGGGCGAGCTCTCAAGCGCGCTTTCGAGATTGCTGGTCGTGACAGAGAATTATCCGCAGCTCAAATCCGATGCGCTGTTTCACGACCTGATGGCGCAACTGGAGGGCACCGAGAACCGCATCACGGTGGCGCGCAACCGCTACATCAAGACCGTGCAGGACTACAACGTCACGATTCGCTCGTTTCCGACCAACCTGACGGCGATGGCGTTCGGGTACAAGGAGAAGCCGAATTTCGCGGTCGAGAACGAAAAGGAAATCTCGACCGCGCCGAAGGTGGACTTCAATCCACCGGCCCCTGCGCCGGCAAAATAGTTCGACAACCCGTGCTCCGATGCCGAAGTTCGTCTTTGAGGATGCCGCGAATGTTTGCGAACTTCGGAGCAGGTGCACTGGATTGGCCGCGGCGATGAACGCTGCAAGAGCTTCCCTTCTTGCACTGATGCTGTGCTGGGCCTTTGCGGCCTTTGCCGACGTCGCGGTGCCGCCTCTGGTCGGGCGGGTCGTCGATCGGACCGGGACGCTTTCCAGCGACGAAATCGCCTCGCTGAACCAGACGCTGCGGAATTTCGAGGCGAGGAAAGGCAGCCAGGTCGCGGTGCTGATCGTGCCGACCACCGAGCCCGAGACCATCGAGCAATATTCGTTGCGGGTCGCGGAAACCTGGAAGATCGGTCGCAAGAAGATCGACGACGGCGCGCTGCTTGTCGTCGCCAAGGA
>Ga0209871_1000234_pt1 | contig 15800 bp, 11 predicted proteins | sample OrgsoiDNA2013045_FD_185795 | JGI IMG/M metagenome (GOLD analysis project Ga0209871, IMG submission 185795) | Permafrost soil microbial communities from the Arctic, to analyse light accelerated degradation of dissolved organic matter (DOM) -... | ecosystem: Environmental > Terrestrial > Soil >... | reverse complement strand
ATCTCGACACCGACGAGCCCGTTGAAAAACTCGCCGACAAGCTCACCATGATCGGGCTTGAGGTCGAGCACATCGAGGACAAGGCCAAGGCGCTCGCGCCGTTCACCATTGCGCGGGTCATCTCCGCCGAGCAGCATCCCAATGCGGACCGTCTGCGGGTCTGCATGGTCGACACCGGCGACGGCGGCGCGCCGGTGCAGGTGGTGTGCGGTGCGCCGAATGCGCGCGCCGGCCTTGTCAGCGTGTTCTCGGCTCCCGGCACCTTCATCCCCGGCAAGAACATCACGCTCGGTATCGGCACCATCCGCGGTGTCGAAAGCCGCGGCATGCTCTGTTCGGAAGCCGAACTGCAAATCTCGGAGGATCACGACGGCATCATGGAACTGCCGGCCGATGCGCCGATCGGCGCTGGCTATGTGCAATGGGCCGGGCTCGGCGATCCCATGCTTGAAATCAACCTGACGCCGAACCGCCAGGATTGCACCGGCGTACACGGCATCGCCCGCGATCTCGCCGCCGCCGACATGGGCAAGTTCAGGGACCCCGCAATCAAGCCGATCAAGGGCGAATTTCCCTGCCCGGTGAAGGTTACGATCGAGGACGCCAAGCTGTGCCCGGGATTTGCCTTGCGGCTGGTGCGCGGCGTCAAGAACGGCCCGTCGCCGGAATGGCTGCAGAAGCGGCTGACCTCAATCGGCTTGCGGCCAATCAATGCGCTGGTCGATATTACCAACTTCATGACCTACGACCGCGCCCGGCCGCTGCATGTCTTCGACGCGGCCAAGGTGAGGGGCAATCTCAGCGTGCGCCGTGCACGCGACGGCGAGACCCTGCTGGCACTCGACGGCCGCAGCTATACGCTCGACAGCAACGTTTGCGTCATTGCCGACGATCACGGCGTCGAATCGCTGGCAGGCATCATGGGCGGCGAAGCCTCCGGCTGCTCGGAAGCAACCACCGACGTGCTGATCGAGTCGGCGTTGTGGAACGAGATCAACATCGCGCAGACCGGCCGCAAGCTCGGCATCAATTCGGACGCGCGTTATCGTTTCGAGCGCGGCGTCGATCCCAACTTCATGCTGCCGGGGCTGGAGATGGCCACCCGGCTGGTCCTGGAACTGTGCGGCGGCGCGCCATCGGAAAACATCGTGGCCGGTAGCCCTTTCGGCGACGATCGCGTGATCGATTTCCCGCTGACCGAGGTCAAGCGGCTCGCCGGAATCGAGGTGCTGCCGGCGGAGATGAGACGCATCCTTGGCCATCTCGGTTTCATGATGGCAGGTCCCGGCCCGGTGGTGAAGGTCGCGGTGCCCTCCTGGCGTTCCGACGTGCACGGCAAGGCCGACCTCGTCGAGGAGATCGTCCGCATGGTCGGCGTCGACAAGGTGCCGATGACGCCGTTCGACCGCGGCGACGCGCCGCGCAAGCCGATTCTCACGACCATTCAACTGCGCACCCGCCGCGCCAAGCGCGCGCTCGCCGCGCGTGGCATGGTCGAGGCGGTGACGTGGTCGTTCATTGCAAAGCCCGCAGCCGAATTGTTCGGTGGAGGTCAGCCGGAACTGGCGCTCGCCAACCCGATCGCGTCCGATCTGTCCGACATGCGGCCGAGCCTGCTGCCGGGCCTGGTCGCGGCAGCACAGGCCAACAACGATCGCGGCTTTTCGGACGTGGCGTTGTTCGAGGTCGGCCAGGTGTTCAAGGGCGACAGGCCGGAGAATCAATGGATCGCGGCAGCAGGTGTGCGCCACGGCTTTGCCTCCTCCAAGGGCCTGGGCCGGCACTGGTCGGGCTCCACGACGGCCGATGCGCTCGACGCCAAGGCCGATGCCTTCGCGGTGCTCTCGGCCGCCGGCGCGCCGATGCAGGCGCTGCAGATCGTGCCCGGCGGCGCGGCCTGGTTGCATCCCGGGCGTTCAGGCACCATCCAGATCGGCCCGCAGAACGTGCTCGGATATTTCGGCGAGCTGCATCCGCGCGTGCTGGAAGCGCTCGGCGCCGACGGCCCGCTGATCGCGTTCGAGGCAATCCTGGATCGCATTCCCGACACCAAGCAGAAGCCGACCCGCGCCAAGCCGGTGCTCGAACTCTCAGCCTTCCAGCCGGTGTCGCGCGATTTTGCGTTCATCGTCGATCGCAGCGTCAAGGCCGGCGACATCGTGCGCGCCGCGCAGGGTGTCGACAGGAAGCTGATCACAGCCGTCACGGTATTCGACGTCTACGAGGGCAAGGGCATCGACGACGGCAAAAAGTCCGTTGCGATTGCCGTGACGATCCAGCCCCGCGAAAAAACCCTGACCGATCAGGAGATCGACGCAGTGGCCGCGAAGATCGTGGCCGAGGTGGCGAAGAAGACCGGCGGCACGTTGCGCGGATGAGCCTGACCGGCCTGGTTCCGACCGACGTCACCGCCAACGCCGCCCTCGCGATCTCTGTGATCGCGTTCGTGTCGGGGGCGGCGCGTGGGTTTTCCGGATTCGGCTCCGCGCTGATTTTCATGCCGCTGGCCAGCAGCCTGGCGCCGCCGCCGCTGGTCGCCGCGGTGCTGCTGATCATCGATATTGTCGCGGCAGCACCGCTCATTCCCAATGCTTGGCGGCACGCGGATCGCAAGGCCGTCGCCATCATGGCGCTCGGCGCACTGGTGGGCACGCCGCTTGGCACCTACGCCCTGACGCAGCTAGATCCGCTGACGACGCGCTGGATTATCTCCGTGTTCGTGTTGGCCCTGCTGATGCTTCTGGTCTCAGGCTGGCGGTATCGCGGCAAGGACCACTTGCCGATTGCGGTGGGAATCGGCGGCCTTTCCGGATTTTGCAGCGGGCTCGCGCAGACCGGCGGACCGCCGATCGTGGCCTACTGGCTCGGCCGTCCGATTTTTCCGCTCATCGCCCGCGCCAACATCCTGTCGTTCTTCGCCGCATCGGATATTTTTTCGGCTGCGAGCTATTCGCTGGCCGGCCTCATCACGCCCGATTCGCTCAAATTCTCTCTTGTGGTCGGCCCCGCCTATGCGATCGGAGTCTTGCTCGGCGCCAGGCTGTTCGGCAAGGCGAGCGAAACCCTGTTCCGCTCGATCTGTTACGCACTGATCGCGCTCGCGGCCTTGATCGGGCTTCCCCTGCTTGACAGCGTGTTGCGCTGAACGCTTGCGCGAAAAGCAGATACGGTTAAGTTTCATCCAGCAAGAAATGCCGGGGAAACGCCGTGATCGACCGTCGCGATGCGCTGAAGCTCGCCCTCGGCAGCGCCGCCGCGCTGGCTTCGCCCGCACTGGCGCAGACCCCCGCAAAACCCCGCACGCGTATCATATTCCTCGGCACCAAGGGCGGGCCGCGCGTCACCATGGGGGCATCCAATCCAGCCAATCTCGTTGTCGTGAACGACACGCCATACGTGATCGACTGCGGGGCAGGGGTCAGCCGTCAACTGGTGGCCGCCGGTGTGCCGATCCCCTCGGTGAAATACATCTTCATCAGCCATCACCATTCCGATCACAATCTCGAATACGGCAATCTGTTCTACAACGCCTGGGCCGCCGGCCTGTCGACACCGATCCATTCGTTCGGCCCCAAGGGCATCGAGGCGATGACCAAAACCTATTGGGAGCTGAACCGGTTCGACGTCGAGACCCGGATCGAGGACGAAGGCCGTCCCGATCCGCGCAAGCTGCTGATGCCCAAGGACATCACCGAGGACGGCGTGGTGCTGCAGACAGCGGACGTAAAGGTGACGGCGTTCCACACGCCACACCCGCCCATCGTCGACAACTTCGCCTACAAATTCGAGACGCCCGACGGCACCATCGTCTTCTCCAGCGACACCGCCTACAATCCGAAATTGGCGGAGTTTGCCAAAGGCGCCGACGCGCTGGTGCACGAATGCCTGTACGTTCCCGCGGTCGACCGCCTCGTGGTCAAGACCAAAAACGGCGCGACGCTGAAGAAACATCTGCTCGAGAGCCATACCACCACCGAGGACGTCGGCCGCATCGCCGCCGCCGCCGGCGTGAAGGTGCTGGTGCTGAGCCACTTCGTTCCCGGCGATGATCCGCTCGTCACCGACGACAACTGGACCGAGGACGTGAAGAAGAATTTTTCCGGCCGGATCATCTTCGCCAAGGACCTGATGCAGTTGACGCTACCGGTGTAACTGCGGTTTATCTAAATATCTTGAACAAGAAGATCCAGCGGCACCTGCAGCGCATTGGCGATGAGGCGTAGCGCTGCCGCTGTACCAGTTCGCCGGCCGTTCTCGATGTCCGAAATATAACCCTGGCTGAGGTTTGTCTTGTGCGACAGATACATTTGGGTCATGCCCCCAGGCCATTCCCGCTCGCGCCATTCACGCAAAACACGAACGGGATTCTCGCCATTGGTCATGCGATCAACGATGTCCTTCGGGAGCAACGGACCGCCGCTGGCGATTTCCTTGCGTGCTCGCGCAACAATACGCGCAGTGCCCGCATCCTCATCCGCTTCAGATGCCCTAGCAACGAGAAGTTCATAATCCTTTCTCGGAAGGATCGCGACTTCGCCACGTGGCGTCTTCTGAAATCGAACACTCATGACGTCCTCTCAGTCGTAAACTTCTCGACGATGTCCTACTGCAGCTACAACGATCGTTCCCTGATCTTCGTAGAAAATCAAACGCCAATCGCCAACGCGAAGCCGCATGCCATCCCGCCCTTTGAGGCGCTTCACATCCCCATGCCCGGTGGTCGCAAGCTCCGTCAAGCGCCTCTCGATGCGACGGCGCACGTCAGGCGAGAGCTTCGCCCACTGGCGCGCGCACGTCGGGGTGAAGGCGGCTGGCTTCATGTGAGAATATCGCGTATCGCGATATTAAAGTCAAGACCGAACACCAGATCGCGACCTCACACGGCCCGACAATGAGAGCAGCGCCCTCTGTCGCGGCTGTCTAGTTGATCGACGCTCCTCGGTGCCGGCGCTTGGCCGCCGGTGCAGACTGCACTGCGGGCTCGGTATCCTTCAATGCGCCGATCTTTCGCAGCGCCGCCTCGGCCGCGCGCTCGCCGCTTTCCCAGGCGCCGTCGACCGTTCCCCACAGCGTCTCGTGGGTCGCCTCGCCCGCGAGGAACATGCAGCCGATCGGCTCCGTCAGGATTTTTCGCGATGGTTGGGCGCCCGGCGCCGCGACAGACATCGCGCCGAGCGCAAACGGCGCGATGTCCCAGCGGGTCGCGCTCGATTTCTTGACGGCCGCAGCGGCGTCGCTGCCGAACAGCTTGGTCAGCCATTCCACCGCGAAGGCGATCATGGCCGGCTCGCCCTGCGCCGCAAGATCGCGCCCGAACGAGCCTCCAACATCGATCGAGCACAACGACGACGCTCCGATATTCGCAAACAGCAACCCGGTCCGCTGCGAGGTGCTCTGCTCGATGATGATTTCGTCGCGCGCCAGCCCGAGCGGATTGCCCGGCAGCTGCAGGGCGATGTGATCGTAGCTGCCGAGGCTCAATTTCGCCGCGGCATCGAGCGTGCGTTTGGGAAGGTCCGGCGTGAATTTGATATTGCCCGCGGTGAGCACGTTGCTCGACACCGTAATGACCGCGGCGCGCGCGGCGATCTTGCCCGCCGGCGTCTCCACCGTGACCTCGCGGCGGTCCCAGGCAATCCGGCTGGCGGGCGTCGACAGCGCGAGCGGGACCTGCTCGCCAAGCTTCGCGATCAACGTGCCGAGGCCCTGGCGGCAGGCAATCTGCGCGTTGTTGCGATCCTGCCCGCGGGCCTTGTCGATCGCGGAAATGTCTTTCAGATCCTTGCCGGCGGCATTGGCGCCGAGCATGAATTCCGCCGTTGCTGCCCAGTCGCCGAGATCCTTTGGCAGCGCGGACGCGCAAGCAATATCAGCCTTGCCGCGCGAGGCATCGTCGATGGCGCGGTTGGCGCGCACCAGGGCCGCGAGGAAATACTCGATTTCGCCGGCGCGTGCATTGCGGCGGCCGACGCGGATTTTCTGGCCCGGCGGCGCCGGATAGGTTTCGAGCCCCGCATTGCGCGCCAGTTTGATCATCGGGTTGGTGTCGGGATTGTGCATCCATCGCGCGCCGCGATCGAACGGCACGTCGAATGTCCTGGTGTCGGTGAGGCAGCGGCCTCCGATCTGGCCGGTCGCCTCCACCACGATGACCCGGCGGTTCGCAGCCTGGATGCGCCGCGCCGCGGCAATGCCGGCGGCGCCGGCGCCGATGACGACAATGTCGGCCTCGCGCGGCAGTGGCGCCCCCCATGCATCGGTGCGCAGCGCCGGTGTCACCGCGAGTGCCGCGGACGCCGACAGGAAGTTGCGGCGCGTCATAGTCATGTCATGGTTTCCGAAAACTTTGAAAAGCCGGAGAAACACGGAAGAACAGCTAGTGAACTTGCCGCATCCCGGCGTGGGCGGCAACCGTCATGGTGAATCAATCATGATTGATCCGCCAGATGCATGAACTAAATTGCAACGGCTTTCGACCATGCTAAGGAAGAAGAAAAAGGCGGTCAGAACGCCCGCTGGGAGAAAATGTGATGGGCGTTGTGCTCGATACCATCGGCAAGCTGATCGCGGACTACCTTCAGAAGGAAATACCGGGCTATGAGCCGTTCACCCCGAGCGACCCCGAGCATCTGCGCGGCGTCATCGAGCCCGGCGATGTCATGCTGGTCGAGGGCAACAACCGGGTTTCCGGCATCATCAAATACCTCACCCAGTCCACCTGGTCGCATGCCGCGCTTTTCGTCGGCCCGATCGCCGGCGCTTCCGAGCCCGACGGCGAGCCGCATGTCCTGATCGAGGCCAATATCGGCGAGGGCGTGACGTCGGCCCCGCTGTCGAAATATTATCCCTATCACACACGGCTGTGCCGGCCGGTCGGCCTGTCGTTTGAGGATCGCAACACCGTGTGCCGCTATGCCATCAACCGCATCGGCTTCGGCTACGACACCAAGAACATTGTTGACCTGATGCGCTATCTGATTCCGCTGCCGGTGCCGCAGCGCTGGCGGCGACGGATCATCGCGTTCGGCTCCGGCGATCCCACCAAGATCATTTGCTCGGCGTTGATCGCACAGGCGTTCGACGCCGTGCGCTACCCTATTCTGCCCAAGATCACCCGTGCCGCCAGCAAGAAAGCTCGACGCGAAATTCTCCACATCCGCGATTCCTCGCTGTACATGCCGCGCGATTTCGACATCTCGCCCTATTTCGAAATCGTCAAACCCACCATCGTGCAAGGTTTCGACTACACGGCGTTGCACTGGGCCGACAAGCAAAAGCCGCTCCAGGAGGTAGCAGGCGAATTCGGCGTGTTTCCAGAGACGATCTCGCCGCCAATTGTTCCTGAAGCGATTGACGAAGAAGCGCCGCTTTCGGCTGAAAAAGTGATCTTGGGTGCCGAGCCGGCGACACTGGTCGAGCGCGTCACTGTCAACGAGCATTTCATTGCCGTCGAATACGTTGCGGTGCATCAGCCGGAGCGTCGCGCCCACCCGCGCGAGCCGGTGATAGCGGCTTAGGTTTTTCGGAAATATCATCCGCCGACATTTGACGCTACAACCCTGGCCATGACCGGGAATACCCACATTCCTTTCGTGACCTCGTGCGCGTATCCCCCGCGCGCCGGAAATGCCGTGCGTCCGCTGGTCGACGGCGTGCCGACATATCGGCGCATCGCGGAAGCCGTCGTGGCGGCGCGGCACAGCGTCTGGCTTGCGGCCGCCTTCGTTGCGCCGGACTTTCAAATGCCGGACGGCAGCGGAACGCTGTTCGATGTGCTCGACCGCGCGGTCGAGCGCGGTCTCGACGTTCGCGTCATCTTCTGGCGTCCGAATCAGGAGAGCATCGGCTACGGCCGCACTTTCTCAGGCTCGTCGGACGAGCGTGGCACGCTCAAGGCGCGGGGTTCACGGTTCCGCATCCGCTGGGACCGCGCGTTTGGGCCTTACTGTCATCATCAAAAGAGCTGGCTGATCGACGCCGGCCAAGACGGCGAGACGGCGTTCGTTGGAGGCATCAATCTGACCGCCAAGGCCATGGGATCGCCCGGTCACCCGACCGAAGGCGAACGTCATGACGTCTACGTCGAGATCGCGGGGCCTTCGGCAACCGACGTCCATCACAATTTCGTCCAGCGCTGGAACGAAGCCAGCGAACGCGTGGCCGACGACGGCACCTGGGGCCACGACGGGGATGACGGCCTGAGCTTTCCAGCGCGCCCGTCGGCTCCACGCGGCGAGAGTGTCGTGCAGATCCAGCGCATGGTGCATCCGGGCCGCTATAGCGACGCCCACGCAAGTCCGGAGAGCCGCGCTTACGACATCGCCCGCGGGGAACGGTCTGTTCTTGAGCAGTACATCCAGGCGATCGGCGCCGCCCGCCACTCGATCTATATCGAGAACCAGGCCATTCCGATTCCGGAAGTCGCAGCGGCTCTTGAAAAAGCCCTCAAGCGTGGCGTGGAGGTTGTGGCTCTCGTTCCCGCCGATCCAGAAGACGGTGTCCGCCTGGCCCGCCAAAACCCGCAACGCAAGCCTCTGTTCGATGGCGTGGCCGCGCTCGGCCGATACGAAAACTTTGCGCTGGTCGGGATTGCCGGCCTGGACGCGCGCGGGTGTCGCAGCAACATCTATGTCCACAGCAAGATCATGCTGGTAGACGATGGATGGGCAACCATCGGCTCCTGCAATCTGCATGCGTTTTCGCTCACCGGCAATACCGAGATGAACGCCGCGATCTGGGACCCGAAGGTGGTGCGCGCGCTGCGTCGTGAGTTGCTGGCGGAGCATCTCGATCGCGACACGACCGGCATCGACGACCGCGCAGCACTCCGCCTCTACGGAGAAATCGCGCGTGAGAACCGCCGCAGGCGCGATGCCGGGGATTCCAAATGGCAGGGTCTGGCGTTCAGCCTGGACCCCGCGACCTATGGCGGATAGTTACAGGCGCCGGAGCCGACGGTATGGGATGCGCCGACCCTTCAGCGACCGGCCGCTGCGACGCTCGGTTCGACCTGCCGCCGCGTCACGTCCTGCGCAACGTCCGCGCTGCTGTCAGGACTGAGGCGTCTTTCCTTCACCAAGCCATAGATCGCCGGGATCACGATCAGCGTCAGCAGCGTCGATGAGATCATGCCGCCGATCATCGGCACCGCGATCCGCTGCATGATTTCGGAGCCGGTACCGGTGTTCCACATGATCGGCAGCAGGCCTGCCATGATGGCAACCACCGTCATCATCTTGGGACGCACCCGCTCGACCGCGCCCTTCATGATCGCATCATACAGATCCCGGCGGCTCAACCGGACGCCTTCGGCATCGCGGTGAGCCTGGATTTCCGCCAGCGCGTGGTTGAGATAGATCAGCATGATCACGCCGGTCTCGGCGGCGACGCCGGCAAGCGCAATGAAGCCGACGACGACGGCGACCGAGAGATTGAAGCCGAGCCACCACATCAGCCATATCCCGCCGACCATGGCGAAGGGCAGCGAGAGCATCACGATCATCGTATCGGCGAACGAGCGGAAGTTGAGGTACAGCAGCAGAAAGATGATCGAGAGCGTGACCGGCACCACGATCTTCAGCCGCGCCGCCGCACGCTCAAGATATTCGAATTGCCCACTCCAGACGACGTAGGAGCCTGCCGGGAACGCGATGCTTGCCTTCACCGCAGCTTGCGCGTCGGCGACGTAGCCGCCGAGATCACGGTCGCGGATGTCGACATAAATGTAGACGGCGAGCTGACCGTTTTCGGTGCGGATCGATGTTGGACCGCGCGACGGCGCGATCTTCGCCACCTCTCCCAACGGCACCGCGCCGCCATTGGGCATCGGGACCAGAACATCGCTGGCGATGGCTTGCGCGTTACTTCGGAGTTCGCGGGGATAGCGCATGTTGACGCTGAAGCGCTGGCGGCCCTCAACCGTGGTGGTCACGGTCTGGCCGCCAAGCGCGGTCGCGATGACGTCCTGGACGTCCTGGACCATGATGCCGTAGCGGGCCAATGCCGCGCGGTCCGGCGTCACATCGAGATAATAGCCGCCGAGCGCGCGCTCCGCGTAGGCCGACGACGTTCCCGGCACGGTTTTGAGCACCTGCTCGATCTGTTTCGCCAGCCTGTCGATCTCGACGAGGTCCGTGCCGATCACCTTGACCCCAACCGGCGTGCGAATCCCGGTCGACAGCATGTCGATGCGCGCCCTGATCGGCATGGTCCAGGCGTTGGAGACACCGGGAAACTGCAAGGCACGGTCCATTTCGGCGGTCAGACTTTCGATCGTGACACCCGGCCGCCATTCCTGCTTCGGCTTCAGGTTGACGATGGTCTCGAACATCTCCGAAGGTGCCGGATCTGTGGCGGTGGAAGCACGACCGGCCTTGCCGTACACCGAGGCGACTTCCTGGAACGACCGGATGATCTTGTCCTGGGTCTGCAACAGTTCGGCGGCCTTGGTCACGGAAATGCCCGGCAATGTCGTCGGCATATAAAGCAGCGTGCCTTCATTCAGGCTCGGCATGAACTCGCTTCCCAACTGGCGCGCGGGCCAGATCGTGACGGCGAGAACGGCCAGCGAGATGACAATTACCAGCACCTTGGCGCGCATCACACAAGCGATCACCGGCCGATAGATCCAGATCAGGAAACGGTTGATCGGATTCCTGTGCTCCGGGACGATCCGGCCGCGGACGCAAACGACCATTAACGCCGGCACCAGCGTCACCGACAACAAGGCTGCCGCCGCCATCGAAAAGGTCTTGGTGAAGGCCAGCGGGCTGAACAGCCGTCCCTCCTGCGATTCCAGGGTGAAGATCGGCATGAACGAGACGGTGATGATCAGCAGGCTGAAAAACAGCGCCGGCCCGACTTCGGAAGCCGCCTCGATCAGGACATCGACCCGCGATCGTCCGGGGTCGGCGCGTTCCAGATGCTTATGGGCATTTTCGATCATCACGATGGCGGCGTCGATCATGGCGCCGACGGCAATGGCAATGCCGCCAAGGCTCATGATGTTGGCGCCTATACCCAATAGCTTCAAGGCTCCGAACGCCATCAAGATGCCGACCGGCAGCATGATGATCGCCACCAGCGCGCTGCGGACATGCAGCAGGAAGACGATACAGACCAGCGCCACCACCAGGCTTTCCTCGAGCAGCGTGTGCTTGAGGGTCTCGATTGCCGCATTGATCAGATTGGAGCGATCGTAGACCGCGACGATTTCGACAGATCCCGGCAGGCTGCTGGCAATCTCCCTGAAGCGCTTTTTCACGTTCTCGATCACGTCGAGCGCGTTGACGCCGAAGCGCTGCAGCACGATGCCGCTGGCGACCTCGCCCTCGCCGTTCAATTCGGCAATGCCGCGCCGCTCATCCGGACCCAATTCGACACGCGCGATGTCGCGCAGCAGCACCGGGGTGCCGTTGCTGGTCTTCAGCACGATGTTGCCGAGGTCGTTGATGCCTTTCAGGTAGCCCTTGCCGCGAATGACATATTCGAACTCGGAGAGTTCGACGGTGCGGCCGCCGACATCGGCATTGCTGGCGCGGATCGCATCGCGCATCTTCGGCATGGTGATGCCGAGATCGCGCATCCGCTGCGGATCGAGGATGACGTTGTACTGGCGGACGAAGCCGCCGACGCTTGCCACCTCGGCCACGCCCTCCGCCTTGGCAAGCGCGAATTTCAGGTTCCAGTCCTGGATGGTGCGGGTGTCCGAAAGGTTCAACTCTTTCGACATCACCGCGTATTGGTAGACCCAGCCGACACCGGTGGCGTCCGGACCCATGGTCGGCGTCACGCCGGCTGGCAGGCGCGAAGCCGCGCCGTTGAGGAATTCCAGCACCCGCGAGCGGGCCCAGTAGATGTCGGTGCCATCCTCGAAGATCACATAGACGAACGAAACGCCAAAGAAGGAAAACCCCCGCACCACTTTCGAGCGGGGCACGGTGAGCATGGCCGTCGTCAAGGGATAGGTGACCTGATCCTCGATCACCTGGGGCGCCTGTCCCGGATATTCGGTGTAGACGATGACCTGGGTATCGGAGAGATCCGGGATGGCGTCGAGAGGAAGATGCGCGAGCGCGTAGATCCCGGCGGCGGCGGCGAAGCCGGCACCGAAGAACACCAGCAACAGATTGCGCGCCGACCAGGCGATGAGGCGGTCGATCATGGCTGGGCTCCCGCATCCGAGAAGCCCTTGAGGGCGGCCTTCAGATTGCTCTCGGCATCGATCAGGAAATTCGCCGACACCACGACAGGCTCGCCCTCGGCAATGCCATCTCGAATCTCGACATAGCCGCCGCCGCGATGGCCGAGCTTCACGTCGCGCGGCTCGAAGCGGCCCTGCCCCTTGTCGACGAATACCGCCTGGCGGCTGCCGGTATCGAGAACGGCGCTCTCCGGGACCGCCAGCACCGGCTGCGGGCTGCCGGTGTCGATCTCGGCGTCCACATACATATCGGGACGCAACAGGCCATCCGGATTTGCAAGCTCAATGCGGATGCGCGCGGTGCGGGTCTGAGCGTTGAGATGCGGATAGATCAACCCGACCTCTCCGCTGAAAACACGGTTTACAAAGGCGCGCGGGCGCACATCGACCTTTTGCCCGATGGCAATGCCCTCCAGATCGCGCTCGGCGATATCGACCAGAACCCACACGACCTGATGATCGGCAATGCGGAACAGCAGGTCGCCCGGCGCGGCGCGCATGCCATTTACGGCCGCGCGCTCCAGTATCTCGCCGTCCTGCGGCGCGAGCCATGGAATGGACAGCGAGATTTCGCGCGTGCGCTCGATCTCGGCGATGGCCTTCTCCGGCATGCCGAGATTTTCCAGCCGCCGTCTTGCGCCCTTCAGGGCTTGGGCATTAACCCCGCTATCTGCTTTCGCGTTCAATGCCGATAAATACTCGGCCGCGGCGCTCGACAGGCTCGAGCTATAGACCCGCATCAACGCCTGACCTTTGTGAACGTGTTCGCCGGTGGTGACGTTTTCGACCTTTTCGATGAAGCCCTCGAACCGAAACGACACGATCGATGCGCGGCGTTCATCGAGTTGAATGGTCCCCGGCGCTCGAATGGCGGTGCGGATTACCCGCTGGCTTGCGGGCTCCGACTTGACACCCGTCCGCTGGATTTTTCCGGGCGACAGTTTTATCGATCCGTCATCGGTATCTTCACCCTCATAGACCGGGATGTAGTCCATCCCCATCGAATCCTTTTTCGGGATTGGCGAGGTGTCCGGTAGCCCCATCGGATTGCGATAGAACTTGATCTTGCGGTCGGCCGCCGCGGCTGTCGCGGGTGCGGCGGCAGGTTCGTCGTCGAAGCTGAGGTCGGCGCCGACGGGCACGGCGCGGTAATCCCGCCCGTCCGGGACTTTTTTGGGTGTCAGCGAATAAAACGGCTTGCCGTCCGGATCCTGATAATAAATCGGATCGTCGCTGGTCTGCGCCAACGCCGTCGAGACCAGCGGCGCCGCGGTCAAATGATGGTGCCGGCGAACACCGATGAATCCGCCAGCCGCCGCCGCTATCAAAGCGGCGACGGTGACGCCGGCAATGGCGCGTTTCACTTTTGCGCCGTGATGACGAGCTTGGTTTCGACCGTGCCGGTTTCGCCCTGCACCTTGGCGCCCAGCGAAAGCTGCCACTTGCCTTCCATCCCGAAGGCGGCCTTGAAGCGATAGCTGCCGGGATCCCCGCCGGGTTCGCGCGCGATCTTGGTGGCCATCTCCGGCATGCCTTCGGGCGCCATGTCGAGACGGGTTGCGAAGATCACCGCATCCGGCACCGGTTTTCCGGTCTTCTTGTTGACCAGCTGAACCGTAACGATCTTGTCCTTGCCGACGGCGACGGTCGGCTCGATCAGCTTGAACTCATAGTCCTTGATGTCGGCACGGGCGATGCCGGCCGAACCGATCACGGCCATGCCTATTAGCGCGACCCGGAGGGCGCGCGAGATGTTGAACGTCTTCATGTTGAGAATCCTCTGATGTCATGGTCCTGCCGCAAGGCGGCATGCGTCGATCCCGCGCGATCAGGTCGCGCGGCAACAAACGGCGCGGTGACGCCGTTCAGACCAGAATTCGAGGCGGATGTTCGGGAGGCGGGTGGCCGAGGCCATCGGGCCATGCATCGTTCCGCAGGGAAGCGATGAGGCCCGTAGCGGTGAGAAGCGGATGGATGGTATCCATCGACACGCCCGTGAAACACATGGACGTGCAGGCCGCCATGAAGACGCACTTGTCGCAACCAATCGGCGGCGCCGGTGCCTTGGACGGGCAGCACGGCATATCGCTTGCCATCTCGTCCGTCGTCTCGGCGGCGGACATGTCATCCGCCACCGCCTGCATCTTATCCTGCATCGACACGTCGGAAGCCACTGGCTGCGCCATCACGGGCCGGGAAACCGGAGCCAACGCAAGGCCCGCGATCACAGGGATCACGAGCAGCCAGCGTATGACGAGGTAGCGTTTCACAATCCTAACATCTCACAAAACTGCGGCGAAGAAAAGGTCGTCCCCCATAGCCCTGGTTCGACGACTTACGGCGGGTGATCGCGCCATGATCGGTCATCAGCGGGCCACGCTGAACGAGTAACTACCTGTCACGCGATGGGTGTCGTCAGACACCGCGTGCCATTCGACCTTGTAGTCGCCGGGGCCCAACGGCTCCTGCAGCGGAACCACCAATTGCTTCTTGTCGGCCGGATCGGTCGTGGGCTTGCCGGTCGCGATCATCTTGCCGGTCTGGTCCTTCACCTCAACGCCCGAAAACTTTGGGATCACGTTTTCATTGAATGTGATCCTGATCTGGGTGGGCGACGTCGTCATGGCCGCTCCAGCAGCGGGCTCTGCCTACTGAAGCTCCGGATGAGCATTCGCGGCGCCATTGAACAGGCCCGCAGCTATCATCAAAATGGTGGCCGTTGTAGTCTTCTTTGACATTAATATTTCCTTTGATTGCGGAGTTGCTGGAATCGTCATTTCAGCGCGCATCCGGGACGAGCATCAGGCCTCCGGCGCAGCGGCCACATCGCTTTTGGTATCAAGCCTTACCACCAGCAGCTAGCCCGCCTCGCGATGAGCAGGTATTCGGCCACATTTTCAGCCGTGATCTGGATCAAGGCGCTCGATTGCCTTTCCGGTATTTTTGCAAGTTGCAATTCGAGGCCCCCTTCGGATGAACGAAGAACAACATGGCGCTTACCGAGGCCGACCCCGTCAACGCAGTGAACCCGCGCGGCCTCGAGCAACGCGCGCGGCCGCTCAGCTTGATTTACGGAAGATCACCACACCCATCTTGTTGCATTTGCTTCGTGGCAAGATTCGGTTCCCGTGGCTGTTCCTGGTGAAATGCAAATTGACGGTCAGCCGGTTCAAGAAAACCATTGATCCGCGCTTTCCCGCAGAAATGGTCGAGATGTGCGCGCTGCCCCTGTGGGTCTACGTCAGTTTGAAGAAACAACTCGGGCAGAAAACGGCGTTCGAGATCATGCGCGTCGCGATTCTCACCGGAGGCGTTGCGCAATGGAATTTCGCCTATCACGCCGCCGAGGAGGATCGCACTTTCAAGAACCTCTGCGACGAAGAGATCATCGTCAATCAGAGCGGCCCGACGCGCTGGAACACGCTGGAGGTGGTCGAGCGGACCGAACGGCGGTTCGAGATCAAGATCACGCGGTGCCTTTACCATGAACTCACGACGGCGATGGGAATTCCGGCCGGCCGGGCCGCCCCGTCGCCGTTCGGCGGGGACCACCGCCGGCGCGCCAGCGCCCACGCGCGCTCGACGTCCTCGAGCGCAG
>Ga0209871_1000233_pt1 | contig 15843 bp, 12 predicted proteins | sample OrgsoiDNA2013045_FD_185795 | JGI IMG/M metagenome (GOLD analysis project Ga0209871, IMG submission 185795) | Permafrost soil microbial communities from the Arctic, to analyse light accelerated degradation of dissolved organic matter (DOM) -... | ecosystem: Environmental > Terrestrial > Soil >... | reverse complement strand
TCGTGCTGGTGACCTGGAGCCGGTGAGCGGGATCGAACCGCTGACCTGCCGTTTACAAGACGGCTGCTCTGCCTGCTGAGCTACACCGGCGGGAGACAGCGGGCATGCTAGCCGGCACTGGCCGGACGTGCGCATCCGGGCGCGGACGCGCTGACGTTAGCGCTCGGCTCGGCCCTGAGCGGCACGGGCGCGGACGGCGCGGGCGGCGCGGGCGGCGCGGGCGCGGGCGCGGACAGCGCTTAGGCGCCGGGTCGGTCCCCGATCGCGCGGCGCCGACGCCGGCGTGCGGAAGACGCCGAGATCAGGACCGCCGCCGGAATCATGGCCAGGAAAAGGCAGCCTGCGATCACCTCGGCCCACGCCGAACTGGTGGAGCCCAGAGCGCCTGCCATGGCGACCACCTGCGGGTGATGGGGGTCGTAGACCACCGGCAGCGTCTCGCCCAGCTGATAGCTGCTCGGGCTGGCCGTGACCGTGCCCTGCTCCTGCCGGCCCTTGACCAGATAGCTGACCTGGATCGCGTCGCGCCCGTAACCATGCGTGGCCGACACCCGGGCGATCGCCGGCAATCCCTCGGTGACCAGCGAGTGCTCGTTGTGCAGGCCAGAGATTCCCAGGCCGAGCAGGATAGCCCCGGCGACCGGGAAGACCGCCGCCCTCAGCACGCTGACGATCTTCCCCGGCCGCCGGCCGTCCCGACGGCGGGATCTGGTGCCCGCGGGCCGTTCGCCGCCCATTGCTGCCACGGCGCAATCGTAGTTGCACTGCCCGCTACCCGGACTATTGGCCGTGAGCCGGTATCGATGTAGGTTCTGATTCGATACGCGTTAAATACCCGATTTGCTGGCGGCTGCCGGACTCCCGCCCGCCCGACTCCCCATCCGCCGGGTAACCTGCTAGGACAAACGTTCGCCTCGGCGAGTCCAGCTGGGCGCGGGAACGCCGAGGCGGTGCTTGCCCCTCGGTGGCGGCACGATTGACCAGGCAAGGGGGCATGCGGATCGTGCGGGTGTTCGACACGAACTGGATACAGATCGAGGAGTACCTGAGGCAGGACGACCGGGTCATTCCGCGAGATCTTTTCGGACTGCTCGACGCGGAGCAGGTGCGGGCCGCGGCGCCGGACGGCATGCTGGGCGGCGCCTGCGCGCGCCCGGACGAGGACATGAAGGTCGTCTGGGATGCCGGGGTAGCCGAGGTCCGGGCGCTGCTGGAGAACGGCTGGGCCCGATGACGACGGGACCGGCCGGCCAGACCGGACCGGACAGCCGGACCGGACCGGACAGCCAGACCGGACTGGCCGGCAAGGTCGCGGTCGTGACTGGGACGGCGCACGGCATCGGCGCCGCGATCGCCGAGACACTCCGGGCCGGCGGAGCACACGTCCACGGCGTCGACAAGGAAGCCGTCGACCTGACCAAGCCCCAGGCAGTACGAGAGTTCTTCGCCGGGCTGGGCGGCGTCGACATCCTGGTCAACAACGCCGGGGGGGTCTGCGGGCAGGTTGGCCACCCCCTGGAGGACGTTGCCGACGACGACTGGCACGCCGTCGTCCATGCCAACCTGACGACAGTATTTCTCTGCACCAGGGCCGTCGTGCCGGGAATGAAGGAGCGCCGCTGGGGCCGGATCATCAACATCTCCTCGGGGGCGGGCCTGTCGGTCAGCCTGACCGGGATCCAGGCCTACGCCAGCGCGAAGGCGGGCCAGATCGGGTTCACCCGGCAGATGGCGCACGAGCTCGGCCCGTTCGGCATCACGGTCAACTGCATCGCCCCCGGCTTCATCCTGTCCAACCCGACGACCGAGCGGCAGTGGGAGAGTTACGGCGACGACGGCCAGCGGGAGCTGGTGGCGGGCATCGCCCTGCGGAAGCTGGGGCGTCCCGAGGACATTGCCAACGGCGTGCAGTTCTTCGCTGCCGAACGGTCCTCCTGGATAACCGGGCAGACAATCGCGATCGACGGCGGCAGTGCTTTCCTTTGACCCCGGCGACGCCGGCTACGTGCGGGAGCTCGCCGAGTACGTCGCCGTGCCGAGCGTCAGCCGGGACGCCAGCCACGACACGATGCGGGCCGCGGCGCGGTGGCTCGCCGGGCAGCTCGCGTTCGCCAGTGCCCGCGTGGTGGAGACCGACGGTCACCCCGTCGTCCGGGGCGAGTGGCTGGGCGCCGACGGGGCGCCGACCATCCTGGTCTACGGGCACTATGACGTGCAGCCGACAGGTGACCTGGCTGAATGGACGACCCCCCCGTTCGAGCTGGCCGTGGACGGTGATGTCATCCGGGGGCGGGGCGCGACGGACGACAAGGGGCCCGTCTACATCGTGCTCAAGGTCGCGCAGGCGTTCATGGCGCAGGAGGGCGGTCTCCCGCTCAACGTGAAGTTCCTGTTCGAGGGCGAGGAGGAGATCGGCAGCCCGCACCTTCCGGCCTTCGTGCGCGCTCACGCCCGGGAGCTGGCCGCCGATCTGGTCATCTCCGCGGACGGGGCGATGTGGCGGGCGAGCGAGCCGTCGCTGTCGCTGGCGTCCAAGGGCCTGGTCTCGATGGACATCGTCGTCGAGGGCGCCGACACGGACCTGCATTCCGGCCGGTACGGCGGGACCGTCGCCAACCCGCTGCACGCGCTGAGCGAGATCCTGGCCAGCCTGCACCACCCGGACGGGACGGTCGCCGTTGACGATTTCTATGACGGCATCCCCGAGCTGAGCGCGGAGCGTCGCCGGGAGCTCGCGGACGTCCCGTTTAGCGAAGGGGAGTTCCTCGCCGACCTGGGGCTCGGCGAAGCGCACGGCGAGGCGGGATTCAGCACGCTCGAACGCCTCTGGGAACGGCCGACGCTCGAGATCAACGGCGTGCGGGGCGGCGGGAAGTACACCGTGATCCCGCATGTCGCCATAGCGCACGTGTCGTGCCGCCTGGTGCCCGGCCAGGATCCGGACGCCGTGATCGAGGCGATCGTCGCGCACGTCGGCGCGCAGGCCGCGCCGGGCGTGCGCGTCGAGGTGCGCGCCGACGAGGCCAGGGTGCCCGCCTACACCATCCCGGCTGACCACCCGGCCATCCGGGCGGCCACCGCCGCGCTCGAGCACGTCTACCCCGGCGAGCAGGTGCTGGCGGCCAGCATTGCAGGCACGCTGCCGGCGACGGCGCTGTTCGAGCGGGTGCTCGGGATCAAGACGCTGTTCTTCTCGTTCTCGACCGCCGACGAGAAACTGCACGCGCCGAACGAGTTCATGCGGATCCGCCGGCTGCGCGAGGGGATGCGGGCGTGGGAGCAGCTGTGGCGCCTCCTGGCCACCGGGCCGCACCGGCTGGCCGGAGCCGGAGCCGGAGCCGGAGCCGCGGGAGGTCACCCGGACGATGACTGACGTACCGCAGCGACGGCCAGCCGACGGGCCGGGCCCCGAAGACGCCCCCGCCTACACCGCGTACTCCTATCTCGGCACTGGCGCGGGCTTGCCCCGTTTCGAGCTGGCGCCCGAGTTCGGCCGGGTGCCGCCGTACGACGGCGGCCTGACCGCGGAGCAGGAACGGCGATCGCGCGGGCTGCTGGCCGACAGCATCGTGATCAGCCTGCACGACCATCCCGTCCGCTTCCCCGCCCGGATGGAGGAGACCCCCTCCTACAACCGCACCGGGCGCCAGCACGCCGCCTACGCCGGCCTGGCGGCCTCCGGCATGACCGTCGTGTTCGACAACATGATGGACGGAACTGCCTGCGTCACGGGGAACGCCCCGTGGCGGTGGGACGACATCATCACCGACCTCGGGATGCGCCAGGCAGACCTGGCCCACCAGAGTCACGTGATGGCCGTCCGCACGGTGGCGGACATCGACGAGGCGCACCGCCGCGGGCTAGTGGGGCTGGTGTTCGGGCTGGAGGCGGCCACGCCGATCGAGAACGAGATCGACCGCCTTGACGTGCTGTACGGGCTCGGCATCCGGCAGATCGGGATCGCGTACTCCGACGCCAACGCGCTCGGCAGCGGGCTCAACGAGACAAGCGACGGGGGGCTCACCGACCTCGGCCGGCGGGCGGTGACCCGGATGAACAGGCTCGGCCTGGCCATCGACCTGTCCCACTCATCGGACCGCACCGCCCTTGATGTGTGCCGGCAGACCGAGCGGCCGGTATTCCTGACGCACGCGGGAGCACGGGCGGTCTGGGACACCGCCCGGATGAAGCCCGACGACGCGCTGCGGGCGGTGGCGCAGACCGGCGGCGTGATCGGGATGTCGGCGGCCCCGCACACCACGCTGTCGGGCGCGCATCCCCGGCACTCGATCGACTCGGTCATGGACCACTTCCGGTACTGCGTCGATCTTGTCGGCATCGACCATGTCGCGTTCGGGCCGGACACGCTCTACGGCGATCATGTCCAGCTGCACCGGGTCTTCGCCCACCTGCTGGGCCTGGAACGCGCCACCCGCGGGCCCGCATTCGACCCCGTCGCCTACGTCGACGGGCTGGAGAACCCCACCGAGAACTTCACCAACATCTGCGGCTGGCTCGTCCGGCACGGCTTCGACGACGATGAGATACGGGCCGTCATCGGCGGGAACATCTACCGGGCGCTGCAGTCGGTCTGGGTCGGGCAGCAGTGAGCGAGGAGAGACGCGGAGCGCGCGGACTGGGTCGGGCAGCAGTGAGCGAGGAGAGACGTGAGGCGCGCGGACTGGGTCACGCCGCAGGAGGAGTCTCATGGTGTGCTAAAGCCGACAAGAAAGGCGGTACAGGCATATGACAGGTCAGATTCCGGTCGTCGACCTCGAGCTCGCCCTGAGCCAGAGCGCGCCCGCAGGGCTGCTCGATGCTGTCCGCGGCGCGGCCGAGCAGATCGGCATCATCCAGGTGGTCAACCACGGAGTGCCGCAGGAGCTCATCGCGGACTACAGCAGGCGAATCGGCCGCTTGCTCAGCCTGCCCAGGCAGGAGAAGGCCGCGCTGGCCAGCCCGACCGGGCATCCGCATCGCGGCTGGCGTCAGTGGCCCGACGACTTCGGCCGGCTCGAGCTCGAGCGGTACAACGTGGCCGAGTTCGATACGCCTGCGGCGGCGCGGGCAGCGGGAGTGCCGGAGGAGTATCTCGGGCTCTACGCGCACCCTAACGTGTGGCCGGCCGACGACCCGGAGTTGCGTGAGGTGACGTTCCGCTATATCGCGGCCGCGCGCCGGGTCGCGCAGCGCGTGCTCGACCTGTACGTCAGGGCACTGCGGGTAGCGCCCGGCACCTTCGGCCTCGGCGAGCTCCCGCATGTGCGGCTCACCACGAACGACTACCCGACCTGGTCGTATCCCGAGGCGAGCAGCGACGAGGACAAGCTGCTCCTGCTGGAGCACGCGGACGACTCGGTGCTGACCATCCTGGGCCAGGAGGGCGACTACGAGGGACTCCAGGCCCAGCTGCCCGATGGCGGCTGGCTGGGAGTGCCGTTCGTCCCCGGCGCCCTCCAGGCGTTCTCCGGGATGCTCCTGACCCGCTGGACCGCCGGGCGGCTGCGCGCGGTCAGGCACCGGGTGGTCGCTGGCGGGACGATGACCCGGCGGTCGACGGCGGTCTTCTGCTATCCGAGTCTGCAGACTGTCGTCGAGCCGCTGGCGCCCTTCGCCGGCCCCGCTGACGGCGCTGGCCAGAGCCAGGCTGACGGCGGCGGGCACGAGCCCGTGCTGGTCTTCGATCACGTCCAGCGCAGGGTGCAGGACTACCTCGACGAGTACGGCCGCCCGGACCAGGTGGCTGCCTGGCGCGAGGGCCGGCCGTACGTAGCCGCCCTGTCCGAGAACTCGGCCGGTAACACCCGCCGCCGGCCAAGCTGACCAGCTAATGTCACTCAGCTGGTCTCTCAGCGTGGCACCGCCGTGATGCCGCGCCGCGTGGCCCGGACTACCAGTTCGGGAGGGTGCGACTGGTCATGCCGTGACCTGCTGGCTCGCAGGCCGGCCCTGGTCCCGGCGTCCCGTCAGGTGCGCGCGACGGGCACGGGCACCCCTGCGGACCTCGCAGAGAATCAGGTCATTGCCGATCCTGCCGTGCTGCCCGCCCTCCAGCCTGCGGCCGCGCTGCGCTGGCCGCTTCGGTGGCCGCCCGCGGGAGCGCTTCTGGTGCCGTGAGTAGAGCACCTGTGCCCCGGCTACCAGCCACGCCCAGAAATAGACGACCACCACCCCGATCAACACTCGCTCATAGCCTTCGTTATTGACGGGGTGAGCAGCCGCCAGCGCGGCTGGCCCAATGAGCACACATGCGCCCAGCAGGACTGCGTTGCTCGCCGGCCGCCGGGCCCGCGCGGGCCCCCGCAACGGCCGGGCTCCGGTCAGCCCGGCGGGGATGTCGGCGGTAATCGTGGCCAGTTCCGAATAGGTCCGTGAGGCAAACGCCTGGCCCACCCGCAGGTCAAACTCGTCCTTGGTCAGCCGGCCCTGCACGAACGCGGCCTTGAGCGTGTCGATCACCTGCTCGCGGTCGCCGTGCGACGCCCGCAAGTGGCCGCGGCCCGCCGCGGCCGCTGCCTTCTCATCGCCCGGTCCTGTCGTCACCGGCGCCTCCCACCAGACCACTACAGGAAGCGTAGCGCGGCTGCCCGCTGGCGGCCATCCTCGCCGGCACCAAGACCCGTGAGAGCGGGCATGGTGCGAACCCTCGCCCGCCGGCTTTCCGCCCTTGATTCGCTGCCTAATCTTGCTTCTTCTGGCCGTCAGCGAACTCGGCGCGGACGCCGAGGAGCCGGACCGGGGCGCGCTCGGTGAACCGGTCCAGCGCCGCCAGCGCCCCGGCTTCGATCGCGGCGGGATCCATGGCTGGCGCCGCCAGAGGATGGCCGCGGGTGTAGGTGCGAAATGGCGCGTAGCGGACCTTGACCACGATCCGGGCTGCTGGCCGCTGCTCGGCGGCCACGTCCTGGGCGACCTGGCTGGCCAGCCGCCGCACCTGGCCGCGGACCTCCTCCCAGTCGCCGATGTCCTGCTGGAAGGTCGTTTCCCGGCCGTGCCCGCGAGCCCGGTAGGGCTCGTCGGTGACCACTGACGGATCGAGTCCGCGTCCGGTCTGCACGAGCCACGGGCCGATGGCCGGCCCGAAGCTGGCCGCCAGGGCCTGCGGATCGGCGGCGGCTAGGGCGCCGACTGTCTCGATGCCGAGGGCGGCCAGGCGCTGGGCGGTCTTGCGCCCGATGCCCCACAGTGCGTCCGGTGGCCGGTCCCCGAGTACCTCGAACCAGTTCCGCGGGGTGAGCCGGAAGATCCCGGCCGGCTTGCCGAACCCGGTAGCGAGCTTGGCCTGCAGCTTGTTGCGGCCGATCCCGACGGAGCAGTCCAGCTGGGTGGCCGCCTGGATCCTGGCCCGGATGTCCCGGGCGATGGCTTCGGGGTCGTCGCTGTCCACGGCGACGAACGCTTCGTCCCAGCCCATCACCTCGACCATGTGGCCGAGGCTGCGCAGCACGGTCATGACCGCGTCCGACGCCGACTCGTAGGCCGCCCGGTCGACCGGCAGGAAGACGGCGTCGGGAATCCGCCGGGCCGCTATCCGCAGGGGAACGCCGGAATGGACTCCGTGTTCACGGGCCTCGTAGGAGGCGGTCGCCACAACGCCCCGCTTGGACGGGTCGCCGTCACCGCCGACGATGACCGGCCGACCGCGCAGCTCGGGCCGCCGCAGCACCTCGACAGCCGCGATGAACTGGTCGAGGTCCACGTGCAGCACCCAGCGGGTCATGCTTCAGTCTCCCGCCATGAGCCGGACACGGCCAGGACGCGCTGTCGCGGGTCCGCGCGGTCTGCCTGCCGGCGTGGGAGCACGGCCGGTATCTTTCCTGCGAGGAACGATCGTTCTGTCCATCGGGAGGTCCCATGAGCCCGCGCCCGCCGTTCCCGCCCTTCACCATGCAGACCGCCCGGCAGAAGGTGCAGGCCGCCGAGGACGCCTGGAACACCCGCGACCCCGACCGCGTCGCGCTCGCGTATACCGAGGACTCGGTCTGGCGCAACCGGCATGAGCGCGTCTGCGGGCGGGCCGAGATCGTGGAGTTCCTGCGGCGCAAGTGGGCCCGCGAGCTCGACTACGCCCTGCGCAAGGAGCTGTGGAGCTGCCACGGCAACCGCATCGCCGTCCGCTTCCAGTACGAAAGCTGCGACGGGGCCGGCCAGTGGTGGCGCAGCTACGGCAACGAGCTGTGGGAATTTACCGAGGAAGGCCTGATGAGCCGGCGCGAGGCCAGCATCAACGACCTGGCCATTGACCCGGCAGACCGGAGCATCCACGGCCCCCGGCCCGAGGCCGACCATGGCGTGCCGCTGCCCCTGTACTGACGACAGCGGCAGCCGGTGCCCGGCCTGCGCGGCTCAGGCCGGTACCTCCGCGACGGACCCGTCGGAGATCTGGAGCACCCGGTCGGCTACCTGCAGCATGGCCGGGTCGTGCGTCGCCACCAGCACAGTGACCCCTTCGCTGTGCGACAGCGCGCGCAGCAGCTTCATGATCTGCCCGGCGGTCTGCGAGTCCAGCTGGCCGGTCGGCTCGTCCGCGATCAGCACGCTGGGCCGGTTCGCCAGCGCCCTGGCGATCGCGACGCGCTGCTGCTGACCGCCGGACAGTTCATGGGCCCGCTGGTGAGCGTGCTCACCCAGGCCCACCATGCGCAGCAGTATCTGGGCCCGATCGTCACGTTCCGCGGGATCGGTCCTGACCAGCCGCATCGGGACGGACACGTTCTCAGCGGCGGTCAGGATCGGGATCAGAGCGTAGGACTGGAAGATGAAGGCGAGGGTCTCCCGGCGTACCCGCGCAAGGTCATTGCGGTTCATCGCCGTCAGCTCGGCACCGTCGATCGCGACCTGGCCGGAGTCGGGCCGGTCCAGGCCGCCGACAATGTTGAGCAGGGTGGTCTTACCCGAGCCGGAGCGGCCCTTGACGGCCGCGATCTCGCCCGCCCGGACGTCGAACGAGACGCAGCGCAGGGCCCGCACCGCAGCCACGCCGCTGCCGTAAGTGCGGGTGAGGGAGCGGACCTGAATCATGGCCGACTTCCTTCCTGCGCTCTCCCACGCTGAGGTCACGCGCCCTCCTGCCAGTCCCGGTCACCCGGGCCATCCCGGTCGGCGCCCGCCGGACCAGTGCCCGCCGGACGAGCGCTCGCCGGACGGGTGCCCGCCGGGTTCGGCAGCGCCTGGCGGTGCCTTCCCGGTCGCTCGGCATCGTGCGCTGGCGGAACCGTGTCCGGCCACACGCCGATGTGGTCGGGCTCGAGCGCGAGGCGTACGCGGTCGCGCAGGGCCAGCGCCTCGGTGAACTCGTCGGGCAGCTGCAGTCTGCCCGACCGGTCAAGCACCGCATATTCCTCGCTGGATCCAGCATCGACAAGCCCGCCCGCCGTGGCCCGGCGCAGCACCTCGGTGCTGGTCCTGCCGTCCCGGATAGCCAGCGTCCGCGCGACATGCTCCGCGACCTCCGCGTCGTGGGTCACCACGAGCACCGTGACGCCGGCCTCGGCACTCGCCGTGCGGAGCGCGCCGAAGACATGCGCCGCCGTCGCGGTGTCGAGCTCGCCCGTGGGCTCGTCAGCCAGCACGACCTTCGGATCATTGGCCAGCGCGACCGCGATCGCGGCGCACTGCTGCTCGCCACCGGACATCTCGGCCGGCAGGCGGTCACGGCAGCCGGCCACGCCCAGCAGCTCCAGCAGGCTGGCTGCCCTGGCCGCCCTGGCCCGGCGGCTCACCCCGGTGAAGCCCATCGGCACGGCTACGTTCTCTGCCGCGGTCAGGTACGGCAGCAGGTTGCGGGATGTCTGCTGCCAGATGAAGCCGACCGTCTCGCGCCGGTACTGCAGCCTGTCCTTTCCCTTCATCGTGAGCAGATCGTGGCCGGCTACCGTGACCTGGCCAGCGGTCGGCCTGTCCATCCCGGACAAGATGTTGAGCAGCGTCGACTTCCCGCTCCCGGACGCGCCGATCAGGGCGGTGAGCTCGCCCGGCGCGACCTCGAGGTCCAGCCCCTGCAGTGCCTGCACCTCGACCCCCTCGACCAGGTAGATGCGCACCAGGTGCTTGCACACGATGACGCACCCCTGGCCGAAGGTGTCCACGGGCTGGCTGGCGGCCGCCAGCTCGATCTCGGCCAGCGTCTGGGCACCACCGGGCCCGCCTGCGTGTCCCGGCCCGGCGCGGGCATGTCCAGCGCCTGGCTGCGTGCTGCCGGCAGTCACTAGTTCTCTCCCGTCCGCAGTTGCCTGCCTATCTCGTTCCGCCTGGTCGCCGCGCCATGCCCGACCGCCGTCGCGGTGATCAGAACGGCGGCCCCGGCGGCCGTGGCGAGCAGGGGCACCAGGCCCGGCCGCACCGCTACCGGCGCGCTGGATCCGGTGAAGACCGCGAGGTCAAGTGCCGGGCCTATGGCCACTGGCAAGGCGATGGCGGCGAGGACCCCGCCCGCGAGGGCGACGACGAACAGCGGAATGTTCTCCATCATCGCGACCACCCTGGACTGGCCGGGCCGCATGCCCATGGCGGCCAGCGTGACCAGCAGCCGCTCGCGCGAGCCCGCGGCCAGGGCCAGGCCGGCCAGCACGGCGGCCACGGCCAGCACTGCCGCGAAGCCGACGCACAGCGCAACGCTCTGATTGGCGACGGTCTCCATCGGGATCGTGGCCAGGGATGTCCTCAGCACCTCAGCGCGCAGCCGCACGGCACCGAACGGGACGGCGCGGGCGACAGCGCGGCGCAGCGCCGCGCCGTCGATGGGACGGCCGGTCAGCAGCATCAGGTTGGTCGGCCAGGGCCCCTCGTTCCGGCTGGCCGCCCAGGCCGGGACGACGACGAACGAGCCGGACGGTACCGCGGGAGTGGCGGTGAGCACGCCGACCGCGCGGATCCTCAGGGGGACGTCGTCCGGCGTCGTGAGCACGCCCGTCCGGCTGGTCAGGCCGGCCAGGTCGGGTGACACCAGGACGGGGATGATCCGGCTGCCCCTGTCGGCCAGCGGGGACGGCGCGAACGAGCCCCACGGCGTGTCACCGCTCAGTGCCGCGTACCGGCTCACGCTCGCGCTGACGGCCGTCGTGCTCGCCGTCCTCGAACCGACGGCGACGCTCCCGGCTTCATCGGACACGGCGACCGTGTGCCGGGCGCCGGGAACCCTGGAGAGCGACGTTACCTGCGCTGCTGTCATCCGGTGAATGTCATTGACGGAGACCGAGGCGTCGGCGCCCACCTGATCCCAGGAGTTGGCCACCCGCGTGCTGCTGACGGTGGTGTTCACCATGCCGCCGAAGCCGGCCATCGCCATGGCCAGGATGAGCACGAGCGCGGGCAGCAGGGCAGTGGACGCCGAGCGTGCGGCACGGGCGAGCCCGAGATGGACGACCGCGCCGCGGCGGCGCCTGGTCATCCGCAGCACCAGCCGCAGCGGCAGCGGATAGCAGCGGATCACTACCAGGGCAGCGAGCAGCGCGACCAGCAACGGCCCGGCACCCGCCAGCACGTTCACGCCCGAGCCCTGCCCGGCCTGCCGGGTGCGCAGGGCGAGCACCGCGCCGGCCGTCAGGGCGGCCGCGCTCACCTCCGCCACCAGCCGTCGCCGTGAGCGGCGGGGGATCGTGACGTCTGCCCGGCGGCTGCCGGGGGCGTGCCCGGTGCCGCGCTGGCTCGCGGCCGCCAGCAGCCCGGGACCGAGCAGCGCGACGATGCCGAGCGTGCCCGCCAGCTGCCACGAGGTCACAGTGTCCGGACTCGGCACCAGCGCCACGGCGGCCGCCGCGCCGGCGGCCAGCGCGATCAGCAGCAGCGGGGTGGTAGTGGCGAGAATCCGGATCGCAATCCCCGGCAGCGACGCGCCCCTGGCGCGCAGGGTCGCAAGCTCGCTGTCTCGCCGCTCGACGACCAGGCGCGCGGCGAGCAGGATGAGCACCAGGCTGATCAGGAAGAGACCTGTGACGATCAGTGACATGACCTCCGCAACCGCGCTGACCTCGGTCAGGAACTGGCCGAGCACAGAAGTCATGTTCCCGGCGACCGTCATGCCGGACGGATAGCCCTGGCTCGCCGCCACGGTGAGCGGGCTGCTCGCCAGGTTGGCGAGCGTGCCCTGCAGCCCGGATGCCTCAGCGGCGGTAACAAAGCGCAGGTCCAGCGGGAGATCCAGGACCAGGCTCAGCTGCGACCCTGAGTAGCCGGCCTGCAGCGCAGGGAGCTCGCCGGGACCGATGAGCGCCGCGGCCTCCCAGTACGGATGTTCGGTGAAGGCCCCCTCCAGCTTGGGCCCGAAGAATGTCTGGTCGTAGGACCAGAACGCGGTGGCAGGATCGGCCGGCCTGGTGATGCCGACAACGTGCAGGACGACACGGCCGAGCTGAATGTCCGAGCCAAGGTGCAAGCTGAACCGCGCAGCTGTGGCCTGGTTAACTGCGGCATCCAGCGTGACCGTGGCCTGGCGGCCAGCGCCGGATGTCGAGTACCTGTCCGGCAGCCGGCCGCTGACCACGCGCAGATGGCGGGACAGCGGCTCCCGGTAGACGATCTCCAGCAGCGGCTGGTCGCTGGCGGCGGTCGCCGAGGGCGCCGCGTTGAGCACAGGCAGGAAGGGCGTGGCGACGTCAGCCCAGCGGGAAGCGGCCGGGGAGGCCAGCGGCGGCGGGAGATGCGGTCCCATCGCCCGCAGGCTCTGGCGGAGCTGATCGACCCGCGGGCCATTGCCGGGACTCACTACCCACCCGCCGGTGGCGGACATAGTCCGGTTCAGCGCCGGCGCTCCGGTCAGGGTCCGCTGCAGCGCCCGGGTCTCGAATGTCTCGATCAGCCGGGGAGCCGCGGCGGCCAGGAACACGGTCGCCAGGAGCACCGCGGCCAGCAGAGCGACCGGCCCGGATGCAACGCCGCGGGCCAGCCGCCGCCGCAGCTTGCTCATGCCTGGCCGCCCGCGCGCAGAACCGCGGCGGTATCGGAGGTGCCGCGCACCGAGATGGGTGCCAGGAGGATCGGGAACACCGCGATCACCGCGGTCATGGCCGCTGCCAGCAGCCACGGCACGTGCACCAGGACAGGCAGCACGGGCAGGCCGTCTGCTGGCGATACCGTCAGCGCGGGCACGATGAGCCGGGCCAGCAGCGTGCCGATGGCGAGCCCGGCGAGCGCTCCTGGAACGGCGATCAGGATCTGCTCCGACCGGAGCATCCGGCTCCGCTGCCGGCGCGGGATCCCGAGCGCATCCAGCAACGCCAGCTCGGGGCGGCGCTCCCGGCCGGCGGCCAGGCTCACGCCGAATCCGGCCAGAGCCAGCAGGGCGGCGGCAGCGGCGATGGCGGCCAGCGCCTCGCTGACGTCGACGGCGAGCGGATTGCCGGTCAGCGACGCCGCCACCGCCGCCCGGCTGGTGAGCTGGGCGCCGCCGCCCAGGCCCGCGAGCGACGGCGGCTTGTCCGCCCGGAGCCACCACTGCGTTACCGGCAGCGGCTGGGCACCTGATGAGATCAGAGCTTGCTGTAGCGACGCCTCATTAACGACAATCCCCCCGGTGGCCGGGGCAATGGTCGGAAATGCCGATACCGCGGCTGCAATGCGCATATGCAGCATGGTCTGGCCGACCGGAACGGCGGCCACGGCCCCGACATGCTGCCCGGTTGCCGCGAGGAACGCATCGGTGACGATCGCGGGCAGCACGGGATCGGAGGGCAGGAAGGAGATCGCGGCCTGGGTGAGGGCAGCCCCGTTGCCATTCGGCCCGGTCGTGAATGTCCGGCGGCCGGCATCCGGCAGCGGATGCCGGACAAGCCGCGCCGTCGCCGCGAGCGGCCCGGAGCCGACGCCGGATACGCGGACCGGCCCGACCTGTAGGCGAACGGCTTGGGTCTGCCCGGGCGGCGAGTAGGAGACCTGGACGCCGTCAAGGCGGAGCGGATAGGCGGCCCGCCCGGCGGGCGCGATATCGGCCACGAACTGATGGCGCCGCCCGTCCGCCGGGAGTGCCCCCGCATCGACCAGGTAGTAGATACCCGCCGCATCGCTGATCTGCAGCTGCAGCGCGGCATCGCTGATCGAGGCGGTGCGGCGGCCGGTCCCGGACAGCGTCGCCGACACTGAGATGCGCTCGGGGCGCCCTGGCAGCAGCGTGCCCGGAACAGGAGCACGGCCGGCGATGCGGCCGGCCAGCGAGCGCAGCGGCTGCGATGCGAGATCCCCGCGCAGCAGGGCGATAGACGGGGCCGTCGAGGGGTCAAGGCCCAGCACTGTCGAGGTCGACGGGTCGCCCGCCACCGAGCTGGCGACCCTGGTGACCGGCATAGCTGCCGCCGCGTCGCCGATCCTGGTCAGCCGGCTCACCTCGCCGAGCGGCAGCGGACCGTAGGGCAGGTCGATACGGAAGTCAGAGCCAGTAGTGAAGGCCGCCGTGTCAGCGGCGGATCGCTGCGCGCTCCCGTACTGGCCGAGCGCGAGGACCCCGGTGGCGATGGCGAGCACCATGATCAGCAGCGGTCCGGCCTGCCGCAGCGGGCGGCGGCCGACTGACCACGAGGCAAGGGGAAGGGCGAGGCCCCGGCCCCGGGCTGCCACCCGGTTGGCGAGCCGGACGGCCAGGGGCAGCGCGCGCAGGATCAGCACGCTGCAGGCCGGCGCGGCGATGAGGGGCGCGGCGATCAGCGCCGGATCCAGGTGCAGCTGGCCGCTGGCCGAATCGGAGAAGGCCGTGGTGTTGCCGGCCAGCTCCCAGCATGCGGCGCCAGCCAGGAGCACGAGCGCGAGATCGGCCCCGGCCCGGCTGACCGCGCCCACGGCCTGCTGCCGCCCGCGCAGCAGGGCGATCCCCAGGGGCGACACCGCAGCCCGGACTGACGGGAAGAGGATGACTGGCAGGCTGGCCAGGCCGACCGCGGCAGCCACCCACCACAGGAGGGCCGACCCGCTCCGCGCGGACGCGGCGCTGAGCGCCAGCGGATGAGCGCGGGCGATCTGCCGGGCCAGCCACGCGCCCGCCAGCGGCCCGAGGATCACCGCCGGGGCCACGAGCAGCACGCCTTCCGTCCCGCCCAGCCGCAGGAGCTGGCGGTCGCCGGCTCCCCTGGCCCGCAGCAGCGCACTTTCTGCCCGGCGCTGGCCGGCCAGCATCCGCGACACCAGCGCCAGGGTCGCGCCGCCGAGGACCAGCAGTTGCAGCAGGCCGATCAGCAGCAGCGAGCGGGCGATGAGCACGGCGGAGGCAAGCCGGCCGAGGATCGCGGGCAGGCCCGTAGTTACCTGCAGGCCGCCCAGTGACGTCAGGTCCCCGAAGCTCTTCTCAACGGGCTGCTCCAGGTTACCGACCGCTGAGCTGACCCGCCGGCTGAGCGACTGAAGCTGGCCCGTCCCGATCCCGGACAGGCGCGGGACTATTTCCCACGATGCCTGCGACGCGGCAAGCGGCCCGCGCGCCATCGCGCTCGGTACCGTGTCGAACGGGCCGAAGGTGGTGAAGTCGCCCTGCCGCACGGAGCCTGTTCCGTGCAGCGGATCGATTCGCCAGTAGGGACCCGCCGGGTCCAGGGGCCGGAATATCCCGCTCACCCGCACCCGTACCGGTACCGGCGTCCGCCCGTAAGGCGAGGTCAGCGTCATCACCGAGCCGACGGACAGGCCAAGATGCCCGGCAGTGCCCTGCGGGATGGCGACAGGGACCGGATTCGGGCCGCGATCAAGCGATGGCCAGCTGCCGGCGAGGAGCCGCGCGTGTGCCGCGAGGCCATACATGGCCATGAAGGTCGCCACGTCCTGCTGGCTGCCGGGCCGGGCCTGGCCTGAGCTGCCGGGCCGGGCCTGGCCTGAGCTGCCGGGCCGGGCCTGGCCTGAGCTGCCGGGCCGGGCCTGGCCTGAGCT
>Ga0209871_1000232_pt1 | contig 15939 bp, 18 predicted proteins | sample OrgsoiDNA2013045_FD_185795 | JGI IMG/M metagenome (GOLD analysis project Ga0209871, IMG submission 185795) | Permafrost soil microbial communities from the Arctic, to analyse light accelerated degradation of dissolved organic matter (DOM) -... | ecosystem: Environmental > Terrestrial > Soil >... | reverse complement strand
ATACGCGCAGGCCGGCTCGGTCGTCATTCGGATAAAACTCCCACTCTGAACAGCTTCAAAAAAATCCGCCGTTTTGTGCGCGCGAATTATTTTGTGCTCTAGCACGGGCCCGCGCGGCGGCGATAGCTTCGAAGGTATTATTCTTTAGGCGTTATATGACTCGTAACTAATTTTCGACCCCGTAGTTCTACGGGGGGGGGCCGCCACGGCATCAGCCCGGGTGTATCATTTTGACCGGCTGCACCAGCCGATCGAATTCCGCCGCTGAGACAAAGCCGAGCCGCACAGCCTCTTCCTTCAACGTGGTTCCGCGCGCGTGAGCTGACTTCGCAACCTTGGCGGCATTGTCGTAGCCGATCCTGGGAGCGAGCGCAGTCACCAGCATCAGCGAGCGTTCCATCAATTCCCGGATACGTTTTTCGTCGGCGCGTATTCCCTCGACACAATGCTCCGTGAACGAGCGCGCAACGTCGGACATCAATTGGATGGAATGCATCATGCAATAGGCGAGCACCGGCTTGTAGACGTTCAGTTCGAAATGTCCCTGGCTGCCCGCAATGGTGATCGTCGTATGGTTGCCGAACACCTGACAGCAAACCATGGTCAACGCTTCGCATTGCGTCGGGTTGACCTTGCCCGGCATGATCGACGAGCCGGGTTCGTTTTCAGGCAGGATCAATTCGCCGAGGCCGGAACGCGGACCCGATCCCAACAGGCGAATATCGTTCGCGATCTTGAACAGGCCGGTCGCCACCGAATTGATCGCGCCATGCGCGAATACGTAGGCGTCGTTGGAGGCCAGCGCCTCGAATTTGTTGGGAGCACTGGTGAAGGGAAGCTTTGTGATTTTGGCAACGTGTCTGGCGAACGCCTTGGCGAATTTCGGCTTCGAATTGAGCCCGGTACCGACAGCGGTGCCGCCCTGCGCCAGTGGATACAGATCCTTCACCGCGACGCGCAGCCGCGCGATGCCGCTCTCGACCTGGGCGGCGTAGCCGGAGAACTCCTGACCGAGCGTCAGCGGTGTGGCGTCCTGGGTATGGGTGCGGCCGATCTTGACGATGTGAGCGAATGCCTTTTCCTTTTTGCGCAGCGCGCGGTGAAGCTCGCCGAGCGCCGGAATGAGATCGCCGACGATGCCCATCGCGGCGGCGATGTGCATCGCGGTCGGAAACGAGTCGTTCGACGACTGACTCATATTGACGTGATCGTTGGGATGAACCGGCGCCTTGGCGCCGAGCTCGCCGCCCAGCAGTTCGTTGGCGCGATTGGCGATCACCTCGTTGAGGTTCATGTTGGTTTGCGTGCCGGAGCCGGTCTGCCAGACCACCAGCGGAAAATGATCGTCGAGCTTGCCGTCGATCACCTCGCGCGCGGCGCGGACGATGGCGCGGGCGCGGCGCTGGTCGAGCAAGGCGAGTTCGCGGTTGGTTTCCGCCGACGCGAGCTTGACGATGCCGAGCGCATGAACGACCGCCATCGGCATCCGGTCCTGGCCGATACGGAAATTCCGCCGCGACCGTTCCGTCTGCGCGCCCCAGTAGCGATCGGCGGAAACCTCGATCGGGCCGAAGCTGTCAGTCTCGGAGCGAGTCGAATTGGATCGCGAGGATGTTGCTGGTCGATCCATGAGTCATGTCCGTTACGCAAATACGATTATGTCGGAACCAGCTCACGCCAGCTCCGCGGACGTTCATTCTACGGCGGCGCTGATCTCTCGCGCGCGGATTATTTCTTGCGGAAGCGATCCAGCCGCACGACTTCGGCGCCCTCGCCCGGCTTTGTCGGTTCGTCCTTGTTCTCGGGGGTCGGCGCCGGAACCGTCAGCGCCGCAGCTGTGGAAGAGGGCGCAGCAACCGGAAGGCTTGCAGCGGGTGCTTCGGCCGCGGCATCGGACGGTTCGAACTGGAGGCCGAATTGTACCGACGGATCGAAGAAGCTCTTGATGGAATTGAACGGAACCACCAGGCGCTCGGCGATGCCGCCGAACGAAAGGCCGACTTCAAACCGATCTTCGGTCACCGTCAGGTCCCAGAACTGGTGCTGGAGGATGACCGTCATTTCTTCCGGATATTGCGCCAGCAGCCGCGGCGACAGCTTCACGCCTTCCGCGGTCGACAGAAAGGTGATGAAGAAATGATGCTCGCCAGGCAGGCCATGCTCGGCGGCGTCGGTCAGAACGCGGCGCAGCACGCCCCGCAGCGCATCGCGCGCCAGGACGTCGTATCGGATATGATCGGTCGCCATTGTCGGTCCTGTCACGTTCGGATGCCGCCGGCGGATCGGCAACCCGACTCGCCCCTTTCGTACATGCTACTCCGAAGCCGGCCTAAGGTCAGCAGGTGTTGCCGCCGGTGGTGCAAATTCCAGCAATCTGGGCTGGAATATGATTTGGGATGAGGCAAATTCAAATCGAAGTGGAGGCTTCTGTTGCCAGGTGCCTCCGAACCCCGCCTGACGGAGCTTAACCCGTCAGGACTTCAGACTTGGTTTTTCAAACCGCTTACGCGGCCTGAGCAACCGGAGCATAGTTGTCGTTTGCAACTATTGCATAGCCCGATAACGGCGGAACCATACCGAGAAAAAACACGCCCTTTACGCCCTCGTCGATCCTGTTTCGCCCCCGCCGAAACCCGCAGCCGGTGCGGCGGGCTTTGGTGGAGGCGCCGGGTGCTGCCCCCGGGTCCGAATGGTTTATTGCGACGGCAATTTATTTCCATAGCCGGCAAGCCGGCCCCCTCAATATAGGGGGCAAAAGTCGAGAAAAACAGAGCCCGCAAAGGCCGTTTCGCCTGAGAACCACGCCCTCGGGGTGGAATAAAGCTGAGGTGGAATACGCTGAATATGGGTTGGCCTTGCGCAGCCGCCGTTCTAAATCTCGACAATGCCCCCGGATTCGCCGCCGGTTGCCGTTCCGGCGCCGGATCTTCCAGAATCAGCCCCGTCAACGCCGCCCGGCCTGATCGCGCTGTTCGTCGCGTTCGCCAAAATGTCGCTCGCCGGCTTTGGCGGCGTGCTGGTCTGGGCGCGGCGCGGGATCGTCGATCAGCACCGGTGGATGACGGCGAACGAGTTCAACGAGACCTTCGCGCTGTGCCATTTTCTGCCTGGCCCGAACGTTGTGAACCTGTCGGTGGTGTTCGGATCGCGTTTTCGCGGGATTCCCGGCGCCCTCGCGGCCTTTGCCGGGCTGCTCGGTCCGCCCGTGGTGATCGTGACCGTCCTGGCGGCGCTCTATGCCCGCTACGGCGAAATCGATGCGTTGCGGCGCATTTTGGCCGGGATCTCCTGCGCGGCAGTCGGATTGCTGATATCGGCCTTGTTCCGGATGATGATGCCGCTGATCGAGCGGCGCGACCTGATCGGCCTTGTGATCCTGGCGGCGGTTTTTGTCGCGATCGGGCTGTTGCGGCTGCCGTTGCCGGCGGTGTTGCTGGTGGCAATCCCGCTCAGCGTTGCCATCGCCTTTTTCATCCGCCGGCGGGCTGCCTCATGAATTCCGACACCAACCCAATTCTATCGCTCGCCTGGACTTTCGGGGTGATGTCGCTGTTTGCGGTGGGCGGCGCCAATGCCGCCATTCCGGAAATGCATCGCCTGGCGGTCGATGTTCAGCACTGGATGACCGACAAGCAATTCGCCGACGTGTTCGCGATATCGCAATTGTCGCCGGGGCCGAACGTGCTGATCGTGACCCTGATCGGCTATTCCGTCGCCGGCGTTGCAGGCGCGCTGGTGGCAACCCTGGCGATGTGCGGTCCGACGGCCGTCCTTGCCTATTATGTGAGCCGCCTGATCACGCGGTCGAGCCACTCGCGCTGGCCTGCGATTATTCAGGCGGCCCTGGTCCCGCTTTCAATCGGGTTGATGGGCGCCAGCGGCCTGATTTTGGCATTGGCCGCGGATCGGACCTGGGCCGGCGCCGTGGTCACCGCCGTCGCCGCGGTGCTGGCCTTTGCCACGCGGTTAAATCCGCTATGGCTGTTGCTTGCGGGCGGCTGCTTGGGTTTTGCTGGTGTTATCTGACGAAAATCGGTAGGCAGGACCGTCGGGCCAGCATGATAAGCGAAACAGACAGAATGGGCGAGAAGCCCTGCGCGGGGAGAGAGATAGATGAGTGACACGCCGAGCCACGCGCCGGTCAGGTCGATCATGCCGAAATGGGTCCGTGGCCCGCAGGATTTCGTTGGCGGGATCGCGCTGATGGCGATCGCGGTGTTCGCCTTGTGGGCGTCGAGCGATCTGCAGGGCATGCATGGATTTTCATTCGGAGCCGGCACCGCGCCGCGCATGTTCGCGGGCCTGCTGCTTGGGTTGGGCTTCGCGGTAATGGTGGTCGGGCTGGTGACCGAGGGAGCGCATTTGGCGACCTATGCCTGGCGCGGGCCGCTGTTTGTTTCGCTTTCGATTCTTTCGTTCGCGGCGACAATTCGCCCGCTGGGTCTGGTGATCTCGGCCTTTGCGAGCTTCATGATTGCCGCGCTCGGCACGCCGGAAACGCGGTGGAGGGAGGCCATCATTGTCGGCACTTGCCTGACCGTGGGATGCAGTTTGCTCTTCCCCTATGCGCTTGGGCTGCCGCTGCAGCTGTTCCCGCGTTTTCTGGTTCAGTGAGGGCGTAATGGCCGATCTTTTCTCCAATCTCGCCCTCGGTTTCGGTGTCGCGTTCTCGCCAATCAATCTTCTGCTGTGCCTGATCGGCGCTCTGGTCGGTACGCTGGTCGGCGTGCTGCCGGGCATCGGCACCATCGCGACCGTCGCCATGCTGCTGCCGATCACTTTCGGCCTGCCGCCGGTCGGCGCGCTGATCATGCTCGCCGGCATCTATTACGGCGCGCAATATGGCGGTTCGACCACCTCGATCCTGGTCAATATTCCCGGCGAGGCGACGTCGGTGGTGACGACGCTCGACGGCTTCCAGATGGCCAAACAGGGCCGCGCCGGCCCGGCGCTTGCGATTGCCGCGATCGGGTCGTTCTTCGCCGGCTGCGTCGCGACCGTACTGATCGCGGTACTCGGCGCGCCATTAACCAAACTCGCGCTGGCGTTCGGGCCGGCCGAATATTTCTCGCTGATGGTGCTGGGCCTGATCTTCGCGACGGTGCTGGCCAAGGGATCGATCCTGAAGGCTATTGCGATGATCGTGTTCGGGCTGCTGCTGTCGATGGTCGGCTCCGATATCGAGACCGGCGCGTCGCGCATGGCTTTCAATATTCCCGAACTCGCCGACGGTCTCGGCTTTGCCACGGTGGCGATGGGCGTGTTCGGATTCGCGGAGATCATCCGCAACCTCGATGCCGGCGCCGAGATGGATCGCGATCTGGTGCAGCAGAAGATCACCGGGTTGATGCCGACCAAAAAAGATTTGAAGGACTCGTTCCCTGCCATCGTTCGCGGCACCATCCTGGGATCGATCCTCGGCATTCTGCCCGGCGGAGGTGCGGTGATCGCCTCGTTCGCGGCCTATACGTTCGAGAAGAAGATCGCCAAGGATCCGTCGCGGTTCGGCCGCGGCGCGATCGAAGGCGTCGCGGCGCCGGAAAGTGCCAACAACGCGGCGGCGCAGACCTCGTTCATCCCGCTGTTGACGCTTGGCATTCCGCCCAACGCGGTGATGGCGCTGATGGTCGGCGCCATGACCATTCACGGCATCGTGCCGGGACCGCAGGTGATGCAGAAGCAGCCCGAGCTGGTGTGGGGCATGATCGCCTCGATGTGGATCGGCAATCTGATGCTGATCATCATCAACCTGCCGCTGGTCGGCATCTGGGTGCGGCTGCTGCGGGTGCCGTATCGCCTGATGTTTCCGTCGATCGTGATCTTCTGCGCGATCGGCATCTATTCCATCAACAACGCTCCCGTCGACGTCATCCTTGCCGGCGCCTTCGGGCTGCTCGGCTATTGGCTGATCAAGCACGATTTCGAACCGGCGCCGCTGCTGCTCGGGATGGTGCTCGGACCGCTGATGGAGGAAAATCTGCGCCGGGCGCTGTTGATCTCGCGCGGCGATGCGACCGTGTTCTTCACCCGGCCGCTTTCGGCGGTGCTGATGGCGACCGCCGGATTCCTGCTGGTGCTCGCGCTGCTGCCGTCGCTGCGCAAGAAGCGCGACGAGGTGTTCGTGGAGTCGGAAACCTGACGGGCGTCGTTACGCCGTCGGCTGACGGAACCGGCCGCGGACGAGGGCAGAACGCAGGTTCTGCCCTCGTCGTTTGTGCTCCGGATGGGCTTTTTTCGGGTATAATCGATCTAGCCGGCCGAATCGCCGCTGTCGATTGGCCGCTCCGGCGGCTAAAATTGCCGTCTCGCTAGAATTGCCGTCTCAGAGGCCGATAACGTAACGCCATGAATCAGTATCACGATCTGCTCGAACGTATTCTTGCCGACGGCGCGGAAAAACACGACCGCACCGGCACCGGTACCCTGTCGATCTTCGGCCATCAGATGCGCTTCAATCTGGCCGCCGGATTCCCGATGCTGACCACCAAGAAGCTGCCGCTCAAATCCATCGTGCACGAGCTGCTGTGGTTTCTGGCCGGCGATACCAACATCAAATATCTCAGGGACAACGGCGTTTCGATCTGGAACGAATGGGCTGACGCCAATGGCGATCTCGGCCCGGTCTATGGATCGCAGTGGCGATCCTGGCCGGCGCCGGACGGACGCAGCATCGACCAGGTTTCCAACGTCATCGACATGATCCGGCGTAATCCGGATTCACGCCGCCTGATCGTGAGCGCGTGGAATCCGGCCGATGTCGACAAGATGGCGTTGCCGCCGTGTCATTGCCTGTTTCAGTTCTACGTCGCGGGCGGCAAATTGTCGTGCCAGCTCTATCAGCGTTCGGCGGACGTGTTTCTCGGCGTGCCCTTCAACATCGCTTCCTATGCGCTGCTGACGATGATGGTGGCGCAGGTGACGGGCCTCAAGCCCGGCGACTTCGTTCACTCGTTCGGCGACGTTCACCTCTATTCGAACCACCTCGAGCAGGCCCGGCTGCAGCTGACGCGCCCGACCCGCGCGCTGCCGGTGATGAAGCTCAATCCCGATGTGAAGGATATCTTTGCGTTCCGCTACGAAGACTTCGTGCTCGAGGGTTACGAACCGCACCCGCACATCAAGGCCGAGGTCGCGGTGTGAGCGATTGAATGTCCCTCATTATCCGCCGCGCGCGTCCCGATGAAGCCGGACTGGTGCTGTCGCTGGTTCGCGAACTCGCCGAGTACGAAAAGCTGCTGCACGAGGTCGAGGCCACCGAGGCCGACATCGGCGCGGCGCTGTTCGGCAGCCATCCACGGCTGTTCTGCGAGATCGCCGAATGGCAGGGCGAGCCGGCCGGCTTCGCGGTCTGGTTCATCAATTTTTAGACCTTCAGCGGCCGCTCCGGGATCTATCTGGAAGACCTGTTCGTGCGTCCGGCGCAACGTGGCAAGGGCATCGGCAAGGCACTGCTGGCCCATCTCGCCAGGGAGTGCGTGGCGAATGGCTGGTCGGGATTGCAATGGGCGGTACTGGACTGGAATACGCCCTCGATCGAATTCTACCAATCGCTCGGCGCCGTCTTGATGGACGAGTGGACCGGGTGCCGGATCGGCGGTCCGGCGCTCACCGCGCTGGCACAGGGAACGGGCTGATGGAGGTCGTCCTCATGGTCGCGGTCGCCGACAACGGCGTGATCGGTTCCGGCGGCACGATCCCATGGCGGCTGAAAGCCGACCAGCAGCGCTTGAAGGCGATGACGATGGGCAAGCCGGTAGTGATGGGTCGCAAGACCTTCATGTCGCTGCGTCGGCCGCTTCCCGGACGCACCAATATCGTCGTCACCCGCGATGCCGGTTTTCGCGGGGCCGGGGCGGTGGTGACGACGTCGTTCGGCGCTGCCCGCGCGGTCGCGACAGGCGACGCGCTGCGGCGTTTAGCCACTGAAATCGCCGTTATCGGCGGTGCCGAGATCTACGCGCAGTGGATGGATATCGCCGACCGCCTGGAAGTTACCGAAGTTCACGCCCGGCCCGAGGGCGATACTCACTTTGCCGCGATCGATCCGGCGGGCTGGGAAGAGGTTGCGCGGGTTGGAAATTCGGCCGGTCCGGACGACAGCGCGGACTATTCCTATGTGACCTACCGCCGAAGAAAGTCGCGTTAACCCCGTCAGGCGATGTTTACATTGACAATTACGGGTTCGGGCTTAGCTCCTTCGAGCCAGAGGCCGCCAACAAGCTGCGTTGTAAGGGCCGGGGCGGTCCCCTATAAGGCCGAGCAGATATTGCGAGGCTGGGGCGTTTTGGCCCCTTGAGCCCGCAGAGGAGACTGTCGATGCCGTGGAAGAATCAAGGCGGAGGCCCATGGGGTTCGGGTCCGAAAGGGCCGTGGGGCTCCGGCCCGCAATCGGTCGGGCCAAGGCCGCCCGATCTTGAAGACCTTCTGCGCCGCGGTCAGGACCGGCTTCAGCAGCTGTTGCCCGGCGGGTATTTCAGCGGCATCGGCATCGCGCTGCTTCTGGTCGGCGCGCTGGCGATCTGGGGCATGTCCGGATTTTACCGCGTTCAATCCGAAGAACTCGGCGTCGTGCTTCGCTTCGGCAAGTATGTCGGCGACGCCCAGCCCGGCCTGAACTACCATCTTCCGTACCCGATCGAGACCGTATTGTTGCCGAAGGCGCTGCGGGTTTCGACGCTGAGCATCGGCATGACGCTGATCGACGACCCGGCGCGGCGCGGCAGGACCATGCGCGACGTGCCGGAGGAAAGCCTGATGCTGACCGGCGACGAAAATATCGTCGACGTCGATTTCACCGTGCTGTGGCGGATCAAGCCGAAAGGCGTCGCCGATTTTCTCTTCAACATCCAGAATCCCGAAGGCACCGTGAAAGCGGTCGCCGAAAGCGCCATGCGCGAAGTTGTCGGCCGCTCCAACATCCAGCCGATCCTCACCGGTGCTCGCACCACCAACGAGGCCGCCGTGCAGGAACTGATGCAGAAGACGCTCGACAGCTACGGTTCCGGCATTCTGGTGCAGCAGGTGCAGATGCAGAAAGTCGATCCGCCGGCGCAGGTGATCGATTCGTTCCGCGACGTGCAGGCGGCGCGCGCGGATCTCGAGCGCCTGCAGAACCAGGCCCAGACCTATGCCAATCAGGTCGTGCCGGACGCCAAGGGCCGGGCGGCGCAGATCCTGCAAACCGCCGAAGGCTACAAGCAGCAGGCGGTGGCCGAGGCCAAGGGCCAGAGCGCGCGCTTCCTGAAAGTCTACGACGAATACAAAAAGGCGCCTGACGTTACCCGGCAGCGCATCTATCTTGAAACCATGGAGCGCGTTCTCGGCAGTGCCGAGAAGCTGGTCTATGACGGCGGCGGTTCGTCATCAGCACAGGGTGTCTTGCCCTATTTGCCTCTCAATGAGCTCACGCCGCGGCGCCAGCCTGCGGCGACAACGGGCCAGCCGCAACAGCCGAGCGGAGCCACCAGATGAGATCCCCAGTTGCAGGTATTGCCGCGCTGTTCGTGCTGTTTGTCGTTCTGATCGTCGCCTACAGCTCGGTCTTCACCGTGGCGCAGACCGAACAGGTGCTGGTGGTGCGGCTCGGTGAGCCGGTCAAGGTGGTGACCGAGCCAGGGCTGAATTTCAAGGCGCCGTTCATCGACACCGTGATCGCCATCGACAAGCGCATCCTCGATCTTGAAAATCCGTCGCAGGAAGTGATCGCGTCGGACCAGAAGCGGCTGGTGGTCGACGCCTTCGCGCGCTATCGCATCAAGAACGCGCTGCGATTTTACCAGAGCGTCGGCTCGATCCAGGCCGCCAACATCCAGTTGACGACGCTCCTGAACGCCTCGCTTCGCCGGGTGCTCGGCGAGGTGACCTTCATCACGGTCGTGCGGGACCAGCGCGAAGCCCTGATGGCGCGAATCCGTGATCAGCTCGACAAGGAAGCCGATGGTTATGGCATCCAGGTGGTCGACGTGCGGATCAGGCGCGCCGATCTGCCGGAGCAGAACAGCCAGGCGGTCTACCAGCGCATGCAGACCGAGCGGCAGCGCGAGGCCGCCGAATTCCGCGCCCAGGGCGGCCAGAAGGCCAAGGAGATCACGTCCAACGCGGATCGTGAAGCCACCGTCATCGTTGCCGAAGCCAATTCCACCGCCGAGCAGGTGCGCGGCGAGGGCGACGGCGAGCGCAACCGGCTGTTCGCCGAAGCTTACGGCAAGGATCAGGATTTCTTCGCGTTCTACCGCTCGATGACGGCCTATGAAAACGGGTTGAAGAGCAGCGACACCCGCTTCCTGCTGCGGCCGGATTCCGACTTCTTCAAGTTCTTCAGCAACTCGTCGGGCAAGCCGCCCGCGGCGCCAGCGGCGGCGACCACTGCGGCGGCGCCGAAGCCGTAAGGCCGCCTCCCTCCGGCGGCTCGGCCAAGCAGCCAACAAGACGGGGTCGAAGCGAACTTCGCTTCGCTTCAAAATGCCCGAAGAAAAAACATCAAGCGGGAGGTTTCAGTCCGATGAGGTCCCTAGCGTTCGCCGACTTCCTCATCGGTGTGGGCATTCTGTTTGTGCTGGAAGGGCTGTTGTTTGCAGCAAGCCCGGCATGGATGCGCCGGGCCATGAAGAGCGCGCTGGCGACGCCGGACAACATTCTGCGCGCCGTCGGCATCGGCTCGGCGGTCGCGGGCCTGATTTTGATTTGGCTGGTCCGTCACTAGCGCGTTTCCTGGAAAGCCCGTCCCGGATGTGATCCGTGGGGCGAGACCGGTTCGCAGCAAGAAAACACGTCAAATCAGGAATCTGGAGCGCCGTTTCGATTCTGGTCGGCCGTCATTTCCGGGTCTGGTGCTCGTGCACCATCGGGAAACCGCGACCGCGCCCCGGCGTTCGCAAAAAATGCTGCGGGATCAACGTCATCGTGAGTGCGGGCGCCGGTTTTTCGCCGTATTCACAGGGCCACGATCCGCGGCAGTAGAATCCGGTTTTTGCGTCAGAGGTCCGGCTCAGATGCTTGCGCCGCAACACCGTTCGGGCGCACTGTGGATTTCGAATTCCGACCCGTTTTTTTGAAGAGAGAGATCTGACATGACCAGTGCGATTCCAGCCTTGAGCCATCGCCTGCGCCCCTGGTTGGCCGCGATCTGGCTCGGTACCGCAAGCGTCCTGATTTCCGCGCCGGTGTCCACACAGGCCCTGGCGCGAGGCCCCGACGGCATCGCCGACGTCGCCGAGAAGGTGATCGACGCGGTGGTTAACATCTCGACCTCGCAGACCGTCGAAGCCAAGGGGGGCGGCGAGGGCAGGGGCGCGATGCCGCAACTGCCGCCGGGCTCGCCGTTCGAGGAATTCTTCGACGATTTTTTCAAGAACCGCCGTGGCGGCCCTGGAGGCAATTCCAAGGGCGGTGACAGGAGCGGTGATATGCAGCCGCGCAAGACCAATTCGCTCGGCTCCGGCTTCATCGTCGACACGTCGGGAATCGTCGTCACCAACAATCACGTCATCGCGGATGCCGACGAGATCAACGTCATCATGAATGACGGCACCAAGATCAAGGCCGAACTGGTCGGCGTCGACAAGAAGACCGATCTTGCGGTGCTGAAATTCAAGCCGGCGAAGCCGCTGATCGCTGTGAAGTTCGGCGATTCCGACAAATTGCGCCTCGGCGAATGGGTGATCGCGATCGGCAATCCATTCAGCCTCGGCGGCACGGTGACGGCCGGCATCGTGTCGGCGCGCAACCGCGACATCAGCTCGGGCCCCTACGACAACTACATCCAGACCGACGCCGCCATCAACCGCGGCAATTCCGGCGGTCCGCTGTTCAATCTCGACGGCGAAGTGATCGGCGTCAACACGCTGATCATCTCGCCGTCGGGCGGCTCGATCGGCATCGGCTTTGCGGTGCCCTCCAAGACCGTCGCCGGCGTGGTCGATCAGCTCCGGCAGTTCGGTGAGCTTCGCCGCGGCTGGCTCGGCGTTCGCATCCAGCAGGTCACCGACGAGATCGCCGAAAGCCTCGGCATCAAGCCGCCGCGCGGCGCCTTGATCGCCGGCGTCGAGGACAAGGGCCCGGCGAAGCCCGCAGGGATCGAGCCCGGCGATGTCGTCGTCAAGTTCGACGGCAAGGACATCAAGGAGCCGAAGGACCTGTCGCGCGTCGTGGCCGACACCGCGGTCGGCAAGGAGGTCGATGTCGTCATCATCCGCAAGGGCGCGGAGGAAACCCGAAAAGTCACGCTCGGCCGCCTCGAGGATGGCGACAAGGCGGTGCAGACGGCCGCCAAGACCCAAGCCGAGCCCGCGGAGAAGCCGGTCACGCAAAAGGCGCTGGGCCTCGATCTCGCAACCCTGAGCAAGGATCTGCGCACCCGCTACAAGATCAAGGACAGCGTCAAGGGCGTCATCATCACCAATGTCGACGGCACCTCCGACGCTGCCGACAAGCGCCTGAGCGCCGGCGAGGTGATCGTCGAGGTGGCGCAGGAGGCGGTGGCCAACGCCGCCGACGTCAAGAAGCGCGTCGATCAGCTGAAGAAGGACGGCAAGAAATCCATCCTGCTGCTGGTGTCCAACGCCGACGGCGAATTGCGCTTCGTGGCGCTGAGCGTGCAGTAGGGGCTGGTCACGACACACTCCGTATCGTCATTGCCGGGCTTGACCCGGCAATCCATCCTCTTCGCAAGGTTCTTTTTGAAGTTTGATGGATGCCCGGATCAAGTCCGGGCATGACGGCTGAACATTCCGGGTACTAAACCTCCACAAACTCATCCCGCCGATACCCCTGCGCATAAAGCAGCGCTGTGAGATCGCCGTGATTGGTCCGCGCCGTTGCGCGATTGCTTCAGACACCACGCTCAAGTTCGACTTCAATCACGGCGCGTAAGGGCGGCAACGCCCGCTGCGTGCTTGAAGGAAGCGGGGTCGAACCCCGCCGAGCAATTTGCAGCGAGGTCAATGTGATGCAGGATGTCGCGAAGGGCGGTGTCGAGCGATTTAGAAGGCATAGATCGCGTCAGCCGTCGCGGCAGGACCGACATGGGGTTTGAGGCCGTCGCGGTTCACTACGTCGACGGGACCATCAAACAGGCTTGCGATGTATTCCTTGAGGCCGGCATAGTCGAACACGGTGAGATGCGCTTCTGGATCGATGTCGACCATGATGTCGATGTCGCTGTCAGGACGGCTCTCGCCGCGTGCCACCGAGCCGAACACAGCCGCCCGGCGCACGCCCCGCGCGCGGAGATCAGGTTCGAATCGACGCAAGGTTTCAAGGGCTTCGATACTGTTCATAAGTCACAACATAGCACGAAATCCCGATCAGCGGGAGAGATCGGATCGTTAACGACGACGCTCTTACCGCCGCTGCTATCGGCGGCAGTGCGCCCTTGTCCTGTTCGCCCTGGCGAGGAGGATGGCTGACCGAAGGCCGGTCGTGGGGGCCTCAAGCTGCTGGCCGGCCCCGCAGCATCCCGGCAACGCCCAGGTCCTCGTCGAGTTCAGGCCAGTGAATGCCCATCGGCATCAGCTCGAAGCGCCCGCGTGCTGCTGCGCTGGCATCCCTCAGTCGCGGATACCACACAAGCGGGGTCGCGATCTTGCGGCCATCCGCCAGCGTCACCACCAGCTCATCGGCGGTGAAGGCAACCGAAACCGGCCTGATATCGCCGACATCAATTTCCAAAGTGCTCATGCCATTTACCTTCGAGGAGACGGCGTTGCGATCTCAGGTGGCGGATAATAGCCCCGATTTCATGGGCGGGAAATCCCGCATTGACCGCGACCGAGAGGTCGTGCAGCCAGAACTTGGCTTCGAAATCTCCGGCCCGCACGTGGATGTGCGGTGGCTCGCCGCGTTCATTCGAATAGAAGAACGCACGATAGGGTCCCCACCTCAGCACGGTCGGCATTGAGCCTACGCCCCCACAAACTCGTTCCGCCGATAGCCCTGCGCGTAGAGCAACGCGGTGAGATCGCCGTGATCGATCCTTGCGGCGGCGGCCGCGGCGACGGCCGGTTTGGCGTGGTAGGCGACCCCGAGGCCGGCGTTCTCGATCATGCCGAGATCGTTGGCGCCGTCGCCGACCACCAGCGTGTCGATGTTGTCGAGATCGAAGGATTCGCGCAGCTCGATCAGGGTGGCGAGCTTTGCCGCGCGGCCCAGGATCGGCTCTCTGACTTCGCCGGTCAGCTTGCCGTCCTCGATCTTCAATTCATTGGCGCGGTTTTCCTGAAAGCCGATTCCTGCCGCGACCGCGTTGGTGAATAATGTAAAACCGCCCGAGATCAGGCAGGTGTAGGCGCCGTGGGCGCGCATGGTGGCGACCAGTTCGCGGCCGCCCGGCGTCGGCGTAATGCGTTTTGCCAGCACTTCATCGACCACGCTGACGGGCAGGCCCCTCAACAGCGCGACGCGCTCGCGCAGCGCCGGTTCGAACTCGATTTCGCCGCGCATCGCGCGCTCGGTAATCCCTGCGACGTGCGCCTTCAGGCCGGCGAAGTCCGCAAGCTCGTCGATGCATTCCTGGCCGATCATGGTGGAATCCATGTCGGCGAGAAAAAGCTTCTTGCGCCGCAACGCCTGCGGCTGCACCACGATGTCGATCGGCAGGTCGCCGCGCGCCTCGCGCAGGCGGTTGGCGATGGCCTGGATATCCTCGCTGCCGGTGAAGGGAATATCGACCGCGACTTCGTTGAACAGCCATTGCGCCGGGCCGGGCGAGGGAAGAATGGCGCGCGCGCCGTCCACCACCGTGCTATCGAGCGCGGGGTCGGCGGGATTGCAGATCAGCGTGGCGACGAGAGACATTTGAAGTGAGTTCGGTTCGGGAAAACAACAACGCCGTGCTTATCGCAGGGCCGACCGCCAGCGGCAAGTCGGCGCTTGCGCTTGAACTGGCACAGGCGACCGGCGGCGTCATCATCAACGCCGATTCCATGCAGGTGTACCGCGATCTGCGCGTCATCACGGCGCGGCCGACGCCGGAACAGGAGGCGCTCGTGCCGCACCGGCTCTATGGCCACATCGATGCCGCCGTGAATTTCTCGGCGGGTAGCTGGGTAGCCGATGCCGCCTTGGTGCTCGCGGAAGCCCGCGCGCAAAATCGCCCGGCGATTTTTGTCGGCGGGTCAGGTCTTTACTTCAAGGCGTTGACACGCGGACTCTCGGCGGTGCCGCCTACTCCTGTCGCGATACGTGAGGACGTTCGCGCGCGGCTCGAACGCGATGGCGTCGAGGCCTTGCATGCCGAACTCGCGCAGCGCGATCCCGTATCCGCCGAGCGCTTGAAACCGCGCGATCGCACCCGCGTCGCCCGCGCGCTGGAAGTTGTCGAAGCCACCGGGCGTTCACTGACCGACTGGCATCGCGACGGATTGCCGCCGCTGTTGCCACCGGGTCAATTTCGCGCGTTGTTTCTTAGCCCCGATCGCGAGCAACTTTATGCACGCATAGACCAACGTTTCGAAGCGATGCTTTTGTCGGGCGCATGTGAGGAGGTGGCGGCCTTGGCGGCGCGGCGGCTCGATCCGCTGCTGCCGGCGATGAAGGCCCATAGCGTGCCGGCGCTGATCCGGCATTTTGAGGGCGAGATCACGCTCGAAGAGGCGGCCGAGATCGGCCGCGCCGATACCAGGCATTACGCCAAGCGGCAATTCACCTGGTTCCGGCATCAGCTGCCCGAATTCGAATGGGTGAGGCCGGAAGAGGTAAGGGGATGGCTCACCACCGTCATTCCGGGGCGCGCGTAGCGCGAGCCCGGAATCTCGAGATTCCGGGTCTGGATCGTTCAAGTCGGCTGTTGCCGACTTGAACACCCCATCCCGGAATGACGGTCGAGACACCGTGCATGGCTGCAAAGGCAAAATTTACCCTCGCCGAACGGCCGGAACCCGGCTAAGCTTCAAATTCAGCGCTTCGTGGCGCCTTGCCTTGACTTTTGGGGTGCGGTTGTTA
>Ga0209871_1000231_pt1 | contig 16002 bp, 13 predicted proteins | sample OrgsoiDNA2013045_FD_185795 | JGI IMG/M metagenome (GOLD analysis project Ga0209871, IMG submission 185795) | Permafrost soil microbial communities from the Arctic, to analyse light accelerated degradation of dissolved organic matter (DOM) -... | ecosystem: Environmental > Terrestrial > Soil >... | reverse complement strand
ACAAGGCGGCTGCCGACGAACACCGTGCCCTTGTCGCCTTCGGCCAGCGACCGCGCATTCGCCATGCCGGCGGCATAGACCTCGATGTTGAAGCCGGCCGGGACCTTAAGCTTGGCGGTCGGCAGCTTGTCCGGAGCCGCTGCAATCGGAGGCGGCGCCACCGGCGCAAGTTTTGCGGCGGCTTCGCTGGCCGGCCGTCCGATGAGCGGTGAACCCGGCGGAAGCGCCGGCGCGGCAGTCGCCGCTGGAGCCGGATCGGCCGGCTGCTGCGCGACCGCAACGGACGTAAATAAACCAACAAAGGCGCCAGCCAGCAAAACGCTGCGCGGCGCGGACGAGCAGATCATCATCATGTCCTCCCCTTGAGTGGAAGCCTTATGTCCTTGCGGCACCCGCGCCAGGTGGCTTCCTAAAGCGGCACTCTCCGATATTTTTCCGCCGATGCGCAATCGGAAAACATGGAGGGGAGTCATTCCGGGATGGTCCCAACGGGTCGGCGCTTTGCGCCGCCCGATGACAGGCTCCGGACCAGACCTCAAATGTGCAATTGCACATCGGGGAATCTCGAGGTTCCGGGTTCACAATGACTGATGGCGGATCAGTGCTTGGTGACGGGCCCGTCGGTCATGTCGAGCATCGCTTCCGCAAAGGGAAACTCCAGTACGACCTCGCCTTCATCGTCCGTCACTTCGAGGATCGCACTTAAAAGGCCACGCTCGGCGCCTTCGGTCTTCAAGAGTTCGCGGATCATCGCCCGCGCGACTTCCCAGGCACGATCAAGATCCTGCAGTTCCTCGCCTTCCGGGTCGGAGATCAGTTCGTCGCCGATTTGCGTGTTGAAAAAGTATCGCGGCATGGATCAAAAACCACACTTCCGTTAAGGGCCCCAGCCTAGCCGGGCGACATCACAAGGTCTTTATCTCAAACTTCGCCGCGCAACGCCGAGAAGTCTGCATTCGGGGGTAGATCGAGGGCATTTTGAAGCTGTTGATCCGCCTTTGTTTTGACGCCGGCCCGCACAAATAAGTGAATTCCGTTTGCGTTGCAGCATAAAAAGGAAGGGGCCCATGACAAAAGATTTCACTGGCGAACTTTTCTTATCCGACTAGTTTATCTGAAGGGCGGAATTCGTCCCATTTATCCCATTTGCAAGGAGCGCCAAAATGGCCTGGAAAACCCCGAAAATCGTCGAAGTGCCGGTTGGCATGGAAATCAACATGTATGCGTGCGCCGCCCGCAAGTAAGCGGTTGCCACGACTTCACGTCTAACGCAGGTGGACCTCCCGGCGTGACATGCTCCTGATCGGGAGCATGTTTATGTCGGAGTCCACCTTCGCAATTTTGAATATGAAGCCCTGAATATCAAGGCTTGGAATCTCCAGGAGACGGATCATGCTTCGCGTCGTCGTCCTGGGCGCCGCGGCAGGTGGTGGTGTTCCGCAATGGAATTGCGGATGTCCGGTTTGCCGGATGGCTCGAACCGAGCATCCCGAACTTCAAAGCACCCAGGCTTCAATCGCGATCAGCGCCGATGGCGATCATTGGTTTTTGATCAACGCGTCTCCCGATCTGCGTCAGCAACTGATCGCGACGCCGCAGTTGCACCCCAGGGCCGGAAAACTTCGCCACAGTCCGATATCCGGCGTGATCCTGACCAATGGCGAAATCGATGCGGTCGCGGGGCTGTTGTCGATGCGCGAAGGCTCGCCCTTCACGATCTACGCGCACCCGCGGGTGCTTTCGATCCTGAACAGCAACAGCATCTTCAACGTGCTGAACGAGAAGAACGTGCCGCGCCGGCCGATCGAGGTGGACCAGACGTTTGAGCCGACCTTGCCGGATGGTTCACCCTCCGGCATCGAGATCTTGCCGTTCGCCGTTCCCGGCAAAAGCGCGTGGTACCTGGAAGGCAAGGATCACCCCGCGGGAGGCGATGGCGCGGGCGACACGCTCGGACTTCGTGTCAGCGACAAGGCAACCGGCAAATACCTTTATTTTCTCGCTGCCTGCGCTCGCGTCACGGACGATCTCAAGTCCCGGCTTGGCGGCGCTTCGCTGATATTCTTCGATGGCACGGTGTGGCGCGACGACGAGTTGATCGCGGCCGGCCTCGGCAACAAGACAGGGCAAGGCATGGGACATATTGCAATGTCAGGCACCAATGGCGCGATCGAAGCCCTGGCCGGACTCGATATCGACCGGAAGATCTTTCTGCATATCAACAATTCCAATCCGGCGCTGTTGCACTATTCCGCGGAGCGCGAGATCGTCGAACGCGCCGGCTGGCAAATTCCCGCTGATGGAACGGAGATCACGCTTTGAACGCCATCACCGCGAACACCATGACGGCCTTTTCACGCGGCGGCAGCGCGGCCCTGAACAGCGCCGAGGAACTGGAAGCAGCGCTTCGTCACATCGGCGCGACGCGCTATCATAATCTGCATCCGTTTCACCGGCTGCTGCACGGCGGCAAACTGAACAAGGGACAGGTGCAGGCCTGGGCGCTGAACCGCTATTACTACCAGAGCACCATTCCGATCAAGGACGCCGTGGTGATCTCGCGCTTCCGCGACCGCGGCATCCGGCTTGAGTGGCGGCACCGGATTGAGGACCATGACGGCGATCTCGGCACCGAAGGCGGCATCGAGCGCTGGCTAAAGCTGACCGAAGGCCTGGGGCTGGACAGCGCCTACGTGGAATCCACCGAGGGCATCCTGCCGGCAACGCGCTTTGCGGTGGAAGCCTATGTGCATTTCGTCCGCGACAAGACCCCGCTCGAGGCCATCGCCTCGTCGCTGACCGAACTGTTCGCGCCCAATCTGCACGAAGAGCGCATTTCGGGAATGCTGGCGCATTACGATTTCGTCAACCCCGATATCATGAGCTATTTCAGTCGCCGCATGCAGCAGGCGCCGCGCGACGCCAACTTCGCGCTCGACTACGTCAAGACCCATGCCAACACGCCCGAACAGCGCGAGGCGGTCTGCAATGCGCTGCTTTTCAAGACCAATGTGCTATGGGTTCAGCTCGACGCGCTGTATCATGCCTATGTCGACGGCCACGTGCCGCCGGGGGCGTTTGTGCCCAAGACAAACTAACCGGCAAACCAGAGGCGAAGCGATGGCGGGCCTACGCAGCCGCAATATCAGTGTCAGCGAGGCAAGCCGGCCGGTTCTGCCGCGCCATGCCAAGCTGAAATTCGATGAGACGCGGCAGGTGTGGGTCATTCTGGCGCCGGAGCGCGTGCTGGCGCCGGACGAGATCGCGGTGGAAGTGCTTCAACTCTGCGACGGCGTCCGCAGCGTCGCGGCGATGATCGACCTGCTTGCCGAAAAATACACCGCCGACCGTGCGGCCATCTCAACCGACGTCGTTGCCATGCTGCAGGACCTTGCCGACAAGGGATTTCTGACCGAAGCGCGCGAGAAGACGTCATGAGTCCGACGCTCACAGATGCCGGGGTAGCCGCCAGCGATCCCTCCGACGGGCTCGCGGTGCTGGAGGCCCGCGGCTCGACCGCGGAAACCTTCGGCATTCCGCTCGCCGTGCTCGCCGAATTGACGCATCGCTGTCCGCTGCAGTGCCCGTATTGCTCCAACCCGGTTGAGCTCGAGCGCGGCGGCAGCGAACTGACGACCGAGGAATGGAAGAAGGTGCTTTCCGAGCTGGCCGAAATCGGCGTGCTGCAGATCCATTTCTCCGGCGGCGAACCCACCGCGCGCAAGGATCTGGTCGAGCTTGTCCAGCACGCCAGCGATGTCGGGCTGTACTCCAACCTCATCACCTCCGCCGTGCTGCTGACCCGCGAAAAGCTTGCCGCACTGGCGGACGCCGGACTGTGCCATGTCCAGATCAGTTTTCAGGGCAACGAGCCGGTGGTCGCCGACCGCGTCGCCGGTTTGAAAAACGCACACGAGAAAAAGATCGAAGTCGCGAGGTGGACGCGCGAACTGGATCTGCCGCTGACGGTCAACGCGGTGATGCATCGCCAAAACCTGCATCAGCTCTCGGACATCATCCAGATGGCGGTCGATCTCGACGCCGACCGGCTGGAGGTCGCCAATGTGCAGTATTACGGCTGGGCCCTGAAGAACCGCGCGGCGCTGATGCCGACCCTCGAACAGATCGAACAGACCAGCCGCATCGTCGAGGAAGCCGAAGTCCGGCTCAAGGGCATTCTGGCGATCGACTATGTGGTGCCGGATTATTATGCGCTGCGGCCGAAAAAATGCATGGGCGGCTGGGGCCGGCAGTTCTTCAACATTTCACCTGCCGGCAAGATCCTGCCCTGTCACGCCGCGGAAACCATTACCGGACTAGAATTCCTGTCGGTGCGGTCAAATCATTCGATCGCCTGGATCTGGCAGAATTCCGAGGCTTTCAATCGCTATCGGGGCACCGGCTGGATGCCGGAGCCGTGCAAGAGCTGCGAGTTCAGGGAAATCGATTTCGGCGGCTGCCGCTGCCAGGCCTTCGCACTGACCGGCGACGCCGGCAATACCGATCCGGCCTGCACGCTGTCGCCGCTGCACGAGCAGATCTTCAAGTTGGCCGAACAGGAAGCCGCCAGCGACAACAGGCGTTTCATCTATCGCAATTTTGCCGGGGGTACGCTGGAGACGGGCGGCGATCATGGCGCCTGACGCCGACGCGGGGAAAGCCAGCGGCAACCGTTCCGATCCGTTCGCACCGCTGACATCGCAGCTGCTGCCGGTCGGCGACGGCCACGAGATCTACGTCGAAACCGTTGGCCGGGCCGACGGCATCCCCGCGGTCTATCTGCACGGCGGGCCCGGCAGCGGCTGCCAGCCCGATCACCGGCGGCTGTTCGATCCCGAGCGTTTTCACGCCGTGTTGTTCGATCAGCGCGGCGCCGGTCGTAGCCGCCCAAAAGGCCGCTTCGAGCACAATACGTTGCCGCATCTGATCGCGGACATGGAACGCATCCGCGAGAAATTTGGCTTCGAGCGCTGGATGATCGTCGGCGGCTCCTGGGGCGCGACGCTGGCTTTGGCCTATGCGCAGGCCCACCCCGACCGGGTCACCGGCATCGCGCTGCGCGCGACCTTCCTCGGCACCCGCGCCGAGCTGGAGGCTGCGTTTCTCGACGCGCTGCCGCGCTTCTATCCCGATCTCAGCAATGATTTTCTCGAATTGTTGCCGCCGGAGGAACGCGCGCAGCCGCTCGATGCCTACTGGCGCCGCATTCTCGATTCCGATCCCGCCGTGCACGGTCCGGCCGCCCACGCCTGGGGCGACACCGAACGAATACTTTCCGGACATGTTTCGGGGCGTGTCAGGCTCGATCCTCATTCGCCGGACTCAACGCGCGCCCTGCCCGTCACGCCGTTCATGGAAGCGCATTACTTTCAGAACAACTGCTTCATGCGGCCGGGACAACTGCTGGCGGAAGCAAGCAAGCTGGCGGGCATCCCCGCGATCATCGTGCAAGGCCGCTACGATCTGTTGTGTCCGCCGTCCATGTCGCATGCGCTGGCGGCAGTGTGGGCCGGCTCCGAAGTCCGCTCCGTCGAGGGCGCCGGCCATCAGCTGTACGATCCCGGCGTCCGGGATGCCGTGATGAAGGCGATAGCGGATCTCGCTTCCAAAATCACCAGATAGGGACGTTTGCAAAATGCCATTGGCCGGTAAAGGAATGCTGCTGACATCGATGGACATCGACCCATCGGACGAAGCCGAGTTCAATCGATGGTACGACCGCGAGCATCTGCTCGAACGCGTCGCGATCGACGGCTTTCTTTAAGCCCGGCGCTACATCGCGCATCAGGGCTCTCCGAAATATCTCTGCCTCTATTCCACCGCGAGCTTCGAGGTGCTCGACAGCCCGACCTATCGCACCGTTCTGATGAACCCCACCGATTGGTCGAAGACCAATCTCGCGCGTTTCAAGAACATGATCCGCGCGATCGCACGCATCACGGTCAGCCGCGGTCAGGGCCGCGGCGCGGCGCTCGGCATCGTCCGCCTCCGTCCCCGTGCCGGCGACAAGGACAAATTGCGCACTGCACTGCGGGATCGGCTCGACCCCGAAAAGTTGGACGGCATCATCTCCATGCATCTGATCGAGAGCGATCCGGCACTTTCCAGGCCGATCACTGACGATCCCCCGGTTTCCGATCCGGGTTCTGGCGACTGGTTCGTGCTGATCGATGCGACGGATATGCGTGCGGTCTCGGCGGCCATCACCGGCCGCCTCGGGGATGTGCCAGCGCCGATGGCTGCCGAAACGATCTCGACCGGCGTCTACAAACTGATGTGGGACCTGGCGAAGAGCGACATTAGGTTGTCCTAGATCAAAGCATTAGCCTCAGAAGTTGATATTTGCTGCAGCGCCATATTTATCAGGCCGGCATTAAAGCTGGGGACCCAGACCAATTGCGAATAACGATTGAGCAAAAATGGCTTTTCAGTGCCGCGCCGATCCTGTTGAATGGGCGGATTCACTAAGTTCGCGATTCACTAAGTCCATGATATGGCAGAACAACCCACAAGAACGCCGTTTTGAGCGTGAACAATAGAAATCGCACAATAGAAATCAAAGGCCGCGCACCCTCATAGCCGCGCGGAAATGGTAGGAATGAAACCGACTGATATTTCGGCTCCCGACTACTTTCATAAAGTTGTCGATTGCCAGTGGGCCTGTCCCGCGCATACGCCAGTTCCCGAATACATCCGATTGATTGCCGAAGGCCGCTACAGCGACGCCTACATGATCAATTGGAGATCGAACGTGTTTCCGGGAATTCTCGGACGCACCTGCGATCGACCGTGCGAGCCCGCCTGCCGCCGCGGTCGCGTTGAGGAGACGCCGGTCGCCATCTGCCGGCTGAAGCGCGTCGCCGCCGATTTCAAGGACGACGTCAAACACCGTATGCCGCGGCCCTCGGCGAAAAACGGCAAGCGTATCGCGATCGTCGGCGGCGGCCCCGCCTCGCTGACCGTGGCCCGCGATCTCGCGCCACTCGGCTACCACTGCACGGTGTTCGATTCCGACCCGAAGGCCGGCGGCATGATGCGGACGCAGATTCCGAAATTCCGGCTGCCGGATTCGGTGATCGACGAGGAAACCGATTACATCCTCGATCTCGGCATCGAGTTCAAGGGCGGCACGCGCATCGACAGCCTGAAGAAGCTGCTTGGCGAAAAGTTCGATGCGATCTTTGTCGGTTCCGGCGCGCCGCGCGGCCGCGAACTCGAGATTCCCGGCCGCAAGGAAGCGGCCAGCCACATCCATATCGGCATCGACTGGCTCTCCAGCGTGTCGTTTGGCCATGTCGAAAAGATCGGCAGGCGCGTGATCGTGCTCGGCGGCGGCAACACCGCGATGGACTGCTGCCGCACCGCGCGCCGCCTCGGCGGCGAGGACGTCAAGGTGATCGTGCGTTCCGGTTTCGAGGAGATGAAGGCGAGCCCCTGGGAAAAGGAGGACGCCCTGCACGAGGACATTCCGATCCTCAATTTCATGGTGCCGAAGGCGTTCACCCACAACAACGGCAAGCTCACGGGCGTCACCTTCCAGAAGGTGAAGGCCGAATATGACGACAAGGGCCGGCGCAATCTGGTGCCCGCGGGCGACCCGGACCAGACCATCGCCTGCGACGACGTGCTGGTGGCGGTCGGCCAGGAGAACGCCTTTCCCTGGATCGAGCGCGACTGCGGTGTCGAATTCGACAAGTGGAACATGCCCAAGGTCGACGCCAAGACCATGGGCTCGACCAATCCAAAAGTGTTCTTTGGCGGCGACGCCGCGTTCGGCCCCAAAAATATCATCTGGGCCGTGGCGCACGGCCACGATGCCGCGCTTTCGATCCACAAGCTGTTGTCCGGCGAGGACATTGCCGAGCGCCCGCTTCCGGACGTGCAGATCTCATCGCAGAAGATGGGCATCCACGAATGGAGCTACGACAACGACGTCTCCGCCGACAAGCGCTTCAAGGTGCCGCATCGCGACAAGATCATCGCGCTCAAGGACATCCGGTCGGAAGTCGAACTCGGCTACGACGTCAAGCTCGCGCTCGGCGAGGCACAGCGCTGCCTGAACTGCGATATCCAGACCGTGTTCGCGGCCCCGCTGTGCATCGAGTGCGATGCCTGCGTCGATATCTGCCCGATGGACTGCATCTCCTTTACCGAAAATGGCGAGGAGGCCGATCTGCGCACGCGGCTGAAAGCGCCGTCGCCGCATCTCGACCAGGACCTTTATGTCGCCGACGGCCTCAAGACCGGCCGGGTGATGGTGAAGGACGAAGACGTCTGCTTGCATTGCGGCCTGTGCGCCGAACGCTGTCCCACCGGCGCCTGGGACATGCAGAAATATCTCATCGACATGACTCACGCGGGTTCATCATGCCAGTCAAAGAGCCGATCAGCAGCTTAAACGACAAAGAGCCGATCAGTAGCGTAAACGACTTCGTCGTTCGCTTCGCCAACGTCAACGGTTCGGGATCGGCAAGCGCCAACGAACTGTTCGCCCGCTCGATCCTGCGCCACGGCGTGCCGGTTTCGCCGCGCAACGTCTTTCCCTCCAACATCCAGGGACTGCCGACCTGGTATGAGGTGCGGGTCACCGAGGCCGGGCACCTCGGCGCCCGCGGCGGCGGCGTCGACATGATGGTGGCGATGAACCCGCAGACCTGGGACAAGGACCTCGCCTCGATCGAGCCCGGCGGCTATCTGTTCTACGATTCGACCAAGCCGACGCCGACGTCGAAATTCCGCACCGACGTCACGGTGATCGGCGTGCCGCTGACGGCCATCACCAATTCGACCTATACCGACCCGCGCCAGCGCCAGCTGTTCAAGAACATCATCTATCTCGGCGCGATATGCGCCCTGCTCGACATGGATCCGAAGCTCGTCGAGCAACTGATCGGCGAACAGTACAAGGGCAAGGAAAAGCTCTTGTCCTCGAACATCCACGCGCTGCATCTCGGTCGCGACTGGGCGCTGCAAAATCTGAAATGTCCGATCGGCCTGCGCGTCAAGAAGGCCGACAAGGTCGGCGACCGCATTTTCATCGAGGGCAATAGTGCGGCCGCGCTCGGCGCGGTATATGGCGGCGCCACCGTGTGCGCATGGTACCCGATCACACCGTCATCGTCGCTCGCCGACGCCTTCGGCAGTCACTGCAAGAAGCTTCGGCACGATCCTAAAACCGGCAAGGCGAAATATGCCATCGTTCAGGGCGAGGACGAACTGGCTTCGATCGGCATCGTGATCGGCGCGTCATGGAATGGCGCGCGCGCCTTCACCGCCACCTCCGGTCCCGGCATCTCGCTGATGCAGGAGTTCATCGGCCTGTCCTATTTCGCCGAAATTCCGGCCGTGATCATGAACGTGCAGCGCGCCGGCCCCTCGACCGGCATGCCGACGCGCACCCAGCAATGCGACATCCTGGCCTGCGCCTATGCCTCGCACGGCGACACCAAGCATGTGCTGCTGTTTCCGGAAGACCCGGCTGAGGCGTTTGAATTTGCCGCGCAAGCCTTCGATCTCGCCGAACGCCTGCAGACCACGATCTTCGTGATGCTCGATCTCGACATCGGCATGAACCACAGGCTTAGCCGTCCGCTGAAGTGGGACGACGCCAGGCAATACGACCGCGGCAAGGTGATGACGGCCGAGATGCTGGACGATGGCCGCGACTTCGGACGCTATCTCGACATCGACGGCGATGGCATCCCCTACCGCACCTATCCCGGCACCCACCCGACCAAGGGCTCGTTCTTCACCCGCGGCACCTCGCGCGACCGTTACGCGCGCTATTCCGAAGAGGGTGCGGTTTACGCCGACAACATGCAGCGCCTGGTGCGCAAATTCGAGGGCGCGCAGGACCTGGTGCCGCGGCCGCTGCAGGCCAACGCCGCCAAGCTCACCAAATACGGCGTGATCTATTTCGGCTCGACTGCGCCGGCCATGGATGAGGCGATCGGGCTATTGGAGGCGCGCGGGCATCTGCTCGACAGACTTCGCATTCGCGCCTTCCCGTTCCATTCCAGCGTCGCAAGCTTCGTCGCCGACCACGACTTCGTCTACGTGGTGGAGCAGAACCGCGATGCGCAGCTTCGTTCGCTGATCGTCAACGAGAACGGCATAGATCCGGTTCGGCTGATCCCGATCGTGCATTATGACGGCACACCGATTACCGCGCGCTTCATCGCCGGCGCCATCGGCGGCCATCAGGACCAGCTCAAACTAACCCCGCTCCGCAAGGTAAAGTCATGACCTATATCGTCAAGCCGAAGTTCCAGCATCCCGGCCTTCCGAAGAACGATCTCGGCTTTACCCACCGCGATTACGAGGGCAAGATTTCCACGCTGTGCGCCGGCTGCGGCCACGACTCGATTACCGCATCGATCATCGAGGCCTGCTTTGAGCTTTCGATCGAACCGCATCGCGTCGCCAAGATTTCCGGCATCGGCTGCTCCTCGAAGACGCCGGACTATTTCCTCGGCAGCTCGCACGGCTTCAACTCGGTGCATGGCCGCATGCCGTCGGTGCTGACCGGCGCCAACCTCGCCAACCGCGAGCTGATCTATCTCGGCGTTTCCGGCGACGGCGACTCGGCCTCGATCGGCTTCGGCCAGTTCGCGCATTCGATCCGGCGCGCCGTCAACATGACCTATATCGTCGAGAACAACGGCGTCTACGGCCTCACCAAGGGCCAGTTCTCGGCCACCGCCGACCGCGGCTCGAAGAACAAGCGCGGCGTGATGAATACCGACAACGCCATCGACCTGGTGGCGATCGCCCTGCAGCTTGGCGCGAGCTTCGTGGCGCGGAGCTTTTCCGGCGACAAGACCCAGCTGGTGCCGCTGATCGCGGCCGCCATCGAGCACAAGGGCGCGGCGTTCATCGACGTGATCAGCCCCTGCGTCGCCTTCAACAACCATGCCGGCTCGACCAAGAGCTTTGATTATGTGCGCGAGCACAATGACGCGGTAAATCGGCTGGACGTCATCACCGGGCGCGACCCGATCGTGGTCGATTACGCGCCGGGTACGGTGCAGGTGGTCGAGCAGCACGACGGCACCAGAATAGCGTTGCGCAAGATCGATGCGGACTATGACCCGCATGATCGGGTCGGTGCGATGTCATTCCTGCAAAAGCACGCCGCCAAGGGCCAGATCGTCACCGGCCTGCTTTACGTCGATCCTGAATCGGAAGACCTGCACAGCCACCTCGACACGGTGGATACGCCGCTTAACCAGCTTGGCGAGGCCGCGCTGTGCCCGGGCTCCACCGCGCTGGACAAGATCAACGCCGGCCTGCGCTAATACTTCCTGCCGGCCGCAGACCCGAAAAACTCCGCCCACTCCTTGTCGAGCCGCGCGAGCGCGTCGGCAAGCGGCAGCACCGAGAGGCCGCCGCCAGTTTCGCTCAAAAGGTCAAGGCGCTTCAGCCGTGCCAGCGCATCGTCGACCTCAAAGGCGGCCGAGATACCGAACACGCGTGCCAGCAGCTCCGCTATGCGCGCGCCGAGCGCCTCGCGGTTGAGCGGCGTTTCCGCTGTCAGCAGGCCGTAATAGGCGATCAGCGCTTCTTTCCAGTCCTGCTCTTCGGCCTCGCCGATGAGGTAATTGAAGATCCCGGAATTATTATTGACGTTGCGATAATAGATATTGTCGGTGAGCTGCTTCTGGTGGATCAGCGACTGGCGGTGGAAATTTCCCCATTGCCTCAGCAGGAAGGCGCCGAGCGCGAACAGCCCGGTGAGGGCTGCGAGCGCCTGCTCCGTGTCGTTATCGGCGATCGTGCCGGTGAGACCGAGATAGAAGCCGGCGACGAGAAACAGCACGGTCAAGGTCGAGGCGAGCTTGAGCAGGATCGGTACCCCGCCGACAAGCGCCGGCACGCCCAGCGTAAGGTGGTCGGACAGACTCATCACCACGCGCACATTGGGAAACAGGGCCTCGAGATCGCCGCGCGCGATGTGGCGAAAATACTTGAACAGCACCGCGCCGCCACGGATTTTCTGCTTGCCCCGCCTCGCGCTCGCAAGCGCCTTGCGGGCACCGGCCGGCGGCGTGCCGTCCGACTTGGTCGCGACCATCAGCACCACGTCGTCGTAGACTTCGACGTCGAGCGGACGCTTGCGCAAACCAAGCCAGGAGGGAACATTGATCGTCTCGGTGTGGTGGCCGCGGCGGAACATGCGGACATCGCGATAATCCTCGACCGGCGCCTTGATCCTCACCCGCACCAGGGCATGCTCGGCAAAGGCGCGCGAAATCTCGTCGTGCGTGATCTCGATGAAATTGGCGTCCGTCAGGACACGGACGAATTCCTCGCTCAGGCTGCGATAGGCCGCTTCGAGATCCGTCGCGGGACCGCAAGCTTTCGGATCGACCTCCGGATCGAAGTAAAAATACGCCTCGCGCAGCCGGTCCAGTTCTTCGAAATACTGGTAGTGAAAAATGGCGCCCAGCATGCGGGCAAATTGCCGGAGTCTCGCCTGCCCGGCGTCGTCAAGGCGGCCCTCGGCGACAAGCCCGCCGATAATGTCCGACTTCCGCAGCGGAATGAAGCGATCCTGCTGCTCCGGCGCGGCCGCTTCGCTATGGGCTTCATTCACGAAGCTGTCGCCAACGCCAGAGCCCTTTCCGTTTCGATCGAATCGAAACGGGGCTCTGGATTGTTGATTTGACGCGTTTTCTTGACGCAAACCGGTCTCCACCCCGGATCAAGTCCGGGGCAGGCTTTCGCTTGAAAACGCTCTCGTACAACCATCGCCAGGGTTTTTCCTGCAAACCTGATCCGGGGCCAACCAACAATCTTCCGCTATTCCGCACGCCGACCTGCTCAAATGGCATGAGCCGCGTGATGAACGGTCTGTGCCGCGACGATATCTCTACCGCAAAAACATAACTTCATTGCGACCGTTGCGCCACTGGCCAGGCAGCGAAGTCGCCGCATCCTGCTGCGAGCTTCGTGGCGCTTTTCCGGCGACAAGGTCGGGCTGGCGCCGCTGAGCGTGGTTGTGCCGCAAGCTTCCCTCGCCCACCATGCGATGATAGTATTTTCCGATTGGTCCGTGCTGCCGGAGGTTCCGATGGTTTTGAGCGTCGAGAGTGAAGTTGCGCGCGACGCTCGTGGTCAGCCGATTGACGTGATTTCGACCGGGGCTGCGCTCGGCGCCGAGGTGCGCGGCATCGATCTCAGAGACCTCGATGCGTCTCAATTCGCGGCGCTTGAGCGGGCCTGGCACGACCATCAGGTGCTTTTGCTGCGTGGCCAGACACTCAGCGACGGTGACCTCATCGCGTTCAGCCGCCGCTTCGGCGACCTCGACTTGGCCCCGATACAGGAAACCGGACGGCGCTTCGTCGAGGGGCTTCCCGAAATCTACATTGTTTCAAATGTGACCGTGAACGGCCAGCCGATCGGCAGCCTCGGTGCCGGCGAAGCCGTCTGGCACACCGACATGTCGTATCTCGATGTTCCGCCGATGGCGAGTATGCTTTACGCGCTCGAAGTGCCGCCTGCCGGTGGCAACACCTCGTTTTGCAGCATGTACGCCGTCTACGACGCACTGCCGGAGCCGTTGAAGCGCCGGATCGCGAACCTCAGGATCAAGCACGACGGGACCTACAATAGCGGCGGCTATCTGCGCCAGGGCGTCACCGCGACCGACGATCCGAGGGAGTCACCGGGCGCGGTGCATCCCTTGGTCTGCACCCACCCCGACACGGGGCGGCGCATGCTTTATCTCGGCCGCCGACGCAATGCATATCTCGCGGGGCTCGAACTTGCGGACTCCGAGGCCATGCTCGACGAGCTCTGGGATTTCGTCGCGCGGCCGGAGTTCGCCTGGGAGCACGTCTGGCAGGTCGGCGACCTCGTGCTGTGGGATAACCGGTGTACCATGCACCGGCGCGACCCATTCGACGCCGCGGCACGCCGCATCATGCACCGAACGCAGATCAAAGGCAGTGCGGCGCCGGCCTGATGCGCAGACTGAGCGTTTCCAACACGGTCCTGCTGATCATCTGCCTCATGTACCTGATCCTCTACGTGGATCGGGTCAACATTTCCACCGCCGCGCCACTGATCAAGGCGGAGCTCGACCTCAGCAACACGCAACTGGGCCTGGTTTTTTCGGCGTTCGCCTATCCGTATGCGCTGTTCCAGCTGATCGGGGGCTACTTCGGCGACAAATTCGGCGCACGTCGGACGCTGTTCGTCAGCGGCCTTATCGTATGCGCCGCGACGGCGGCAACCGGCGCCGTCGGCGGACTTGCAAGCCTGTTCGCGGCGAGGCTTGCTCTCGGGATCGGCGAAGGCGCGACCTTTCCGACCGCGACCCGCGCGATGGCGGTGTGGGTGCCGGAGCGTAACTGGGGTTTCGCCCAGGGGATCACGCATTCGTCCGCGCGGATCGGAAACGCGGTAACGCCGCCTCTGATCGCCGTGCTGGTCGGGCTGGTGTCGTGGCGGGGTGCGTTCGTTGTCCTGGCATTCTTGAGTCTGGGCTGGGTGCTGGTCTGGTTGTGGTACTTTCGTGACGTCCCGACAGCGCCGCCGCTGACCGCGAAGGAACTTGCGACGCTTCCCGTGCGCAGCCGGGGCGAAGCGACCGAGCCGGTGCCGTGGTTCAAGTTATTTCGGCGCATGCTGCCGGTGACCGCGGTCGATTTCTGCTACGGCTGGACGCTGTGGCTGTTCCTGAGCTGGATACCGTCGTTCTTTTACCAGAACTATCAGCAGGACCTGACGCGATCGGCATTCTACTCAGCCGGCGTCTTCCTTGCCGGCGTGATCGGCGACACCCTGGGCGGCGTGGTGAGCGACCGGATTCTGCATCGTACCGGCGACCGGGCTGCGGCGCGGCGTAACGTCATCGTCGCCGGCATGCTCGGCGGCTTCCTGTTCCTGATACCGGTGATACTGGTTCACGATGTCAACGTTGCGGCGATCTCACTCGCCGCGGCATTCTTTTCCGTCGAGTTGGTGGTTGCGCCGATCTGGGCGGTTCCGATGGACATTGCGCCAAAATATTCCGGATCCGCGAGCGGCATGATGAATTTCGGCTTCGGCGTTGCCGGCATTATTTCACCCTTCGTGTTCGGCTATCTGATCGACCGGACCGGAAGCTGGACCTGGCCATTTGCCGGCTCGATTGGTCTGTTGTTGCTCGGCGCCGGACTTGCGTTTCACATGCATCCGGATCGGCCATTCGAGGCGGCGCCGAAAGGCGCCGGGAACGATTGAACGTTCGCCTCGCTTGCCGCTCTGCCCGTGCGCTGGATCGATATCGGCCACGGAGATCGATATGTCGTGAGCAGCGTTATCGTGAATGGCAATTTTCATTCGATCACCTCGTCGGCACGGACAAGCAGCGACGGCGAGATAGCCAGTCCGAGCGTCCTGGCGGTCTTGTTGTTGACGATCAGTTCGAGCTTGGTAGGAAACTCGACAGGAAGATCGCCGGGTTTGGCGCCTTTGAGAATCTTGTCGACATAGGTAGCGGCGCGATGAAAATTCGCAGACAGGTTGACCCCATAACTGACAAGGCCGCCCGCATCGACGTGATCCCGGAAACCATAGATAGCTGGTAATCGCGCCGCGGCAGCAAGCGCGGCGATCCGTTTTCCTTCGTTGAAAAACAAGGCGTCGACAAGCACGATGACCGCCTGGACATGGTCATTTGCCAATCCCTGAAATGCCGCATCGAGGTCATCGGGTGTCCGGACCTCGGCCGGGACCAGCTTGATGTTCAACTTCTGACACACGCGCTCCAATTCTTGCCGGTCAATAATTGTCTCGCTGGCGACATTCACCACGAACCCGATTTTGACCAAGTCTGGTATCATCTGGAGCGCAAGTTCGACTTGCTTGCCAGCCAGACCTTCGGTGCGGAACAAGACGCCCGTCACATTGCCCCCTGGCCGTGACTCGCTCGCAATCAAGCCAAACCCGATCGGATTGGCAAGCAAGGGGCAAACAATCGGGATGGTCTGGGTCAGTGCTCTGACCGCGACA
>Ga0209871_1000230_pt1 | contig 16036 bp, 18 predicted proteins | sample OrgsoiDNA2013045_FD_185795 | JGI IMG/M metagenome (GOLD analysis project Ga0209871, IMG submission 185795) | Permafrost soil microbial communities from the Arctic, to analyse light accelerated degradation of dissolved organic matter (DOM) -... | ecosystem: Environmental > Terrestrial > Soil >... | reverse complement strand
CTGTCGTCTTCCATCGCGACCATTCGCCCAATGAGCCAGTTTGACTTCCGGAGAGTCGGTGGTGTTGCAGTCTTCGAGGTCAAAGGCGACTTCCTGGACAGCCTTCATCTGGAATTTCGCGGCCTGTGCGAGCCAGTACCATTTTCTCCGGGGTTCACTTAGCGCGCGCTGGCGGCACCCAGCTTCCAATCGGCGTAAGCGGGCGGTTTGTTTCATCGCATGCTCCACAGCTCCTGAGTTCGTGCATACTTCGCACCTACTCACCGGCAAATTGGTTTTGGGCGATCTTTTCTCCAGGACAAAAACTGTGCTTAGCGGCGGACTATGGAGGTACGACGCAATTTATTGAAATATGGATAGATCAATCCGACAATTTGCGCGCTGTGTCGACGCCAGAATAGCTGATTGTCGCTGGTACCCACGCTCTGGCTCACCGCTGCAATTTCAATAAATTCTATTGGACCGGCCTTTTGGAAGATCGCACGGACATCGCTGCGTTGCTGCAATGTCGCTTCTTGGCGTGCACCGTGGATGGCCGGCACAAGGCCGCCATGACGAACAAGGTCGCAGCGTTCAGTTGCGCGGTGCGGAGATCGGCGGAGGACCGAGGCCCATCGGCTTCTTGGGCCGCAGGCTGCCGATGTAGAACGACGACCCGGCGACCAGGAAGAGAGCCACGAGATACACCACATAGGATTGCGGTGGCGTGATCGCCCACCGCATAACACCTCTGATGACGGAAGCTGGACCGGTTTCGTTTTCCATGCCGTGCTTTTGCTCGAAATGGTGCGGGATGGGAAGGCCAAATGCGCACCGCGCATGCGGTCATGGTGGCGCCGGTCCCTTCCGGATCAGGGACAGCGCCAGCAAGGCCGACAGACTGAGCGCGGAGGAGACCATCAGCACGCGGCCGCCCATGGTGTCGATCAACAGACCGAACGCCAATGGTGCTGCGGCCTGCGCCATCCGCGCCGGCGCGCCGATCAGGCCCAGCCGATAGCCATAGTTTTGCGGGCCGAAGATCGCCAGCGGCAGTGTGCCGCGCGCGATGGTCAGGATGCCGTTGCCGGTGCCGTGAAAGATCGCGAAGGCGCTGGCCGCAGCACCGCCCGCCAGCCCGACGATGGCGGCGCCGATCGGGTGGGTCAGGCAGGCGAGCCGGGTCGACAGCAGCGGATGATAGCGGCTGAGCAAGCTCGCCTCGACGATGCGGGCGAACACCTGCGCCGGGCCGATCAGCGCGCCGGCCGTTACCGCCTGCAGGGTGGTCGCTCCCGCCGCCTCAAGGATACGCGGCAGATGCGCGGCCATCGCGCCGGTGACGCTCCAGGCCGCCGCAAAGGCGAACGCCAGCAGGACCATGGTCCGATCGATCGGGATGTCGGGTTTTGTGGATGCCTCGACCGCCGCCTTGGCGCCCTTCACGGCGGGCAGCATGAAAAAATTCAAGGGCAGGCCGATCAGGATATGCGCGGCCGCCCACGCAAAACAGGTGTTGCGCCAGCCGATGCTTTGCAGTCCGAAAGCGGTCAGCGGCCATCCGACGGTTGAGGCAAACCCTGCGATCAGGGTGATGCCGGTGATCGAACGCCGCGCCGCGTCGCCATAGATGCGCCCGAGCGCGCCGAAGGCTGCGTCATAGAGGCCAAATCCCATGCCGATCCCGAGCAGCAGCCAGGCGGCCACCAGAACCGGGATCGAATAGCTAAAGCCGAGCAGGGCCAGTCCCGCGGCCAGCGTCAAATTGGAGATCGACAGCACCGACCTGCCGCCGACGAGATCGATCTGCCGCCCGACGCGGGGGCCAAGCACGGCCGAGATCACCAACGAGGCCGAGAAGGCGGCAAAGATCCAGTTCGAGGACACGCCGAGGTCGCGCCCGATCGGATCGGCCAAAATCGCCGGCAGATAGTAGCTGGACGCCCACGCCAGTGTCTGTGTGGTGCCAAGCGCCAGAATGATGGGAAGCTGGCGCTCGTTCATAGCTCAGGCGCCATTACAATTCCTTGGCAGCGTCATCCGCACCCGCATCCCGTCTTGCTCTCTTGCTTGGCATTTGCATCGGCGACGCAACAGGCGTCAACACCCGATAATGCCGGGCCGCCGCAGCAATTATTGGCGTCAAGCGCGGCGAAGCGATTGCACACGCCGGTTTCCGGCAGCACCAGTTCGACCCGTTCGGCAGCCTCACGATCGCCGGCGAGTTCGGCGACGATCGAGCGCACCTGTTCGTATCCGGTGATCATCAGAAAGGTCGGCGCGCGGCCGTAGGATTTCATGCCGGCAAAATAGAAACCCGGTTCGTGCTGCGCCAATTCGCGCGCGCCGTGCGGCCGCACCGTGCCGCAGCTGTGTTCGTTCGGATCGATCAATGGCGCCAGCGCGACCGGGCATTCGATCGCCGGATCGAGCTGAATGCGAAGCTCGCGCACGAAATCCAGCTCCGGCCGGAAGCCGGTGGCGACAATGAGCTCGTCGACCACCACCTGACGATCGCAACCGCCGGCGCCGACGATGAGGCGAGGGCCGTCGACCGTCAGGTCCGAGACGCGAAATTCGCGCTCCACTCTTATTCGGCCCGCTGCCACCAGCGCTGCGAATGCGGCGCCCAACTCGCCGCGGGCGGCAAGCTTGTCATTGGCGCCGCCTCCAAAGGCCTTTGCGGGATCGTTGCCCCGCAACAGCCAGATCGGTTTTGTTTCTGGCCATCGTGCCGCAAGCTGCGCGAGATCGGTGAGGGTGCCGATGGCGGAATGTCCCGCGCCCAGCACCGCGACGATTTTGCCGGCATAGCGCGCGCGGTCTTTTCCCAGCACATCCGGCATCCCGTAGGTAATCTTGTGCGCCGCCTGCTGTTCGCCGAGGGCGCGCAGCCCGTTGGCTCCGGCCGGATTTGGCGAATGCCAGGTGCCCGATGCGTCGATGACGGCATCGGCTCGCACAAATTTGGGGCCTTGGCCGTTCTGATACCTGATTTCGAAGGGCGCGGCTTCCCGGCCCTTGCTCTTGAGCTTGTCGAAGCCGACGCGGCTGATGCCGGTGACCCGGCTCGACGTGCGGACATGGGTCGCCAGAACCGTTTTTGTCGCGAGCGGTTCGAGGTAGCGCTCCAGCAATTCGGCGCCAGTCGGATATTGCCCGGGTTCGGGTGAATTCCATCCGGTTGGCTGAAGCAGCCGCGCCGCCGCGCGATCGATGTTGTATTCCCACGGCGAGAACAGCTGAACGTGGCCCCATTGGCGAACCGCGTGCCCGACGCCGTCGCCTGCCTCCAGCACGATCGGCACGAGGCCGCGCTCCAGAACATGCGCGGCGGCGGCAAGCCCGACCGGGCCGGCTCCGATGATAGCGACTGTTTTTGCTTCGCTCATCGTGTTCTCCCGTCAAACCAGAAGTATCGAAATTAAGCGGTTGCAGAAACTAGGCCGCCGTCTTTTTATCCTTGCTTTCGGCGTCGGCGCAGCATTCGGCGACCAGGAAATCCACCAGCCCCCGCATCACGTCGTAATTGGCATGACAAACCAGCGTGGTTGCGTCCCGCACCTGATTGATCAGGCCGACCACCATCAACGCCTTGATGTGATGGGACAGCGTCGACGGCGCGATCTTCAACTTGTCTTGCAGGCGGCCGACCGGCAGCCCCGCATCCCCGGCTCGAACCAGCGTGCGGTAGATCTTGAGCCGCGTGGGATTGCCCAGGGCTTCGAGATGTGCGGCGGCGTCATCCAGTTTCATGCCGCGAATTTGTCAGCGCTCCGGCAAATTGTCAACTATATTTCTAGAATAATGGAAGTATGGTTGAGGGGCCAGAGATGTGAGGCTCAGTTGATTAAGGCCGTGAGCTCATAAATGCGCCGATCGGACTGCCCGAGTCCCCCTTGTGGCCGATAGCTGACGAATCGTTGCATTGCAACTAAACGACGCGATGTGCCGTTTCCGGAAGTCATTGTTCGATCGCATCGTCGGCCCGCGCCAGATAATCCGCTTTTGGGGGTGGGTGGATGGTCTTTGACCTTTAATTCGGCTGGATAGCTGTGTGAGTGTGCTAAACAATAAGGCTCCATGTCCAAATGGCTTAAACAGTTTCTGTTTGGGATTTGGGGTCTTCTGCTGATCCCACTGATCACGCCTATTCTCGGAAAATGGTTGGAGGAAAACGTTTTCTCCGATCCTAACGGTATGGCCATGGCGGGTTTTCCTAACGCTATGGCCACGACCGTCTTTAGCAACCTCCTCGCAATGAGCCAACAGCGTTGGTTTAAATTTGCGTTGGTCTTTTCGACCGGAATCGTAATTGGCGTCTCGTTGGAATGGTTAAACCGGAAGTCGGACGAGAAAAAAGCTTCCGAGCTCCGAAGCCTCGGCTCTAAATTTCGCAGTCTTTCAGATAGCATCAAAATTCGGACCGCGTCGTCAGGATGGCCGGACAATGTGCGTGATCTTAAACCTGCAATCCTGTCTGCGTTTATCTCCGCCAGGAAATTTGATTTGTGGGTACCAAATGAGCACGTGTACCAATTGCCGGATGCGTCATTCCTTTGTGAATACTTCAGATGTGTCGGTAAGCTTTTGGAGGATGGACATTTTGACAAGGCCAACAGTGAGGCGCTCTCCTGGAAACCATTTCTCGATAAAGTGAAGCTGTCTTGAACCCCTGCTTCACGTGCCTGTTGCGGAACTATCAGCGCCGACCCGCGGATGCCACAACAGCGCGCGGACGATAAGGGGAATCCCGATGGCCGCAGGCAATAGCCAATATGCAATCGGAGGAAGCTCTTTCCAGAGCGGCAGGTACTTGCCGTTGTCCACGTAAAACGCGATCAGGAGCAAAACGTAGGATGCGCCCATTCCGCTGATGTGCAGCCGAGCCCAATGGCGCCAGCGGTGTCGTCTAGCCTCGCGCCCAAAATAAGCCCCCGCAAGCGACAATACTCCAAGAATAAACAGATGATAGTCCTCCGCCCAACGCACCGCAGCCAGGCCGGCCGCAGTCAGAAAGACCCCGGCCAGGCACCAAAAATAGATCGTCCCGTACCGGGGATGGCGACCCGCACGTTTCTGACTTAGCATTGCAATGGCGCCTGTGACCGTGCAGGCGAGTCCCAGCAGGATATGAACTCCCACGACGGTCAGAAACACCGGGTGGGTCGAGGGGATAGCGATTCCGACTAAATTCGTGGTTCCATCGCCCATGCCGTTTCCCGCTCTCTGCGTGGTGACCGGGTGCCGCAACACGGCCTCATGCGGGCGCGTCGGTCGGCTTGTCGCGTCGCCGCTTGTGCGTCCTTGACCCGATTGCTTCGACCGGTCGCAGGGCGAGCAGTGCGTTGCGGATGATTTCAAGCGCGGGCTCGTTCGGCTTGTTGCGATGCTCGATGAGAGCGAGCGTGCGCGAAAGGGATGGCCGCAACGGCCGCACGATGAAATCCGACAAGTGCATGGCGATCGAAACCTCCGGCACGATGGCCATGCCGAGATTCGATGCCACGGCACTCTTCAACGCCTCGACCGTCCCGAGGGCCGCCGGCGCTCGCGGCGGCGCCGCATGCCCGGATAGCCACCCCAGGACGAGCGAGTTGGCCGAGCTGCTCGCATGCTCCACCAGCAGATTCTGCCGCGCCACATAGCCGGGTGTGATCTCGTCCGGAACGTCCGGCGTGCCGACAGGAAATATTGCCACCAGCACCTCCGGGCATAGCGGCGTGACCTTGAGCTGCCGCTTCTCGACCGGCAGGTTCACCAGCCCGAGGTCGATCCGGTTGTGGATGATGTTTTCGACGGTGTTCTGCGTCGGCGCGTTGGTGACGACCAGGTCGATGCCGGGATGATCGAGACGCACCCTGCGCAGGATTGGCGGCAATCGATAGATCATTGCCGTCAGCGTCATGCCGACATGCACGCGGCCGGTCCAGCCCTCGCGATAACGGCGCATCGCCGCATCGGCATGATCGCACTCGCGGAAAATACGCTGCGCCGCCTCGACGAGCTCGCGGCCCGGCACGGTGGCATGCGCCCGCTTGCCGAGGCGCTCGACCAGCCGCAGGCCGAAACGCCGCTCGAGTTCGCGGATCTGCAGGCTGACCGCCGGTTGGGTCAGGTTGAGCCGCCGCGCCGCTGCAGAGAAGCTCCCTTGCTCGACCACCTCGAGGAGGGCGCGCAGTTGGTCGAAGTTGAGGCCGCGCAACCAAAGTTCTCCTTATCAAAATGATTGAAACAACAAATTTGCCTTACCTCCGATCACGTTGCAAGTTGATCAGGTTGGCGCCTCGTTCGAAAGGTCACATGAGCGAAGACAATGAGCTGAGCTGCGTTGTCGGCAGCATCTACGATGCGGCGCTGGATCCCGCGCTCTGGACCGAAGCCCTGGCAAGGATCGCCGAGTTCGTCGGCGGCCGGGCCGGCGCCCTTGGCTCCAAGGACATGGTGACCAAATTCGTTGGCGTCGACCATCACGTCGGCCGCGACCTCCAGTACATGCAGATGCATTCGGAAACGCACGGGGAATTCGATCCCCTCGCGAGTGTGCCGCGGTTCGACGTCGGGCAGGTCGTGAGCCCTCCGGAACCCATGACCCGTGATGATGATTGCGAGGAATGGGTGCGGCCCCAGGGGCGAGGCGATATTGCGGTCGCCGTGCGCGCGAGACCGGGGAAGAGTGGCGAGTTTCTCAGCGTCGTCCGAAGCGAGGCGAACGGCATGGTCGACAACGGGAACGACATGGTCGACCATGAAATGCACCGGCGCATGTCACTTGTCGCACCTCACGCGCGTCGTGCGGTCCTGATCGGCAGGACAATCGACCAGAAAGCCGACGAAGTGGCGACCTTGGCGGACGCTCTCGACAGCTTGAGCGCCGGGGTGTTCCTGATCGAGGCCAACGGCCGAATAGTCCATGCCAACGCCGCCGGCCGAGGCATTCTCGGCGTTGACGATTTTCTGCGCTCGATCGGCGGCCGGCTGGTTGCCCGCGATACGAAGATCAATCGGACCTTGCAGGATATTTTTGCCGGCAGGGGCGATCTCGAAATCGGCAGCAAGGGCATCGCCTTGCCGCTGACCGCGCGGCAGGGGGAAGGCCACATTGCCCACGTGCTGCCCCTGGCCGCGGCAGCACGCCGGCGCGCCGGCGCAGCCAGGACGGTCGCCGCCGTGTTCGTTTGCAGAGCGACGTTGGAAACCCCATCGTCCGCTGACGTCATCCGACGGGCCTATCAATTGACGCCGACCGAGCTGCGCGTACTGCTTGCCATCGTCAACATCGGCGGTATTCCCGAGGTCGCAACCGCCCTTGGCGTCGCCGACACCACGATCAAGACGCATGTCGGCCGCCTGTTCGAGAAGACCGGCGCCGGCCGCCAGGCCGATCTCGTCAAGGTGGTCGCCGGATTTTCCACCCCGCTGGTGGCCTGACACACGAGGCCTGTGCACGAGCCTCGTTGACAAACAGCCATATATCCATAATTCTCGATATATGGAATCCGAACAAGTCATTCTCGCGCTGGCAGCGCTCGCGCAATCGACCCGGCTCGATGTGTTCCGGCTGCTGGTGAAGCACGAGCCGGAGGGGCTTGCGGCTGGCGACATCGCGAGGGCGATCGCGATCCCGCAAAACACCATGTCTTCGCATCTTTCGATCCTGTCCCGCGCGGGACTGGTGTCGGCGCAGCGGTTCAGCCGCAGAATCGTGTATCGCGCCGATCTGACACGGTTTCAGGCCGTGGTGCTGTTCATGCTGAGGGATTGCTGCGACGGGCGGCCGGAAATCTGCGCGCCGCTGATCGAAAGCCTGACGCCTTGTTGTCCGAAGCCAAGGAAAACGCGCGCTGATGCAAAACTTTGATTTGCCGCGCCGGCTGGCGGCGGAGGCGCTCGGAACGGCGTTGCTGGTCGCGACCGTGATCGGCTCCGGCATCATGGCCGAAAGCCTCACCAAGGATGTCGCGCTGGCGTTGCTCGGCAACACGCTGCCGACCGGCGCGATCCTGGTGGTGCTGATCACCATCCTCGGCCCGATTTCGGGGGCGCATTTCAACCCCGCCGTCTCGCTGATCTTCGCGCTGAAGCGCGACCTGACGCCGCGCGATGCGCTGTTGTATATGGTGGCGCAAATCGCCGGCGGCATTGTCGGAACCATGATGGCGCATGCGATGTTCGCGCTGCCGCTGCTGGATGCGTCGATGAAAGCCCGCACCGGCGGCGCGCAATGGTTCGCGGAGGGCGTGGCGGCGTTCGGCCTGGTCGCCACCATTCTCGCGGGGCTTCGCTTCGAGCGCCCGGCCGTGCCCTGGCTCGTAGGCCTCTACATCACGGCGGCGTACTGGTTCACATCGTCGACGTCGTTTGCGAACCCTGCCGTCGCCATCGCGCGGTCGATGACCAACAGTTTTTCCGGAATACGCGCCGTCGATCTGCCCGGCTTTATCTTAGCCGAACTCTGCGGCGCGCTCGCCGCCCTGATGTTGATGGGTTGGCTGCTGCGGGAAGGAGGCGAGGGGGCCGCAATGAGCAAGGAGGCTCAGTTATGAGCGTCACCATCTATCATAATCCGGCTTGCGGCACCTCGCGCAACACGCTGGCGATGATCCGGCAAAGCGGCGAAGACCCCGAGGTGATCGAGTATTTGAAGAACCCGCCGAGCCGTGAGCGGCTGATCGCACTGATCGCGGCGATGGGAATTTCCGTCCGCGCGCTGTTGCGCGAAAAGGGCACGCCCTATGCGGAACTGGGGCTTGCCAATCCAAAATGGAGCGATGACCAATTGCTCGATTTCATGCTGGCGCATCCGATCCTGATCAACCGGCCGCTTGTCGTGACCGCGAAAGGCACGCGGCTTTGCCGGCCGTCGGAAGCCGTGCTCGAGTTGCTCGACCATCCCGTCGGCTCCTTCGTGAAAGAAGACGGCGAGATCGTGACGCGAGAAAAATAACCGACGGCCGCGCGTCCAACGTCGATCCGGCAGCGCACAAGCGATCAGCGGGTCGTCTCTGTGACCTTTCGTCCCGCATGATTACGCGGCATAATACCGTATGGAACTCACGCCCCGCCTGCGCCTGATGAATTGGCTGGTCAAACAGGGTCTCACCGGCCTGCCCGAGAACGATCTTATCCGTGGCTTCTGCGAGCGCTGTCGGGCAGGCGGTCTGGATATTTCCCGCGCCAGTGTTTTCATCGATACCCTGCATCCGATTTTCGAAGGGCGCGGATTTCGCTGGAACGATACCGAGACCAACGAAAGCGACATGTTCGAATACCGCTCGACCAGCGAAGGCGAAGCCGCACAGAACTGGCGCCGCTCTATTTTCTATCACATGCTCGAAAGTAGCCTCGATGAGCTCAAGATTGATTTCGCCGATCGCGCCTCGCTCGAGTTTTCGCTGATCGACGAGCTCGCCGCAAAGGGGCACCGGCATCTTGTCGCGTTCGTGCACCGCTTCGGCGAAGCCGGTACGCTCGGCCAGATGGACTGCGTCTATTCCTACTGGGTGACCCGGCGCGACGAGGGTTTTGGCGAGCTGAGCCTGGCGGCGTTGCGCGACCTGGTGCCGCTGCTCGGGCTCGCGATCAAGTCCGCCGCGCAGGTCGATATCGCGCGAACGCTGGGCCGGGTTTATCTGGGACGCGACGCCTCCGAGCAGGTGCTGCGGGGGCGGATGTCGCGCGGCGTGACCGAGCGGATCAAGGCCGTGCTGTGGTTTTCCGATCTGCGCGGCTCGACCGCGATCAGCGAGCGCATCGGGCCCGACGAGATCATCCCGTTTCTCAACGACTACGCGCAAGCCTCCATCGATGCGATCCACGATGCCGGCGGCGAGGTGCTGAAATTAATGGGCGACGGCGTGCTGGCGATGTTCACGCACGACAACATGGCGGTGGCCAAGCACGCCGCACTTCGCGCCGAGCGTCGTTTCCGGCACAACATGAATTCGTTGAACGCCCGCCGTTCCGCCGAGGGACGTCCGACCACGTCGGCCTATGTCGGCCTGCATGTCGGGGAGGTGTTTTACGGCAATATCGGCAGTGAGGATCGGCTGGACTTCACCGTGGTGGGGCCGGCCGTCAACGAAGTCAGCCGCATCGCGTCAATGTGCGGTTCGGTCGATCGCGAATTCCTGACGTCGTCGGATTTTTGGAGCGGGCTCAATGCCACCGGCCGGGGTTACCTGGTTTCCACCGGCCGGTTTGCGCTGCGCGGCATCGGCCGCGCGCAGGAGCTCTACACGCTCGATCCCGACATCGCGTCGGACGAGGTCATGGCAGGGAAATACGAACGCTATCTTGCGAGCTAGGCGGCCTTGCCGGTTAGCCAGCCTTGGCGCGCATCGTGTAGAGCCCGAGCGCCAGCAGCGAGGCCACCGTCAGCACGGTGCCGAGCGCGAACATCGCCTCGTGCGAGACGGATGCGGCGAGATAGACCCCGATCGCCGCACCCATCATCTGCCAGAAGCCGAGCAGGGCAGAGGCCGCACCGGCTTTTTCGCCGAACGGCGACAGCGCTTGCGCGGTGCCGAGCGGATTGACGATGCCCATGCCGAGCAGGAACACCGACACGGCGCCAAGGAACGGCAGGAAGTTCGCATAGAACATCGACACCAGCAGGGTCGCAAGGCTGCCGGTCGCCGCCAGCCACAACCCGGTTTGGATCGAGCGGTCGAGCCCGAAGCGCGGCGTGAGCCTCGTTGCCAGCATGCCGGCGGCGAACACGATCATGACGGTGCCGGCGAAAAACAGACCGAGCTGGATCGGCGTGAAGTGCAGCCCTTCGATCAGCACCCGGGGTGCTGCCGAAAACATCGAGAACAACCCGCCCATGATCAGGCTGACGGTCGCGGCCGGAACAAGGAAACGCCGGTCGGCGATCAGCCCAAGATAGTTTTTGGCAATCGCGAGCGGATTGAGCGGGATCCTGGTCGAGCGATGGGTCTCGCCGAGTACCGCGCCATAGGCGACGGCGCCGACGGCGGCGAATATCCCGACAAAGACGAATTCGGAGCGCCAGCCGAACGCGCGGTCGAGCGCGCCGCCGAGCAACGGCGAGAAGCCGGGGGCGGCCGCCATCGCGATCATGATCAACGCCATCGCGCGGCCGAGCGCCGCGCCCGAGAACAGATCGCGGGCGATCGCGCGCGACAGCACCGAGGTCGAACAGGCGCCGGCGGCCTGGATGACGCGACCGATCAGCAGGCCCGGCAGGTCGGTCGCGAGGCCGCACCAGATGCTGCCGGCGCAGAACACCGCAAAGCCCGTCAGCACCGGCCAGCGCCGGCCGTAGCGATCCGAGATCGGCCCGACCGCCAATTGTCCGACCGCGAACACCGCGAGGAATACCGTGATCGATGACGTCACTTCAGCGGTCGAGACATGCAGCGACGCCGCCATCTGCGGCAGCGACGGCAGCAGGATATTGGTGGCCAGCGTCCCCGTCGCCGCCAGTGCTGCGAGCACCGCGACTTGCAGGAAGGTCGAGGAGAGTTCGGGGAGCGGGGCTGCGTCGATCGTTGCGGCGGTCTGGTCGGTCATGGCGGCTCCCGTGGAGTATGAAATGATGCATATCATATAAAACGTGCGAGAGGGAAGTTTCGACAGCCAAACATTGGAAAGCGGAGCAGGGCGGCGGAAACGGTTGGAAGCCGGCAATGACCGAGGTCGCGGCGCTTGGCAGGTCCGCGGGCCTGCCTTTGGCGGAAGCGCTGGCCAAAGCCTATTTTGGGACCACCAGAATACCTTTTGACGTGTCGGCGTTTGTATCCTATAAGATACCATGATCGAAGTGCGGAAAACCGACGAATTTGATGTTTGGCTTTCGGCCCTCACCGATCACAAGGCGGTCGCAAAAATCACTACGCGCATTGAACGTCTGGCGCTTGGCAATCCGGGGGATGTGAGGGCGGTTGGCGGAGGCGTGAGCGAAATGCGTATCCCTTATGGTCCGGGCTACCGGGTTTATTACAAGCAAACCGGCAAAGAAATTGTGTTGCTTTTATGCGGGGGAGACAAGGCAACACAGGACAAAGATATTAGGCGAGCAAAGGAAATCGCCGCTGAACTGTGAAAGGATACAGCAGATGGTCAAGACCTCAAAATTCGACGCGGCCGAATATCTGAAAACACCTGCCGCGATTGCCGCCTATCTCACTGAGGCATTTGAGACCGACGATGCCGCTTATATCTGTGCTGCGCTCGATACCGCAGCCCGTGCGAAGGGTATGGCCAACGTTGCCAAGGCAACCGGCTTGGGTCGCGAGAGCCTCTACAAAGCATTTAGTGGAGGGTCCAAGCCCGAGTTCGATACCGTTCGAAAGGTGATGGGTTCTTTTGGCGTCAAGCTGGTCGCAGAGCCAATCGAGGAAGAAAAGAAAATAGCCTGATTCAGTTGGCTCTATCCTTTCATCCGAAACGAATGCGATTGGCGCGGCCATGCGATCGGCACAATTCGTTTCTTCAGCCCTTCGCCGGTTCGCCGACCATCTCCGGCTGCCGCGCCAGCGAAACGGCCGGCGACAGCAGGATCACCAGTGCCTGGGCGCCGAAGATCGCAACCGCCAGATAAAGGCAGGCTTCCGCGCCATAAAATCCGCCGACGACGGCGCCGAGCGCCGAGCCGACCGGGCGCGCGCCATAGCTCATGATGTTGATCGCCGAGACCCGGCCGAGCAGGCTCGGCGGCGTCACCGATTGCCGCAGGGTGGTGGTGCTGATCACCCACAGGATCGGCCCGACGCCGAGCAGGAAGAAGCTCAGGGCAGCCAGCAGCGGCGTGGGAAATACTGTCGTGAGCGCCATCACCCCGGCTGCGACAAAACCGGTCACCGGCCCTAGTCCGATCACGGTGCCGAACGGCAGCCGGCGCATCACCCGCGTCGCCAGGAGCGCGCCGACCACCATGCCGACGCCGTACATGGCGAGCGTGGTGCCGACACCGGTCGCGGATAATCCGAGATGACGCACGGCATAGGGCACGAACACCGCGAGCAGCAGGAACGAGGCGGTGTTGAAGATGAACTGGGTGATGAACACCGGCCGCAGCAGCGGATGCTGCAATACGAATACCGCACCTTCCTTAATGTCCTGCAGCGGATGGCGCCGCGGCGCCGGCGCGCGGGCCGGCTCGTAAATGCCTGACAGCAACACGACCGCTGACACCGAAAGCGCCGCGGCAAATCCAAAGGCCGGCGCAGCGCCGACCCATCCCACCAGCACGCCGCCCAAGGCGGGTCCGCTGGCAAAGGCGACGGTGCGCGCGAGCTCGATCCGCGCATTGGCCGCGGGCAATAATTTTGGCGATACCAGCGAGGGCACCAGCGCCGGCGCCGCCACGCTATAGGCGACCGTTCCACATACCGCGACGAAGCCCAGCAACGCGAGCAGCGGCAGTGTCAGCAGGTCGAGCCCGATCAGCACGAGGATTCCGGTGAGCGCCGCGGCACGCAAGCCTTCCGAGCCCGCCATCAGCCAGCGCCGCGAGATGCGGTCGGCCAGCAGGCCCGCGGGAATCGCGAACAGGATGAACGGCAGCGTCAGCGCGGTCTGCAACAGGCCGGTCTGGCCTTCGCCGACGCCGAGCAGCAGCACCGCGACGATCGGAGCGGCGGCCAGCGCGATCTGCTCGGCGGATTGCGCGGCGAGGTTGGACCACGCCAGGCGGTTGAAGGTCGGCGGCAGCAGATTGTCTTGAAGTTCGGCCATGAATGTTTCCAGTGCGGTGTTGTCAGCACCATGGAAGGCAATCGGGCCGCGCAGCCACCCGTTTCCCGACAGCGCGGCCACCTCGGCCTCCGCTTGGCCACGGGGCTTGCGGGCGGCCCGGGTGGTGGGGGCGGTCGCTACCGGTCAGATGCAGTTGCAAATCAGTTGCAATAAAAGCGAAAATCAGCCATCTTATGGAACATGGACGCACGAACGCCCGGTTTACCCCCGGATTCCCTCGCAGAGATTGTGGCCGGCCGCCCGCTGGGTGGCTCGGGCTGGCGCGCTGAGCGGGGAGAGCCGTCGCTGGCGGGGATATTCGCCTCGGTGCGAACGGCGAAGCAGGGGCCGTTCTGGCGCAAGCTGCTGGCGTTCCTGGGTCCGGGCTACCTTGTCGCGGTCGGCTACATGGATCCCGGCAACTGGGCGACCTCGCTCGCCGGCGGTTCCAAATTCGGCTATGCGCTGCTGACGATTGCGCTGTTGTCCAACCTGATGGCGATCGTGCTGCAGTCGCTCTGCACCCGGCTCGGCGTCGGCGCCGGGCGCGACCTCGCCCAGGCCTGCCGCGATTCTTATCCGCGCTGGGTCTCATTGCCGCTGTGGCTGTCGGCCGAAATCGCCATCACCGCCACCGACCTCGCCGAAGTCATCGGCACCGCCATCGGTCTCAATCTCTTGTTTCACATTCCGCTCGAGATCGGGGTGATCATCACCGCGGCCGACGTGTTTCTGATTCTCGCGCTGCAGGCGTTCGGCTTTCGCTGGATCGAAGCTTTTGTGGTGACGATGCTGGGCGTGATCGCTGTGTGCTTTGCGGTGCAGATCGCGATGGCCGATCCGGATTGGGGTGCGGTGCTCTGGGGATTTGCGCCGACCACCGATATTCTCGCCAATCGCGAGATGCTGTATCTGGCGCTCGGCATTCTCGGCGCCACCGTGATGCCGCATAATCTCTATCTGCATTCGGGGCTGGTGCAGACCCGCGGTTATGGCGACGGGCTCGAGGAGAAGCGTGAAGCGATCAAGCTTGCGACCATCGATTCCTCGATCGCGCTGTGCCTGGCGCTGGTCATCAACGCCTCGATCCTGATTCTTGCGGCGGCGACGTTTCACCGCGTCGGCAAGACCGACGTCGCCGAACTCGATCAGGCACATTCGTTCCTGGCGCCGCTTTTGGGCTCGACCATGGCGCCGACGCTGTTTGCGGTCGCCCTTCTGTGTTGCGGGCTGAATTCGACCATCACCGCGACGCTGTCGGGCCAGATCGTGATGGAGGGTTTTCTCAATCTGCGCATCGCGCCCTGGCTGCGGCGCATGGTGACGCGGATGGTCGCCATCGTGCCGGCGGTGGTCGTGACGATCTGGGCCGGCGAGAAAGCCACCGGTCAGCTATTGATCCTCAGTCAGGTGGTGCTCAGCCTGCAACTGCCGTTCGCGGTGGTGCCGCTGGTGATGTTCACCGCCAGCCGCGCCAAGATGGGACCGTTCGTCGCGCCACGCTGGCTGACGGCGCTGGCCGCGCTGACCGCGGCCATCATCATCGCGCTGAACGCGAAGCTGGTGTGGGATTTTGTCAGTGGCTGAGGAAGTGGCGAATAGCGAGTAGCGAGTAGCGAGTAGAGGAATTTCCATTCGCTACTCGCCATTCGCTAGTCGCCACCTCAATCCTGCGGCTCCGACAGCGCTTCGCCTGAGGCGTCGATGCGCAGCCAGCCGGATGGCGCGAGCCGCTGCTGCGGCAGGAAGCGGCCCTTGTAGTCCATCTTTTTCGAGCCTTCGATCCAGTAGCCGAGATAGACGTAAGGCAGTCCCTGTCGGCGGGCGCGGGCGATGTGGTCGAGGATCATGAAGGTGCCGAGCGAGCGGTTTTCCTCCGACGGTTCGAAAAACGAATATACCATCGACAGCCCGTCGCTGAGCACGTCGGTCAGCGCCACCGCCACCAGTTCCTCGCCGCGGCCGGTGATGGCGCTGTCGATGCCACGCCGCCGATACTCGATGATCCGGGTTTCGACGTGGCTGTCCTCCACCATCATCGCGTAGTCGAGCACGGTCATGTCGGCCATGCCGCCGTGGCGATGGCGGTGGTCGAGATAGGCGCGGAACACCGAATATTGCTCGGAGGTCGGCACCGCGCTGCGCTGTTCGCCGACGATGTCGGCGTTGCGCGCCAGAATCTTCCTGAAATTGCGCGAGGGCCGGAACTCGTTGGCGATGACGCGGACGGACACGCAGGCGCGGCACTGGTCGCAGGCCGGGCGGTAGGCGATCGACTGGCTGCGCCGGAACCCGCCATGCGTCAAAAGGTCGTTGAGATCGCCGGCCTTGTCGCCGACCAGATGCGTGAACA
>Ga0209871_1000227_pt1 | contig 16170 bp, 16 predicted proteins | sample OrgsoiDNA2013045_FD_185795 | JGI IMG/M metagenome (GOLD analysis project Ga0209871, IMG submission 185795) | Permafrost soil microbial communities from the Arctic, to analyse light accelerated degradation of dissolved organic matter (DOM) -... | ecosystem: Environmental > Terrestrial > Soil >... | reverse complement strand
TGCTTCGCACAACTTTGGCTTCCTCGCGGATTCTGCGGGCTTGCATTTTCGGGGTGGTCACGACCACCGCTTTCACAGCCGACGCCGCCGATGCGCGCCACTCCCGCCACCGGCATGTTGCGCGCCACCACCAGGAAGCGCAGGAAAGCTACAACCCGGCGTTCTCCTCCATCATGGTGGACGGCAACTCCGGCGCCACGCTCTCCGCCACCAATCCCGACGCCAGCCGCCATCCCGCCTCGCTCACCAAGATCATGACGCTCTATCTGCTGTTCGAGCGCCTCGATGCCGGCAAGATGAAACTAGACACCGAAATGAACGTGTCCGAGCACGCCTCGGACCAGGCTCCGACCAAACTTGGTCTGCGCCCCGGTCAAACCATCGCCGTCGAAGACGCCATCAAGGGACTGGTGACCCGCTCCGCCAACGACGCTGCCGTCGTGATCTCGGAAGCCATCGCCGGCGACGAAGGCGACTTCGCCAAACTGATGACCCGCAAGGCGCGTGCGCTCGGCATGGTCAGGACGGTTTATCGCAACGCCTCCGGTCTGCCCGACGACGAACAGGTGACGACGGCGCGGGATCAAGCGACGCTGGGCCGCGCCATCCAGGAACGGTTCCCGCGCTATTACCGCTATTTCTCGACCACGGCGTTCAACTACCACGGCCATTCGATCCGCAACCACAATAAACTGCTGGGTAATGTCGAAGGCGTCGATGGCATCAAGACCGGCTACACCCGCGCGTCGGGTTTCAATCTGGTGACCTCGATGCGCCGCGGCAACCGGCATTTGGTCGGCGTGGTACTCGGAGGCCACAGCGGTGGCTCGCGCGACACCATCATGCGCGGCTTGCTTGCGGAAAACCTCGAAAAAGCCGCGACCAAACGTACCGTTGCAGCAATCACCGAGCGCAATTCCGCGGACGCCAATGCCGACGTCGCCGAGGCCGCGGCCGCGTCACGGCCAACCCAGACGGTTCAAGTCCAGGGCGCAGTTCAGGTGGCATCGGCCGAACCGGCCGCGCCGCTGGCTGAGCGTTCGACCGCACCGGCACCGGCCTCGCGATCAATCCTCGCCGCGGCTGCAGCAGCGGTCCCGCCGCCACCAGCCAAGACTGAGCCTGCCAAGTCCGGGCCTGCCAAGTCCGAGCCCGCGCCGTTCACCAATGGGGTGATTCAAACCCAGCAGATTTCCGCGATCCCCGGCTCGTCCGAGCCGATGAAGCCTGTCAAGGTGAAGACGGTGCAGGTCAAGGCCGGACAGATGAAGCTGGCCTCGGCCGCCGGCCCGGCGCAACCGGCTACGCCCGCCACGAATGCGATACCGCCCGCCCGCCAGGACGTGCCGGAGACATCGAGCGCGATGGTGGCGAAGACCGAAACCAACAGGGTTGATGTCGCCAAATCAGAACCGGTCAGGCCTGAACAGACCAGGCCTGCAATGCCGCCCCAGCCGGCCGGCCACGGCACCGGAAATGGTATTCTAGGGGTGCTGCCGGCATCGAGCCTGGCCCCCTCCTCCACCCCACAAGCTTCCACCTCACAAGTCCTGGCCTACGCCGATCCGGCCTCGAATGCCCAACCGCAGCCGCAGACCATTCAACAGAACGGCGCCATCAAGCCCGTCGCGGCCCACACCGGCTGGATCATTCAGGTCGGCGCACTGGATAGCGAAACCGAAGCTCAGGAACGGATCGAAGCCGCGCGCAGTCAAGCCAAAGGACTGCTCACCAAGGCCGATCCGTTTACCGAACCGGTCGTCGGCAAAGGCGACAAAAAGCTGTTCCGGGCACGCTTCGCCGGCCTCGACCGCGATCAGGCCGAAGCGGCATGCCGGACCCTGAAGCGTTCCGACATCTCCTGCATCACAATCAAGAACTGATCGATCGATAAGGGCCGATATCGCCGGGAGCCCGGCCATATCGGCCCTTTGTTGTTTTCACGTCGGCGCCCACGCGCAACCTCTCGTCAAGACTTTGCGGCTAAGACTGCAAGAACGAACGATCGACCACGCCGGACAACGGCGGGCGAGAAACAGGGCGTCGGCCGGAGTAGAAGGCAGAAGCAGCTCGCGATTCGTAGCGTTTTGGTAGCGTTGTCGGAGTTAGCTGTGATGCGTGCGAAGCAAAGTATCCTTAGCCTCGTTTACACGGGCGGCGAGGTACGTCGACCCCCCCTGATCGGGATGCAGTTTCTTCATGAGCGCGCGGTGCGCACGCCCGATTTCGTCCCGCCCCGCCCCCGGCTGCAGGCCAAGGATCTGATAGGCCTCCTCTTCCGTCATTTTGCCGCTCGCCGCCGGGCGGCTCTGCCCCCCTGCCGTGTTTCCCTGCGTGTCCTGACGCCAGGCGGGAAACCTGCGGTCCAGATAGCTTTCGAGCAGCGCCACGCTTTCGGCGTCGAAGCCTGAGATCATCGCCGTCAATTGCCGCAGATCAAACTCGCCAAGGGAATGGCCGGCGTATGGCCCGGCCACGATCTGGCCTGAGAGCTCGCCGCTGTCGTGCTCGAGCGTCATATCGAGAAACTGCGAGCGAACCTGTGACGTCTGTCCCGGCGAGCGTTGTGTGCCTGAGCCCCCGAACATCCGGCCGATATTGCCGAACCCCGACGCCCCGAACGGCGACCAGCCCAATAGCCCCGCGCCAAAAATCCCGAGCGGGATGGCGACCGCGAGTTCGCCCTTGATGCCGGTAAAGGCTGCGACCGCGAGCGCCACCACGCCGCCGCCGATCTTGATCGCGCGGGCCAGAACGACGGGATTGGCCGCGCGAAACATCTGCAGCAGCGAGTAGAGCAGGATAACGGCGACAATGCCGGCGATCAGGGTAGGCATGAATTCAATATAGTAGGGCCGGAGATAAAAAGCATGCCGGTCATGCGCGCAAAACCTTTTGCCCCCAGGTAGCGGACCATGGCACGGCCAAGGGGCCTCCAAGGCCATCTACGCCGATCAAACGGCAGCCGCGAGGGTTGCCCCTTTCCGGCAGCAGCAAAACGCCCGGCGTCCCACTGGCAACCTGCCGGATATGCTGTAAGCTTGTTCCCGGACCGGTCGGCCATCCCCAGCCGACCGCTGGACTGCAACAAAAAAAGCCACTCTTAGAGGAACCTCATGTCAGCTCCCAAGAGCCGCGTCTCGTTCAATCGCCGCACGCTTCTGCGCGCGGGCGCCGGCATGGCCGGCATTATCGCCACTGGCCGCGCACCGGCATTCGCACAAGCCCAGCCGAAAAAACTCGTATTCGCGCATATCAACGCGATCCCGGAATCGGCGGCGGTCGCGTTCGACTGGATGGCGAAGGAAGTGAACGCGCAGTCCAAAGGCGCGCTTGAGATGCAGTTCTTCGGCAAGACCTTGATCCCGCAGGAGCTGGAGATCATGAACGCGGTCAAGTCCGGCAGCATCGCGATGGGCAGCCCGGCGGGCGCCGCCGCGACCGTATTTCCGGAAATGGGGGCGCTGCTCGTGCCCTATCTGGTGAAGGATTACGCCTCGGCATACGGCATGCTCAACGGGACGATCGGCGACAAGATCGGCAAGCAAATCGAGGACAACTACAAGCTCAAGGTGCTCTGCTATTTCGATTACGGCTTCCGCCATTTCTGGACTTCAAAAAAGCCGATCGTCGAACCGAAAGACCTGCGCGGAATGAAAATCCGCGTGCAGCAGGCCAAGATCTTCGGCGACACCATCAACGGGCTCGGCGGCAGCGCGGTGCCGATGGCGTATGGCGAGGTTGTCACCGCCGCCAAGCAGGGCGTGATCGACGGCGGCGATCTGCCGATTGTCAACATGAAGGCGCTGAAGATCTACGAGGTGTCGAAATATGCCTCGCTCACCTATCACAATTACGGCCCAACCAACGCGGTGATGAATCTCGACATCTGGAACGGGCTATCGGCGGAGCAGCAGAAGCTGATGATGGATCTTGCGCGGGCCGCGCAGGAGAAGATCCGCGAGCTGACCGAGTCGGTCGACAATTTCGCGAAGGCCAAATCGGAGTTGGAGCCGCTCGGCATGACCGTGGTGGAAGCCAAGGTCGACGAATTCCGCAAAGTTGCGCAGCAGAAGATTTGGCCGGCCTACAAGAGCCAGTACGGCGCGTTGTGGGACGAGATCGAAGGCTTCAAGGTCTGAGTTGGCAGCGGGGCGGGACTCCAGTCTGCCGCGCCCTCGCCCGCCCCATCCATCTTCCGGAATTTCCTCGCGCATGCTGCGTATCGTTTCAGCCGTCCCGAAATTCACGGTCACGGCGCTGATCATCCTCGCCATCGTCAACCTGCTGGTCGGCGTGATCCTGCGTTATTTCGTCGGCGCCATCACCGACTGGCTCGATGTCGACCCGGTGCCATTCACCTGGGTCGAGGAAGTGGGCGAGCTCTCGCTGGCGTGGCTGACGCTGATCGGCGCCGCGATCGGCATCCAGTCGAGCTCGCACTTCGCACTCGCGGTGTTCGTGCATCGCCTGCCGCTGACTGCGCAGCTCTGGATCCACCGCTTCAATCACGGGCTGATATCAGGCGTCGGTCTGCTCGCGGCGTGGTACGGCTTCAAGCTCTGCCTGCTCAACCGCACGCTCACGACACCGGGGCTCGAAATCAATCTCGCCTGGCTCTACGCGTCTTCGGTGGTCGGCGGCATCATGATCGCCGTCTACGGTTTTGCGATGATGATTTCCCCGCTGCCGCGAGGCGAGCCCCAGCATTGACCAGGCACTGAGGCGGACCATTGATGCTGCTCGCGACCGTCGCCATCGTCTTCGTTGCGCTGATCCTGTTGTCGATGCCGATCGTGTTCGCGCTCGGCGTCGCCGGAATCGCGGGGCTGTGGATCGGCGGCTACCCGATGCAGCAGCTTTCCTCGGCGCTGGTGTCGGGATCGCAGAGCTGGGTGCTGCTCGCCATCCCCGCCTTCGTATTCGCCGGCAATCTGATGGAGCGCTGCGGCATGAGCCACGCGCTGGTGGAACTGGCGCGCGCGCTGATCGGCTGGGTCAAAGGCGGGCTCGGCATGTCGGTGATCGTGGTGGCGTATTTCTTCTCCGACATTTGCGGATCGAAAATGGCTGAAGTCTCGGCACTCGGCTCCGCGCTGATGCCGCCGATGACCAAGGCCGGCTACGACCGCCGCGATTCAGCCTCGCTGATCGCCGCCGGCACCGCGATGGGCATGCTGGTGCCGCCGGCGATCTTCATGATCGTGATCGCGCAGGTCACCAATACGTCGGCGGTGGCGCTGTTCGTCGCCGGCTTCATTCCGGCGGTTGTCATCATGCTGTGCCTGATGGCCGTGGTTTACATCCGCGCGCGCCAGAACGACTGGCCGGTCGATTCCAGGCCGAGCCTCAAGCGCCTCGGCCACGCCGCACTGCATGCCGCCGTGCCGATGGTGGTGCCGTTCGTGATCCTCGCCGGCTTCATCCTCGGCATCATCACCGCGACCGAGGCCGGCGCCGTGGTCGCGGGTTATGCCTTCCTTGCCGCCAGACTCTATTACCGCAACGTCTCGTGGCGCGAGATGGGCAAGATCGCCTACGACAGCGCGATCCTCACCGCGGCGGTCGTATTCCTGCTCGCGGTCGCCTCGGTCTATCAATACCTGATGGGCGTAAGCGGGGTGCCGCAGTTGCTGGGCCAGGTGCTCGGGCCGCTGAAAACGCACCCCTGGCTGTTTCTGATCGGAACCGCGGTCATGAGCTGCCTGTTCGGCATGGTGCTGGAAGGCCTGCCCGCCGCGGTCGTGCTGATCCCCGTGGTGTTTCCGATCGCCGAAGCGATGGGCATCGATCCGATCCACTTCAACATCGTGCAGACCGCGGCCGTCGGCATCGGCCTGTTCCTGCCGCCGATGGGCGTCGGGCTATTGATGGCGCTGCGCTTTGCCAATCTGAGCGTCGGGCAGCACTTCCGCACCTATGTGCCGTACATGCTGGCGCTGTTTGCCGGGCTGCTGTTGATCATCTGCATCCCCGCGATCAGCCTGACGCTGCCGAGGCTCGCGGGGTTGATCAAGTGAGGGTCCGCCCAATGCGGTCGCGCGGATGCGGCCAGGCATGAAATTCAATATTCAGCCAAGCGAAAAGCGCGTTGGCGTTATCGGCGCAAATTCATTATTTTCAATCCCGACCGCAGCCGGATGGCCATGGAGCGCGCAATGGCGGCGCAGGGATTGACAACGATGCCGAGCAGTTACGGGCCGCAAGATACCATGGACCGGCTCGATGCGGCGGTGAAGGCAAGGGGCATGACGGTGTTTGCCCGCATCGATCATGCCGCCGGCGCGACCGGCGCCGGACAGTCGCTGCGGCCGACCGAGGTTTTGATCTTCGGCAATGCCAAAGCCGGCACCCCACTGATGCAATCGGTTCAGACTATCGGACTGGACTTGCCGCTGAAGGCGCTGGTTTGGCAGGATGCATCGGGCAAGACATGGCTTTCGTACAATGATCCGGCCTGGCTTGCGAAGCGGCACGGGCTGAGCGGCGAAACCGAGGCAGCGGTCAACATCATGGCTGGCGCACTGGAAGCCGTCGCAAAAGGCGCAACGACGGGATAACCCGGTGATTTCCCGCTTCAAGCCGGCGATCCGCACGGTAGGCGATAACGACATTGTGCCATCAACCGCTTCCTCAGCGCAGCGGCGATAAGATCATCAAACGTGTCGAAGGTTTCGTAAGCGTCCAACGATACCTGGTCGACGATCTCCCAACCTCCATCAGAGGCGAACCAATGGCCGATCAGCTCTGTCCGATATGTTCCGTCCGGGTTGAAGCCAACCCCAGATATCCAAGATACATTTGCCGAACCTGCTCCAGCAAAGCATTGTCCGGGGATGGCCGACCGCTAAAATTCTACAACACCGGCCTTTCCGGCGGCTTTTCCGCCCAATACGCCGATACCGGAGAAACACACGACGGCCACCATTGCTTCATCGACGGTGTGCCATGCTATGCGGATGAAGCCTATATGGGGGGAATCGTAATCAGCGTCGTTGAGTAGGCCTCATCTCCAACCACGCCGGATCACTTCATCTGGCCAAGCAATTTGGCGGCGCCGCTCCCGCTCTTCGACAACCGCAGCAGCGCTTCGCGTCCGCCGGCGGCATAGGCCGCCGCTGCGCGCAGCAGATCGCGCAGTTGCGCCGCGGCGCCGGGATCGAACCTGCACCACGCGCCACCGGTCAGGCGCGCGATCTCCCGGAACGCCTGTTCGGCGACGTCGTCATGCCCCTCCTGGAACAGGAACACCGGCACCTTGAGCAGGCCGAGTTCACCCGCCTTGGCGCAGAGATCGTCGACCCTTTCTTCCATGGCGTCGCCGACGAACACCACCGCGCGCACGGCCGAGGCCACGGCTTCCCGCCGCGCTTCCGACAACACCTTGCCGATCTGGGTGTTGCCGCCGCGGCAATCGATCTTGCCCATCAGCTTTGCCAGTTGCGCGCTGTCGGAAATCCACCCCGTGGCGCGGCACTCGTTGAGGCCGCGATAGTAGACGAGCCGGATATCAAGGCTACCCAGCGCCGCGGCCTCGCGGAACATATCGGCCTGCAGCGCGCAGGCCATATCCCATGTCGGCTGCCGGCTCATGGTAGCGTCAAGCGCGAACACCAGCCGCCCCCTCGCGCCCGCGGCATGGGGCGACATCGCCCGGGCCTTGGCGACAAAGGCGGCAATGTCTTCGGAAGCTGACGGCGTCGCCTCGGGCAGCCCGCTGGTTTTGCCGGTTTGCGCCGAAGATACGTCGCCGGAAGATTTGGGCTTGGTCGGTTCGCCGGACATGGGCACTCGCGGATTGCAGCGAGTCTTATGTGGGCCGGGACAAGGGAGCGGTCAATGCGTGGCGGCTGAGCTGATTCCGGTCAGACCGGACGCCGGCACGATTTTTCGATCGGGGCGCGACGCCTGCCGTCAGTTCTTGACCGGCGCGTACAGCGCAACAGGTCCCGGCTCGATGATCTTCGGCGTGTTGCTCTCGACCGGTCTGAGCGGGCTGTCGTCATCGAGGAATTTATCGAGCATGCCCTGGATCGAGTTCTTGGCGTCATCAGGACCGCGGTCGCTCATGTCGGTGTGCTGGTAGCCGGTCTGCACGACGGTGATGCCGGACTTCTCGCAGACCTCCTCATTGGGCACGACGCCGGGATCGGGCTTGAAGACCGGATCCTTGGAACGGAACGAGAGGATCTTGAATCTGCCGTCGGTCATGAACGGCACCCGCAAATTGTCCAGCGTCACGACCTTCTTGATCTCGTCGGGGTACATCTTGGCGAAATACATCGAGATGTCGCCGCCATTCGAATGTCCGACCATGGTCAGACGATCATAATCCGCGTTCGGCTCGATCTTTTTCATTTCGTCGACCGCGAAGCGGATGTTGGCAATGCCGCGCTGATACTGCGGCAAGCGACCGACATAGATTTCACCGACTTTCGTTACCAGCGGCGCATCGGTCGGAAGATCATGCTGGATGCTGACCGCCAGATAGCCGCGGGCGGCAAAAATGTTGGCCAGAAAAGAGTACTCGGTGAATTTGACGGTGTTGCCGTGGTTGAGGATCGCCACCGGCAGCGTAATCATGCCGGCATTCGCCTGCAGTTCCTTGTCGCGCCGTACGGCGATGTCGACCGCAACTGGGCGGTTGTCGCGCGCCGGATCATTGAATGTCAGAGTCTGGTGGCGGATCGCCCACTTGCTCGCGGTAAAATAGCCGACTGTGACCAGCGCACAAAGCGAAGCGAGAACGGTAATTCCACGTTTCATATTTCGTCCTCGGCGCAGCGACCCTGGGGGCCTATGTTGGGGCCTGTGTTCCAATGATCGGGACTCTGTGGTCCCTTATCCATGATACATGTCACGCAGGCGTGACAGGAAGAGTAAATGTTGTGAAGTCACCGCCTGATCGTTGTGCGACGCACCCTCTTATTGTGCAGTTGCACAAACGAGGGTCGGCCACCCGCTCCACCTTGGGACGGCATGAATCAAGATTTAGTTCAGGCGTTAGGTAAAGGCATGGTAAAAACGTGGCCGATCGAAGATCGTTCCACCATAGGTAGTAACCTGCTACCATAGGTTTTATTTTAGGCGCTGAAGATGTCGTGGAGTTCGAGCGGCTTGTCGACCTGCGTGAACCATTCGGCCCGGTTCGCGGCACGGCGGCGGCCGCGCTCATCGAGCGGCAGTTTCAATTGGCGCAGCAGGCTCGTGACCTCCTCGCGCGCCGTTACGTGGCCCATGCTCGGGCGGGTGCCGAGTGTGGTCTCGTCGAGGTCGTCGAGCGCGGTCAGCCCGCGCGGAAAAAACTCGCGGTAAACCACGCGTTCGGCAAAACCGTCGATCGAGCGGAAGCCGAGCCTGAACGACAGCTCCTTGAGACCGTCGGCGACCAGCTGCTTGTTGCGCGATCCCAGCATCGACAGTCGGTTGCGAACCACGATCCAGTCGGTAGAGGCGCCATCGAGCTGGCGGCGCTTGCGCCTGGTATCGCGCACCATCTCCGCATAATGGCTTTCGCCGGTCACCGAATAGCTGGCGGGGTCGACGGTTCCCAGCACGTCGAAATCGAGGAAGCTGTCGTTGATCGGCGTCACCAGCGTATCGGCCATCGAGTGCGCAAGACGCATCAGGTAACTATCGGACCCCGGGGTATCGATAACGATGAAATCGAAAGTCCGCTCGACCGCGCTCACTGCGTCCATGAATTGCTGGAACTCGGAGGATTCGTTGTCGGCGATCTGCATGGTCTCGCCGAGCTTGATGCAGCAATGCACCGGAAGTTCCAGATCGAGGCCGGTGCGGCGCGCCCAGGCGCGTCGATTGTTGATATAGCGGGTAAAGCTTTGCTGGCGGCAGTCGAGATCGATGGTGGCGACGCGCTGGCCTGCTTTCAACAAGGCCACAGCAACGTGCAAGGCGGTGGTGGATTTACCCGAACCGCCTTTCTCGTTGCCGAGTACAACGACATGCGCGGAGCCCGATTGGCCCTGACTCGCTTGCATCAACATGATTTGACCCCTGCGAATATCTTCAACTACGCGCGACCGCGGTCAAGTGAAATGCGCAAGCACGCATTCGAAACATTTGCCGTGTGCCTTAATGATTGATCGCAGACGCGACGTGGTAGCGCTGCTGATTCGGCGCAACCTCTAGCGGCTGCTCGCCGAGCCTGGCCGGAAGCCTGCGCGTCGACTGACGGCTTGGCGACGACGCGTTGGCTTTGATAAGGTCTCCATCCCCGCCGCAAGGTCAGAAGCCGCCGCCTTCTCGACCACACAGACCGAGTCCAGATGTCGCGAAGCCCGATGATCGTCCGCACGGTCCCTGCGTTGCGTCGCGCCCTCGATAGCATCAGAGCAAGAAACAACACGACGGCGCTGGTGCCGACCATGGGAGCGCTCCATGACGGCCATGTGTCGCTGGTTCGGCTGGCCAAACGTCGCGCCAAAAGGGTTATCGTTTCGATCTTCGTCAACCCGACCCAATTCGCGCCGACGGAGGATTTCGGTTCGTACCCGCGCACCTGGAAGGCTGATGTCGCCAGGCTCGCCGCAGAAAATGTCGACCTGATCTGGAATCCGGACGTCAAGACCATGTACCCGGACGGCTTCGCCACCCGGATATTGACCGAGGGGCCGGCTACCGCGGGCCTGGAGGATCGCTTCCGGCCGCACTTCTTCGGCGGCGTCACCACCGTGGTCGGCAAGCTGTTCACCCAGTGCCGGCCGGATTTCGCGATCTTCGGCGAAAAGGATTTCCAGCAACTGCGGGTCGTGACCCGGATGGCCGGGGATCTCGACCTCGGCGTCAGGGTGATAGGCTCGCGAACGGTGCGTGAACGCGATGGCCTCGCGATGTCTTCACGGAACGTCAATTTGTCCCCGGAAGAGCGGCTGAAGGCACCAACGCTGTATCGCACCATGAAGGAAAGCGCCTCGCGTTTGCGTGCGGGCGACAATATCGAGGCTGCGATGGCCGGCGGCGCTGAATTGATCGCGAACGCCGGCTTCGACCTCGACTATTACGAGCCTCGGCACGCCAATACGCTCGCACCGATCGCCTCGGCGAAGGACGGGCCAGTGCGAATCCTGGTTGCGGCCAGGCTTGGAAAGACACGCCTGATCGACAACATCGCGGTCTAACGCAGCGCGGTAGCAACGGTCGACCTTGCGCCGGAACAAGACCGTGGCCCCGCTTGCGCAATGGGGCGCCGGGACGGAATATCGCCGGGTATATAACCGGGGGAGCAGCCAGCATGTCCGCTTGGTCAGTACGGGCTATCATTTTTGGCGGGCTGATGACCTTTGTCGCTGCCGGTTTTGCGCAGGCGCAGATGCCGCAACGGCCACCGGTCGGCGGCTTCGGTTCGCCACCCGACGCCATGATCTTTTATGTCGCGCGCGGCGCGGCCGGCGCGTGCGGGACAGGCTGCTCGGAATGGATTGCCGCGGAAGGGACCGTTCAGTGGGACACCCACAAGCGGCTGCTCGCGATTCTGGACCGGCAGGCCGGACGCAAGCTTCCCGTCGTCATCCATTCCTGGGGCGAGTCCAATCTCAATGTCGCGACCAGCCTTGGCCGGATCCTGCGCGACCGAGGCATCGACACGACGGTGGGATCGACCGAAGCCGAAGCCTGCAATGGAAAACCCGAGGCGGAATGCTTCGCGCTCAAGCGTCCGGGTGGGCCGCTCGACGCGAAGGTGAGCTTGTCGGACGCGCGCTGCGACCTCGCCTGCGTGCTGATGCTGGTCGGCGGCGTCCATCGCAGCCTGCCGCCCGGCGCCAGGATGATCTTGAGCGGCATGTTCATCCGCAACCGGTTGGCGCCCAATGTATCCGACGAGCGGCGCGAAGGTCTCACCGTGCGATTTGGCGAACTGTTCCGCCTGTACCTGCGAGACATGGGCGTCGAACCGGAACTGCTCGACATCGTCGACAGGAACTCGGAATCCCGCCGCCAGATCGAATTGCCGCCAGCCGAATGGATTCGGCTGCGGATCGTCACCGCGTCATCGCTTTGACTCGGGCCAGTGGCAGAAAGTCAAAATGGGGCGTGAGCGCTAAAGCAGCCCGAGATCGCGCAATTCGCGGCGTAACGGCTCGGGCATCGCCGCGACGCTGGCGGCGGCCTTGCCGAGATCCGGTGGCGCGGCATCATCCTTGAAATAGCGCCAGCCCTGGAACGGACGCATCGGCCGTGGCGCTACGGCAATCACTTTGGGCTGCATCACCAGCCGGCATCGTCCGATCCCGTCGCGATCACGGAACGGCTCGATGGCGAGGATTTTCTCGCGGGCCGCGATTTCACCCCGGATCACCCAGTACAGCGAGCCGCCCGCCAGCAATTCCTCGACGCGCTTCGGCGTCATCCTGGTGATGTGAATATGATGACGCGGCAAGCCCTTTTGCTTGGCGGCCTGCATGCGCTGGGCGACCCGGCTCTTGAGTTCCTTTACGGATTCGCAGCCGACGGCGAGCTTGATGAGATGAAGCGGCATGGTTTTCCAAGCTAGCGGTCAGTGACGGCTTTTGAAAGCGTCAATCAGTCGACGCCGCAGGTGCAGCTGCCGGCGCAAGCTGAACCGGCGCGGAGGAGGTGCGCGAGGGCTTCGGCGCCGATTGTTTTTTGGCCGCCGCCAGCGCAGCCGGGGCTGCACTCGAAGTCGGGCGCGGTGACAGCAATGCCGCGTTCGCCGCCGATGCCGGCGACGCTGCTGTCGGCGCCGCGGCTGTCGGCGATGCCGGCGGCGATACCGCCGCGCGCGGCGGGGATGGCGCGGCCGCCGAAGCCGGCTCCGGGGTCATGATGCTGACGGCCGGAGTCGACGCTGCCGTGGGAAATTCGGCGTTGGTGGGTTTACCGGTGGGTACCGATGTCGAAAGCGCGGCGACCGGCGTTGCGGCCGCGGGCGCGTTCCATGACGCCGCGTAACGCGAGACCAAACCGTCGTAAGCCCGCCCGGTCATGTTGGCCACGATCTGGTGGGTATCCGTCAACGCCCGGAAAGCCGCGCATTGCGACGGCGTACATTGGTCCCGCGCCACCAGCACCTGCGCTATCAGCCCATACCGGTCGCGCTCGATCGCGTGGCGTAGCGTAAGCAGCTCGTAGCTCAAGTTCCTGTTGGCCGTGGCGGCATCGCCGAACGCGGTCAGCCGGGTGACCTGAGAGGCCGCATAGGATACGGCTGCAGCGGTGGATTCGGCGGATCCGAACAACGCTTTTTCGCACGCCGTCAAAACGGTTTCGCCCGCCAGATCGTCGATACACGACAATGCCGGCAGCACGGCGCTCGTCTGCTGGGTCGATCGGGTTTCGCCGGACGCGCCGCGGTCGCCCAGACCGAACCCGCGCATGGCGGTGACGGCAGCAATGCCGATGGCCAGCAACGTGATCACCGTCAGTGCGCCGTTGGCGACGGATTTCTCGGCGCGCAACAGCGTAATCAGCAGGATGATCCCGAAGAATGCCGCTGCGGCCAAAGTCAGCCCCATCGGGAAGGTCGGCGAACGCCAGAGCTGATCGAGCGAAGTAGTCCAGGCCCAGTTCATGCGCGGTGTCCCTCAACGCGGCATCGAACGCACTCGGCGGAAGTGAATGCCGATTTTTCCGCATTCAGCTTCCGCATGGTGCTCCTGCGAACCGGGTCTTTTGACGACGAGCGAAATGGAGCCGCCATCCGGCCATGTGCGCAACTCCATAGGAGTTGTCGATTCTTCAGGAGATGTCGAGCTGACTTTCTTTGGCTACCCGTTCGAAAGCCTCGGTCGAATTTTTAATTCGATACTGACAGTCATCACCGTCGGTCGGAAGCAGCCGGATCACCTCATAAGTGCCGCTGGCGGCCGGACGGGCGACATTGCTGGCAGTAAAATAGACAGTTTCTCCAACGGTATATTTGTGCTTCAACGCCCTCTACATCACGCAAAAACGCCGGCCATGCCCACGGTCCCGCTGCAACGGCCGACTGAAAACCCCGGGGGCAGCCTATATCACAGGGCCGATCAGGTTGGCCAGTTACATCCGGACATAGCCCGTACGAGAATTTCGCAGGTTTTTCAGTACGATAGGCGCTGATCCGGCGGTCGCGGGGGAATCTGCTGCGTCGGCGGAACCGTCCCCGCCAGCGTTTTAGGCCGTGTGAGGCAGCTTGCCATCGGGACTGGCATGATCCACCGCCGCGGGAAGCTGTTGCGCCAGGACTTTTGAGAGTTGATCAACCGGGATATTGAACCGCGCGGCCAATTGCTTGACGGTGTCGCTGCCCAACACCTGCTGCAATTGCTCGGCGGTGATCGGGAGGTTCTGTCCGTTTCCGATCCAGGATTTGACCAGGTCGCCGAGGCCTGCCTGCTGGAGCTTGGCGACGATCGCGGAGAGCCCGCCCTGGCTGCCGTTGCCAAGTACCTCGCTCAGCACGACCGGAACCACAGCCGCTTCGAGTTGGCCGATTGCGCCCTTGAACGCCGGCGAATTTTCCAGTGAATCGAGAATTCCCATCGCCAAACCCTTTCGCTAATTGCGCAACGCCGGTTTTTCGGATTCAGACCGCTTTCGCTTGCGTCCGTCAAGCCGCGATGATGGCCAATGTCTTGTCATCCAGACTTCACACGGTCTCGAATCTCTCGATGACGAGGGTTTCGGCAAGGCCCGCGGTGGTCCACTCCTGAAAGGCCGGCAGCGACATCACGGTATTCATGTAGTCTTGCGCTTCGGGCTCAACTGCAATCGCATAGGTGCGAAAGCGATGCACCACCGGCGCAAACATCGCGTCCGCACCGCCAAAGGCTCCGAACAGGAACGGTCCGAACTTGCCGTAGCGCTCGCGGCACTCGATCCAGATTTGCTGAATGCGCGCGATGTTGGCGTGTGCATCCGCCGACAACGTTATGGCGCCGACCGGCCGATGCAGGTTCATGCCGCATTCGGTGCGCAGCGCGACAAAGCCCGAATGCATCTCCGCCGAAATCGACCGCGCATGGGCGCGGCGAGCGCGGTCCTCAGGCCATAGCCGCGCTTCCGGAAAACCTTCGGCGAGGTATTCGATAATGGCCAGCGAATCCCAGATCGTGACGTCGCCATCGATCAGCGCGGGGACCTTGCCCGAATGGGTGAAGCTAAGGATCCGCTTCTTATCGTCGTCACCGGTATAGAGCGGAATGAAAACTTCGTCGAAGGCGATGCGGTTGGCTCTGAGCGCCAGCCACGGCCGCATCGACCATGACGAATAGTTCTTGTTGCCGATCACGAGCTTTAAGGCCATGCGAGAAAACCCCTGTTCGCTTGCCATCCTGCCATGGCACGCGCCAGGCATTCAACTCCGTCGACAGGGCTTGCCCGCCGTTGCCGCGATCGGTCATGCGTGCCATGCATTCACCACCATCGGGGGATGCAGCATGGGTGGATATTCGGTCGATATTCTGGCGGTCGGCTTCTTCATCCTCGAATGGACGGTGTACGCGGTCACGCTGGAGCATACCGCCTACGGGCGCGACAGCCTGTCCGCCCGAATGCATATCTATCGCGAAGTTTGGATCCGGCGCCTGCTCGATCGCGAGACCCGGATGGTCGACACGCAGATCATGGCGTCGCTGCAGAACGGCACGGCCTTTTTTGCCTCCACCAGCCTGCTCGCGGTCGGCGCCGCGCTGGCCCTGCTGCGATCGACCAGCGAAGCACTGGCCGTCCTGGGCGCATTGCCGATCAATCTCAGCCCCTCGCCCGCGCTTTGGGAAATTAAATGCGTCGGCTTGATCCTGATCTTTGTCTACGCCTTCTTCAAGTTTGCCTGGGCCTACCGGTTGTTCAATTACGTGGCCATCCTGCTCGGGGCGATGCCGCCGGCCTCGCAACGCGACACGCCGGAGGCCGAAGCGCATGTCATCAGGACGACAGGGTTGTTCGAGGCCGCGGGCCGGCACTTCAATCGCGGCCAGCGTGCGTTTTTCTTCGCGCTGGGCTATCTCGGCTGGTTCGTCAGTCCCTGGGTCTTGTTCATCACGACGGCGCTGGTCGTGATCGTCACCTGGCGCCGGCAGTTCGCCTCGGATGCCTGGAACGCGATGGGGAACTAGCTAGTTTCTGTCGCGAAACGCCTGCATTTTTGTTGGGACGTGTCAGTTATCCAATAAAACCGGGGCAAACTGACGGCGGATCCCGGCATTCGCC
>Ga0209871_1000226_pt1 | contig 16185 bp, 16 predicted proteins | sample OrgsoiDNA2013045_FD_185795 | JGI IMG/M metagenome (GOLD analysis project Ga0209871, IMG submission 185795) | Permafrost soil microbial communities from the Arctic, to analyse light accelerated degradation of dissolved organic matter (DOM) -... | ecosystem: Environmental > Terrestrial > Soil >... | reverse complement strand
CTGTTTCAACAGGAGTTGAAACAGACTCTAGGGCGATCTTTTATCCGAGCATGATCTCATCGGAAAACCGGTCCCCACTTTTCCGGATCATGCTCCAAACCTGATGTGGCAGCGCACTTGAAGTCACAAGCGCAATGCACGATCTTTGGGGTTGGTCACCATGTGCGATGGCTGATCGTAACGCGTGGCCGGTCCTGACAGTCGATGGCGTCATCCGAAATCACTCTCGAATCGCTGCCCTCTGCCGGCCAGATTCCGGCCGAGGATTGGGATGCCTGTGCCAATCCTTCCTTCCTTCCGGCCAGCCTCAACGGACTTGATACGTTGGCTGCTCCCAATGCCTGTGCCGCTTCCGCTTTCCGATATAACCCTTTCGTTTCACACGCATTTTTCTCGGCTATCGAGGCGTCCGGATCGGCCTGCACGCGGACCGGCTGGGGCCCGCGTCACCTGGTGGCGCGGCTCAACGGCACCATCGCCGGGATCGTGCCGTGCTATCTGAAATCGCACTCGCAGGGCGAATACGTGTTCGACCGTGGCTGGGCCGATGCCTATGAACGCGCCGGCGGACGCTATTATCCGAAGTTGCAGGCCTCGGTTCCATTCACGCCGGCCGCCGGGCCCCGTCTGCTGATCCGAGACGGCGTCGATGCCGACCGTATCGGCGATGCGCTCGCGAGCGGGCTGGTGGCGCTGTGCGGGGCGACAAAAGCCTCATCGGTTCACGTCACGTTTGCGCGCGAAGCCGAATCGAAGCTTTTGGCCAGCCACGGCTTCCTGCAGCGTAACGACCAGCAGTTCCACTGGCACAACCAGGGCTATGCCGGCTTCGATGACTTCCTTGCCACCCTCAACTCGCGCCACCGCAAGGCGATCAAGCGCGAGCGGCGCGATGCCGTCGCTCATGGAATTACGATTCACGCCCTGACCGGCGGCGACATCACCGAGGATGCCTGGGACGCGTTCTTCGATTTCTACATGGATACCGGTTCGCGCAAATGGGGCCGGCCTTATCTGACCCGCGCGTTCTTTTCGCTTGTCGGCGAGAGCATGGCTGAGGATGTGCTGCTGGTGATGGCCCGGCGCCAGGGCCGCTGGATCGCCGGCGCGATCAATTTCATCGGTTCGGATACGCTGTTCGGCCGCAACTGGGGCGCGATCGAGCATCATCCGTTCCTGCATTTCGAGGTCTGCTATTATCAGGCCATCGACTTTGCAATTCGGCGCGGCCTGAAGACCGTCGAGGCCGGCGCGCAGGGCGAACACAAGATCGCGCGCGGCTACCTGCCGCAAACCACGTATTCCGCGCACTACATCGCCGACCCCGGTTTGCGCCGCGCCATCGACGAGTATCTCAGGCGTGAGCGCATGTACGTTGCCGAGGCGTCGCGTGAACTCACCGAGGCTGGGCCGTTTCGTAAAGTTGCCGACGAGTCATCTTGACCGTTTCAGGCGCCCACGTGAAAGTGGACATTTCAGGAGCCGCCGCCATGACCGCGTATGACAGCAACAACATCTTCGCGAAGATCCTGCGCGGCGAGTTTCCCTGCTACAAGGTCTATGAGGACGACCACGTGCTGGCCTTCCTCGACATCATGCCGCGGGTACCGGGCCACACGCTGGTGATCCCGAAAGCGCCGGCGCGCAACATTCTCGATATTTCACCAGAGGATTTTGCGCATGTCGCCCGCGGCGTCCACAGGATCGCAGCCGCTGCGATGGCCGCCTTCAAGGCCGACGGCATCACGGTGCAGCAATTCAACGAAGCCGCCGGCGGCCAGGTGGTGTTTCACCTGCACATGCATGTCATGCCGCGCCACGACGGCATCGCGCTATTGCCGCCGGCGAGCCGCAAGGAAGACGCAAAAGTGCTGGAAGAGAATGCAGCCAAGGTGGTGGCGGCGCTGAAGGGCGGATGATTCTAGGTGTGTCATTCCGTCTCGAAATCCCCTGCCTGCGGCGGCGCCAGCGGGGTGAACTCGCAGCGATCCGGCTTGAGGTCCAGCAGCGGCGTCTCGTCGAGGCAATCGAGGCCTCGCACCAGCACCGTCGAGCCCTCGATACCGACGAGCTTGACGATCGAGGTACCGATCGGGTTCGGCCGCACCGGCGAACGCAGCGAGAATGTGCCTCGCGTGGATTTGTTGTTTTTCGGGCTTTGCAGCACGAGGTCGCGGCGCGACAGATGCAGCCAGTAGATCACTTCGAGATTGGAGTAGAAATCCACGCCCTTCAGCGCCGGCACCCACGGCTCGAAAATCTCCAGCCGGCAGACCGGGCCGTCGTGCCGCCCCTGCCGCGGTGCGTCGAGACGCGAGGTCCAGGGCGTGCGGATGCGGCCGATGAAGACCAGGCCGGCATCGCGTGCCGGCGGCATCTCGACGGCGAGTTCGCCTTCGCGGATTTCACTTTCTCGAACCATGTTTCAATCCAATGAAATGTTTTGCGCTCTTATCACGGCCGACCAGCGTGCCCGGTCGGCATCGATGAACTCCTGGATGGCTGCGGCGCTGCGCGGACGGAACACGGGAAAACCGATCTTTTCAAGCGATGCCCGGAACACATCATCGTTAAGAGCCCGATCGAGGCTCGCACTGATTTTTTGTGCGACATCGTCCGGCAGCTTGGACGGCGCGGCAATGCCATACCAGACGCTGACCGTATAATCAGGATAGCCGCTCTCGGCGATGGTCGGCACATCAGGCAGATCGGGGCTGCGTTGTGCCGAGCTGATCCCGAGCGGCCGCAGCAATCCGGATTTTACCGGCGGCAACGCGGTGCTCACCGAATCGAACATCACCTGGATGTTGCCGGACAACAGATCGGTCAAGGCCGGACCCGCGCCCTTATAGGGTACGTGGGTCATTTCGATGCCCGCCATCTGCTTGAACATCTCGCCGGCGAGGTGAATGGTGCCCCCCGTCCCTGCCGAGCCGAAATTGAGCTTGCCGGGATTTTGTTTGGCGTAGGCGACGAACTCCGCCACCGTCTTCGCCGGCACCGACGGATGCACCTCCATGACCACAGGCAAATCAGTGACCAGCGCCAGCATCCGAAAATCCTTTGACGGGTCGTAGGACAGCTTTTTGTAGAGCATCGTATTGAGCACAATGATCGAACCGGCCGCCACGAGCAGCGTGTAGCCATCCGGATCGGCGCGCGCCACCGCTTCCGCGCCGATCGCGCCTTGCGCGCCCGGCTTGTTCTCTATGATGGTCGTCTGCTTGAGGTCGCGGCCGAGATAATCGCCCACCACCCGGCCAAGAACGTCGGTCGGACCGCCGGCGGCATAGGGGACGACCAGCTTGATCGGGCGAACGGGATAATCGACTGCGCCGGCGTCCGGCGCGGCAAATGCCAGCGTCATCGCCAGACCCCAGGCGTAGATGAATCCTGCTTGCGCCCTCACATCGTCTCCCGTTGTTTTGTCATGTTGCGGCAACACTATCCGAGGCGGGATCGGGAGCAAGGCCGAATTGCCGCGACGTGGCAAGAGTCAGCCGAGCCACCACTTGCCGCTCAGCATGACAATCTCGCCGCAGACCACGCCGGCAAAGATCGACCGCCGCGTCACCATAAAAGCCGCGAAGCCCGCGACCACCGCGCTGTAACGCAGCCATCCCGGCACGCTCGCCAGCGCGCCCGGCGGCTGCACCAGAATTTGCGCGATGACGCCGGCAAGAATGGCGGTCGCCACCGCCCTCACCCAGATCAGCAGCTCGGAGCCCTCGTCAATGCCGCCGCCAAGCCAAAGTCCGAGCATGCGCCAGATCTGATTGGGGATGACGCCCGCGATCAGCAGAACCAACAACGCATGCCAGTCGCCGATAAAATCGCTCATGGCCGCGCTCGCCACCGGTGGACCCCGTAGGCGATGGTGCCGGCCGAGACGCCGCTGACCAGGATATCGATGCCGCTGTTCAACATCGCCGCGAGCGGGAACAGCATCAGCCCCAGCGCCAGCGCGACACCATCCGCAAGCTCACGGCAGTTGCGGGCGGTGGAGAACAGAAATGCCAGTGGCGTCAGCATCAGGATCGCGGCCGCGAATAGTTGCGAGAGATTGGCCGCGAGGGCGTAGCCGATCGTGGTCGCAACCAGGCAGACGGAAACGAGACCGCCGCCGAGCCCATGGATGAACGCGATCCGCCGTTCGCGCGGCACGTGCGGCAGGAAGCGAAAACATTCGACCCACAAGGTGACCGCGGTGAGATGGGCCACCAGCACCAGATGACGCCGCTTTGTCTGTGGCGTGCGCATCATCGGCAATACGGAAACCACCATCGGAAACAGCCTGATGGCACTGACAGTCACGGCGATGGCCGCCTGCACCACCGTCGCACCCGACCCCAGCGTCGAGATCAGGATGATCTGCGCCGGCCCCGCCCAGACAAAGGCCGTGCTTGCCAGCGCCCATGCCAGGCTGAAATGCGTGTCATGCGCGAGAGCGCCGATGCCGAGATAGGTGGCAAACAGCACCAGCGTGAGCACCGTCGAGGCGACCGAGCGCATTCCCCATGCGAACGCGCGAAAGGGACTTTGCCATTTCGGAGAGTCCAGCGGGGGAAGCGGCACGTGTATCCGGGCAATGTTAAGTCGTGGCGGGCATAACGCTGGCGAAACCAGCCGGCGTCAAGCCAACCGCAGGCAGATCAGCCATCCTGCCACGGCGTCAACCCTGCTGAACGGCGTCGTCGAATCCGGGCGGTGGAGGTGTCTAAGCCCGGTTCCTGCCGGATCGCCGCGCTACCGATCAGCCCCTGACGTACATGTTTCGCAACACGAAACAGGCGCCACCCGCGCGACGGATGCGGTTGCAGAGATCGTCCGCGGCGGGACGCGTGTCGGTGCCGATCCGCACCTGATAGAAGACGCGGGTGCCGCGGCTGCGCAACATCGTTCCGAGCAAACTCGGATCGCGATCGCCGATCACGGCGCCCAGTTGCTTCATCGCGCGTGAATACATCGCCAGCGCCTTGTCGCGATTGAAACCGGCGGCCAGCTGCACGCCCCACAGCCGGTCAGCCCCGAGCTTCACATGCTGTTCCAGCTGGGTGACGAAGGGATTGGGCGCGCGCTTGAGCAGGGCCATCAGCTCGCGGCAGCCGGAGGTGGGCGCGCGCTCGAGCGTCTTGCCGTTCTTGTTGCCATTCTTGGCGGCACTGGCCCAGTCGTCGACCGACGTACCGGTAATGGCGATCACGTAGTTGCGGGTCTCCTGCGGCATAGGGCCTGATCCGGCGAGCCAGTCCTGCACCCGCCGCGGTCCGGCATTGTAAGCGGCGGCGGCAAGCCCGAGATTGCCGAACTGCTGGCGCAATTCGCTTAAAAACTCCGCGGATTTCGGCAGCGCCTGTACCGGATCGAAGGGATCGAGCAGCCGGCGTTCGTTGGCCGTTCCCGGCATGAACTGCGCAATGCCCTGCGCGCGCTGACCGCTGCGCGTGACGGGTCCGACGGCGTCGGATTGAAAGCGGCTTTCCTGCCAGATCACGCGGGCGAAAAACTCCAGCGGCAGATCTTGCGCCTTGGCCGCCGATTCGATCATCAGGCACATCGCCTCGCGGGTGTCGGTATCCCCTGCGGTCTCCACGGGCTTTTGCGGCTCACCCTTGTTTTGATCCAGGGGAATCGCGAGCTCTTCGACGCTTGGCCTTGCAATCCCGCCGCCGGTCATCGCCGGCGCCGCATCTTGCGCGATCGCCGGCCCAAAGCACGCCGCGAATGCGAAGCAAAGTGCGGCATGCAGACCCATGGCAGTTCGCATTATCGCTCTGCTTTCCGTGAGACCGAGCTCGACACCGGGAACCGACGGTCCAGCTGTTAAAAAATGATGGCGCGTGCGTGGGAACGCAAGACATGAGCGCAACGCTTGACGACCATCTTTCCGCCGACCGGAAAGCCCTAAAATTCGCGCTGTCTCGACCGAAATCGGTTTAGGTTAATGCCGCATTTTGCGGCTTGCGGTCTTTCGCGTCTGACGAAGCGGCGTATGGTCCCGGTTAATAATCGGGGAGGATTTCGATGCTGGATCGACGCCAAAGCGCGCGCGACGAAGTGATCTATGGCGGCGTTGCCGAAATCGACGAGCGTGGCACAACCACAGACTGCGTTGTCCGCAACATTTCCGAACAAGGCGCCAGCCTCGAATTCAGCAGCGCCGTCAGGCTGCCCAAAGGGCGGCTATCGCTGACCATCGCGCAAAAGGGCCGTTCCTTCCTCGCCAAAATCATCTGGTGGCGCGACAATTTTATCGGTGTTGCGTTCGGCCGGGAGATCCCATTCGAACTCCCCGTCTCCGATCTCGAGGAGCGGCTGCGCAAGAGCGAGCAGAAAAAACGCCAGTTGCAGCGCCGCATCAAAGAACTGATCGGCGAAGACTGAATGCGGACGACGCCCGACCATGCGCAAGCTTGCGGGGGTCCGTCATCGCGGTGTATTCGGTGGAGCAAAACATGGCGGCGCCCTCCGATACGGCATTCCATGCCAAATTCAGCAACCAGGATTCGGCGCCGGTCAAGAATTGACTGAATCGTGTGACCATGCATGCTCCTGACAACCGGGGGCGCGAATGCTGTCTTATGCCAAGAGTTACTGCAGGAATTGCCGGCTCGCGCGCATGAGCAACGGTGAAGTTTGCCTGATCAGGGATCAGGGACTGGTGAAGGGTGGTCGCGGCCTGAAGCATCATGAGGTGCTGATCGTCTTCAGCATTCGGTGGCTTGCGGCAAGAATCCGTCAGACTCTGAAAGCAGCAGGAATCCGCGCGCGCCATTTCCTTGTGCGGAGCAAGCCGAACGCCCTCCCGGCAATGAGAAAAATCGGCCAAAAAAACAATTGAGCGAACCTGGAAATGTATTCCAGCGATCCGGCAGACACCGGGTTGAGCCCGGGGTCGCTATCCCCCGACGGCAGACTATCAGTATCAACATCGATCATGGCGTGACTTTTGCGGGTTCACCTGCTGGACGATAACGTTCTCTTCACCATGAACGCTCCGTTCACCATGAGCACAAATCCCTCAATTCCCTCCTGCAAATTCTTCCTACCTCAAGTTGGCTTATACCTTTGCTGCTTAGTGATGCGTAGGGGAAAGGCTGTCACACCATGCAGTTCAGGGATCCCGGCGTAAAAGTAGATAGTAAAGCGTATGTATACCGCACGTATTGGCGTCCTGATCCTCGCTCTCGGTGCCGGCGGCGTTGCCGCATATCTGGCGCGCGGGTCTGACAACACATCTGCCCCGCCCGAGCCGGTTGCACAGTTGCAGACGGTGGATGTTCTGGTGGCGAAGTCGGACATCGGCCTCGGCCAGTCGGTTAACACGGAAAATCTCCAGTGGCAGACCTGGCCGGCCGCAACTGCGAGCAATCATTTTATCCGCCGCAACGAGCGGCCCGAAGCCACCAAAGAGGTCGCGGGCTCGATTGCGCGTGCACCATTCCTCGCGGGCGAGCCGATCCGCGAACCGAAACTCGTCAAGGCCAACGGGTCGGGCTTCATGGCGGCGATCCTGCCCACCGGCATGCGCGCCATCTCGACCGAAATCTCGCCGGAGACCGGCGCCGGCGGCTTCATCCTGCCTAACGACCGGGTCGATGTGATTCTTTCGAAGCGCGACAAGAACCCGGACAAATCGGCTTCAGCTGACATCGTCAACTCGGAAATCATCCTGGCCAATGTTCGCGTGCTCGCGATCGACCAGGCTCCGAAGGAAAAAGACGGCCAGAACGTCGTGGTCGGCAAGACCGTCACGCTCGAATTAAAGCCGGAGCAAGCCGAGACGCTTGCCCGCGCGCGCCAGACCGGCACGCTGGCGCTGGCGCTGCGCAGCATTGCCGATCTCAACGCGGTCGAGAACAGATCCGACGATCAGGCCGCCAAGCGTGGCGACAGCATCAACGTCGTTCGCTACGGCGTCTCAAGCCCGACAACGATACAGAAGTGACGAAGAGGACACCCGACATGAAATGCAGCGGAAATCAGCCGGTGAGGCGTGCCATCATAGCCCGCGCCCTGTCGTTTTCGGCCGTTGCGGCGCTGGCGTTCAATCCGGCGTTGACGCCGGTTCTGGCGGCGGGCGACCAGGCGCCAATCCCGGCTGTCGCCGGCGGATCAATGAAGACACGCTTTCTTGCGCTTGGCGTCGGCAAATCAGTCGTCGTCGATCTGCCCGACATCAAGGATGTGCTGGTCGCCGACCCCAAGATTGCCAACGCGGTCGTCCACTCGGGGCAGCGCGCCTACATCATCGGCGCTGCGGTCGGTCAGACCAACATCGTCTTTTTCGACTCGGCGGGCCAGCAGATCGCCGCCTATGACATCGCGGTCAAGCGCGATCTCAACGGCGTGCGCGCCGCATTGAAGCAAATGCTGCCGAACGCAGGAATCCAGACCGAAGGCGTCGGCGACGGCGTGATGCTGACCGGCTCGGTATCGAGTCCGATCGAGGCGCAGCAGGCGGGCGAACTTGCCGCCCGACTGGTGGGCGGTGCCGACAAGGTCGTCAACTCCATCGTGGTCCGTGGCCGCGATCAGGTGATGTTGAAGGTCACCGTTGCGGAAGTGCGGCGGGACATCATCAAGCAGATGGGCGTCGATCTCAGCGCCAGCATGAATTACGGCACCGCGGTCGTGAACTTCAACAATAGCAATCCCTTCACCGCAAACAATGCACCGCTCGTCCCCGGCAACAACCTGACCGCGGCGGCCTTGACCAAAGCCGGTCTGCCGTCGGTCACCGCTACCCTGCGCGCGATGGAGAGCGCGGGCGTGGTGCGGACGCTTGCAGAACCAAATCTGACGGCAATCTCCGGCGAGTCCGCGACATTTATTTCAGGCGGCGAATTTCCAATTCCGACCGGCGTGACCTGCCAAACGTCGACGACGGGCGCTATCGGAAATTGCGTCCAGACGGTCAGTTTCAAGAAATTCGGCATCTCGCTCAACTTCACGCCGGTGGTGCTGACCGAGGGACGGATCAGCCTGCGGGTGATGACCGAAGTGTCGGAAGTCTCGGCCGAAAACTCTTTGACCGGTGGTGCCGGCGGAACGACGATTCCCTCGATCAAGACCCGTCGCGCTGAAACCACGCTGGAAATTCCGTCCGGCGGCTCGATAGCGATGGCGGGCCTGATCCAGGAACAGACCAAGCAGGCCGTCAACGGATTGCCCGGCCTCGACTCATTGCCGGTTCTTGGAGCGCTTTTCAGAAGCCAGGACTTCGTCAATAACCAGACCGAACTGATGGTCATCGTGACGCCCTACATCGTTCGGGCTGTCGCCCAAAAGGAGCTGTCGCGTCCCGATGACGGGTTTGCGCCGGCGTCGGATTCCCAATCAACATTGTTGGCGCAGATCAATCGAATTTACGGCGTTGCCGCTCGTGTCGAACCGGTTGGAAGCTACCAGGTCAGCTACGGCTTTATCATTGATTGAGACGGAACTGCCCCCACCAATACGGGACGAGGACAGCACGATGACAAACAGAACACCGGCCGATCGCTATCGAACCCTGCGCCTGCTCGGCGCACTCCTTGGTCTTTCGGCCGCGCTGGGTGCCTGCGCCAAAAGCGGCGGAGAAGTGGTGACGGCGAGCGTTCCCGACGATTACCGCCTGCGTCATCCGATCGCGATTCAGGAAGCCGACCGCTCCGTCGTCATTTTCGTCGGTCATGCGCGTGGCGGTCTTTCCGCTTCACAGCGCGCCGACGTCGTGGGACTGGCGCAGACATGGGCTCGCGAAGGAACCGGCGCGATCGTGGCCGACGTGCCGGTCGACACGCCGAACGCACGGGCTGCGGCGGCTACATTCCGCGAGGCCCAGGCGCTGCTGGCGGCAGGCGGCGTGCCTCCGCGCGGAATTAAGCAGCGTCACTACCATCCGGACGACCCTCGAGCGTTCGCGACGATCCGGCTGACTTATCCAAGGATTGCGGCGGTTGCCGGACCCTGCGGTCTCTGGCCGGAAGATCTCGGACCCTCGATGGCGAACACCGACTATTCCGAAAACAAGTCGTACCACAATTTTGGTTGCGCTAACCAGCGCAACCTCGCAGCGATGATCGACAATCCGTCGGACCTCGAGCAGCCGCGGTCCGAGACGCCTGCGTATACGACGCGACGCGCCGAGGCATTCGAGAAGTATCGCAAGGGCGACCCGACCTCGACCGTCTATCCCGAAGCCGACAAGGCCAAACTCAGCGACACAGGCAAATGATCAACATCGCCCGTCAAGATTTCGAAGAACTGCCGGACATCGCACCGCCGCCCGCGGACGATTACATCGCTCCGGCGCCTCGTGTATCGGTACAGGCCTTTTGCGAGACCGCGGAGACCGCAGCCGCCGTGCGATCGGCGGGCGAAGACCGCCGCCTCAGCAAGGCCCATCTGTCGATTCAGATGGGCGGCATGGCAGCCGCCATCGAAGCCTATCACACGGTGCCCACGCCGAACGTGATCATCCTGGAAACCGAAGGCCGCAGCGATATCCTTGCCGGCCTCGATCAACTCGCAACCGTGTGCGATGCCGGAACCCGCGTCGTCGTGATCGGCACTATCAACGATGCCGCGCCTTATCGCGAACTGGTGCGTCGCGGCGTCAGCGACTACGTCATCGGGCCGGTCGATACCCTCGATGTGGTGCGCTCGATTTGCAGTCTGTTCTCGGCATCGGAGGCCGTCGCCGTCGGCCGGATCATCGCGATCGTCGGCGCAAAAGGCGGCGTCGGCGCATCCACCGTCGCGCACAACGTCGCGTGGGCGATCGCGCGCGATCTCGCGCTGGATTCCGTCGTCATCGATCTCGACCTTGCATTCGGCACCGCCGGTCTCGACTACAATCAGGATCCGACGCAGGGCATCGCCAACGCGGTGTTCTCGCCCGATCGGCTCGATACCGCATACATGGACCGTCTGCTGTCGAAATGCACCGAACACCTCAGCCTGCTGGCGGCGCCGGCGACGCTCGAACAGGTCTATGATTTCGGCGCCAATGCCTTCGACTCGGTCTTCGACACGCTGCGCATGACAACGCCCTGCATTGTGCTCGACATTCCACACCAATGGTCGGGATGGACCAAGCGCGCTCTGGTCGGTGCGGACGATATCCTGATTGTTGCCGAGCCGGATCTCGCCAATCTGCGCAATACCAAGAACATGTTGAGTTTGCTGAAAGCGGCGCGGCCCAACGACCGGGCGCCGCTGTATTGTCTCAATCAGGTCGGCATGCCGAAGCGCCCGGAAATCGGTGCGCGCGGATTCGCCAAGGCCATTGAAAGCCAGCCGATCGCGGCGATTCGATTCGATCCGCGACTGTTCGGCACGGCGGCCAACAACGGCCAGATGATCGCGGAACTCGCCGCCAAACATCGCACCACCGAGATGTTTCTGCAGATCGCGCAACGGCTGACGGGCCGCGGCGAGATCAAAAAGCCGCGCGGCTCGTTCCTGGCGCCGATCCTCAGGAAGCTGCGAGCAAGGTAGGTCGTCGCGCAGATTGCGCGGCGTTTCGCAAGATGTAACGGATCACGGCCGACCGGGCCCAAGCCTCGTTCGCTGCAACCCTCTTTCGCGACAAGGCTCGTTCGCTGCAAGCCTCATTCGCTGCGAGGCTCGTTCGCCGAAGGTCAGATAGGCCGCCCGATGGCGGCCACCGGTATTTTATCTGAAGCCGTGTGTGCATTGTCTTTGCGAGCCAGCAGTCGCCGGAGATAAGCGACATTCGCCGCCGCCTCCTCAGCCGGCCGACCGGCCTTCACAACGCTTTCAGCCTCGGCAAGACGGCCCTGCAGCCCAATCACCAACCCCAAATTCTGCCGCACACGGGGGTCCGCATCCGCGCGGCCATACGCGCGCCGCAACGCTTCCTCCGCTTTGGGCAGATCTTTCGAGAGAACATATGAAAGGCCGAGATTGGACAGCACTGAAGGTTCTTCAGGCGCGATCTTGAGCGCGGTCGCGTAGTACTGCCGGGCCTCGTCGTGCCGGCCAAGTTGATCGAGCGTGGTTCCCTGCGCCGAGAGAATCCGCCAATCGGGATCGTCGGGAGTATGGGCGCGGCTGAGGACGTCGAATGCTTGCTGGAAATTGCCATTGTCCGCCAGCGCTCGCCCGTAGCCGGCCAGCAGCGCCATGTTACCAGGTTGAGCGATCGTGGCCTGTTCGAGCACCGCGACCGCCTGGGCCTGCTGCCCCGCGGCTCGGAGCGCCTTCGCGTATTGTAGGGCCGCGTCGGCGTCCTTGGGATTGGCACGAAAGCGATCGCGATAAGATTCAACCTCGCGCCGAGGGTCGACACCGCGGCTTGCTTCGGTTTTCTCGCCCAGCGACCCCGTGATGTCCGATGTAGCCGCCGTCTGGCAGCTACAAAGCCCCAATACCAAAATCGCGGACGATGCTGTGGACGCAAGAAGTTTCGCGAAGCGATAATGTTGGAGCAACTGCTGGAGCATGTACTTTGACCTGGCGTCGGCGACTGACCAGAAATGCTTCGCAGTTTAACCCTAAATTCCAGTTAAACAGGCGGGGTGCCCTGGTGCGACCTGAGCGAGCCCGTCGATATCGACTTCGCGCTTCCAGGCGAAGAGCGTTAACCGGCCTCGATGTTTTGATGGAGCTTTTCGATCTAATCGATGAATTCAGCGCCGAACTCGCAACCGATCCGCCATGCCAGCCGACATTGGCGCGGGTGGCCCGTCGATAATATGATGGTGAATTGGGGGGGAATTTCGGGATATTCGGCGATTACCTTCAGGCCGCCCTCCGATATGTCCGTGATCGTGCAGTCGCGCGGCAACGAGCCGGTTCCGAACTGGATCTTTGCGACCCTTTTGCAATGGCGACGCTCGCTCTGACGTCGATTGGCTAACATGTCGATCCTTCGCGCTGCTGATAACGTCCATCTGGCATTGCATCCTGCAGGAAAATCGTTGGAATCTGCCTAGCGAGACCTGTCGCAATGTATCTATTGTTTTTGAATTCCGTTTACCGGGTTGCTCGGCGATACCTCCAACGGCCGTGAATCCGATCACACTGCCGGCAGCGTGGACCCGGCCAAGCCCAACAAAAAAGCCGGCGGTGTTGCGACCGCCGGCTTTCTTGTTGGCAATATCAGCTGCTCACACCTTGACCAGGGGACCCCGGGAGGCCGGGCCCTTCGAGCCGCCGCTGGGACCGCCGGGCGGTTTCGGCTTGCGCGGCGCGGTGCGCTTGCGCGTGCCGGGCAGCTTTTCCGGCTTCGGCGTCACCGGCCCCTCGACATATTCGAAGCCGATCTTTTCCTGCACCATATCCGCGTCCGCCTCGTCCTTCACCAGCACGACGCGAACGTGGCCGCCGCCCTTCAGCTTGCCGAACAGCACCTCGTCCGCCAGCGGCTTCTTGATGTGCTCCTGAATCACGCGTGCCATCGGCCGCGCGCCCATCTGCTCATCATAGCCGTGCTGCACCAGCCACGCCTTGGCCGGCTCCGACAGTTCGATGGTGACGTCGCGGTCAGCGAGCTGCGCCTCGAGTTGCAGCACAAATTTCTCGACCACCATGCCGATCACATCGGCGTTGAGATGCGCAAAGGAGACGATGGCGTCCAGCCGGTTGCGGAACTCAGGCGCGAACTGGCGATTGATCGCTTCGTGATCGTCGCCTTCCCGCTTGTTGCGCGTGAAGCCAAAGGCCTGCCGCGCGAGATCGGCGGCGCCTGCATTGGTGGTCATGATCAAGATCACATTGCGGAAATTGACCTGCTTGCCGTTATGGTCGGTCAGCCGGCCGTGATCCATGATCTGCAGCAGCACGTTATACAGGTCCGGATGCGCCTTCTCGATCTCGTCGAGCAGCACCACGCAATGCGGATGCTGATCGACGCCATCGGTAAGCAGGCCACCCTGGTCGAAACCGACATAGCCCGGAGGCGCGCCGATCAGGCGCGACACCGTGTGGCGCTCCATATATTCCGACATGTCGAACCGGATCAGTTCGACGCCGAGCGACGCTGCGAGCTGCTTTGCCACCTCGGTCTTGCCGACGCCGGTCGGCCCCGAAAACAGATATGAACCGATCGGCTTTTCCGGTTCGCGCAACCCTGCCCGCGCCAGCTTGATCGACGCCGACAATGCGTCGATCGCCTTGTCCTGGCCGAACACCACGCGCTTGAGCGTCTGCTCAAGATGCTTGAGCACCTCGGCGTCATCCTTCGACACGCTCTTGGGCGGAATCCGCGCCATGGTTGCGATCGTGGTCTCGATTTCCTTGATGCCGATGGTTTTCTTGCGCTTGTTCTCCGCCACCAGCATCTGCGCCGCGCCGGATTCATCGATCACGTCGATCGCCTTGTCCGGCAATTTACGGTCATGGATGTACCGCGACGACAGCTGCACCGCGGCCTCGATGGCCTCGTTGGTGTATTTCAGCCGGTGGTAGTCCTCGAAATACGGCTTCAGGCCCTTGAGGATCGCAATCGCGTCCTCGACCGTCGGCTCGTTGATGTCGATCTTCTGGAACCGGCGCACCAGTGCGCGATCCTTCTCAAAATGCTGGCGATATTCCTTGTAAGTGGTTGAGCCCATGCATCGGATCGTGCCCGACGCCAGCGCCGGCTTCAACAGATTGGACGCGTCCATGGCGCCGCCGGAAGTCGCGCCCGCGCCGATCACGGTGTGGATTTCATCGATGAACAGGATGGCGTTCGGATGCGCCTCGAGTTCCTTGAGAACCTGCTTCAGCCGCTCCTCGAAATCGCCGCGATAGCGTGTGCCCGCCAGCAATGTCCCCATGTCGAGCGAAAACACCGTCGCCGCCGCCAATACCTCAGGAACTTCGCTGTCGACGATGCGCTTTGCCAGCCCTTCGGCAATCGCGGTCTTGCCCACGCCGGCTTCGCCGACGAACAGCGGATTGTTCTTCTGCCGGCGGCACAGCACCTGGATGGCGCGGTTGATCTCGGCATTTCGTCCGATCACCGGATCGATCTTGCCGTCGCGCGCCTTCTTGTTGAGGTTTACGCAGTAAGTATCCAGTGCTTCGCCTTTTTTCTTGGAATCCTCGTTGCCCTTGGTCTCGGTCTCTTCGTCGACACCGCGCACCGGGCGCGCTTCCGACACGCCGGGCCGCTTGGCGATGCCGTGGCTGATATAGTTGACCGCGTCGTAGCGCGTCATGTCCTGCTCCTGCAGGAAATAGGCCGCATGGCTCTCGCGCTCTGCGAAGATCGCGATCAAAACGTTGGCGCCGGTGACTTCCTCGCGGCCTGATGACTGGACGTGGATCACGGCGCGCTGGATCACGCGCTGAAAGCCCGCGGTCGGCTTGGCGTCGTCGGCGCCGTCCGTCACCAGGTTTTCAAACTCGGTCTCGAGATAGTTGACGAGACTGGTGCGCAATTTGTCGAGATCGACACTGCAGGCCCGCATGACGGCGGCTGCATCGCTATCATCGATCAGCGACAACAGAAGATGTTCAAGCGTCGCATATTGGTGATGACGCTCGTTCGCAATCGCCAGCGCACGATGCAGGGATTGTTCAAGGCTTTGAGAAAAAGTCGGCATTCGCGTCCTCTATGGCCCCCGCCATCATGATCGCCGTTGCCGCGTCAGGCAACAACAACCTTTGTCATATAGTTACGCTGGATCATGGCGAAAGACCGGTTCCCGCGCTTGCATATGCTGGTAAATTCAATGCAAGACCCGTTCCCGTTTTAGGCAATTTCACGCAAGGCTACTTCTTTTCCATCACGCATTGCAAAGGATGCTGGTGCTTGCGCGAGAAGTCCATCACCTGCGTCACCTTGGTCTCTGCAACTTCATACGTATAGACACCGCACTCGCCGACCCCGTGTTGGTGCACATGAAGCATGACCCTTGTGGCGTCTTCGCGGTCCTTGTTGAAGAATCGCTCCAACACAAGCACGACGAATTCCATCGGCGTGTAATCGTCGTTCAGCAGCAGCACACGGTAAAGGTTCGGCCGCTTGGTCTGCGGCTTGGTCTTGGTGATGACCGCGGTGCCCGGCCCGCCCTGCTCGGTGCGGCGCTTGCGGTCGTCATCCGCCATGCGGGGCGCCCCGTCGCCGGAGCGGATCGCAGCCATCTGGAAGTCTTTCGTGCCGTTCGACGTCATGACATTGCCGATGCAAAGCAGCCCTGCGGAATTGTAGCACCCTAGGCCGCACCGGCGCGCGGCCTCTCCACC
>Ga0209871_1000225_pt1 | contig 16193 bp, 4 predicted proteins | sample OrgsoiDNA2013045_FD_185795 | JGI IMG/M metagenome (GOLD analysis project Ga0209871, IMG submission 185795) | Permafrost soil microbial communities from the Arctic, to analyse light accelerated degradation of dissolved organic matter (DOM) -... | ecosystem: Environmental > Terrestrial > Soil >... | reverse complement strand
GGCGACGCGGGCGACGAATCTGGTCGCGGTCAGCGAGTGACCGCCGAAGGCGAAAAGGTTGTCGTGCACGCCGACCGGCACCTGGGTGGCGAGGAGGTCGCTCCAGATCCGGGCGAGGGTCGCCTCGACCGGGTTCGGGGGCTGCACGCGGCCGGCCGCCGATGGCGGGGCACCCCATTGCGGGGCGGGCAGCGCGGCCCGGTCGACCTTCGCGTTCGGCGTCAGCGGCAGCGCGGGCAGCGCGACCACGAGCGCCGGGACCATGTAGTCGGGCAGCGCGGCGCGCAGGTGCGGCCGCAGCTCCTCAAGCAGGTCGGTGCCGGGCCGCGCCGCGGCGCTGCTGCGGCGGGGCACGATGTACGCGACCAGCGCGGGCTCACCGGCCCTTGTGGCGGTGACGACGGCCGCCTGGCGCACGTCACGATGTGCGCGCAGCACGGCCTCGATCTCGCCGCACTCGATCCGGAAGCCGCGGATCTTCACCTGGTGGTCGTTCCGCCCGATCAGCTCGAGGCCCGCGCCTTCCCGCCACCGGCCGAGGTCGCCGGTCCGGTACATGCGCGCCCCTGGCTCGTTGCTCCACGGGTCAGGCCTGAACGACCGCGCCGTGAGCCGCGGCCGGTCGTGATAGCCGCGCGCAACGCCCCGGCCGGCCAGGCAGACCTCGCCCACCACCCCGACCGGCACCGGCATCAGGCGCTCGTCCAGGACGTACACGCGGGTGTGATCGACCGGCGGCCCGATCTCGGCCGCCCCGGCCGCGCTGGTGACGACGCCAGCCGCCGACCACACCGTGGTCTCGGTCGGGCCGTAGAGGTTCCACAGGGTGACACCGGGCGCCGTCAGCTGGTCCGCGAGGTCGGCCGGGAGGGTCTCGCCGCCGCAGAGGCGCAGCCGCAGGCCAGCGGGCACGCCGCCCGCCGATTCCAGCAGGCGCCACGTCTGCGGCGTCGCCTGCATCGCGGTCGCTGCCGTCCGCTCGATCAGCGACCGCAGCCGGTCGGGCTCGCGGGCCTCGTCGGCGGTCGCGATCACGAGGTCGGCGCCACAGGCCACGGGCAGCGCAAGCTCGAGGAGGGCGATGTCGAACGACAGCGTCGTGACGGCGACGAAGCGGTCGTCACTGCCGAGCTTGAGCGCGCGCCGGAACGACGCGAGCAGATTCGTGACCGCCCGGTGCTCGATGCCGACGCCCTTAGGCTGCCCGGTCGAGCCGGAGGTGAAGATAACGTAGGCGAGCGCGGCGGCGGGCACGGGCACGGGATCCAGCGGCGACGCGGCCGTCGTCGCCGGGTCGTCGACGCAGATCACCGCGGCGCCGTCGGCCACTGACCGGGCGAGATCGCGGTGCGCGGCGTCGGAGATGATGATCCGCAGGCCGGCTCCGCGGGCCATCGCGGCCAGCCGGGCCGCCGGGAAACCCGGATCCAGCGGTACGTAAGCGCCGCCGGCCCACCACACGCCGAGCAGCGCCGTCAGCATGCCGATGCCGCGCTCGACGCACAGCCCGACCGGCGTTTCCGTGCCGACGCCGCGGTCGGCGAGAGTCCGGGCGATCCGGGCGGCGCGATCGCACACCTGGCTCATCGCCAGGGCCCCGTCGCCATCGATGACGCGGGACGTCGATGCCTGCAGCAGGCGCCGGACGTCCACGCTGTCGTCGTCGTCGGCGGCGGGGAGCGCCTGGCGGTTGCGCCCGATGATCAGCGCGTCGCGCTCCGTGGCCGGCAGCATCGGCAGGTCGGCCACCAGGGTGCCGGGAGCGTCCGCCGCGTGCTCGAGCAGGTGCGCCATGCACCGCAGGAACCGGGCGGCCCACGCCGGGTCGAAGAGGTCCGTGCTGTATTCCAGCACCAGCGTCGTGGCCTGGCCGTCCGAGGTGTCCACGTACATGGTGAGGTCGAGTTTCGCGGTCCCGGTGAGCAGCGCCTCGGAGCGCGAGGTGATACCAGGAAGATCCAGCATGGGCGGCGTGAGCGACCCGTAGACGAACTGGACCTGCGTGAGCGCCGCGTGCGCGAGCGTCCGGTCGGGCGCGAGATCCTCGACGAGCTTCTCGAACGGGAGCTCCTGGTACATCAGCGCATCCAGTGTGGTGTCCCTGACCCGGCCGAGCAACGCGGTGAAGGTCGGATCGCCGGCTAGCGATATCCGCAGCGCGACCGTGTTCGTGAACATGCCGACGATCGGGTCCAGCTCGGTGTGGGTGCGGCCAGCCACCTGGGTGTCGATCACGATGTCGGTCTGGCGCGCGTAGCGCGACAGCACCGCCACGAAGCCGGTGAGGAACAGCATGAACATGGTGACGTCAGCACCGTGGGCCACCGCGGCTAGGCGCCGGGTCGTCGCCGCGTCAACGGTGACCGTCGCCGCCGCGCCGCGCGAGGACTGGCGGGCGGGCCTGGGCCGGTCAGCGGGCAGGGTGAGGAGTTGCGGTGCGCCGCGAAGGTGCCCGCGCCAGTAGCTCAGCAGCCGGTCAAGCTCCTCGCCGCGCATCCGGTCCTGCTGCCACACGGCGTAGTCGCCGTACTCCATCCACCGGGGCGGCAGCGACGCGGGCGCACCGGTCGTTTCGGCCCGGTAAACGGCGGACAGCTCGTCGATCAGGATCTCCATGGACGCGCCGTCGCTGATGCTGTGGTGCATGACCAGTACGAACAGATGCCGGTCGGGCCCAGCGCCGGCCAGCGCGGCCCGGATCAGCGGCCCGGCGGCCAGATCGAACGGCTGGCGCGCGCGGTCGGCCGCGATTGACTCGGCCTGCCGGGTGCGCTCGCCGTCGTCGAGCGCCGCCGGTAGCTCGATGCGCTCGATCGGCACTGTGCCGGTGTCGGCGACGATTTGCTCAGGCACGCCGTCGAAGGCGACGATGCTCGTGCGCAGCACGGCGTGGCGCGCGACCATGGCGTCCATCGCCCGCTGCAGCGCGCGGGCGTCGAGCGGGCCGTCGAGCCACATCGCGTACGCCATGTTGTACGTCGGTTCGCCGGGATCGAGCTGATCGAGGAACCACAGCCTCTGCTGCGAGAACGACACAGGGAAGCGCATGGGGAACCTACCTCCGGTCGCCGGGTACGAGTGTCCGCAGCACATCGCCGGCCTGCGCACCTCCGAGATCGGCCCGCTGCGGATGCCGTGCGGGGCCCGGCGGGTCTGCCGCGCCGCCGCCAGCGGCGGCCAGCGCGGCGGCCAGGCCAGCGACTGTAGGATCGGAGAAGAGCGTGCGGATGGGCAGGTCGACGCCGTAGACGGCCCGGATGCGGGCCATCAGCCGGGTCGCGGTCAGCGAGTGGCCGCCGAGCGCGAAGAAGTTGTCGCTCACGCCGACCGGCCCCGGCAGCGTGAGCAGCTCGGCAATGATCGCCGCGATCTTTGACTCCTCCGGCGTCCGCGGCGCGACCGGGATCTGACCGGGGACCGCGCCCCAGTCCGGCTCGGGCAGCGCACGGTAGTCGATCTTCCCGTTGCCGGTGAGCGGCAGCGCGGGCAGTACCACGAAGGCGGTCGGCACCATGTAGTCAGGCAGCACCTCGCGAAGGCTCTCGCGCAGCCCAGCGGGCGGGTGGCCGGCGCCGGAACGGGTGACGAGGTAGCCGACGAGCCGGACGTCGTGGCCCCCGCCGCGGACCGACACCACGGCTTGCGCGATGTCGTCCTGGTCCCGCAGCACCGCCTCGACCTCGCCGCTCTCTATCCGGTAGCCGCGGATCTTGATTTGCCGGTCCGCGCGGCCGGCCAGCTCGAGCCGCCCGGACCTGTTCCACCGGCCGACATCGCCGCTCCGGTACAGGCGCGCGCCGGGCCGTCCCGCGAACGGGTCAGGGACGAACCGGGCCGCGGTCATCCCGGCCGCACCGTGGTAACCGTTGGCCAGCGCGGCGCCCCCGATGCAGACCTCACCGAAGACGCCGGGCGGGACCGGCCGCAGCTGGGCGTCGAGCACGTAGTGCTGGGTCCCCGCGACGATCGACCCGACCTCGAGCGGGGCCGGCGAAGGACTGACGGGCCAGCCGCCTGAGTAGATCGTGGTCTCGGTCGGGCCATACATGTTCCACAGGCGCACTCCCGGCCCGGTGCCCACCGCGTCGGCGAGGTCCCTGGGCAGCGGCTCCCCGCCGCTTATCCGCAGCTTCACCCCGTCCGGGACGCCGCCGGCGTCGACGAGCATCCGCCAGCCAGTGGGGGTCGCCTGCAGTGCTGTCGCCCCGCTGTCGGCCAGCAGGGCACGCAGCCGCGCCGCGTCGAGTGCCTGCTCGGTATCGGCGATCACGACGCACCCGCCGGACAGCACCGGCAAGAGCAACTCGAGCACGGTGATGTCGAACGCGAAGGTCGACTCGGCAACGAACCGGTCCTGGGTACCGAGGCCGTACAACGGCCACAGGGTGGCCAGCAGCTGGGCGATGGCGCCCTGAGTCACGCTGACCGCCTTTGGCCGGCCGGTCGATCCCGAGGTGAAGATCGTCAGGGCGGTGGCCGACGGCGGCAGGTCCAGCACCGGCTCGGCCGGCGCGGCGCCTGCGGCGGCCAGTGCCGCCAGGTCCACGACTGGTATCGGCGCGGCGGTGGGCGGCGGGACCGGCGCGCGTTCGACGCTGCTGTCGACCACGATCGCGGCGGCGCCGGCGTCGCTGAGCATGGTGGCCAGCCGCTTGGCCGGATAGATCGGGTCCAGTGGTACGTAGGACGCGCCAGCCGACCAGACGCCGAGGATCGCCGGCAGGAACCGGGCGCCGCGAGGTAGCAGGATCGCGACCTGGTCGGAAACGCCGACGCCGTGCCCGCGAACGGCGGCGGCGACCCGCCGTGCCAGGTCGCGAACGTCGGTGCCGGTCAGCGCGCCATCGGGGCCGACGGCGACGACCGCGTCGCCGGCACACGCCGCCCACAGCTGGGCCACGGCGGTCGCCTCCGGGTCAGCCATCGGACCACCGTCCGGCCAGACCCTCGTGACGAGGGCGAACTCATCGGGCGACATGATCTCCGCGTCCGCCACGACCAGGTCAGGATCGTCGCGGAGGCAGCGCAGGATCGCGGTGAAGCCGTCGGCCACGAGCTGGCCGGTGGCCTCGTGAAACAGGTCGCGGTTGTATTTGACCCGCACCCGCGGCCCGGCCGGTGCGTTGGTGACCGTCAGCTCGATCTCGAACTTGGCGGTGCCGATCTCCACCAGTTCCGGGCGCCAGCGCAGCCCGCCGCGGTCCGGGACGGCCCACGACTCCTCCATCGCGAACATCACCTGGACAAGTGGCAGCCGCGCCGGGTTACGGTCCGGCCTGACCAGTTCCACCACGCTGGCGAACGGCATCTCCTGGTGCGCCAGCGCCCGCGCGGTCGCGGCGTGGGCAGCTCGCACGAGATCGCTGAGCGTGCCGTCCCGGTCAACCCGGATCCGGATCGGGACGGTGTTCATGAACAGTCCGACGACCGACTCGGTCTCCGGCCGGGTGCGGGCGGCCATCGGCACCGCGACCAGCAGGTCGTCACTGCCGGTCAGCCGGGAGAGCACGACCGCGTACGCGGCCAGCAAGACAGCGAACAGCGTGGTCCCGTGCCGGGCCGCGAGTTCCCTGAGCGCGTCGGCCAGGCCGCGGTCGACCGTAGTGTCGATGCACGTGGCGGCGAACGTCTGGCGTGCCGGGTACGGCTCATCCGCCGGCAGCGGCAGCGGCGACGGGGCATCGGCCAGCTCGGCACGCCAGAACCGTCCATCCGCCGCGTACCCGCTGTCCTCGGCGTGCTCGGTCTGCCAGATGGCGAAGTCGGCGTACTGGATCGGAGGTTCCCCGGCAGCCGGGCCGGCGCCCCGGCTGATCGCCTCGTAGTCCGCGGACAGCTCATCGAACAGGATCCGGAATGACCAGCCGTCGGCGACGATGTGGTGCATCACCACCGCGAGCACATGAGCTTCCGGCGACAGCCGCACCAGGGCGGCGCGGGCGAGCGGCCCGGTGGCCAGATCGAAGGGGATCCGGGCGAGCCGGCGGATCTGGTCCAGTGCGGCCGGCTCCCGCTCGCCCGCGGCCAGCTGCTCGACGGAGGTGATCGGAATCGGCACCGCGGCCGGCTCTTCCTCGATCACCTGCACCGGCACGCCGGACTCGTTGCGGAAGGTTGTGCGCAGCGCCTCGTGCCTGACTACCGCTGCGTCCCAGGCCTGCTGGAGCACGCTGACCTCAAGTGCGCCATCCAGCCACAGCGCCCACGTGATGTTGTAGGTAGGCTCACCGGGGTCCATCTCGGCGAGCAGCCACATCCGCCGCTGGCCGAATGAGGCCGGGAACTCGTATACAGCCACGGTCAGCCTTCCTCTTCCTGGTCAGCCATTTTCTGGTCTACCGCCACCATGCGCAGTTCTGAGGTGTAGCGCAGGCCCTGGGCGTCGGTGAGCCACGCCTGGTCCGGGGCGGGCAGCATCTCCACGATGGTTACCGTCGCGTCGGCGCCGGCCTGCCGGCGGGCGCGGCGCAGCGACCGGGAGATCAGGTCGATCGATGCGAGGCTGGTCAGGTCCGCGTAGACCGGCTTGTGCTCGCCGGTGAACCGCATGAACACGTGCCTGGGCAGGTCATGGGCCGCCGCCCATGCCCGGGCCTGCAGGTAGCGGGCGCTCTCATCGAGGGTGTCGGCGAAGGCGGGCTCGGTGGCGGCGAGCGTCCACTTCTCCCGGCTCACCACGAGATCGTCGATGGTGACGCGCGGCGTGTGCGGGCCCGTCGGCATCGGGTCGAAAGCTTGTGACATCATCACGCTGATCAGGCTGCCGACAACCTCGAGCAGACCCCGCTCGAGGGCTCCGTCACGGCGCCGCACCCGCAGCCCGTCCGGAGCGTCGATCAGGTCGCAGTCGCCGACCGTCAGGGTCGTGGCTGGGTCGAAGCCGCAGGAATCGTGCGCGTAGACGAGCCTGAGGTCCCCAGCCCGCGGCGGCACTTCGGCCAGCCGCGTGGAGGTGCCGCTCTTCGCGCCGCTCTCAGCGAACCATACGGTAGTGCCGGGCAGGTCATGCCGGATGGCGGCGTCGATGGCACCCGGGTCGTGCTCGAACTCCAGCCACGTTGCGTAACGCATGGTGATGCGGCTGGGATGGACCTCGCCGAGCACCCAGGTGAGCTGGCCGCCGGCCGCGGCGTCCGCGCCCGCGATCATCAGATCGGGGCTGTGGTGCACCGCGGTCGTCCAGGGCAGTGGCCGGGCGGGGAACTCCGCCGTCACCCGGTCCCGCAAGTCGGCCGCCCGGAGCTGGGCCCGCCGGGAGCCCGGCGGCAGGTCCAGGATCGCCGACCAGCGCTGCCGCAGCGCGCGCAGCGCAGGCTCGATGAGCTGCGGCGGGTCGAACAGCGCGTCGTTGACGAGCAGCCAGATGTCGGCGAACGGCACGACATCGGTGCCGAGCGCGGCGGCACGCTGCCGGTATGCCTCGCTGAAGTGCCGCTCGCACAGCGCGCCGCACTCCGCCATGAACCACCGCGCGCTGTCGAGCACCAGTGCCAGCGCCGCACGGATGCCATCCAGAGTGTCCGCGCCCAGTCGCACGGTGCCGCCGCGCAGGCACTCCTCATAGGCGAGAGTACGGCCGCCGTAGAGCTCACCGGCCCGCCGGGTCGGCGGGACTCCGGCCAGCCGGGTGAACGTCGCCTCCAGGCCGGCCATGGCCGCAGCAACCCGCTCCGCGTCACCGGCCGCATCGGCCAGTTCGTCCCTAGCGGCGGTGAGCTCATCCAGCGTCTTTTCGGCGGGCCCGCGGACGCCTTCGTCGCTGACCCGCGACAGCAGTGACCGGACAGTGCGCTCGGGCCGGATGTCCTGCGGGGACACCTCGACCTGCCAGGCTAGGCGGCGGCTGTCGGCCAGCCGCCCCATCAGCGCGAAGACTTCCGCGACATCACCGAGCCCGGCCGATTGATCGGCGAGCACCGCGATCGCGACCTGACGGGCGTCGCGGGCACCGTCGCACGCCCGCATGACCGCTTCCTCGGCCGGCGTCAGCGGCACCGGGGGCGCCAGCGGTAGGCGCAGCAGTGAGCCGTCGACGCCCAGGAACGGCATCCGCCGGGGCACGAGCCAGGGGCGCAGCGCCGCCGAATGGCCGGCCATGATCGCCTGAACGGCCCAGCCCTCCAGGTAGGTGACGCGGGCGGCCAGCGGCTGCCCGTCAGCGGTGGGCGTGATCCGGATTCCAGGGGCATCGTCGGTCTGCGACCAGCCCGTCGGCCCGAAGAAGCCGATGGTGTCGTTCTTCGCGCAATAGCGCTGCAGATAACTCGCGACGAGCACCTCCTTCAGCTTGTGCTTGGAGAGGCGCTTCGCTGGCTCAGGCCCGCGGCGTACCAGCACGTCGATGCCGGTCGTCAGCGCGTGACGGTTCTGCCAGGCGACCGCTTCCCGCAGCGCCGGGAGGCAGGCCGCGTCGTACAGGGCCGCGGATAGGCGCCGGACCGCGGCGGTGAACTCAGCGGCATAGGCGGCGTCGGCCCGCTCCCGCGCTACCGGATCAGCGGCAGCGGCGACGATGGCGTCCGCGGCCTCGGCCAGGCTGGCGTCTCCTAGCGCAGAGAGCAGATGGAGGGGGAAGCCCGCCGAGCGCAGGGCCACCGTTCGCCACAGCGCCCAGTCGTCGTTCAGGCGCACGAGATGCGGCGCGAGGGCGGCTGGCCGGTCCGGTGTCGGCTGCGGGGCGGCCACGCGATAAGCGTTGCGGTCCCTGCGGCCGATGCTTGACGGCGCCACGGCCGGTACACGATAAGCGCTGCGGTCCCTGCGGCCAATGGCCGACGGCGTCACGGCCGATAGCGGCGCACCGACCGCGACCTGGCCCGCCGATCGGGCCGTGTCAATGGCGGCGGCACAGGCGGCGAGCGTGGGTGTCTCGTAGAACGCGGCCATGCGCAGTTCGACGTCGAACACCTCCCGGATCCGGAACATCAAGCGCGCCGTCGACAGGGAGTTGCCGCCGAGCGCGAAGAAGCTGTCCTCGCGGCCGATATCGACGCGGCGGGGGCCGTCCGCGGGCAGCAACAGCCGCCAGATCTCCGCGAGTCGCTCCTCGGTAGCGCTTCGCGGGGGGGTGGCCGGCCCGCTGGTCTCCCGCTCGGGCGCGGGCAGCGCGGCCCGGTCGACCTTGCCGTTGGCGTTCAGCGGGAGCCGGTCGACGGCCTTGAATCCGGTCGGTACCAGGTAATCCGGCAGCCGCTGCGCGACGAAGTCGTGCAGCATTGACGGCCGCAGCGTACCGGGATCCACGCCGTCCGCCGGCGTCACATAGCCGATCAGGTACCGCTGCAGGCCCTCGCCCGCTACGAGAACGACCGATTCCCGCACTCCCGGATGCGCGCGGAGAACCGCCGCGACCTCGCCGGGTTCGACCCGGAACCCGCGGATCTTGATCTGATCGTCTACCCGGCCGGCGAATTCGAGGGTCCCGTCCGCGCGCCAGCGGGCCAGGTCTCCGGTCCGGTACAGGCGCGCGCCGTGCCCGTGCGGGTCGGGCACGAACGCCCGCGCCGTCGCCGCGGCGTTCCCGGCGTAACCGCGGGCCAGCCCGTCCCCGCCGGTATACAGCTCGCCGGTCACGCCGATCGGCACGGGCTGCCCGAAGGCGTCGAGGACGTGCACGGCGGTGTGCTGGATCGGGCGGCCGATCGGTACCGTCGGCCCGACCTGGCCCGGGTCGGTCATGACGTGGCAGGCGGTGAACGTGGTGTTCTCGGTCGGGCCGTAGCCGTTCACCAAGGGCTGCCCGCGCCGCGCCGCGAGCACGGCGCGCACCGTGTCCGGGTTGAGTACTTCACCACCCGCGAGGACCACGGGGACGGCGGCGATCGCGTCGATATCCGTTTCGGCCAGCTGGTGGAACAGCCCGGCGGTGAGCCACGCGACCGTCACGCCGCCGGTGCGCAGCAGCGACGCGACCTCCGGCAGCCCCAGCGGGCCGGGCGGCGCGATCACGATCGTGGCGCCGGTCAGCAGCGCGCCCCAGATTTCAAGCGTGGACGCATCGAACGCGACCGGCGCCAGGTGAAGCAGCCGCTGGCCGGGACCGAGGGAGGCGAACGTCGGTTCGCTGATGAGCCGGATGACGGCGCGCTGCGGCACGGCGACGCCCTTCGGCACGCCGGTCGAGCCTGAGGTGAAGCTGATGTAGGCCAGGCTCAGCGGGTGCGAGACGTCCGGGGGCGCGGCGCGCTCATCGGCGGCCAGCACGGGCCCGGTGTCGACGCGGATCATTTCCACCTCCGCCAGCTCGGGCATGGCGGCGGCGGCCTCGGCCGTGACCAGCACGACCCGGGCGCCCGCGGCGGTGATCATGGCGGCGACGCGGAGCGGCGGGCCGCCGATGTCGATCGGCAGGTAGGCGCCACCGGCCTTCAGCACGGCCAGCAGGGCAATGACGCGGTCGATGCCGCGCCCGATCGCCACCCCGGCCGCGGTATCCGTGCCCACCCCGCGGCGGCGCAGCAGCCAGGCCAGCGCGTTACTGCGCCGGTCCAGCTCGGCGTAGGTCACTGAGCCGGTGCCGAAGACCAGGGCCGGCGCGTCAGGGTTCCTGGCGACCTGAGCCGCGAACAGCGCAGGGATGGTGGCATCCGCAGGGTAGGTGGCCGCTGGCCCGCGGCTCCAGGAGTCCAGCAGCCGCCGCTCGGAGCCGGTGAGCAGCCGCAACCGGCCGAGCTCAGTCTGCGGCGTGGCCAGGGCGTCGGTGAGCAGGTTCAGGTAGTGCCCGGCCATCCGGGACATGGTGGCCGCGTCGAACAGGTCGGTCGAGTGCTCCCAGATCAGGTTCAGGTCGTCGTCCTCTGGCCGGGGCGCCCGGCCAAGCCGCTGCGCGGCCCGCGGTACCACGATCACGTTCAGGTCGAACTTGGCCGAGCCGTTCGCGCGCTCGGTGACGGCGCCGGTGAGCCCACCGAAGTCCACGTCGGGCACGGCGGAGTCGTGGAAGCTGAACATGACCTGGAACAGCGGCGTGCGGGAGGGGTCGCGGGCCGGGCGAATCTCTTGGATGACAGCTTCGATCGGGGTTTCTGACCAGGTCATCGCGTCTACGACGGACCGCTGCACCTGGTCGAGCAGGTCGGTGAAAGACATCTGGCCCGACAACCGGGTCCGCAGGACCAGGCTGTTGACGATCATGCCGAGCAGCGGCTCGATCTCGGGCAGGCCGCGGTTCGCCGCGGCGGTGCCCACGAGCAGGTCCTGCCGGCCCGAATGCCGGTACAGCAGCGCCGCGAAGCCCGCGTACATGGTCGTGAACAGCGATACCCGGTGCCGACGGCTGAACGAGCGCAGCGCGCGGGACAACTCGGCCGGAACCTTGACCCGCGGTGCCGCGCCACGGAAGCTCATGACCGGCGGCCGCGGATGGTCGGCCGGCAGTTCCAGGATGTCGGGCGCGCCGGCCAGCCGGGCGGACCAGTGGTCCACGTTCGCTCTCAGCACCTCGCCCCGCATCCAGTCCCGCTGCCACAGCGCGTAGTCCGCGTACTGGACGGTGAGGCCCGGCAGCGGCGATGGCTGACCGGCCGCGAAGGCCGGGTAGAGGACCGACAGCTCGGACAGCAGCACCGCCAGCGACCAGCCGTCGTGGACGAAGTGGTGCTCCACATGGACGAGCGTGTTCTCGCCGCCCCCGTGGCGCAGCAGCAGCCAGCGCGCCAGCGGCGGCCTGGTCAGGTCGAACGGCTTGCGCAACGCCGCGGCGATGACCTCGTCGGCGTGCTCGGCCGGGACGTCGAGCACCAGCAGCGGCGCCCTCACCTCCGTGAGCGGCCGCTGCGTAGCAACCCCGTCGACCGCGACGAACGCGGTCCGCAGGACCTCGTGCCTGCGCACTATCTCGTCGAACGCGGCGCGCAGCGCCTCGGTGTTCACCTCGCCGTGCAGCGACACCGTGGCCTGGAAGTTGTAGGCCAGGTTGCCCGGTGCCAGCTGCTCGAAGAACCACACCCGCTCCTGCTGTAGCGACAGCGGTATCGACTGGTCCCTGCGGCGCGGCCGGATCGGCGGCAGGGCTGGCGCCTCCGCCGGGGAGCCTGGCTCCGGGCCGGCCCCCGTGGTCTGCAGAGCGGCCTGCTGACCGGTCCGCTTGTCGACGAGTTCGGCGATCACGGCAACCGTGCGGCAGCGGAGCAGGTCGGCCATGCTCACCGCGGCCCGCAGTTCGGCGGCGATCTGGGCAGCCAGCCGCCCGACCAGCAGCGAGGTGCCGCCGAGGGCGAAGAAGTCGTCATCGGCGCCGACCTGCACGCCCCCGAGCAGCCGGGAGACGATCCCGGCCACCGCGCCCTCGGTCGGCGTGCGCTGTGCCGCGGCCACCTCGGCCAGGCCGGCGGCGGCCCGGCCGGGCGCGGGCAGCGCGGCGCGATCCACCTTGCCGTTGGGCGTCATCGGCAGCGCGGGCAGCACCACGATCGCGGCGGGCACCATGTAGCCGGGCAGCCGCGACGCGGCGAACCCGATGAGCTCGGCGGGGGTGGCGTCCGCGGCAACGTAGCCGATCAGGCGCGGGTCAGCGGCACCGGATCGCTCGGCGGCCACGAAGGACTCCGTGACCGCCGGATGCTGCCGCAGCACCGCGGCCACCTCGCCCGGCTCGATCCGGAACCCGCGGATCTTGACCTGATCGTCGAGCCTGCCGAGGTACTCGAAGGATCCATCGGGCCGGCGGCGGACCTTGTCGCCGGTCCGGTACATCCGCCGCCCGCCTGCCGTGATGTCAGGCACGAAGGACCTGGCCGTGGCCGCCGGGTCGCCCAGGTAGCCGCGGGCCACGCACGCGCCGGCCAGGCACATCTCGCCGGGCTCGCCATCGGGCACCGCCTCAAGGCCGTCGAGCACGTGGCAGCGCACGCCGTCGATGGGAACCCCGATCGGTGGCGGCACGGGGCCGCCCGGCAGCACCGGAAAGGACGTCACGCCCACCGTGCACTCGGCCGGCCCGTAGAGGTTGACCAGAGTGAACGGCAGGCCGGGCGGCATACCGCGCTGGAGCGCCGAGCCGCCTGTGTGCATCATCCTGAGCACGGTGTGGGACGGCCACCGCTCGTCGAGCACCGCCTCGGCCAGCGGCGTGGGCAGGAACGCCGCGGTGATCTGCTCGTCGGCCAGCCAGGCGACGAGGTCTGCCGGCGAGGTGCGCACCTGCGCGGGCGGCACCACCAGCGTCCCCCCGGCGGCCAGGGTGGGCCAGGTGTCCCAGACCGACACGTCGAACCCGGGGCTGCACAGTAACGTCGTCCGGTCCTGCGGGCCCAGCGGGTAAGCCTCCTTGCGCCAGCGCATCAGGTTCGCCAGGCTGGCGTGGCTGACCGCGACTCCCTTGGGCCGGCCCGTCGAGCCCGACGTGAAGATCACGTAAGCCAGCGTGGCGTCGCCCGGCCTGGCCGCCGCCACGGGGGGCTCCGAGGGTACCTCCGCCAGGTCGACGACTTCACGATCGTCGCCGAGCGGCGCGCCACCTGACAGCAGCGGGCCGGTGCTGACCACGGCGGCCGCACCCGACAGCGCAAGCAGCTCGCTTGTCCGCGCGGCCGGGTGGGCCGGATCGAGCGGCAGGTAGGCAGCGCCGGCCAGCAGCACGGCAAGCTCAGCGACGACGAGCTCGGCGGACCTGTCAGCGTAGACGGCCACCACGTCATCAGGTCGGATCCCGCGCCGGGCCAGCCTGGCCGCTAGGCCCGAGGCGTGCCTGGCCAGCTCCAGGTAGGTCAGCCGCAGGCCGCCGTCCTGCACGGCGATCGCATCCGGCGCCTGCGCGACGCGGGATAGGAAGTCATCGAGCACCATTACGCAATGTCCTTCGCTCTAGCCGGTCGATCTAGGGCGCCGCTGGTCATGCCGCCCGCCGCCTACTCCGGCTCATTCCTTGTCGCGGCCACCGGTCGGATCGCTCGTGCTGAGCTGGTAACACGGCCTCCCACCCCGGCGACCCTGTCGATGCCACTGCGGTCCTGAGCGCAGGCAAGCTATCTGCTCCCGTCGGCGGCCGGGTCAATCGGCGCTGGCCTGCTCGTGGTCGCGCATCCAGCGGCGCAGGGACGCCGGCCGCATGTCCGTCCAGGTTTCGTCGATGTAGGCCAGGCACTCCTCCTCGGTCCCCGTGAAGCCGTCTGCGCGCCAGCCGGCCGGCAGGTCCCGCCCCGCTGGCCAGATCGAGTACTGCTCCTCGTCATTGACCACGACCGCGTGCGGCCGCGTCTCCTGCGCATCAGGCATCGTTGCCCCTTTCGACGTCAGGACGCGCCCGTGCTGGCCAGCAGCCGTTCGCGCATGAGGAACTTGCGGACCTTGCCGGTCGGTCCCACCACGATTTCGTCGTCGGGAATGGTCACGATCCGCCGCGGCACCGCCGCCGCCACCTCGCCGAGCGCAGCGCGGACTTCGCCGTCGCGGTCGAGCGCGGGATCGGCGTCCGGCGCGAGCAGCAGCAGTACCTCGGCGATGAGCCTGCCGTCGTCCCCGCGGGCCGCCAGGACCGTGCAGTCGCGAACGTCCGGGCAGCGCTTGAGGATGCGCTCCTCGGCCTGCGCGGTATAGAGCCAGTTCCCGTCACCGAGGTCGACCGCATCGCTGGCCCGGTCAACGTGATAGAAGTAGCCGTCCTTGTCGCGGTACATCAGGTCGCCGGTCAGGTAGTAGCCGTTCAGGCGGGTGCGGAACGTGCTGGCCGAGTCGTTCCAGTATCCGATCGCCAGCGTCGGCGACTTCATGGCGACCTGCCCCACCTGGCCCGTCGGGACCTGGAGGCCGGTCCGCGCGTCCACCAGGATGATCTCGGCGAACGGTTGCGGCTTGCCGACGCAGCGGTTGTAGCGCTCGCTGCCGGGGAAGTGGCTGATCCGGAACCCGCCGTAGCCCATCTCCGTGGAGCCGAGCGTGTCATTGAACCGGGAGCCGGGCAGGCTGACGATGCCGTCCTTGCCGTAGGCGTGGTGGCTGCCGACGGCGACCAGGCGGCGTATGTGCGCCTCGTGCGCGCAGTCCCCGCTGTTCGACCAGAACCGCACCGAGCTGACATCGCGCGTGATCAGGTCGTAGCGGGCCAGCTCGGACCACGTGACGGCGAAGCCGTAGACCGCGGTCGGGCGCCAGCGCTCGATGGCGTCGATGATCACCTCGCCGCTGCGCGCGAACGCGCCGCCCTGCTTCGACAGGCACAGCAGCTCGTACCCGTTGCACAGCGCCTCGTTGATGATGATGACGCCGGCCGTGTGCGCGTGCGGGAACGCGGACAGCTCACGCACCGGGCCGGACTGGCGGGGCTCGGTCAGCCGGACCGCCCGCACGGCCGCGAACAGGCCGTGATGGGAATGCACGACAGCGGCCGGCATCCGCGTCGTGCCGGACGAGTGCGTGATGGCCACCGGATCGTCGGGGTGGTGCCGGAAATGCGCCGGCGCACGGGACGGATCGCCCGTGCCGGTCTCGGCCGCGTCGCCGATGATCGGCGCGCCGAGGTCGTGCGCGGCCAGCTCAGCGTGGTCGGCGTCGGTGATCACCCCGACGGCGCGCAGCCGCCGGATGTACTCGACGGCAATCTCGACCGGCATGCTCCCGTTCATCAGGGCGGGTATCGCCCCGAGCCAGGTCAGCGCCAAGAAGTTAAGGAACACGTCGGCCGCTGACGTCACGTAGACCGCGACCGGGTCGCGCCGCCCTAAGCCGTGCCGGCCGTACCATTCGGCCCGGGCGGCTACCCGCTCCGTCAGCGTGCGCAGCGACAGTGGCGTCCACGCCGCGATCCCATCGACCTCGGTATCGAACGTCACCCGCGGCATGTCCATGTCGGCGCCATGCTCGGCCAGCCTGAGCAGCACGTTGCCGGCGCCGAGTTCCTGGTCTGCGGCCAGCACCGCCCGAAGGTTGGTCGCACTCACGATCTGCCTCCCTTGTCGCGCGCACCGCACCAGGTCGGTGTCATTCCTGGGCCATGACCGCGGGCCGTGGCTGCTGTCAAATGTCGCTGAGATCCCAGATCAGGCTAGAACGGCAATGACGTCCAGGCAATGGCCATACCGCGCGGGCTCCGCTCAATGGTCAGCCGCGATGTGCGGTCATGCGATCTCGCGGGTGAACAGCCGTGACGACAACACCAGGGCCACCGTGGCCAGCCCGGCCAGGATGATGCCCGCCTCCCAGACGACCGGGGCGCCGATGTGGCCCTGGAAGATGGCCCGCATGCCATTGGCCCCCCA